>Ga0256841_1002727_pt1 | contig 13770 bp, 11 predicted proteins | sample 356308metaG_FD_185971 | JGI IMG/M metagenome (GOLD analysis project Ga0256841, IMG submission 185971) | Hydrothermal vent microbial communities from Mid Atlantic Ridge, Atlantic Ocean - 356-308 | ecosystem: Environmental > Aquatic > Marine > Hydrothermal vents | place: Atlantic Ocean: Mid...
AATTTGACGCAGGCAAGGTTCAAGGGACACTCCTGAACTACCTGGAAGTCCACAATCTGTCCTATGCATTACCGCCTCACCGCCTGCAAATTGATCACCTGACCCTGGCCTGGCGACCTTGGGCTTTAACTGCCAAACAGTTGATCATCGATAAATTGACCGCCACCGGCATTCATTATCAGGGCCCTGCCTCAAAAGAAGCCCAGCCATCCCAACCGATCGTCTTACCGCAAATCCGATTGCCCCTGGCCTTCAAAGTCAAGCAATTACACTTGCAAGATGCCGTTGTCAAGCAAGGAGAAGAAACCATGACTCTCCAACGGCTGGATTTCAAGGGTGATACGGTAGAACAAGACCTCAATATTCAGCAACTGCAGCTTGAGGCACCGTCCCTGTCTGCCTCCCTGCATGGCCGGCTGACACTCACTGGGGATTATCCGCTTCAAGCGGAAATTGACTGGCGCTACCGAATATCTGAAACAGCGACTGCGCCAGCCACTTTTCGTGGTCAGGGCAAATTAAGCGGGACACTGGCCCACTTGGTCATTCATCACCGGATCAGTCAACCTTTTGTCTTCATTACCAAAGGCACCTTATATCCTCTGCAACAACCAATCCGGGCCGATCTGAAGGGCCATTGGCAAAATCTGCACTGGCCCCCGGTGGAAGCAGAATTACAAAGCGCCCACGGCAATTATCATATTCACGGCAATCTGGCGGCCTATACCCTCGCCCTGACGGGACAGTTCAACGGCCCGAATCTCCCGGCCGCCGATTTAACGTTAACCGGCAAGGGCAATCTGCAAAGCTTCCACATAAAAAAAGCCCTTGTCCATACCATGAAAGGACAGATCCAGCTACAGGGTAATCTTACCTGGGAGCCTGAAATCGACTGGAACTTCCATGTCCGGGGTAACCAGATCAACCCCGGGGAAATCGCTCCCCAATGGCCGGGACGATTGCGCTTCACCGGGTATAGTCAAGGCCGCTTTCATGGCGAAGCAGCGGAGTTTGAAATCGCCATCCAGAGCTTAACGGGAAAACTGCGTGGTCATCCTGTCGAAGCCATTGGCAAGATAATTTACCGCCAAGACCAATGGCAATTCCAGGCATTAAACGTCAAAAGCGGGCGGAACCAGCTCCATTTGAACGGGCAATTGGGAAAGCAGCTTGATTTGCATTTCAAGTTCGAGGGTAAAAATCTATCCGGCGCCTGGCCAACGCTTGCAGGCCAATTATACGCCCAAGGCCAACTCAAGGGCTCGACTAGCCAGCCCCACATACAAATGAAGGCCCATGGCAGACAGCTACGCTGGCAGGACAATCGTTTACAGACGCTCGAGATGATGTTCAATATCTCCCCCCAAGATCCCGATTCCCATGCCCGGCTCCGTCTTCAGCGGTTATCCCTGAATGATATAAACATCGGGCAACTCACAATAAAAGCTCACGGAAATTTCGCCAACCATAGATTGACTGTCAATGCAAAACTGCCTCAAGGGCAAATTCGCACTCACCTCAAGGGCAATTATGTAGATCAGCGCTGGCGCTTATCTCTCGGCTCCCTCGGCTTCCGGGCGGCTAACGGCAAAAGAATGGCTTTTCCCGAACATGGCCGCTTACAAGCAGCGCTCGCCCTGGATTTCAAGACCGCTCCCATACCAATTGCCGGTCAAATCGATGCCACCATTCCAGACATTTCCCGCTTGTCATCCTGGATGCCGCCACTGGACCGGCCAAAGGGACGATTGACCCTGGCAACCTTGCTTTCCGGCACCCTGGAAAAGCCGCTGATGACAGGTGAAATTTACTTGACCGGCGGCGCCGCCACCATCAAAGCCACCGGCATTCGACTGCAAAAGGTGCGTTTGAGCGCCATCAACCGCGATGGCCACCGGTTTAACATCAATGGCCGCGGCCACTCCGGCGAAGGCTGGCTGAAAGTCCGGGGGTGGCTGGAACCTTTTTCCTCGCCACTGGCCATGCGTTTGTCCATGAAGGGCGAAGCATTTGAAATTGCCCGTTTGCCGCAAGCCAGGGTCGAAGCATCTCCCGACCTTGAGTTTCACCTGGAAAATAATCTTGCGCGCCTGCAAGGCAAAGTCAGCCTTCCCAAGGCCAAAATCAAAATCAAGGAATTACCGCCAGAGGCAATCACCGTTTCCGAAGACGAAGTCATTTTAGGCAAACCAAAAACCAAACCTCCGGTTCCATTGAGGCTCACCAGCGATGTCCGGCTGGAGCTGGGCAAGGACGTCCGCTTCAAGGGCTATGGTTTGAAAGCCAAGCTCACCGGCCACTTAAAAGTTCACAGCCAAAACAGTCAAGCCGCCGCCCATGGGGTAATTTACTTGAAGCAGGGAAAATACAAGGCATTTGCCCAGGAAATCGACATCACCAGCGGCAAGCTGATCTTCAACGGTCCGCTGGATAATCCTTATTTGGATCTCCAGGCGGTGCGGAAAATCGACAGCGACGGCGTGACTGTCACCCTGCGCGTCAAAGGCCCTTTGATCGAACCGGTACTGACCGTGACCAGCCAGCCACCATTACCAAAAACCGAGGCCCTGGCGTATTTCCTGACCGGGCATTCGTTTGAAAGTGGCGGCAGCGATGAAAAAACCATGATCGCCAACGCCGCCCTATCCTTGGGCACCAGTCTGGCGCGCCCTTGGCTGAAGCGGCTGGGAGTGGATGAAATCAAGGTCAAAACCGGCCCTACCCAGGCACAGACCGCTTTAACCCTGGGAAAATATCTGACACCCGATCTATACGTGGGGTATGCTTTCAACCTGTTCAACGGCCAGGGAGCCGCTCTGATGCGCTACCGGGTGAGCAAAAGAATCGCTCTCGAAGCCCAGTCCGGCGCCAGTCAGAGCCTGGATGTGTTTTATACCCTTGAAACGGATTAATCTGGCCTCATTTATTTGGGAGAACTTATGAACAAAAGTAAATTGTTTTGTTTGATTTTTTCAGCGTGGCTGTCCATCACAATTGCCGGGTGCAGCCGGATCAACAAGGAAAACTATCAAAAACTGGAAGTTGGCATGTCTTATCAGGAAGTTACCGAATTACTGGGAGAGCCGGACCAGTGCGACGCCATTCTCAACGCCAAAAGCTGTGTCTGGCAAGACAAGGATAAAAGCATCACCGTGCGCTTTATTGGCGACAAAACCGTATTATTTTCCAGCGAGGGCATATAGACATCCATGGATTTCAAAGATTACTATCAAATTCTCGGGGTTTCCAAAACCGCTACCCAGGATGAGATCAAGCGAGCCTACCGCAAACTGGCGCGCAAGTACCATCCGGATGTGAGCAAGGAACCCGACGCCGAGGCCAAATTCAAGGAAGTGGCGGAAGCCTACGAAGTCCTCAAAGACCCGGAAAAACGCAAAGCCTACGACCAGTTCGGCAGTCAATGGCAACAGGGGCAAAGTTATCAGCCGCCACCGGGCTGGGAACAGGAATTCGGCTTCGGCGGTGGGGGTTATACCGAGACCGGCACCGGCGGTTTCAGCGAGTTTTTTGAAGCGCTTTTCGGCCAGGGAAGATTCCGCACCGCTGGCGGCCGGGGTGGGTTCCGCATGAGGGGGGAAGATTTGCACGCTAACGTTTACATCGATCTTGAAGACGCCTTCCGCGGCACCACCCAAACCATCTCTCTGAGTATTCCGGAGGTGGACCCGGCCACGGGCCGGCTGGTGGAGAAAAGCAAGCGCTTGCAGGTCAAAATTCCACAAGGCATCCAGGAGGGGCAAAAGATTCGCCTGGCCGGCCAGGGCGCCCCGGGCATGGGTGGCGGACCCAATGGCGATCTGTATCTGGAAGTGCATTTCAAGCCTCACCGCTGGTTCAAGGTGGAGGGCAAGGATCTCATTGTCGAGCTGCCCATCACGCCGTGGGAAGCGGCATTGGGTGCCAAAGTGGCGGTTCCGACACTGGCCGGCAAAGTGGAACTGAAAATCCCCCCCGGTTCCCAGACCGGCAAAAAGCTCCGGCTCAAAGGCAAGGGGCTCCCGGGGAAACCGCCCGGAGATCAATATGTGGTGCTGAAAATCGTCACCCCGCCGGCCGATACCCCGGAAGCGAAAAAACTCTATGAAGAAATGGCCAAAGTGATGCCCATGAATCCACGAGCGGCAATGGGAGGTTAGGGCATGAATCAAGAAATCATTGTCTCGGGTGTGGTGCTAGATGAACATTTCCGGCTCACCCTGGTGGAAGTGTGCCAACTGTGCGATGTCAGCGCTGAAACGGTCATCGAGTTGGTCAATGAAGGGGTGGTGGAAATCCAGGGTGGCGAACCCCAGGATTGGCGGTTCGATGCCGTTGCTTTCCAGCGCCTGAAGGCGGCGCTGCGGCTGGAACGGGATCTGGGCGTCAATCCCGCGGGCGCGGCCTTGGCCCTGGATCTTCTGGAAGAGCTGCAAATGTTGCGGCGGTAGAAGTTCTGTCGGGTTGCGGCTGACGCCGAACCCGACCTACCCATTGACAAGCGCGCGGCAGCGGTCGCTTGCAAGAAAAAAACCACCGAGGTTCCTGGCGGGTTGCGGCTGGCGCCGAACCCGGCCTGCCCATTGACAAGCGCGCGGTAGCGGTGGCCTGCAAGAAAAAACCCCCACCGGAGTGGGGGCAACAAGGAGGTCTGGCGTCGTTTAAGCCGGATATATCAGTGCACCTTTCCACGGGCCCTGAAATATCCGGGTTCGAATCAGATCAGGTTCGGAACTGCCCCACCACGGCTTCCAGCTTTTCCGACTCCGATCTCAAGTTTTCGATGGCCGCGCGGGTGCCCTGGACCTGTTCGAATGACCGGTCAATCGATTCATTCACCCGCACCACATTGTGATTGACTTCCTCGCTGACCATGCTCTGTTCTTCTACCGCGCTGGCAATTTGCGTGTTCATTTCCCTGATGGTTTCCACCATGGCGGTGATGTTTTCCAGCGCCTCGTTGGCGGCGTTGGCTTCTTTGGCGCTGATCTGTGCTTGCTCCTTGCTGCGGTTGATCACTTCCACCGCTTGATGGGCGCGGTTTCTCAAGCGCTCGATGGTTTGCTGGATTTCGGCGGTGGATTCCTGGGTCCGGCTGGCCAAGGTCCGCACTTCCTCCGCCACCACTGCGAAACCGCGCCCTTGCTCTCCCGCCCGGGCAGCTTCAATGGCGGCGTTGAGAGCCAGCAGATTGGTTTGGTCGGCGATATCGCCGATGATCTTCAGTACCTCGCCAATACTGTCGCTGTCGTTCTCCAATTCTTTAAGAACGCCTGCCGCTTTGTCCACTTCCAGCGACAGGCCATTGATCTTGTCGATGGCCCCGGAAACCACGCCTTTACCTGATTGAGCCTGGGCATCGGCCTGTTGGGAAGCTTCCGCCGCGCGGGTGGTATTGTGGGCGATTTCCTGAACCGAAGCCGCCATCTGCTCCATGGTGGAGACGGTCTGGGAAATCTCTACCCGCTCGCCTTCACAACATTGTTCGGTTTTATTGGCCAATTCGGTCAACCGGCGGGTTTCCTCGTTCAGAGAATGGACTGAATCGCGGATGGACAGCGCCGTATTACGAATTTTCTTCACAAACTGATTGAAACTACTGGCAATCCAGGCAAACTCGGTTTTGCCTTCCGCCTTCAAGCGGGCGGTCAAATCCCCCTCGCCGCTGGCAATATCTTGAAGTTTCAAGCCAAGCGCTGTCAGGGGATCGGCAATAATTTTCTTAGTGGCAAGATACAGAATCAGCGCCACCACCAAGGCCGCTCCCGACATCAATCCAAAGGCTTTCCCGACATTGGCCCAGATCAAGGCATCGGCATTATTCAAGGGGGTGACAATTTCAAAAGCGCCGTGCAAATCCCCCGGTTTTTTCCCTTCCATGGGGTAACCCAGGATATCCTTGCCGTCTTCCCGCCCCCACAACTCGTACGAGTTGGCGGGATCGCCATGACACACCATGCACTGTTCCCCGAGCCGCACCGGTTTGAAGAACCTGAGCGTATTGTTGCTTTCGTCAATGATTTGATATTCCCGCGCATCAGGATGACCGGCAAAATATCTCAACGCTTCCGCCTCCAATTCATCCGGTTCGTTCTTTGGATTGCGCGCGCCCATGCGGGGCGTTCTGAGTTCAAAACCGTTCTCTTCCTGATTGGCCTGGATCACACTCCAGGCAGCGACGATTGGCACGGTGGCGAATATCCGCATCCGGCCCGCCTGGGGATTGGGCAACCGGGCGAACTCCTGGAGCATGTCGGTGGTAAGAATTCCCATTTCCCATTGCTTGGATACCCGTTCTTGCGTCGCCTGCGCAGCCAGCAAGGCACTGCGCGCCTTGCCGGTCTCGGCTTCGATGATGGTTTGATGTTGCTGGCGGGCATACATCCATAGCAATGCCGAACTGACCAACAAAATCGATCCAAAAACAACTAATACCAGGCGCATGCCTACCGAATTCCAATTCATTGCGTTTCACCCCCTAGGGAATTTCAATCTGGTTATATGGAGAAACTATAGACCAACAAAGATATTTTGCAGGGGATCGGATAAAATCGTTTCTCCAACATCCATTCATTGATCAAAAGGGGGCCCCAATGAGCACACTGGATCAAATTCGGCACGGTTTCCAAAATGCCATCGAATCCCTGACGGAAGGCTGGCGCGCCCTGCGTGAACGGGCATCTCAGGCATTAACCCGATTCACCCATCATCCCAAGGGGGGCGGCGCTGAAGATCAGCTGATGGCCAGCGCTTCACGCTGGGGATTGCTGGCCGCGGAAGTGAAGGAAGAAAACGATAAAGTCATCGTCAAGCTTGAAGTCCCTGGCATGGAACCTGATAACTTTGAAATTGAAGTCATCAACGATATTTTGGTGGTCCGCGGTGAAAAAACCGCCGAACGGGAAGAATCCAGCGGCCGCTACTATCTATTGGAACGAGCTTACGGCGCCTTTGAGCGGGCGCTGCAATTGCCGGCACCGGTGGATGAAAACCGGGCGGAGGCAACCTACCGCAAAGGGGTTTTGACTATCCAGCTTCCCAAAGCACACCCCCATGGCCGCCGGCGGATCACCATTCAGACAGCTTGACCGAAACGTAGGCAAAGAGCCGCGGAACCGGCATCTTCCGTGGCTCTTTTTCACTTCTCGTCCAGCACCCAGATTCCTTTGGGAGTCAGCAGTTCACGGGTTCTCCATTTCCGAAAGGTTTCACAATCCTTCATATAAATTCCAGGGCAGGATTGAGCCGGTTGTCTTCCGTTTTCCAGTTGCTTCAACCACTGTTCCCAAACCCTGACGGAAGACAGGGCAAAACGGGGATCGTGCTTTTCTCCGAGCGCGTAAATGGTGACAGGCATCACTCTGCCCTTGACCATAAACCGTCCCAACCGCCTTTGACTGATCCCCAACGAATTCACCGTGGGGAGGAATTCTTCACTGGCGATGATATCGGTTGAAAACAAACGGGTGAGGCTTTCCAGGCGGGCGGCCAGATTCAAGGGATCGCCCAGAATGCCGAATTTCCGCACCCCGTTGCTGGGACCGATATCCCCCATGACCACTTTGCCCGAGGCCAAGCCAATCCCTGCATTGATAATGGAAGCCACTTGTTTCAAGGCTTGTTCGGGAAAGCGGTGGGCGTATCGCTGATTGAGGGTGGAAAAAAAACGCTTTTGCAGACGCGCCATTTCCAAAGCGCCGAGCAGCGCATTACGATAGGTTTCATCCCGGTCTTTTTTCCACACCGGCCAGTAATAACACACCATGTCCCCCACATAGCTTTCCAGCCATCCTTGATATTTTTTTTGCACTACGACAGAAGTTTCTTCCAAATAGTCATTCATCAGTTCCAATACATAGGCCGGATCTTTCAATAACCCGGTGACGGTGGTGTAGTGAGTCAAGTCACTCATCAAAACGATGGTTTCGTAGCGCTGATTGCGGAATCTTTGATTTTGCCGCAAGGAAATCAACAAATCGTGAATTTGATCCGGCATATACTTGCGGATGAGATTGCCTTCCCGCATCCCCACCACCAAATTCAAACCGATGACCTGAAAGGCACCGGCAAAATACACGCTCATGGCAGCCACGACAGGCCAAAGTTGCATCTGTTTTTGCCAAAAACACATCCCAATCAAACCAGTGAAAATCCCGATACCGACTCCCCACAAGACAATTTGGCGATGACGCAGCCCCAAAAACACACTCAAGATTGCCACTGAGGCGAACAACATCACTTTTATCCACAAAGGGGGCGCGCGGGGATGATCTTCATTCAGCAATGTCTCTGCCGCATCCGCCAAAAATTGCGAGCCTGGCGTCAACAGATGGGGACCCCACCAAGCGGTGGTCATGGGCGTCACCACCATATCGGTGGATTCCGAAGGGGAGGTTAATTGCAAAATTACTGCTTTGTCTTTGAACAAGCGGGCAATGGCCATTGCCTCCGTAGTGTTACAAGAAGCAAGCAGACTGACCGGCGCCAGTAAGCGGCCGTTATCCAGACTGATTCGATAAAGGGGCCGGCTCAAGCGGATTCGGCGACAGGGATAACGGCCATCACACACTTCGTTGTCTCGAATTTTCGTCAATGCTTGCCTGACTTTTTCCGGCGCGACCCATTTGGCTAACCGGATAACGGCATGATCGCCGCTCAAATCCATCCAGCGCAAAATCGAAGAACGCTTTGTCACCAAACGGTCACTGACTGCCAAACCTTGTTCAGGAATGAACATCGAGGCTTCCCAGCCAAACAAAAGGAAATCGGGCAGTTGTCCTTGACCTGGCAAAAAGGGCGCCACTCTGAACTTACGGATAGCCTGTTGTGACAATTTCAGAGGCGCCGCGCCTGCTTCGCTCCCGGCAACAAGACACCGGGATGCCCCTTTCGCCACGCAATGGGGCGAAGACCAGCGCACTCCATTTCTTTGGTGATCCAGACAGATGGCATAGGGCATGGTGGTTTCCAGTTCCTTGGTCAAGCGGGCATCCATGAAGACACCCTTAGCCCCTGCTTGCACCAAACGTTCCGTTGCCAAGGCGAACAACGGCAACGTTTGCTTGCGTCCAACCCGCACCGGGACTTGATTATCCAATACCACAATACCTATGTGGCGCCATTGTTCCCGAGCCCGGTAAACCACAGCGGCATCGTGCACCCAATAATCAATAGCGGTAGAAAAAATCAAATCCACCGCCCCGCCCACTAGAACGGCAATCAGGATAAACAGCAGGGCAAGGCGCCGGGTGGTCACATCATCAGGCTAAAAGGTAAGGGACAAGAAAACAGGTTGTTGCGGTTTCGGATAACGAAAAGATTGAATCACATCGTGGACACATGCGGTCAATCCGGAAGATTGCGGATGAGAAGACGCGGTGGCGATTTCCCGGGCTCTTCCTTCCGGGCTGACGGTCCATTGCCAAACCATCGGTTCACTCGGGCCATAAAGCTCCCGGCACATCCGCGCCTCTGTCTGCAAAGCAGAAAAGATCTTCTTTTCCGGGTATCCTTCCTCGCCAGCGCCGGATTGCTCCAGCGGAGAACGCAATACCAATGATGTACCCAGGGCCGGCGCTTCTTCCCATAGCGGAACTTCAATCAATGACGCCACGCATACAAAAGCGTTTTTTTCTCCCTGCCGGCTGTCACACATCAAGCGTTTACCGTTCCAGGGGCGGCAAATGCCCACGGACTGCAAATCAATCCACGGCAACCGGGGAGATTGCAATCGCATCTTGATCACTGTTGAGGTCTGGCGGTTCTGGCAGACCATTTGATAATAGCCCTGCTGTCCGGAATCAGGAGCTTTCAGCCAAACCCTTGAGCCTGGGGGAACCTGCAAGACCGCACCCAAGGAAAGTTCATCGGCTTCGGTACACAAATCGGCCAAAACCACCACGCCCTGGCTTTTGTCACTCTCCAACCGGATACCGCTACAAGGTCCGGCAAGCCCATGGCTGCCCCAACTCGCAATCATCATGAATCCTGCAATCCAGTTGGCGGAGAAATCTTGTTTCGACTTGCGCTGTTTCATTTTGTAACACTATTGGATTACGATTCACGTCTCTTACAGGTTACTGTGGAACCTATTTCAGAACGGATCAAGATGCAAGGCAATTTTTCACATCGCCACATAACAGTCACCCATTGTCCACCTGGGCTTGTTGGCGGCTGTCCAGGCCAGCAACATCTAACCCGGTTGCATAATGGCAGGACAATCGCATGAACCGATTCTCCCCTCTCCCAGAGGGAGAGGGGGCTTCAATATATCAAGCATTAACGGGAAAAACGCCAGTCATGGGATTGCCCTGTGCATAATCGTTGATGGGCAAGTTGTCTATTGGCGGTAGTGCATAATATAGTAAACACTATTGACATGACTGGCGATACGCCAATGCTTTCAGATCTTCAGCATCTTCAAGAATTCTATGTCACCGCGCCCCACCCCTGCGATTATTTGGCGGACGAGACGGCGCGCATGTTGTTTCTCCCCCCGGATATCGACCTTTCCACCGCCGCCTATTCGGATTTGGTCTCCCGGGGATTCCGGCGGAGTGGCAATTTAGTCTACCGGCCTCATTGCGGCACTTGCTCGTCATGCGTTCCGATCCGCATCCCCGTTGAAGGCTTTAGACCCAACCGCAGTCAAAAGCGCTGCCTGCGCAAAAACCAGGATCTTGAAGTGATCCCTCAGCCAGCGGCATTCCGGCAAGAACACTTCGATTTATATAAACGTTATCTCCATTCCCGCCACGCCGGCGGTACCATGGTGGATTCCACAGAGGAAGACTACATCAATTTCTTGACTTGCAACTGGTGTGAAACGGTTTTTTATGAATTCAGATATCAGCGGCAGTTACTGGCAGTGGCTGTGACTGATATGCTGGAAACAGGATTGTCGGCGGTTTATACCTACTTTGATCCCCAGTTTCAGCACCGGAGCCTGGGGACTTTTGCCGTCTTGTGGCAAATTGAGGAAACCGCCAGAAAGCACCGGCCCTGGCTTTACCTGGGCTATTGGATCGCTCAATGCCCAAAAATGTCCTATAAAATCCAGTACCGGCCGGCGGAAATTTATTTGAACCAGAAATGGTGCCTGCTGACAGGCAGCTGAGAACTCATCAAGCAAGGATGCCTGTCGCCATTCAATGCACATGCCAGGGACGGGGACGCTTGGATAACTTGCCGGAAGCGACCAAAGACCAGGCCACAGCAACCATCAGCGCCAGTAAAGTCAGCTCCAACAAGACAAAGGCGCCCACCTTGAACCAGGCGAACCAGGGGTGGACAAAGCGCACCAACCAGCCACCGGCTTCGTTGGCCACCGCAGCAAAAAAACTCAATCCGCCGAGGACAATTTTCATCCCTACCGGCAGTTCGGTCATCAGCATCAAATGTACCAGCGTCATCACCAACATGCCCATGGCGAAAAGATGGAAGTGGGTCACTTCCAAAAGGCTTTCATAACTGCGGGGTGGACGGAAATCTTCTTCCGATCCCAAATAATAGGTAACCACCGATGCCGGATTCAGGCTCATTTTGTGGAAATACATCAATCCGTTGCTCACCCAGAATAAGGCAACGTAACCCAGAAACATCAAGATCACCGCATTGAGCAACGCCTTGCGCCGGTGTTCTCCAGTGACAAAAAATCGCATTATTTTTGATCCCGCCCGGCCACTGCCACTTGATAGATGGCCAGCACCTTGCGCACACTGTCGAGGGCGGCGCGAGCGCTCAAGGTCGCGCCGGTGATTCCCTCCACCGCGCCGCCCAAGCGCAGATCCCCAATGGGCTTATCGAAAAGCTGGGCAAACCAGCGTTCTGGCGGCTGATATTCGGGAGGTTCGTGAAAAGCCAATACTTCTATCCGCTGTAATTGCCCATCCGGGCGTAATACAATCAGCAATGTCTCCGGCTTGGTCCGGACAGTATGGGTCTCAATGGCGGCATAACCGATAACCTCCCCTGCCCGCTTGCCGACATACCAGGTGTACAGATTGGAATCCAGCTTGGTTCTGGCCAGCTGTTCGATCTCTTTGCGTTGTTGCTCGGTGAGAAATACCGGCAACATCTCGACCTCGGCCGCCGTTCCAAAAGCCAGGGTCATGGCTTCCTGCTTGCTGTAATAGACCTTGGCCAAGCTCCCGGCGGAAAACACCGCCAGGAGCAGACCGATAACGGCCGGTAATACACTCAGTTTGTTCAATCTCAAGCCCCGGTCAGAAAATAAAACCCAATCCGACGTTGAATTCATCGGCCAACGTCCCTCTGTCTGCGTCTATATTGCGGTAATCTGCCTTGATGACAATATTAGGAATCGGTTTGTAATTGAACCCGATCTGCCAGAGACGGCGGTCGAACCGGTCATCGTCGGCAAAGCCGCTTGGCGCCTCGGCAATCGTATCCCACTGTTCATACCGGAAAAATGGCGCCAGGTAGTGGGTCGATTCCGGCATCAACCACGGCAAGATATTATAGCCAAGTTCCGCATACCAACCGAATTGCGCTTCACCCACGGTTTCCCCTACTGCAGCACTGACCTTGCCGGCATCGTCGATATGACTCCATGCTCCCAGAGCACGCAGTTCCCATCCCCGGTACTTCCATTGCACGTGGCCTTCATATAGTTGGGTGAAAACATCAGCGCCGCCAATCCCGTCCTGGCCGGAATTGCCCAAATAGGCAGAGGCGCCCACCGTTAAACCGGTCAATTGCGGCACGGCATAATCCACCCGCCCCACCCAGGCGAGATTTTCTGCCTTGGCCTTGCTGGCGCCCTGACGTCCGCCACGAAAGCCACTGGATGAAAAACCGCTGGCATCCATACCGTTGACCACATAGGTGGTATAGGTCAACCCCGGAAGCAGCTCGCCGAACAACCCCACGCCCAATTCCCGCCAGGTGGAAGGAATAATGCGTCTTTCTACCTCGGGCCGATTGTTGCCGAAATAAAAGGGTGGTTCGTGAATAGTATTGATAAATCCCATGGGCATCAAAACCAAACCGGCTCGAATATTTACCCGGGGATCAAGGAAAAAGTCCAAAGCGGCAAATTCGACGGAAACCTCGCCTTTTTCTTCAGACCCTTCTCCGGTAGTTGCATGCTCAAACTCCAGCTCACTGTTGAATAAAATCCAATCGTTAAACTTATAACCGGTATAAAGCACCAGACGGGTCAAATCCGCTCGATCTTTTTTCCCCTTTTGATTGTCAGTCAGAACAGTGTAATGCCCTTCCCCGTATCCCCCGATGGAAAGCCCCTTGCCTACCTGATACACCTTGGACGCCGCCGGCCCCAGGCCATACATGCTTTTATATTGGGGCTCTTCGGGAATAACCAGCAAGGTGCGCATTTTCTCCAGTTCCTGGGCCAAGATAGAAGTCTTGCGCTTCAGCTCCTTTACTTCCTCTTTTTCTGCCACTGGTTTGGCTGGCTCGTGAGTAGTTTTTTTTCCAGCCTTCAATTGGGCTTTGAGAGCTTCGATTTCCTTCTGCTGTTGTTTGACGATCTCCCATAACTCCCGGTTAGTCGGCATATCGTCAGCGACAACCATCCCATTCGCCATCGTCAGAGACACCCCCCCCAACATGGCTGCCACGCTTGCTTTCAATTTCATTCTCGTCTCCTGATTGTAATCTCACAAAACTGAGGAGACATATTTTATTACTAATGATAATGATTATCAATAATAATACAAAATTTAAAAGCCTGTGGCTTCGAGGCGCGGCTGAAAGACATATTAATCGGCCCTACGGGCGATAGTCCCC
>Ga0256841_1002728_pt1 | contig 13770 bp, 13 predicted proteins | sample 356308metaG_FD_185971 | JGI IMG/M metagenome (GOLD analysis project Ga0256841, IMG submission 185971) | Hydrothermal vent microbial communities from Mid Atlantic Ridge, Atlantic Ocean - 356-308 | ecosystem: Environmental > Aquatic > Marine > Hydrothermal vents | place: Atlantic Ocean: Mid...
GAAACTCGGATCGAAATATTTCTTGTAACGTAATCTTCATGCTTGACTTCCTTGTCGTCGTTGTCTAATTGTTTGTATGCAGTCCTTTCATTGCACGGCGTTTCTCTTCCTTCTATTTGTGCAACAGTGTATTAGGTGGATGGGTGGATTCCCGGGGTTAGGTGGAATTCTGCCTAATTCGATATCTCGGGTGTTAGGCAGAATTGATGGGGGTGGGGTATTCGCCTTCCCGGGCTTCTCCATACTGTTTATGCAAGAATAGACCGCGCCCTGCCCTCTTTCAACCACTTCCGATACGCCTTTTTATGTACCCCAATACGAAAACGGCCGGGCAAAGCCCGGCCGTTCCTCGTCCCTCTCCACTCGTCCCTAGTCCCTAGTCAAAGGGATGCCGCAGCACGATGGTTTCGTTGCGTTCGGGGCCGGTGGAGATGATGTCGATGGGAATGCCGACGATTTCCTCGATGCGTTTGAGGTAGGCGCGTGCATTTTCGGGCAGGGCGTCGTATTCGCGGACGCCGACGGTGGATTCCTTCCAGCCGGGCATGTCTTCGTAGACGGGTTCGACGGCTTCGAAACCTTCGGCGCCGACGGGGGGATCGTTGCGGATTTCGTCATCGACCTTGTAACCGACGCAAATGCGGATGGTGTCGAGGCCGTCGAGGACGTCGAGCTTGGTGATGCACAGGCCGGAGACGCTGTTGATGAGGACGGAGCGGCGCAGGGCCACGGCGTCGAACCAGCCGCAGCGGCGGGGGCGGCCGGTGGTGGAGCCGAACTCGTGGCCGGCGCGGGCCAGGTGTTCGCCCACTTCGTCGAGGAGGCTGTCGCCATCGTACAGTTCGGTGGGGAAGGGACCGGAGCCGACGCGGGTGGTGTAGGCCTTGGTGATGCCGAGCACGTAGTCGAAGTGGCGCGGGCCCATGCCGGTGCCGGTGGCGGCGCCGCCGGCGGTGGTGTTGCTGGAGGTGACGAAGGGATAGGTGCCGTGATCGATGTCCAGCAGCGCGCCCTGGGCGCCTTCGAACATGATGTTGCGGCCGGCTTCGCGGTGCTCGTGCAGCAGGGCGGTGACGTCGGCCACCAGGGGTTCGAGTTCCTCGCGCATGGCCAGGGTTTCGTCCAGTACCTTGTGGAAGTCCACCGGATCGGTCTTGAAATAGTGCTGCAGGGCGAAGTTGTGATAGTCGAGCACTTCGCCGAGCTTGGCGGCAAAGCGTTCGCGATGGAACAGATCGCCCAGGCGCAGGCCGCGGCGGGAAACCTTGTCTTCATAGGCGGGGCCGATGCCGCGGCCGGTGGTGCCGATGGCCTTCTTGCCACGGGCCTTTTCCCGAGCGTGATCCAGGGCCACGTGGTAGGGCAGGATCAGCGGGCAGGCTTCACTGATCCGCAGGCGCTCGCGGGCCGGCACGCCATTCTGCTCGAGCATGTGCAGTTCCTTGAGCAGGGCGTCAGGCGCCAGCACCACGCCGTTGCCGATGAGGCACTGGACGTGTTCGCGCAGCACGCCCGAGGGAATGAGATGCAGGACGGTCTTTTCCTCGCCGATGACCAGGGTGTGGCCGGCGTTGTGTCCGCCCTGGAAGCGGGCCACGGCGCTGGCCCGATCGGTGAGCAGGTCGACGACCTTGCCCTTTCCTTCGTCTCCCCACTGGGTTCCGATGACGACGACATTCTTGCCCATGCTGGACTCCTGAACCATTGTGTTAGCAGAAATAGGCTGTGTGGCGTTGCGAGACGGTTTTGCCGCAGGATGCTGGTGCAACGTGCGGATTTATTGCAGCGGCGCGACCTCCCATTTGCCGTTGCGTTCGACCAGCCGGCGGTCGCAGCCCAGCTCGGCCGGTTCGCCGGCCTGGCCCGGCAGTTCGCGGATCACGCGCTCGCCCCGCTTGCGCAGTTCGGCGATGACTTCGTCGCTGGCGTCGGCAGGCGCAAAGATGGCGGCCGGGGCTTCAACCGGCAGGTTGCCGACGGCGGCGAGGGTGCGCAGATCGGTGCTGAAACCGGTGGCCGGTCGCGCCTGGCCGAAGACCTGGCCGATACCGTCGTAACGGCCGCCGAGAGCGATGGCCTGGCCCCGGCCCGGGGTGTAGGCGGCGAACACCAGGCCGGTGTGATAGTGGTAGCCGCGCAGTTCGGCCAGGTCGAAATGGAGGGTGACGGCGGGGATCTGCTCGGCCACCCGGCGAGCCACCTGGTCGAGGGTGTCGATGGCGGCGAACACGGCTTCGGGCGCGCCGGCCAGGGCGTCGCGGGCGGTGGCCAGCACCTGGGCGCTGCCGTGGAGATCGGCCAGGGCCAGCAGGCGCGTGGCGTGTTCCGCGGGAAGCGCCCATGCGGCGAGCAGATCGTGGATCTCCGGTTTGGCCTTGCGTTGCAGGGCGTCGAACAGTTCGCTTTCCCGTTCGCTGTCGAGGCCGGCGTCGGCCACCAGGGCCCGGTAGATGCCCACGTGACCGAGATCGAGATAGACCGGCGCCACGCCGGCCAGGGCCAGGGCTTCGGCCATCAGGCGCAGGATTTCCAGATCGCTCTCGATGCCGGCATGGCCATACAGCTCCGCCCCCACCTGCAACAGGCTGCGGGCGCCGGCGAAACCGTCGGGCCGAGTGTGCAACACGGTGCCCAGATAGCACAGGCGGGTGGGTGCGGCGGTGCGCAGGTGGTGAGCGTCGATGCGCGCCACCTGGGGCGTCATGTCGGCACGGATGCCGAGAGTGCGGCCGCTGATCTGATCGACCAGCTTGAAGGTCTGCAGATCCAGGTCGTGGCCGCTACCCACCAGCAGCGATTCGAGGTAGTCCACCAGCGGGGGCATGACGAGGTCATAGCCCCAGCGATCGAAATGGTCCAGCAGGCGGCGGCTGAGCTGTTCCAGTTGCCGGGCCGGGGCGGGCAGGATTTCCTCGATGCCGTCAGGGAGGAGCCAGCGTGGCGACGTGGTCATGGCGGTTCAGCCGGTCAATGCGTGAGAAGATAGACGAGCAGCGCGCCGCTGATCATGCTGGCCAGGCCGATGCGCCGCACGGTGCGATCGTCCATTTCCAGGATCAGGCGCAGGGTGCGCTTGTAGCCACCGGGATTGAGGGTGGGCATCAGGCCTTCGAGCACCAGCATCAGGCCGAAGGCCAGCAACAGCGTGTGCCACATGATCCCCCTCCCGCTGGCGTGGGCCGGTTAGCGCCCCGCCTCCCCGCTGCCGAAATAGGAGAAGAAGTCCGAATCGGGCTCCAGCACCAGCACGTCGCCTTTTCCGCCCAGCGCGCTGCGATAGGCCTGCAGGCTGCGGTAGAAGGAGAAGAACTCCGGATCCTGCTTGTAGGCCTTCGCGTAGATCTCGGCGGCCCTGGCGTCACCCTCGCCACGCACGGTCTGGGCCTGCTTGTAGGCCTCGGCCAGCAACACGGTGCGTTCCTTGTCGGCCTTGGCGCGGATCTTCTCGGCCTCCTCGGCACCGCGGGAGCGGAAGTCCTTGGCCACCCGCAGGCGTTCGGCCTCCATGCGCCGGTACACCGAATCGCTGATGGTATCGCTGAAGTCGATGCGCTTGACCCGCACGTCCACCACGGCGATGCCGAACTTGCCGAGCTGGCGGTTGGCTTCGTCGGTCATGGTGTTCATGATCTCGCTGCGTTCGCCGGAGATCACCTCCTGGATGCTGCGCTTGCCGAACTCGCTGCGCAGACCGTCGTTGATGGTGGCGTAGATCCGCTCCATGGCCTTGCGCTCGGAGCCGGACATGGCCTTGTAGTAGGTGACCACGTCGTGGATCCGCCATTTGACGAAGAAGTCCACGTTGACGTTCTTCTTTTCCTTGGTCAGGTAGTTGGCGGGCCGGGCATCCAGGGTGAGGATGCGCTTGTCGAACTTGCGGACGTTGTTGATCAGCGGCACCTTGAAGTGCAGGCCCGGCGCATAGTCGGCGCGCACGATCTTGCCGAGACGGAACTTGATGGCCAGCTCGCGCTCGTCCACGGTGAAGACGGAGGACAGGCCCAACACCAGGATCACGACCAGGCCGACGAGGATCAGGATCTGACGGGAATTCATCAGCGTACCTCCCGGGTGCGGAGCCGGTCACGCAGGCGGGTGCCGGGCGACTGGGCGGTGGAATCGGGGCCGGGGGCCACCTGCATGGCGTCGAGCGGCGTCTCGTTCAGGGCGCGGCCCTTGCGGGCGCCTTCGAGCTTGTCGATGGGCAGATAGATGAGGTTGTTGCCTTTTTTCACGTCCACCAGGATCTTGCCGGTCTTGCCCAGCACCTCTTCCATGGTTTCCAGATACAGGCGCTCGCGGGTGACCTTGGGGGCCTTGCGGTACTGGTTCAGGATCTGGCTGAAGCGCCGGGTTTCCCCCTGGGCGATGGAGACCACTTCGGCACGGTAGGCTTCGGCCTCCTGCACCATGCGGGCGGCGCGGCCACGGGCCTTGGGCAGCACGTCGTTGGCGTAGGCCTGGGCTTCGTTGACCTGACGCACCCGGTCCTCGCGGGCCTTGGTGGCGTCGTCGAAGGCGGCCTTCACCTGCTGGGGCGGCTGGGCGTCCTGCATGTTGAGCTTGATGACGGTGATCCCGGTCTTGTAGCTGTCGAGGATCTTCTGAATCAGGCGCTGGGCATCGGCGGCCACCTGGGTGCGGCCTTCGGTGATGATGAAGTCGAGGGTGTTCTTGCCCACCACCTCGCGCACGGCGCTCTCGGTGACCTGGCGCAGGGTGAGATCGGGATCGCGCACGTCGAACAGGTAGTCACGCGCGTCCTTGATGTTGTATTGCACGGTGAACTTGATGTCGATGATGTTTTCGTCCTGGGTGAGCATCAGCGCCTCGTCGGGCACCCGGCCGAGATTGACGCTGCGCACCTGGTTCATGTCGACGATCTCCACCGACTGGATGAAGCGCGGATACCAGTGGGGACCGGGACCGGCAATGCCCTTGAAGGCCCCGAACTGCAGAACCACGCCCTGCATCCCTTCCTTGACGATGTAGATGCCGGACAGGGCCCACACCACCAGCAGCCCGGCCAGGATGATGCTCAGGCTCATGCCGCCACCACCGCTGCCGCCGCCACGGCCGCCGCGCCCGCCGCCGAACAGGCCGCCGAACTTCTGCTGCAGTTTCTTCAGCACTTCGTCGAGGTCGGGCGGACCCTGCTCGTCGTTGCGCTGGCCCCAGGGATCCTTGTCCCCCGAGCCACCAGGTTCGTTCCAGGCCATTGACGGTCTCCGTGGATGAAAATCGGGCGATGACGGCCGATTGTGGGTGTTGGCGTTGCGGCCGAAGGTGCGATTCTATGGGGCTTCGCCGGCGGCCGCAAGGCGCGGCGTCCGCTCATCGCTCCCCAGAAAGCGGGAAATGTTCTCATGGCGGTCGAGACTCTGCCAGTCCATCTGGCGCATGGCCACCGTCATGTGCCAGCCGCCGTCGGCGGCCGGCGTCTCGGCGTTGACCACGCCCATCTGGTGGAGGCGGGCATGCAGGCGCCCGGCGGCGGGCGGCAGGTGCAGGGTGTGGCGGCGCATGTCGGCATTGAGCCGCTCGTCGATGGCGGCCAGCAGTTCAGGGAGGCCTTCGCCGGTGATGGCCGACACCCAGACCCGCACCGGCCGGCCCTCGGCATCCCGCTCCACCCGGGGTGCGGCGCCGGGCAGGCGGTCGATCTTGTTGTAGACCGTCAGCGCCGGCCGTTCCCCGGCGCCGATCTCCTCGAGCACCTGTTGCACCTGTTCGATGTTGCCCTGGCGGCGCTCGTCGGAGGCGTCCACCACGTGCAGCAGCAAATCCGCGTCGCGGGTTTCCTGCAAGGTGGAGCGAAAGGCCGCCACCAGGTCGTGGGGCAGGTGGCGGATGAAGCCCACCGTGTCGGCCAGGATCATGGGATAGCCGGTGGGCAGGTCCACCCGGCGCAGGGTGGGATCGAGGGTGGCGAAGAGCTGATCGGCGGCATGCACCCCGGCCGCGGTGAGGCGGTTGAACAGGGTGGACTTGCCGGCGTTGGTGTAGCCCACCAGGGAGACGCTGGGCAGCTCGGCGCGGCGCCTTGCCCTCCGGCCCTGCTCGCGCTGGCGGCCCACCTTCTCCAGCCGCCGCCGCAGCTGGCGGATGCGATCGCCAATCAGGCGGCGGTCGGTTTCGAGCTGGGTCTCGCCCGGCCCGCGCAGGCCGATGCCGCCCTTCTGGCGTTCGAGGTGGGTCCAGCCCCGCACCAGGCGAGTGGACAGGTGCCGGAGCTGGGCCAGCTCCACCTGCAGCTTGCCTTCATGGGTCCGGGCCCGCTGGGCGAAGATGTCGAGGATGAGGCCGGTACGGTCGAGCACCTGGCACTGGAACAGCTTCTCGAGGTTGCGTTCCTGCACCGGGGTGAGGGCGTGGTTGAACAGGACGATGTCGGCCCCCGCCTCGCGCACCGCTGCGCGGATCTCTTCGGCCTTGCCGGTGCCGACGAAATAGCGGGGATGCGGGGCGCTGCGGGTCCCGGTGACGGTGGTCACCGGCTCGGCGCCGGCGGAAACCACCAGATCGCGGAATTCCTGAAGGGATTCGCGGTCCGCCTCGGCGGGGAGATCCACATGGACGAGGACGGCGCGCTCGCCGCCCTGGGGACGCTCAAACAACCGGCACCACCCTCACTTCCATCACGCGTGCCGGGTGGTCAGGCATTACCCTTGTGCTCGTCGGCCATGGGCAACTTGACGTTCCGGGCCGGGACGACGGTGGAAATGGCATGTTTGTAGACCATCTGGCTCACCGTGTTGCGCAGCAGCACGACGAACTGATCGAAGGATTCAATCTGGCCCTGCAGCTTGATGCCGTTGACCAGGAAGATGGACACGGGTACGCGCTCCTTGCGCAGGGCATTGAGAAACGGATCCTGCAAGGATTGTCCTTTACTCATAATTATTGTCTCCGCGTTTTATATTGTTTTGTCACGTCGGCTTTGTTCACCATCCTGCAGTTAGTGTAACTGATGCGGGGGCAAAGCAAAATCGGAAGATGGTCAGACTTTCACCACACTTTTCGTGGATCTTGTACTCAGGATATGGCCTTTTCCGCCATTTTCAAGACGCGCGGCAGCCGATCCGCCGCCAGGCTGTCGAACCAGGCCACTTGCGTCTCGGATCGCAACCAGGTGAACTGGCGCTTGGCGAGCTGGCGGGTGGCGATGATGCCCCGTTCGACCATCGCCTCCCGCTCGAGTTCACCGGCCAGATACTGCCATACCTGCCGGTAGCCCACCGCACGAATCGCGGGCAACCCCGGGTGCAGATCGCCGCGCCGGTAGAGCCCTTCCACCTCTTCCACCAGCCCCGCCTCGAGCATCTGCCGGAAGCGCCGGGCGATACGTTCGTGGAGCACGCTGCGCTCCGCCGGTGCCACCGCCAGTTTGACGAAGCGGTACGGCGGCGCCTCGCCGGCCTCCGCCGCCTGCAGTTCGCTCAGCGGGCGGCCGGTCAGTTCATGCACCTCGAGGGCGCGCTGGATGCGCTGGGGATCGTTGGGATGGATGCGTTCCGCCGCCGCCGGATCCACTTGCGCCAGCCGCGCATGCAGGGCCGGCCAGCCCCGCTCGGCCGCTTCCGCCTCGATCCCGGCGCGCACTGCCGGATCGGCCGACGGCAGGGCCGACAGCCCCCCGAACAGGGCCCGGAAATAGAGCATGGTGCCGCCCACCAGCAGGGGCACCCGCCCGGCGGCGTGGATGGCGCGGATTTCGCGCAGGGCGTCCTCGCGGAAACGGGCCGCCGAATAGGGCTCGGCGGGATCGAGGATGTCCACCAGCCGGTGCGGCGCCTGCGTCAGGATCGCCGGCGCCGGCTTGGCCGAGCCGATGTCCATGCCCCGGTAGACCATCACCGAATCGACGCTGACGATGTCCACCGGCAGGGCCTCGTGCAGGGCCACGGCCAGATCGGTCTTGCCCGAGGCGGTGGGGCCCATCAGGCAAAGCACGGGCAGGGGCGTACCGCTCATGGCGCGGTGAAGAGATCCCGCAGATCCCCTTCCTCCAGCCAGCGCACCGCGGCGGGCGGGAAGCCTTCGGCCGCAAGCCAGGCCAGCCACTGTTCGCCCTGCCAGTCGGGCCGCAGGTGGCCGGCGGCGCGTTCCGCCAACGCGGCGCGGGGTTCGGCGCCGGCGGCAAGGTCGGCCAGCCATCCCGGCAACAGGGCCGGCACGTCCACCGGCTCGAGCGCCAGCGGGCTCTGGCGCAGCAGCAGGGTTTCGGGGCCGGCCTCGCTCACGTCGAAGCCGAGCGCGGCGAGGGCGTCGGCCCACGCCGGCAGGCCGGCCACCAGCGCGGCGGGAACCGGCACCGACGCCGGGATCAGCCACGGCCGGCCGGGCACCTCGCCCTGCGCCGGCAGCGCCCGGACCCGCTCGCCAACCAGCCGGCCCAGATCCGCCACGCCGGCCTTTTCCTCGTGCAGAAACAGCAGATAGCGCCCGATCCGGCGCGCGCCCTCCTCCGCCGTTTTGCCCGGAGGCGGTGGCGCATAGGCCGGCACCGGGCGCTCGGCGATCCGCGGAGGCGCCGACGGACGACGCGGCGGTGGCGTGACCGGACTGGCCGGGCCGGTGGCCGGGCGGTGCCACTCGAGGGGTTGCGGCGCATAGGCCGGCGCCGGCATCTGATCCGTCGGCGCCTCCGCGGCCAGCGTCCGCTCCAGGCAGTGCACCAGAAAGTCGTGCACCAGGCGGGTCTGGCGGAAGCGCACCTCCTGCTTGGCCGGATGCACGTTCACGTCCACCTCGGCCGGGTCCAGTTCGAGGAACAGCAGCCAGGCCGGATGCCGGCCGTCGGGCAGCCAGGCCGCGTGGGCCTGGCGCAGGGCGTGGGTGAGCACCCGATCGCGGATGATCCGGCCGTTGACGTAGACGTACTGGATGTCGGCCTGGGCCCGGGCGTGCCTGGCCGGCAGCAGCCAGCCGTGCAGGCGCAGATCGCCGCGGCGAAAGTCGAGCTGCAGGGCGTGCTCGGCGAAGGCCTTGCCGCACAGGCGGGCCAGGCGCCGCCGCCGGCCTGCCTCGTCGGTCGCCGGCGGCAGCTCGAAGACGGTGCGGCGGTTGTGGCGCAGGCGAAAGCCGATGTCGAAGCGGCCCAGGGCCAGGCGCCGCACCACTTCTTCGCAATGGCGGTACTCGGTGCGCTCGGCGCGCAGGAAACGGCGCCGCGCCGGGGTGTTGTGGAACAGATCCGCCACGCTCACGCTGGTGCCGGGCGGGTGGGCGGCCGGTTCCGGCTCGCCGGGCGACGCCCCCGGATCACAGGCGAGGCGCCAGGCCTGCTCGGCCCCCCGCAGCCGCGATACCAACTCCACCCGCGCCACCGAGGCGATGCTGGCCAGCGCCTCGCCGCGAAAGCCCATGCTGCGGATGGCCGCCAGATCCTCGGGCCGGGCGATCTTGGAGGTGGCATGGGATTGCAGGGCCAGGGTCAGTTCCTCGCGGGGGATACCGAAGCCGTCATCCTGCACCTGGATACGGCGCATCCCGCCCTGTTCCAGGCTCACGGTGAGGGTGCGGGCATCGGCGTCCAGGCTGTTCTCGACCAGCTCCTTGACGATGGAGGCCGGCCGCTCCACCACCTCGCCGGCGGCGATCTGGTTGGCGAGATGATCGGGCAGACGGCGGATCGCCGGACGCCCGGCGATGGGGTCGGGAACGGGCATGGCGCGTAGCTTAACAATTCCCGGCGAGGCGTGGGTAGCGGGCGGTAGGGATTCGCGAAACCCTTCCCGACGAGAAGGGGGAGATTACCTTGCCGGTCGGGGATTGGGGGCCTCGCCGAATTCGGGTGCAGGCGGATTGCTGTCTGGGGGGTACTGCCGCCAGCCCAGTGGGCGGAGCTTTTTGATGAGGTCGGCCTTGTCGGCGCAGAAGTATTCCCGGCAGGGGATGTGCTCGCCATTGGCCCCCACGAGATAGGGCAGCTTCTGCGGCGGCAAGCGGCTTTCGTCGATGCGGCCATCGGGCAGGCGGGGACAGCCGAAGCGGAGGTGGGGGGGAAGGGAGTCGTCATATTTCCTGCGGTAGGAGTCCACATCACCAGGCCGATACATGTCACCTGGTTGATTGGCCAGTTGGTTGTATCCCAAATACAACTTCGGCCCCCACTCCGGCCGGGGGATTTCCTCCCCCTCGGCCTCGCCGAGGTCGAGGGGGGCGCGGGCGAAGTCCAGGCTGTCGGCCACCAGCATGGCGGCTACCTTTTTGGGGCCGCCCCACTGGACGACCAGCGTCGGGCGGCGGGGCTTGCCGCCGGCCTCCCGGAACGGCGACCGGCGCCACCAGGGGCCGCCGGCGTCGCTGAGCGGAACTTTCGCGCGGTACACCTTGCGGGTGACGAGGTGCTCCCATTCCACGAGGATGAAGCGGGGCGGTTCGGGTATGTCGAGAATGGCGACGCTCACGGTACTCACCCCTTCCGAACACCCAATAAGGCTGGTTGGCACGCCCGTCTTGCCGTTGATTTTGATGGCATAGGGGTAAATATAGGAATCCGACAGATTGTTGTCGGCGACTTTCACCACGATTTCCCGCGCCTGCCCGCATCCCGAGAGCAGAAAAAGGGCCAGGCCCAGCCAGAGAAAGCGTTTCATGCGCGCCGGGCCTCCTGCCGCCGGTGTCGGGCCGGGATGACGGCCTTGGGCGGCTCGTTCCGGAACACCTTGCGCTCTTCGCTCGGGTACATGGTCATCTGGCCGGCCGGGGGTTGGGGGCATCGCCGAAGACGGGGGCGGGCGGAGTGCTGTCCGTCGGGTATTGCCGCCAGCCCAGGGGGCGGAGCTTGTCGATGAGCTCCTGCCTGTCGGCGCAGAAGTATTCCCGGCAGGGGAGGTGCTCGCCATTGGCGCCCACGAGATAGGGCAGCTTCTGCGGCGGCAGGCGGCTTTCGTCGAGGCGCCCGTCGGGCAGGCGGGGGCAGCCGAAGCGGAGGTGGGGGGGAAGCGTGTCGTCGTATTTTCTGCGGTAAGTATCGACGTCGCCAGGCCGGTACGTGTCACCCGGTTGATTGGCCAGCTGGTTGTATCCCAAATACAACTTCGGCCCCCACTCCGGCCGGGGGATTTCCTCTCCCTCGGCCACGCCGAGGTCGATGGAGGCAGCGGAAAAGTCCGTGAAGTTGGCCACCAGCATGGCCGCCACCTTTTTGGGGCCGCGCCACTGGATGACCAGAACCGGTTCCGTCAGGTAAGGGCGTCCCTGCGCCTCCCGGAACGGCGACCGGCGCCACCAGGGGCCGGCTTTGTCGCTCAGTTCGATGCGGGCGCGATAGACCTTGCGGGTGACGAGGTGTTCCCATTCCACGAGGAGGAAGCGGGGCGGTTCGGGAAGGGTTTTCATGACCAGCGCGCCCGAACCAGTGCCGTTGGAGCATCCCAGCAATTGGGCCAGTGCGTTCGCTGTTCCATTGATGGCGATGCGATAGGGGTAGATATAGGAATCAGACAGGTTGTTGTATGTAATATCGACGTCGATACCCCTTGCCTGCCCGCATCCCGAGAGCAGAAAAAGGGCCAGCCCCAGCCAGAGAAAGCGTTTCATGCGCGCCGGGCCTCCTGCCGCCGGTGCCGGGCCGGAATGACGGCCTTGCCCGGTTCGTTCCAGAATACCTTGCGCTCTTCGCTCGGCCGGTTGGCCAGCCAGTCGGTCAGGCTCTTGCGGTTCGACCAGTCCACGGCGGAGGCATGGGCGTAATGGGCCTCGACGTACCAGGCGGCCCTGGGGGTGACGAGGTCGGGCTGGAACTGGCGGCGGAGTTCGTCGGGAATGGCGAATCTTTCAGGGGCTGTTTTCTGGAGTCGGCTGAACTCGACTTGTGAGACGAATGGTACCCCCGTCTCGCCCCCTTTTTTATACATCGCATGCAGATACACGTTCGACAGCCCGGGCCGCACTACGCGGCGCTTCACCAGGGCGTATTCGTCCACGGCCTCGCCCGCGGCGTTTGGCCGGCTGCGGAGGAACACCGCCTCGAGGCCCTTCGCCGCCGCGGCGGCCTCCAGCGCGGCTTTCTTCTCGAGCAGCGCCGCCTGCCACTGTTCGCGCGGGCCCACGGTGCGATAGTACAGGTCCCTGGGCAGGGTATCGTCATCGACGCGGAGGTATTCCTCGATGGGGCGCGGCCCGTAGCCGCCACCCACGTCGGCATGGGCGCCGGGCACGGCGATTTCCTCGATGTTGCCCGGCGGCGGGGTTTCGGGACCCGGGCGCAGGGACTGCAGGGGGAAATTGGCCCGGTATTCGTTGGCCGCCACCAGGTGCACCACCTTCACGGTCGAGGCGAGGCCCAGGTCGAGCCGGTAGGTGTTCGACAGCAGGGTGGCGGCCCGGGGCAGGGCCAGGCCGTAGAGGACGGGATTGGTGGCGCCGGCCACCGCCGCCACGCCCGCCAGCAGCGGGGCATCACTGCGCAGGTCCACGTCGTTGCCCGGCAGGCCGAAGGAGCCCACCGTGTCGTACAGGCCCACGAAACCCACCTGCACGCCCTGCCCAGAGAGTTTTTCATTCACCTGGTTGACGAAGTCCCGCGCCAGGGCGGCGCCGCGGCTGAAACCGAAAACGTCGATGATGCGGGGGCCGGGTTGGTCGGAAAATCGTGCGACGAAGGCTTCGACCCTTTGCAATACTGTCTCGATCCGGGATACGCCACCAGCACCTGTAGCCATTTCGAGGGAATCGTTTTCTTCCCCTGTCTGCGTCCCGACCCCTTCACGGTAAATCTTGTAACTGTACAAGGGCAATCCATCGAGATTGCCAATAGGTTCCATGGCGGCGTCTTCCTCGGGTTGGCCCTGATGCAGTTCATACAACCGGGCAATGTTCGTATCCGTCCCGTTGGGAATGTCATTGTCCCGGTTGTTGCCGGTGCCGTCGAAGAACACGCCCACGCGCACGGCCACGCCCTCGGGGCGGGCGGGGACGAGATGCACGGTGCGGGTGTCGCGGCAGTCGCCGGCGCTGACGGTGAGGGTGTAGGTGCCCGGCGCGGCGGGGAAGGCGTGTTCCCACGCTTCGTGCCGCACCGCAACGGTGGCGCGCCCGGCGGTGGGGCCGGCCCATTCGAATTCCACGCTGCCGGTGTGCCAGGCGCTGCCGCCGGCCCGCAGTTCCCGGCCCACGCGCACCTGCACCGGCCATCCGGGCACCAGCCCGCCGCGGGGCACCTCTTCCACCAGGGCCGGATCGGCCCGGCCGGTATGTTGCCGGGCGATGTCGGCGCGGGTTTCGCCTTCGCGCACGGTGTGCGTGAGCCGGCGGGTGCGGGTGTGGGCCGGGTCGTCCAGGGCGATGCGTTCGGGGCGCGGCGCGCTGAGGGTGACCATGGGCGCGGGCGGTTCCGGTTCGCCGACCCGGAACATCCAGGCCCAGGGCGCCTGTTTCGGTTGCGGTTTCGGCCGGGCGCCGCCGGGGCGGTGGCCCGGCTTGAGATGGCGAAAGCCCAGGATGTCCTGGTCGAGTTCGCGCCAGCGGAAGTGGGGGACGGCTTTCCAGCCTTCCTTCTTGTCGCGCAGGAACAGCCTGATGGTGTCGGAGGCGTATTGCTCCAGGGCGATCCGCTCGGGGATGGCTTCCCAGTGCTTCCAGGTGGGCTTGAGCTGGTCGAGGATTTCCCGGGGCACCTTGTCGTGGTCGATGCGCCGGGCCCGGCGGCGTTTCCAGAAGGCGTCCTGCTCCGCCTGGATTTCCTTGTAGTAAACGGATTGTTCCTCGATCGCCATGTGGTGCTCCCTGGCGTGACTGTCCTGCCCGCCATGCTACCGCCGG
>Ga0256841_1002729_pt1 | contig 13768 bp, 10 predicted proteins | sample 356308metaG_FD_185971 | JGI IMG/M metagenome (GOLD analysis project Ga0256841, IMG submission 185971) | Hydrothermal vent microbial communities from Mid Atlantic Ridge, Atlantic Ocean - 356-308 | ecosystem: Environmental > Aquatic > Marine > Hydrothermal vents | place: Atlantic Ocean: Mid...
CGGATCTTCCGACTCCTTTCGGCGTTTTCCGTCAATTATTTAAACCGACTTATGATGAAGGTGTTCATAATCAAATTAAACACGTTACAGAGAAAAAAGGCAAGGGAAATTTGGAAGAACTGCTCTTTAGTGGAAATACTTGGAAAGTTAACGGAAATTAATACCTTAAATCCTAACTCTCTTTTTAAAGCTGTCCATACTTATTTAACTGTGGGCAGCTTTTTTATTATATTTCAATCTTAATTTAAATTATTTTTAGTCATTTTTTGTTTATTATGATAAACTTCGAAAAAATCAAAGAATTAATTCTAACCAATGATTCATTTTTATTAACTACTCATGTCAATCCGGATGCCGATGCATTGGGTTCTGAATTGGCTTTGGTGGAAATCTTAAAAAAATTAAATAAAACATTTTACATTGTTAACCATAGTAAAACTCCATATAATCTGGAATTTTTGGACGAAAAGAACGTAATTACTCAATATGATGCCGGCGTGCACAATGAAATTATTTCTCAAGTTGATATAATTTTCTTTTTGGACTTAAATCAACTTTACCGCACGGTTAAAATGAGTAAAGCATTGGAAAATTCTAATGCAACTAAAGTTTGCATTGATCACCATACCGATGCAGAAAATTTTACAGAATATTTGTTCGTCGATCCTAATTATTCTTCAACCGGTGAAATAATTTTTGATTTGGTTGATAAAACAAAACTTGTTGAATTTGATCATAACATCGCTTTACAACTTTATGCTGCTATTATGACCGACACCGGTTCATTTAAATTCGAACGGACAACTCCCGCATTGCACAGAAAAGTAGCAAAATTACTTGAATATGACATCAGTCCCATTAAAGTGTACGATCAAATTTACGGTCAATATTATTTTAGCAGAATAAAACTTTTAGGTTTGGCTTTAGATTCAATTGAATTGGCGGGCGACGGGAAAATAGCGCACATGACAATTACCCGGAAAAATTTGAAAGACACCGGCGCCATAGAAGCAGACGTTGACGGTTTTGTAAATTATTGCCTTAGTATTAAAGGAGTTAAAATAGGTCTGCTGTTTTTTGAACTTGACGACGGAGTTAAGGTAAGCTTTAGGTCAAAAGGCAATATTGAGGTTAACAAGTTGGCGGGAATGTTTAACGGTGGCGGGCATGTTAATGCATCGGGAACAAGATTGTTTGACGTGAGTCTTGCAAAACTTAAAGATGAAATTTTATCCGCAGCTAATGATTTTGTTAAAAATATTTAATTAAAAATTTAAATAAATTAAGAGGTTGTTATGTTATTCGAAATTAAAACCAGAGCCGCAAGTAATAAAATCAAGCCTAATTATAAATCGGCTGTTGTGAAATTTCTTGTTAAATCAAAAGAGATGGAAAAAGAGTTTGAATCTTTTGAAGACCTTCTCGGCGTAAAATTTAACAAAGTTTTAAAGAATGACTTTTTAAAAAACGAAAGTAAAAAATTAGAGTTAATTAATAATACGGGAAGACCGGATTTAATTTTTACTTATAAAATAGATTTGGAAAAATCATTTAATGTCGATTATTTCCGGGATACACTTTCGGAGTTAATACAAAATTTAAAAGACAAACCTGTCAGATATTTGGATTTAATGCTTCCGGAATTTGACCATTTTTCAAGTAAATTTAAAAGTGAAAGATATTATTATCAATCGGTTGCAGAAGGCGTCCTTCTCGGTAATTATACATTCGATAGTTATAAAACGGAAGAGAAGAAGGAAAAAGAGTTAACAGTAATATTCCATTCTTCTAATCCGGTTGAATTTAAAAAATCAATAACTGTTGCAACAAATCTGGTTAACTCGGTCTATTTTTCACGCGATTTGGTTAACGAACCTGCAATTACATTATATCCGGCTGAATTTGTAAAAAGACTCAGAGACGAACTTTCCAAAGCTGGCGTAAAAGTAAAAGCTTATGATGAGAAGGAATTAAAAAAGAGAAAAATGAACGCCATACTTGCAGTAGGCGGAGCAAGTATTCACCCGCCAAGATTAATTATTTTGCATTATAAACCTAAACAAAAAGCTAAAAGGAAAATAACACTTGTCGGCAAAGGGGTAACGTACGATAGCGGGGGACTTTCGATTAAACCAACCGACGGAATGGTAGAAATGAAAGCGGATATGGCAGGCGCCGCAACTGTAGCAGGAACCATAAAAGCAGCGGCAATGCTGAAGTTACCCGTTGAGTTAACGGGAGTTATTCCCGCCGTGGAAAATATGATTTCCGGAAATTCGTACAAACCGGGTGATATAGTTCGAACTTCTTCGGGTAAAACTATTGAGGTTAAAAATACGGATGCGGAAGGACGAATTGTTTTAGCCGACGCCCTGGAATTTGCATCAAAAGGAAAACCCGATGAAATTATTGATTTTGCTACGCTTACCGGAGCAATTGCCGTTGCATTGGGATTATATGCGGCTGGAATTTTTTCTAAAAATGACGCAATGACCGGTTTATTAACGCGAGCCGGCGAAATTACTTACGAGAAAGTTTGGCGAATGCCGTTTTGGGATGAATATAAAAAATTATTGGACAGTGATATTGCAGACATAAGCAATTTAGGTCCTCGATGGGGCGGAGCAATAACAGCCGGAAAATTTTTGGAACATTTTGTTGATGAAAATATATCGTGGATGCATGTGGATTTAGCCGGTCCGGCAATAAAAAATGATTTCAAAAGTTATACTAAAAAATTTGATACGGGTTTTGGCGTTAGATTGATGGTGGAATATTTTAACGGCATAATTGCAGGCATTTGATATTTTGTATGACTGCCGGTTATTAAAAATAATTGCTAAATTTAATTTTTTATAATAATCATTGATTGGAATAATTGACTATCTGACCGTCCTTCATCTCAAGTATGCTATCGCCAATATTTACTAAATCCGGATTATGCGTTACAACCAGAAAAGTAACGTTTAATTCTTCTTTTAGTTGAATAAACAAACGATGTAAAATTTTGCTGTTTTTCGAATCCAAATTACCGGTCGGTTCATCGGCAAATATAATATCGGGTTTATTTACAAGAGCTCTTGCCACGGCAACTCTTTGTTGTTCTCCGCCGGAAAGTTCCGCCGGTTTATGATCTTTTCTGTTTTCCAATCCCATAAGTTTTAATAACCCGGATGCTTCTTTGAACGCTTTCGTTTTACTTTTACCGGCGATCATTTGGGCTAAAGCAACATTTTCCAAAGCTGTAAATTCCGGCAATAAATGATGAAATTGAAAAACAAATCCTATATGCTTATTTCTGAATTTTGCCAATTTATCATCCGGCATTTTTGTTATTTCTATTCCCTGAAACAAAATTTCACCGGAATCGACCGAATCCAATCCGCTTAAAACATGCAGTAATGTGCTTTTACCGGCCCCGCTGGCTCCAACTATTACGGTTATCTTATTTTCTTCAATTTCCAAAGATACGTTTTTTAATATTTCTAACCGGTTGTCTTTATCTTTTTGAAAAGATTTGTAAATATTTTTAGCTTGTAATATCATAATTTATTGTAAAGGATTGTTAATAAAATTATTCCCATCTTATAGATTCCGAAACGTTTAATTTAACTGCGGATTTAGCAGGGTAAAACGATGCGAGAAACGATAAGAATAACGACACTAAACCGATTATAATAACATCTTGCGCACTCACTTTTACCGGTAAAGCGTCAATTATATATTTGCTGGCATCCAAAGGATAAAAATTATAATGAATTTGTAAATAACATACAATTAAACCGATTGAAATTCCTAATACCGTGCCGATTATGCCTATTAGAATTCCTTCGTACATAAAAATTTTCATTATGGAATTTTTAGTAGAACCCATTGAACGCAATATCCCAATATCTTTTTGTTTTTCAACTACCGACATTGTGAGGGAACCGAGAATGTTAAATGTTGCTACTGCAATTATAAGCGATAGTATTAACAATGCCGCCCATCTTTCCAATTTCATAACTGTGTATAAATCTTTATGCAGATCGTACCATGTACGCACGGTAAAATATTTTGCGTTTAATTTTTTTTCCAAAGCGGCTTTAACATTTTGCGAATCATCTATGTTTTTCAATCTTATTTCATATCCCGTAAAATTACTTCCCAAGTTCAAAGCTTTTTGTGCGGATTTGAAAGAAGTGTAAACGTATTTTGTTGAATATTCCCTGTTGCTTATTTCAAAAATTCCGCTGACAGTAAATTTAGTTGTTTTGGGAATTGAAAAATTCAGAAGCGAATATTCTATTTTATTTGCAGATGTTACAAGAACGGTATCGTTAACCCGGGCTGATAACCGGAGGGCAATGGGCAAACCTAGAATTATGTCGTTCCGGTCTTTATTATCTGTGTAAAAATTTCCGAATGAAATATGATTCCGGATTCCCCAATCGTCGTTTTTGTTTGGAGTTATACCTTTTAAATTTAATATTTCCATAGATTTATTATGAATCAGCATTACTTTCCCCTCGGCAATAGGATAATACGATTTTACAGCAGTCATATTTCTAAGTACGTTTGAAAGGGAATCGAGTTGGGAATATGCTTCGTTGGATTTTATTGTAATTCTGATATGCGGATCGAAATTTACTAATATTGATGTTACTAATGATCCGAAACCGTTGAAAACAGAAAGAACTATAACAAGAGCTGCAACTCCTATAGTAATTCCAAGCGTGGAAAGAATCGAAATAATCGTTATAAAATTTAATTTATGTTTCGATTTCAAATATCTTTTGGCAATAAAAAATTCAAACATATTATTCGAATCTGATAGCGTTAATAGGCTTAATTTTAGATGCTATATAACTTGGAATCAATGCAGCCAATATTCCTAAAATCAGAGCAATCAACGAAATTATTAAATTATAATTAAAGTTTATTAAAATCGGTACACTCGATACAAAATATATATTTGCCGGTAGTGAAATTAGTCTGTAAGTCAGTTGTAACCAACTAATAATAAGTGCAAATAAATTTCCTAAAATAATTCCGGCAATGGAAATATATAATCCTTGAAAAAGAAAAGTTTTGATAATTGTCCTTTTAGTCGCGCCTATCGCTTTTAATATTCCTATATCTTTGGTCTTTTCCAGTACCATAATTAACAATGTGCCAACAATATTAAAAATTGCAACTAAAATAATCAAACCTAAAATTATAGGTATCGGTTTTTTCTGTAATTCCAACCAGGTAAAAATGGGTTTATTTATTTGGTAAAAGTCTCTTACGTAAAACGGATAACCCAATTTACCGGAAAGGATTTCTCTTACAGTGTCTATTTTTGCTATATTTTTCAGTCGTAAATTAAATCCCGAACATTGATCCGGAATATTAAGCATTTTCTGAGCTTCTTTAAAATCGATGTAAGCGTTTAAATCATCGTATTCAGCCATCCCGCTTTCAAAAATTCCCGTTACAAAAAATTGCTCAATAGCCGGCGGATTTTCGGGTGAGGGAGGTTTATCGTCTATCAGAGTAAAAAAAGTTATTCTATCACCTGTTTTTACAAAAAGTTTATCCGCTAACTTCCTGCCTAATATTACTCCTTTATCAGAATTATTATAATTAAAAGAATATTTTCCCGAAATAATATTTTTTCTCAGTCTGCTATTTTCAAAATTTAACTGAATGCCGTGCAGTTTAACCCCTTCGGATAAATGTTTCGATTTAATGATAGCATCCTTTTCGATAAACGGAGAGATTGAACTTAAGTCTTTACCGGTAGTTTGCTTAATTTTATCTAATATTTTTGTATAATTATTTATATTGTTGTTGCCGTAAGTAGTAATTGTAATATGGGAATTAAATTCGATAGTTTTTTCTTTAATTGTATTTTCAAATCCGCCAAGAATTGAAAGGGCTAAATTAACAGCCGCAACACCCAGGGCAATTCCGGTAATAGAAGTAACAGTAAAAAAAGATAAGAATTTAGAATCCTTTTTAGACTTGATGTACTTTGATGCTATAAAAAAAGGAATACTCATAAGAATCTTAAATTTTGAAACAACAAGATAATATTTTTTGTGTAAAATTATATTGTTTGAATTGACATTCTAAGGCTAAAATAATAAGTTTATATTTCTTTTTAAAAGAATTATAGTGGTCAATTTAATTTAAGACGGGGCGTAGCGTAGTCCGGTTAGCGCGCCTGCTTTGGGAGCAGGAGGTCGCAGGTTCAAATCCTGCCGCCCCGACGATCGAGTTCTTTACATTTTGATAATTTATATAATTGATGCGCCCGTAGCTCAATTGGATAGAGCAACGGCCTTCTAAGCCGTAGGTTAGTGGTTCGAGTCCACTCGGGCGTACAACCGGAATTATTCCAATTTATTTAGCAATTGTCTAATTCGTAAATTAATTGTTAAATTAAGGAATAAAATTAAAATTACATGGTGGGCGTAGCTCAGTTGGTTAGAGCGTCTGGTTGTGGCCCAGAAGGTCATGGGTTCAAATCCCATCGTTCACCCACAAATATAAGTTTAGGCCCCATCGTCTAATGGTTAGGACCTCGCCCTTTCACGGCGGTAATAGGGGTTCGAATCCCCTTGGGGTCACATTAAAGGATTGTTTCATTTGCGGAACAATCCTTTTTATTTTTAAATCCAATTATGTTAAATTGATATATAAATTCTTTTGCCTTAAAATCTAATGCATAAAATTGATAAATATATCGAAGTGATTGCCTCATCGGATTGCTATATTACTCCCATGAATGCAATTAAAAGAAAAATCACACCTCCTTCGTTATATTTTTTTCCCCGACTCGCGAAAATTGTTCTTTATTCAAATAAATGGGTAAAGCGGGGTGTGTACGATAGATTTCATTGGGTCTATTCCTCTCTTGATATTTTCCATAAATTGGAAAATACCGGTTTACGGTTCGAAATTTGCGGAATGAATAATTTAACTAAAGCAAACGGACCGGTTGTTTTTATTGGCAATCATATGAGTACGTTGGAAACTTTGGTTTTACCCGGAATTATTCAACCTGTTAAGCCGGTTGTGTTTATTATAAAAAAAGAGTTGGCAAAATTTCCGTTTTTTGGTCCTATTGCCGAAGCACGTTATCCGATTGAAGTTGGACGAAAAAATCCGCGGGAAGATTTAAAACTTGTGCTGGAGGAAGGTAAAAACAGATTGCAAAATGGAAAATCGATTGTTGTTTTTCCTCAAAAAACCCGGACGGCCTTTTTTGAGTCCAAATCCTTTAATTCCCTTGGTGTAAAATTAGCTAAATTGAACCAAGTCCCTGTAATTCCGTTTGCATTATTAACCGACGCCTGGGGCAACGGAAAGATTATTAAAGAATTCGGCAAAATCGATCCCTCAAAAAAAGTATTTATTCATTTCGGAGAACCGGTTGAAGTTACAAAAAAAGGTAACGATGCTCACCGGCATGTTCTGGATTTTATTAAAAGTTCCCTGTTAAAATGGGGAAGACCTGAATTGATTCTTGATTAATAACTGTTTTACAATAAATAGTGAGGATTATTTTTTATCTTACTTTAAGAAAATATTATAACTCTTTATTTATAAAGTAATTAAGTCGTTCAAAAAACCTTTCTGATCATCGTTTCAATCATTGCAATGTAATTTTGGTTAGATTGAAATAAATACAACCATAATTTAATAAAATACTTTAAGTAAAGTTCTATAACTATTGTGAAAATAATAAGTTACTTTAGCATAGGTAATCTCTCCCTTAATAATTTTTTGCATCGGATTGTTTGTTTTGTTATATTAAATTTCAATTGAATTTAACGGAGAATTGATGAGAATAATTAAACCGAAAAAGCTTTTACCAGGAGATACAATTGGAATTATATCGCCCGCTTCATCTCCGGTAAATTTAACGAAAATTGAAGACGGAGTAAAATATTTAGAGAGTTTGGGTTATAAAGTATTGGTAGGAGAAAATGTCGGTAATACAAGAGGTTATCTTGCCGGCACGGATTCTGAGCGGTTAAATGATTTACATGAAATGTTTGCTAATAAAAATGTAAAGGCAATTATTTCGGTCCGGGGCGGTTACGGTTCGGGCAGATTATTAGATAAAATCGATTATTCGTTAATAAGAAAAAACCCTAAAATTTTTGTTGGTTACAGCGATTTGACCGCATTACAAATGGCATTTTTGAAAAAAGCCGGATTAGTTACTTTTGCCGGACCAATGTTGGCTGTTGATTTTGCGGGAGAAATTGACAGCTTTACCGAAGAATATTTTTGGAGAATTGTTACTTCTACAAAAAAAATAGGCAGGCTTTCCAATCCAAATAATGAGAAGTTTTTTATGTTGAACAAGGGCAGAGCCGAAGGTAAGCTTATCGGCGGAAATTTAGCTCTTTTCGCATCTCTGTTGGGAACGGAATTTTTCCCTGATACCAAAGGAAATATTCTTTTACTTGAAGAAATAGGCGAAGAACCATATAAAATTGACAGAATGTTTAATCAACTTAGGTTAAGTAAAGTCTTTAAAAATGTTAATGGAATATTATTAGGCAGATTTGTTGATTGTTATGAAAATGATAAGGCTAAAAATACGTTAACGTTGAATGAAGTAATTGCCGATTATTTCCAAAGCATGAAAATTCCGATTCTTTACAATATTTCTCACGGTCATATAAAACAAACAATAACAATACCGTTCGGTTTGAACTGCAAGATAAATTCCACAAAGGGATTTATTGAAATTATGGAAAGTGCGGTAGTTTAAAAATTATAAAAGAAAAGTTTGTTCGCTTGTTTGCACTTCCACTTTATTACCGGTTGTTTCTATTAAATGTTTTATAAAACTTTCCGTCTTATCTGCTTCAATATAACAAACGATAACCGGTGTCTTTTCGTATTTATTCTTTATTTTTTTAGCCTTAAATTTGGAAAGAGCAAAATGAACTTTATTGGTTAATTCATACTCAAAAAATATTTTTAACTTTACGTAATTCTTCTTTTCCACAATTTGCGAGTTTTGCAACAGTTCGAATGCCGAGTTGTAATATGCCTTGCCAAGCGGACCAACGCCTAATTTTGTGCCGCCGAAATATCTTATAACAATTAAAAGAATATTTACGGCTTCAAAATGTTTTATAGCTGATAAAATTCTAATTCCCGCTGTTCCGGCCGGTTCACCGTCATCCGAATATTTCTCCGTTCCGTTAAGTAATTGAAATGCATAGCAATGATGTGTAGCGTCGTAATATTTTTTTCTTACTTTTTCCAACTCCCTTTGAACTTCTTCTTCGTCTTCAACGTGATAAACTTGGGCAATGAAAACAGACCCTTTTTCTTTCAGTTTGAATTCTGAAAATTTTTCGATTGTTTTTATAGTGTTACTCATATAAATCTCAAATTTAGCAAGTGCAAAATAATTATTTTGAATGAAAATTGACTTTCTAAATCACATTAAGTAATATAATAGTTTTAACTAATCGAAATTATGTATGAAATTCAGCGATAAAATTGAAATAAGAAGAGCGAGGGAACATAACCTTAAAAATATCAGTTTGGATATTCCGCGGGATTCCCTTACTGTAATTACCGGACTCTCAGGCTCGGGGAAATCTTCGCTTGCATTTGATACTATTTATGCCGAAGGACAAAGAAGATACATTGAATCGCTTTCATCTTACGCCCGCCAATTTTTGGATATGCTGGAAAAACCGGACGTCGATTCCATTGAGGGTTTGAGTCCCGCAATTTCCATTGAACAAAAAACTTCGTCGGGAAACCCCAGATCAACAGTAGGAACAGTAACGGAAATATATGATTATTTGCGCTTGTTGTATGCGCGCGTCGGAAAACCGCATTGTTATAATTGTGGCAAACCTGTAAAAAAACAATCAACAGATCAAATAATTGATACAATACTGGAAAAATTTACCGGAAAGAAAATTTTTATTTTTGCTTCTGTAGTAAAAGGAAGAAAAGGGCATTACAGGGAATTATTTGATGATATAATGAAAGACGGCTTTGTTAGAGTTAGAGTGGACGGAAAAGTTTATGAATTGGAAAAAGGTTTTAAGGTCGATAGATACAAAATTCACGATATTGAAATTCTTGTAGATAAATTAACTGTCTCAAACAAATCAAGAACCAGATTAAGCGAATCGATTGAAATTGCCTTGAACTACGGAAAGGGAAATTTAATAGTTAACGATTCCAAAGAAGACTTCCTTTTTAGCAGAAATTTTGTTTGTCTCGATTGCGGAATAAGTTATCAGGAATTAGCTCCGAATTCGTTCTCTTTTAATTCCCCTTACGGAATGTGTAAAGATTGTGAAGGTTTGGGAGTTAAAAAAGAACTTGATGTAAATTTAATTATTCCCGATTGGAGTAAATCTATAAATGAAGAAGGGTTGGCGCCGCTCGGTAAACCAAGGAATATTTGGTTTTTCAACCAGTTGGAAGCCGTTGCAAATAAGTTCGGTTTTAACTTCGATACAAAATTAAAAGACCTAACCGACGAACAGCTTCAAATTATATTGCACGGAAGCAAGGAAAAAATTCCCTTTACGTATAAATTTAGCGGCGGTAGATCGATGAAATATATGCACCGTTTTAACGGCGTGTTCAACTATATCGAAAATTATTACAACAATACAAACTCCAATAAAATAAGGGAGTGGGCTGAGTCTTTTATGAATACAACTACCTGCTCCACTTGCGGCGGCGGAAGATTACGGAAGGAATCCCTTGCCGTAACAATCAACGGTAAAAATATTAGCGAAGTTACGGCTATGTCTATTGAAAGGGCAAAAGATTTTTTTGTGAATTTGAATTTTTCCGGCAGAGAGGAAATTATATCCAGACAAATTTTAAAAGAAATAAATTCGAGGTTGGAATTTTTACTAAATGTAGGACTCAGCTACTTGTCGCTTAACCGTTCATCCCGCACGCTTTCCGGGGGAGAGTCTCAAAGAATACGGCTTGCCACTCAAATCGGTTCACAATTAGCCGGCGTATTATATGTTTTAGACGAACCGAGTATAGGTCTTCATCAGCAAGATAACATTAAGTTAATAAATTCCCTTAAAAATCTTAGAGATTTGGGAAACACAATAATTGTTGTTGAACATGATCGCGAAACAATAGAAAGTTCCGACTTTATAGTTGATTTAGGTCCGCGTGCCGGCGAGCACGGAGGGAAAATTTGCATCAAAGGAAAAACCGGCGAGATTCTTAAAAAACCTAACAATTCTAAATCTTTAACATTGAAGTATTTAAGAAATCAAAAAGAAATTGAAGTTCCCCGCTTGCGCCGCACCGGTAACGGTAAGTTTGTTGAGATAACAGGAGCGCGCGGGAATAATTTGAAGAATGTAAATCTGAAAATTCCTTTGGGTGTGTTTAACGTTGTAACGGGCGTAAGCGGATCCGGTAAATCCAGTTTAATAAACGAAACTCTCGTAAGAATATTGAAAAAGAAATTTTACTCCTCCAAAGTTGTGCCTCTTCCGTTCGATGAAATAAAAGGAATCGAAAATATTGATAAAATAATTGAAATTGATCAGTCGCCTATCGGTAGAACTCCGCGCTCTAATCCTGCAACTTATACCGGACTTTTTACTTTCATCAGAGATTTATATTCGCAATTACCCGAAGCCAAAATAAGAGGATACAAACCGGGCAGGTTTAGCTTTAATGTTAAAGGTGGAAGATGTGAAGAATGCCAAGGCGCCGGATTAAAAAAAATTGAAATGAACTTTTTACCCGATGTTTACGTTAAGTGCGAAGTCTGTCATGGTAAACGTTATAACCTTGAAACTTTGGAAATATTATATAAAACAAAATCAATCTCGGATGTGTTGGAAATGACAGTTGAAGAAGCTCTTGCTTTTTTCGACGAAATGCCCAGAATTAAAAGGAAATTGGAGGCGATTTATAAAGTTGGATTAGGTTATATTAAACTGGGTCAACAAGCAACCACACTCTCCGGCGGCGAAGCTCAAAGAGTAAAACTTGCAACGGAGCTTAGCAAAGTCGGAACTGGTAAAACTTTGTATGTACTTGACGAACCGACTACCGGTCTGCATTTTGAGGATGTGAAAATTTTATTGGATGTTTTACAACAGTTGGTTGATAAGGGAAATACCGTTATAATTATTGAACATAACCTGGATGTTATAAAAGTGGCTGATAATGTTATAGATTTGGGTCCCGGCGGCGGTGAACATGGCGGAAAAATTATTGCACAGGGAACTCCGGAACAAGTTGCCGGATGTAAAAAAAGTTTAACGGGAAAATATTTGGTTAAAGAATTATCAAGAAATAAAAGGAAATAAAATGGGTGAAAGCTTAAATGAATTTAAAGAGTACCGTGAAAGAATGAACGACAGAATTTTAAATTCGGGATTCAGAGATTTTAAAAAATTCTTTGCGCTTGATAATAAAGCTTATATTGACGGAGCTTTAAGCTCAAAAGTTAAAGAATTGATGGGCTTGGTTGCTTCTATGGTTTTGCGCTGCAATGATTGCATACTTTACCATATTGATAAATCAGTGCAAGCCGGCACTACTCAAGCTGAATTTTATGAGGCTTTTAATATTGCATTAATTGTGGGCGGTTCTATTGTTATACCGCATTTAAGGTTTGCAATTGAAAAAATGGATGAATGCTTTGAGAGGGAAAATGATGACTGAAAAATATTTAATTTATCCTAAACATATAATAACTGCCGATATAAACAACAATATTTATCGTAATAAATTGATTGAAGTGGTTAACGGCAAGATTAACAATATATTTGATTACTCAGAAGAAACAGTTAAAAATTACGACGGCAAATTTTACAACTTCAGCAATTTAACTTTAGTTCCCGGATTTATACAAACACATGTTCATCTGTGTCAAACATTGTTTAGAGGACTTGCAGATGATCTGGAATTGTTGGATTGGTTGCAAAAAAAAATCTTTCCCATGGAAAATGCTCATAATAAATTTTCGCTTTCCGCTTCGGCTAAGTTAGGTATTCACGAATTACAAACCGGCGGAACAACAACTATTTTAGATATGGGAACTATTAATTTTGAAGAAGTTATTTTTGAAAGTTTAATTGATTCTGAAATGAGAGCTTTCGCGGGAAAATGCATGGTGGACCAAAATGATCTTTTCCCTGAATTTAAGGAAAACACAAATGACAGCTTGGAAAGTTCTTATAGGCTTGCCAAAACGTTTCATAATAGCAATAACGGAAAAATTAAATACGGGTTTGCACCGCGGTTTGTACTTTCCTGCAGCCCGGAATTATTAATAGAAACTTTTGAAATGACAAATGATTTCGATGGTTCAATGTTTCATTCGCATACTTCGGAAAATAAAAATGAAATAGAGACGGTTAGGAAAATGTATGGGATGGAAAATGTGGAATATTTTAATTCGCTTAACGTTCTTGGTAAAAATACAATTTTAGCACATGGAATACATGTCTCGGATGAAGAAAGGGATATATTAAAACAAACAGAGACAAGAATTGTGCATTGTCCTTCGGCTAATTTGAAATTAGGTTCGGGAATAGCCGATATACCGGAATATATGAAAAAGGGAGTAGCAATTTCATTAGGCGCCGACGGTCCGCCGTGTAATAACAGTCTGAGCATTTTTAACGAAATGAGACTTGCAGCGCTTATTCAAAAGCCGGTATACGGTTCCACCGTGATGAATGCTAAAACGGTTTTTAGACTTGCCACAATAGAAGGAGCAAAAGCATTGCATTTGGAAGACAGAATCGGT
>Ga0256841_1002730_pt1 | contig 13768 bp, 13 predicted proteins | sample 356308metaG_FD_185971 | JGI IMG/M metagenome (GOLD analysis project Ga0256841, IMG submission 185971) | Hydrothermal vent microbial communities from Mid Atlantic Ridge, Atlantic Ocean - 356-308 | ecosystem: Environmental > Aquatic > Marine > Hydrothermal vents | place: Atlantic Ocean: Mid...
CGAGGAAATCTGTGAGATCATGAAGGCCTACGACGTGGCTTTCTCCCTCGGTGACGGCCTGCGCCCCGGTTCGATCGCCGACGCCAACGACGAAGCCCAGTTCGCCGAGCTCAAGACCCTGGGCGAGCTGACCCGGATCGCCTGGGAGCACGACGTCCAAGTGATGATCGAGGGCCCCGGCCACGTGCCCCTCCACCTGGTGAAGGAGAACGTGGACAAGGAACTGACCGAATGCTACGAAGCGCCCTTCTACACCCTGGGGCCGCTGGTGACCGACATCGCCCCCGGCTACGACCACATCACCTCCGCCATCGGCGCTGCCAACATCGGCTGGTACGGCACCGCCATGCTCTGTTACGTCACCCCCAAGGAACATCTGGGGCTGCCGGACAAGGAGGACGTGCGCGAGGGAATCGTCACCTACAAGATCGCCGCCCACGCCGCCGATCTGGCCAAAGGGCATCCGGCGGCCCAGTACCGCGACAACGCCCTGTCCAAGGCCCGTTTCGAGTTTCGCTGGCGCGACCAGTTCAACCTCAGCCTCGATCCGGAAAAGGCCCAGGCGTTCCACGACGAGACCCTGCCCCAGGAAGGCGCCAAGGTGGCCCACTTCTGCTCCATGTGCGGCCCTCACTTCTGCTCCATGAAGATCACCCAGGAAGTGCGCGACTTCGCCGAACAGGAAATCGAACGGGGGATGCAGGAGAAATCGAAGGAATTTCTCGCCCAGGGCGCGGAGATCTACCGTAAGGTATGACGTTCACCGGAGAGACGCGGAGAACGCCGGGTCAGGAAGGAACTCCGCGCACTCTGCGTCTCTGCGGTGTCATTCGATCAGGGCAGCACTTCGGCATACACCTCCGCCAGCGGCAACCGCACGTCCAGCGATTCGAGGACGGCCGCTTCGTCGCCGGCTTCGTACACGTCCAGCTCGCCGAAACCCCCGCCGCGGCGGCGGAACACTTCCATCCGGACGACGTCGGGAGCCACCAGCACATACTCGCGCAGGCTGGCGAGCTTCTGGTAGTTGAGTCGCTTCTCGCGCCGATCGACGGTTTCCGTCGAGGGCGACAGCACCTCGACGACGAGCACCGGTTCCCTGAGAAAAGTCGCCGTCGGCGCCAACGGTTCGCAGCTGACCACCACGTCCGGGTAATAGAAGGCGTCGGCGGCTTCGACCCGCACTTTCATATCGCTGATGTAGGCGGTGCAAGGGGTGCCGTGCAAATGACGACGCAGGAAAGCGAAAATGTTTCCAGCCACCACGTTGTGGGCCCGGGTGGCTCCCACCATGGCGAACACCTGCCCGGCCACGTATTCGTGGCGGGTTTCAGCGATTTGCTCGCCGGCCAGATAGTCTTCGACGGAAACCGCTTCGATCCGGGCGTGCCTGGCCATCGTCTCTCCCTCAGGCGAAAAATCGGTACAGCATCCTTTCCACCATGTTCCAGGTGACGAAAGGCGGTTTCTTGGAAACGCTGACGATCAGCATTTCCCCCTCGAAGCGATAGGTGCCTTCCAGTCCCTTGCCGGCGAAACGGCCCTCCACCTGATCGGCGATGAAGTGGACCTGATTTTCCCGCGCCATCCGGGAGGCCTTGTCGAGCAGGATCTCGGGGTGTTCCCGCAAGCGGATTTGAAAGGTACGTGCCATCGGTGAAGATGATATGGTTGAATTACCGCTAGCATAACGATTCCCGACCGGAGTGCAACCATCATGAACGAGCGATCCTTCATCCCCCTGCGCATCGCCGTCCTCACCGTCTCCGACACCCGTACCGAGGCGACCGACGCCTCGGGCAAACTGCTGGTGGAACGCCTGGAGGATGCCGGCCACCGGCTGGCGGAAAAAATCATCGTCCCCGACGACATCTACCGCATCCGCGCCGTGGTGTCGGCCTGGATCGCCGATACGGACGTCGACGTCGTTCTTACCACCGGTGGCACCGGCGTCACCGGCCGTGACGGCACCCCCGAGGCGGTCGCTCCCCTGCTCGACAAGACACTAGACGGCTTCGGCGAGGTTTTCCGCACGATTTCCTACGCCGAGATCGGCACTTCCACCATCCAGTCGCGCGCCCTGGCCGGGGTGGCCAACGGCACCTACATCTTCTGCCTGCCCGGATCGAGGAACGCCTGCGCCACCGCCTGGGACAAATTGATCCAGGCGCAGCTGGACTACCGCACCCGGCCCTGCAATCTGGTAGAGTTGATGCCCCGACTACGGGAATAACGCCACGGAGGTCACCCATGTTCCTACTCATCCTCGCTTCTTTGTTCTTTCTCGGCATCCATTTCGGAATCGCCGCCACTTCGGTGCGCGATCGTCTGATCGAACGCTTCGGACCGCTCCCTTACCGGATCGGTTTCGCCGCCTCGGCGCTGTTCGGCCTGATCTTTCTGGTGTACGCCTGGCGCCAGGCACCCCTCGTCCCCCTTTGGGGCAGCCCGGCGATCTTCCGCTACCTGGCGGTCGCGTTGATGCCGTTGGCTTTCTTCCTCGTCATCGCCGGCCTGACCACCAAAAATCCGACCCGTCTGGGGCAGGAGTCCACCCTGACCGACGATTTCGAACCCACCGGCATCCTCCGCATCACCCGCAATCCCGTCCTCTGGGGCATCGCCCTGTGGGCGGCGCTGCACCTGCTGGCCAACGGCGATCTGGCGGCAACGATCTTCTTCGGCACCTTCCTGATCCTGGCGGTCAAAGGCAGCTTCGATCTCGACCGTAAACGCCTGCGGCAATTCGGCGAGCGTTGGCGGCACTACATGGCGCAGACTTCCAACGTTCCTTTCCTGGCCGTCCTCCAGGGGAAACAGCGGCTGGTGTGGCAAGAACTGGGGTGGTGGCGCCTCATCCTGGCGCTGGTGCTGTATTTCGGCTTCCTCCACGGCCACGCCCGCCTGTTCGGCGTGGCGCCGCTGGGCTGATGCGGTCACGTCCGTTCCTTTTCCTGGGCGCCCTGTTCGCCGGACTGGCCGTGGTCTTCGGCGCTTTCGGCGCCCACGCCCTCAAAGGTCTCCTGGACCGCGACCAACTGGTCGTGTGGCAAACCGCCGTCACCTACCAGATGTGGCACGCCCTGGGACTGATCCTCGTCGCCGGACTGGAGGACGATCCATGGTCGAGATGGAGTGGCCGGCTGATGGCGGCCGGCATCCTGCTTTTCAGCGGCAGCCTGTACCTGATGGTCTTGAGCGGGACGCCCGCTTTGGGCATGATTACCCCATTCGGGGGCCTGGCGTTCATCGCCGCCTGGTTCCTGCTGGCCTGGTCCGCCTGGAGAAAACGACATGCGTGAAGGCACGCCCAAACCCGTTCATCTGAAGGATTATCGTCCGCCCGCCTACCTAGTCGACCGCATCGAGCTGGCGTTCGACCTGGACCCGGAAACCACCCGGGTACGGGCCCGGCTGCACGTCCGCCGCAACCTGCAATACGACCTGGATCCCACCCCGCTGGTCCTCGACGGCGAGGATCTGACGTTGCAAAGCGTTCTGCTCGACGAAGCCCCCCTGGCGGAAGATCGCTACACCGTCGACGAGAACCGGCTGATCATCCCGGACGTGCCGACCGCCTTCACCCTGACCACCGAGGTGTTGATCCATCCCCGGAGCAACACCCGCCTCGAGGGCCTGTACGTCTCCGAAGGCATGCTCTGCACCCAGTGCGAAGCGGAAGGCTTCCGGCGCATCACCTACTTTCCCGATCGTCCCGACGTCATGGCCCGCTACCGCGTCACCCTGCGCGCCGACCGCGACCGCTTTCCGGTGCTGCTGGCCAACGGCAACTGCGTCGACGCCGGGGATCTCGACGACGGCCGTCACTTCGCCGTCTGGGAGGACCCGTTCCCCAAGCCCAGCTACCTGTTCGCCCTGGTGGCCGGACGGCTGGAAAAATGCACCGATACCTTCACCACCCGCTCGGGCCGCCGGGTGCGCCTGGAAATCTACGTGGCGCCTTCCGATCTCGACCAATGCGATCACGCCATGGGCTGCCTGAAACGGGCCATGGCCTGGGACGAGATCAAATACGGACGCGAGTACGATCTCGACCGCTACATGATCGTGGCCGTCAGCCACTTCAACATGGGGGCGATGGAAAACAAGGGACTGAATCTTTTCAACAGCCGCTACGTCCTCACCCGTCCCGAAACCGCCACCGACGAGGATTTCGAACACGTGCTGGCGGTGATCGGCCACGAATATTTCCACAACTGGACCGGCAACCGCGTCACCCTGCGCGACTGGTTCCAACTTTCCCTCAAGGAAGGGCTGACGGTGTTCCGGGAACAGCAGTTCAGCGCCGACGAAGGCTCGGCGGCGGTCCGGCGGATCGAGGACGTCAACCTGCTGCGCACCCGCCAGTTCCCCGAGGACGAAGGCCCCCTGGCCCATCCGGTACGGCCCGAGTCCTACATCGAGATCAACAACTTCTACACCATGACGGTGTACGAAAAGGGGGCCGAGGTGGTGCGCATGCTCCACACCCTGCTGGGCTGGGAGGGATTCCGCCGCGGCATGGACCTGTACTTCGAGCGCCACGACGGCCAGGCGGTCACCTGCGAGGATTTCGTCAGGGCCATGGAGGACGCCAACCGGGTCGATCTGGCCCAGTTCATGCGCTGGTACACCCAGGCCGGCACGCCCCGGGTGGAAGTCCAGTATCACTACGAAGCCGATCGCCGCACCTTCGTCCTGGCCCTTACCCAGTCCTGCCCCCCGACCCCCGGTCAGCCCCACAAGGAACCCTTCCTGATTCCCGTCGGCCTGGCGCTGCTCGACGGTGAAGGCAATCCGATCCCCCTCCAGTTGGAGGGGGAGATCGCTCCCCGGGGGACCTCGCGGGTCCTGCGACTGACCGGCGCCCATCAGCGGTTTCGTTTCGTCAACGTGCCGGAACCGCCGGTCCTGTCGATTTTCCGGGACTTTTCCGCCCCGGTGAAGCTGCTCATGGAACGCGATCCCGACGAATGGTACTTCCTCTGGCGCCACGACAACGATCCCTTCAATCGCTGGGATGCCGGCCAGACCCTGATGTCCCACTGCCTGCTGGCACAGATTCCCGAACCGGCGCCGGCGCTCGACCCCCGGCTCGTCGCCGGCTTCGAGCCGCTGCTGTCCCAGCCCCTGGACGACCTGTCCTATACCGCCTGGCTGCTGCGCCTGCCGGAGGAAGATTACCTGGCGGAACAGATGGACGTGATCGACGTGGACGGCATCCACCGGGTGCGTGAGCAGGCCCGCCGCGAACTGGCCACCATCCTGAAAGACGATTTCCTCGATTGCTATCACGCCCACCACCGCCCCGACGAGTGGGCCGACACCTCCGCAGCCGCCATCGGCCGCCGCCGGCTCAAGAACACCTGCCTGTCCTATCTGGCGACGCGTGACGACCCGACCATCCACGAGCTGGTCCTGACGCAATACCGCAGCGCCCGCAACATGACCGACCGGCTCGCCGCCTTCCAGGCCGTCGTCCACGAAGACCACCCGGCCAAGACCACGGTCGTCGAGGACTTCCATCGCCGCTGGCGTTCGCAGCCGCTGGTGCTCGACAAATGGTTCGCCATTCAGGCGGCCGATCCCTCGCCGGGAGCCATCGAGCGAATCGAAACGCTGCTGGCCCATCCCGACTTCGACCCCACGAACCCCAACCGGGTCCGCTCGGTGCTAGGGGTGTTCGCCCAGCGGAATCCGGTGCACTTTCACGCCCGGGACGGCCGCGGCCACCGACTGCTGGCCGACTGGCTGCTGAGACTCGACCGGATCAATCCGCAGCTCGCCGCCCGCCTGGCGCAGCCGCTGGCCAACTGGCGCCGTTACGACGGCGACCGCCAGGCCTCGATGCGCCGCGAGCTGGCACGCATCCGCCAGACCCCCGAGCTGTCGAAAGATCTGTTCGAAATCGTCGACAAGGCCCTGTCGGGTTGATCCACCGCCATGCCGAGCCTGCCGCTCAAGGTCTTCTTCCGCTTCACCGACTGGGTCTTCGCCGTCATGCTGGCGTTCCTGTCCCTGGCCATCCTCCTCGGGGTCGGCAAGCTGTTCCTCCATCTTTGGCCCCTGGTCAAGAGCGGGGCCATCACCGGCAGCTACATCGACATCATCACCGACGTGCTGTCCCTGTTCGTGGTCATCGAGCTGGCCCGTTCCCTGGCGGAATACTTCCACGTCCAGCGCCTGCGCCTGACCTTCATCGCCGACGCTGCCATCGTCTCGGTGCTGCGCGACGTGATGATCGGCCTGTTCCAGAAGACCCTCACCATCGAGCTGATCCTGTCCCTGAGCGCCCTGCTGCTGGTGCTCGGGGCCCTGAGAACCTCGGCGGTGCTGGTGTTCCAGCGGGAACGGACGATCGACAGGAGCCTGCGGCGCGAAGACGCCTGCTGACCGTTGTCACAATTCAGTAACAGAACCCCCTTATCCTGGGCACCCCCGAAACTGACTTTCAGGAGTGACGCTGCCGATGAAACTGTTCAAAACCGTGACCGTCGCCGCTTTGGGGCTGCTGGCGCTCCAGGGACAGGCCGCCGGTCGTGACTACATCTATGCGGTCGGCTCCTCGACCGTCTATCCCTTCACCACCACCGTCGCCGAACACTTCGGCAAGGCGACCGAATTCCCCACCCCCAAGGTGGAGTCCACCGGCACCGGCGGCGGCATGAAGCTGTTCTGCGCCGGCGTCGGGGTCCAGCACCCGGACGTCGAGGACGCCTCGCGGCGGATCAAGAAGTCCGAGTTCGAGCGCTGCCGGAAGAACGGCGTCAAGGACATCGTCGAGGTCAAGATCGGCTACGACGGCATCGTCATGGCCTATTCGCGCAAAGCGCCTCATCGATGGAACCTGACCCGGCGCCAGATCTTCCTGGCCCTGGCCAAGCAGATTCCCGATCCCGAACATCCGGGCAAGCTGATCGCCAATCCCTACCGGACGTGGCGTCAGATCGACCCGTCCCTGCCCGACGTCGCCATCAAGGTCTACGGCCCGCCGCCCACCTCCGGCACCCGGGACGCCTTCGCCGAACTGGCGCTGGAAGGCGGCTGCAAGACCTTCGACTGGATCAAGGCGATCAAGCACGAAGACAAGAAACGCTACAAGGCCATCTGCCACGGCATCCGTGAGGACGGCGCCTACGTGGAAGCCGGCGAGAACGACAACCTGATCGTGCAGAAACTGGAAGCCGATCCCAACACCCTGGGGATCTTCGGCTTCAGTTACTTGGATCAGAACGTGGACAAGATCACCGGTGCCCGGGTGGACGGCGTCGAGCCCACCTTCGAAAACATCGCCGCCAGCCAATATCCCCTGTCGCGGCCCTTGTTCATCTACGTGAAAAAGGCCCACGTCGGCCTGATCCCGGGAATCGTCCAGTTCCTCGACGAATACACCAGCGAGAAGGCCTGGGGCGACGAGGGCTATCTGACCGACAAGGGGCTGATCCCGATGCCGGTGGAAGAGCGGAAGAAATACCGCAAGATCGCCCGCGAGCTGATTCCCCTCGAATCGCTCTGAGGATGCCGTCTCGTCTCACCACGCCCCTCTCCCGCCGGGAGAGGGGTTTCGTTCGTGTAACCTCCCTTGCACTTCGCCCTCGGCGAGGGCAAACCGCCCTTTTGCTTTACAATAGCCGTCCGTAGCCACCGACACGATCGCCATGCAACCACAAACCCTGTTCTGGATACTGCTCGCCTTGGCCGTTTACGGCTATTATCTGGGACGCAAGCGGGCGCTGACGGTCAGTGGCGGCAACATCCGCCGGCTCCATTCCCTCCCGGACTACTACGGCTACTACGTGGCCCTGTGGTGCGCCCTGCCGGCTCTGGCGATCCTGAGTCTGTGGCTGCTGCTCGACGACAAGATCATTCTCCAGTGGGTGCTGGCGGAACTGCCCCCCACTTACCGGAATCTCCCCCCCGATCGGCTCTCGCTGACGGTGAACGTGATCGAAAATCTCCTCGCCGGCGAACGTCAGGCCAGTACGGTGGACCCGGCGCTGGCCGAAGCAGCCGAACATTACCGGCAGTTGAAGCACCTGGGCTACCAGGCCCTGACCGTCCTGGTCCTCGCCGGTGCGACCGCGGCCTTGACCTGGGCGCAACGGCGGATAACCCCCGGGCTGCGCGCCCGCAATCGGGTGGAGGCCGTCATCCGCATCGCATTGATCGCCAGTTCGGTGCTGGCCATCCTCACCACCATCGGAATCGTGCTCTCGGTCCTGTTCGAGGCGCTGCGCTTCTTCGAGATGGTGTCGCCGCTGGAATTCTTCTTCGGCCTGCACTGGAGCCCCCAGATCGCCATCCGCGCCGATCAGGTCGGGGCCTCGGGCAGTTTCGGCTTCATCCCCCTGTTGACTGGAACCCTGCTGATCACCGCCATCGCCATGGCGGTGGCCGCCCCCCTGGGGCTGCTGTCGGCCATCTATCTCTCGGAATTCGCCAAACGCCGCACCCGCGCCATCGTCAAGCCGCTCCTGGAAGTGCTCGCCGGGGTACCGACGGTGGTCTACGGCTTCTTCGCCGCCCTGGTGGTAGCGCCGTGGCTGCGGGACCTCGGCGCCCGGCTGGGACTGTCGATTTCCTCCGAAAGCGCCCTGGCCGCCGGTCTGGTCATGGGCATCATGATCATTCCGTTCGTGTCCTCGCTCACCGACGACGCCCTCACCGCCGTCCCCCGATCCCTGCGGGAAGGCGCTTACGGCCTGGGGGCGACCCAGGCGGAAACCATCACCGGCGTTCTGCTGCCGGCGGCGCTGCCCGGCATCGTCAGCGGCCTGCTGCTGGCGGTGTCGCGCGCCATCGGCGAAACCATGATCGTGGTCATGGCCGCCGGCATGGCCGCCAAACTCACCCTCAACCCGCTGGAGTCGGTCACCACCATCACGGTGCAGATCGTCGCCCTGCTGGTGGGCGACCAGGAATTCGACAGCCCCAAGACCCTGGCGGCCTTCGCCCTGGGGCTGACGCTGTTCGTCATCACCCTCCTGCTCAACCTCGTCGCCCTTCACGTCATACGCAAGTACCGGGAACAGTATGAATAAGACTCTGGAAACCGTTTGCTCCGGCCTGGCGCGACGCCGCCGCCGGGAAATCCGGTTCCGCTGGTACGGGCGCATCGCCATCTTCGTTTCCCTGGCGTTCCTGGCCCTGCTCATCACCAGCATCGTCGCCCGCGGCTACAAAGCCTTCTGGCAGACGGAAATCGCCATCGACGTCTTCCTCGATCCCGAGGAACTGACCCCACCGACCCCGGAACACCTGGCACGGGCCGATCTGGCGGGCCTGATCAAACGCTCGTTGCGACAGATGTTCCCGGAAGTCCACGACCGCCGCCGCAAACGTGCCCTCTACCGTCTCGTCAGTTCCGCCGCCCCCTATCAATTGCGGGACTACGTCCTCGCCCACCCGGACCGGATCGGCCAAACCGTGCGCCTGTGGGTGCTGGCCGGCGCCGACGTGGATCTGTACAAGAAGGGATACATCGACCCCGAAATGCCGGCATCCGAACGCCGCCTCAAGGATTATCAGATCGCCTGGCTGCGGAAACTGGAAAGCGAAGGGCGACTGGTGCTGCGCTTCAACCGCTGGTTCTTACTCAACGGCGATTCGCGCGAACCGGAGCAGGCCGGCATCCAGGTCGCTTTCCGCGGCTCGCTCTACATGATGCTGGTCACCTTCGCCCTGTCGTTCCCCTTGGGGATCGCCGCCGCCATCTATCTGGAGGAATTCGCCCCCAGGAACAACGTCTGGGTCGACCTGATCGAGATCAACATCAACAACCTGGCGGCGGTACCGTCGATCGTCTTCGGCCTGTTGGGCCTGGCAGTATTCATCGGCTGGTTCGGGCTGCCGCGCTCGACCCCCCTCGTCGGCGGCCTGACCCTGACCCTGATGACCCTGCCCACGGTCATCATCGCCAGCCGCGCCGCCCTCAAGGCGGTGCCGCCGTCGATCCGCTACGCCGCCCTCGGCATCGGCGCCTCCCGGGTGCAGACCGTGTTCCATCACGTCCTGCCGCTGGCCATGCCGGGCATGCTCACCGGCGCCATCATCGGCATGGCCAGGGCCCTGGGTGAAACCGCCCCCCTGCTGATGATCGGCATGGTCGCCTTCATCGTCGATCCGCCGCAAAGTCTCCTCGACCCGGCCACCGCCCTGCCGGTGCAGATCTATCTGTGGGCCGACAGCCCGGAACGCGGCTTCGTCGAGCGGACGTCGGCCGCGATCATCGTCCTGCTGCTGTTTTTGGGTATCATGAACCTGGCCGCCATTTTGCTGCGCAAACGTCTGGAACGCCGCTGGTAAGGGAGAACGACGGTATGAGCACCGTGATCACCGAACGCCACACCACCCCGGATCCGGAAAGCGACGGCCATCGGACCGTGGGCGACTACACCCTCGCCGAACCACGCATCACCTGCCGCCACGTCAACGTCTTCTACGGCGACAAACAGGCCCTGTTCGACATCAATCTCGACATCGGCCAGCGCGAGGTCATCGCCCTGATCGGCCCTTCCGGCTGCGGCAAATCCACCTTCCTGCGCTGTCTCAACCGGATGAACGACATCATCGAGGGCTGCCGGGTGGAGGGTGACATCCGCCTCGACGACCAGGACATCTACGCCAAGGAAATGGATCCGGTGCTGCTGCGGGCCCGGGTCGGCATGGTGTTCCAGAAACCCAATCCCTTCCCCAAGTCGATCTACGACAACGTCGCCTACGGCCCCCGCATCCACGGCCTGGCCGGCAACCGCACCGAACTGGACGAGATCGTCGAGACCTCGCTGAAACGGGCCGGCCTGTGGAAGGAAGTGAAGGACCGTCTCGACCATCCGGCCACCGGCCTGTCCGGCGGTCAGCAGCAGCGTCTCTGCATCGCGCGCACCATCGCCGTCAACCCCGAAGTGGTGTTGATGGACGAACCCTGCTCGGCCCTCGATCCCATCGCCACCGCCACCATCGAACAACTCATCGACGAGCTGCGTTCCCGTTACACCATCGTCATCGTCACCCACTCGATGCAGCAGGCCGCCCGGGTCTCGCAACGCACCGCCTATTTTCACATGGGCCGGCTGATCGAGGTGGGGAAAACCACGGAGATCTTCACCAATCCGCGTCATCCCCTGACCGAAGACTACATCACCGGACGCTTCGGTTGAGGCGCAACTTCCGAACAGTACGGGCGTCCGAAGTACCGTCGGCGATTCCACCCGGGCGGACCATGACGAAAACCCCATTGATTCGACAGATTCCGGAACGGCTAGCCGGCCGCCGTCTCGACCAGGCCCTGGCCGAACTGTTCCCGGACTATTCCCGCAGCCGCCTGCAGCAGTGGATCAAACAGGAGCGGGTGAAAGTGGATGGTGCAATCCTGCGCCCGCGGGACAAACTCCAGGGCGGGGAACGGATCGAGCTGTGGCCGCTGGAGGAAAAGCGGGCAACTTGTGAAGCCCAGGACATCCCCCTGAACATCATCTTCGAGGACGAGCACCTGATCGTCATCGACAAACCGGCCGGACTGGTGGTTCACCCGGCCGCCGGCCACCACGACGGCACCCTGCAAAACGCCCTGCTCCATCACGACGCCGGCCTGACCACCCTGCCGCGCTGCGGTATCGTCCATCGTCTGGACAAGGACACCAGCGGCCTGATGGTGGTGGCCCGGAGCCTCAAAGCCCACACCGCCCTGGTGGCTCAACTGCAGGCGCGCACCGTCAAACGGCGTTACCTGGCCCTGGTGCAGGGACAGGTCGTCGCCGGGGGCACCGTCGACGCCCCCATCGGCCGGCATCCGGTGGACCGCAAACGCTTCGCCGTTACCCCGACGGGTAAGGAAGCGGTCACCCATTACCGTGTGGCGGAACGCTTTCCCCATCACACCCTGTTGCGGGTAGCGCTGGAAACCGGCCGCACCCATCAGATCCGGGTTCACATGGCCCATCTGCGCCACCCGCTGGTGGGGGACCCCCAGTACGGCCGCCTCCGCCTGCCCCCCGGCGCCTCCGAAGCACTCACCGCCGTGCTGCGCAACTTCAGGCGCCAGGCCCTCCACGCCGAGAAACTGAGCCTGGTGCATCCGGAAAGCGGCAAAACAGTTTCCTGGAAAAGCTCTCTGCCGGCGGATTTTCAACGGCTGTTGGAAACTCTGCGTGCTGAATATGCCGGTGCCGATTTCGATGAAGATGGGTTCGAACATTGGACTGGTTGATTCCCGACTGGCCCGTTCCCTCACCCATCGGTGCCGCCGTCACCCTGCGTGACGGCGGCGTCAGCACCGGTCCCTACGCTTCCTGGAACCTGGCGGCCCACGTGGGGGACGATCCCGCCGCAGTGGCCGAAAACCGCCGCCGCCTGCGCCAACGCCTGGAACTGCCGGCAGAGCCGGTTTGGCTGAACCAGGTCCACGGCGACCGCATCGTCGAAATCGGCCCGGGGCGGTGTGGCACACCCACCGCCGATGCTAGTTTCACCCGACGTCCCGGCGTCGTGTGCGCCGTGCTCACCGCCGACTGTCTGCCCGTCCTGCTGACCGACGGACGAACCGTCGCCGCGGTCCACGCCGGATGGCGGGGACTGGCGGCCGGTGTGCTCGACAACGCGCTGAGCATGCCCCCCTGGCGCCGGCCGCCCATGGCTTGGCTGGGACCCGCCATCGGTCCGAACGCCTTCGAGGTGGGTGACGAAGTGCGCGCCGCCTTCCTGACCCGCGACCCGACCCTGGCCTGCGCATTCCGTCCCTGTCGCGGCCGCTGGCTGGCCGATCTCTACCGGATCGCGCGGCGAATTTTGCAAACCTGCGGCGTCACGGAAATCTTCGGCGGTACTTTCTGCACCTACACCGATTCCGAGCGCTTTTTTTCCTACCGCCGCGACGGCATCTGCGGCCGCCACGCGACCCTGATCTGGCGCCGCGCTTGAAAACCCGCTCCCCATCCCCCATATTCACTGCAGCCGAACTTTCCCATAACCGCAAGCCAAGGATTTGAGTCATCATGCGAATGGACAAACTCACCACCAAATTTCAGGAAGCGCTGGCCGAGGCCCAGAGTCTCGCCCTGGGACGCGACCATCAGTTCATCGAACCGGTGCACGTGATGATCGCCCTGCTGGACCAGGAGGGCGGCACCGTACGCCCGCTCCTGATCAAGGCCGGCGTCGACGTGCGGAAATTGCGCGCCGAGCTGGGCAAGTGGCTCGACCGTCTGCCCACCGTCGAGGGCGCCGGCGGCGAAGTGCACATCTCCAACGCCCTGGGGCGGATCCTCAACCTGATGGACAAGCTCGCCCAGAAGCGGGGCGACGCCTACATCGCCAGCGAGCTGTTCGTCCTCGCCGCCCTGGAGGACAAGGGTGAACTGGCCGACCTGCTGCGCAAAGCCGGTGCCACCCGCAGTATCATCGAGAAGACCATCGAGGAAATCCGCGGAGGCGAAAAAGTGACCGACCAGGCAGCCGAGGAAACCCGCCAGGCATTGGAAAAATACTGCATCGACCTGACCGAGAAGGCCGAACAGGGCAAACTGGATCCGGTCATCGGCCGTGACGAGGAAATCCGCCGCACCGTCCAGATCCTGCAGCGGCGCACCAAGAACAACCCCTGTCTGGTGGGCGAACCCGGCGTCGGCAAGACCGCCATCGTCGAGGGGTTGGCCCAACGGATCGTCAATGGCGAGGTCCCCGAAGGGCTGCGCGACAAGCGCATCCTGTCCCTCGACATGGCCGCCCTGATCGCCGGCGCCAAGTTCCGCGGTGAATTCGAGGAGCGACT
>Ga0256841_1002731_pt1 | contig 13767 bp, 13 predicted proteins | sample 356308metaG_FD_185971 | JGI IMG/M metagenome (GOLD analysis project Ga0256841, IMG submission 185971) | Hydrothermal vent microbial communities from Mid Atlantic Ridge, Atlantic Ocean - 356-308 | ecosystem: Environmental > Aquatic > Marine > Hydrothermal vents | place: Atlantic Ocean: Mid...
ATGTAATTATTAACAAATTACAATATTTCAAAGAAGGAAAATCGCAAAAACATATTGATGACGTCAGGGCAATATTAAAAAACTCAAAAGAAATAATTGATGATGAGTTACTGGGGAAATATATTGAAAAATTTAAACTCGAAGATGAATGGCGACTTTGCAACAATTAAAATCGGTGGTTAAAAAGAAAACCACAGATAACACGGATTAACTTGAGGTAAATTAAATGTCATCCCCGCGAAAATGGGAAAATAAATAGCGCAATTAGATGCTGAAACAAGTTCAGCATGACGGGTTTTAATTGAATGTTGTACGTGTTATCCGCGCAAAAGAAGGATTTTATAAAAGAAAAAATTATCCTGTAAAATCCGTGGTAAATAAAAAATGTTCGTGTTTAATAAAAAACTCTAACTGACTGCCATAACTAATTAAAAATTAACAAAATAACTTGTGAAAATTACTTCTTTTTTATTAAGTTTGTAACGTTTTAAATATCCTGAATGTGATGGATGTGGCGAAGCTGTGGGGAAAAGAACTTACTGTAAAATAATTTGATTGAATATATTTGTGAAATAACTCAAATATTTTACCTACCTAATTAAACGTATCAGGATTTGATTTACCAAATTTGATCAAGCATAAAATTCTGGAGCAAAAAATGGAATTCTCGGAACTTAAAATTGCAATAGTAGGTGCAGGGAGATGGGGGAAGAATCACGTCAGAACCGCAGCATCTATTTTACCACCACAAAACATCACTGTGTGCGATACGCGTACGGAAACTGCAAAGATAGTAAAAGGAATAAATAATAACATCAATTTTACCACGGATATTTCTAAGGTATTGGAGGATAAAAAGATATCAGCTGCAATCGTCGCTACACCGGCAGAGACACACTTCGATGTCGCTTCAAAATTTATTGATGCCGGCAAACATGTATTGGTGGAAAAACCTATTACTTTACATACGGAAGAAGCAAGAAAACTTCTAAAACTTGCAAAAGACAAAAATGTTAAGTTAATGGTAGGTCACGTATTATTATATCATCCAGCCATTCTCAAAATGAAAGAATTAATCGACCGGGGCATGATGGGTAAAATACAATATATATATAGCAACAGGTTAAATTTGGGCTCTATCCGTCAAGAAGAGAATATTTTATGGAGTTTTGCTCCTCACGATATATCGGTAATCCAATTTTTAACGGGAACTGCTCCTGTATCTATTGATGCTAAAGGAGGAGCTTATGTTCAGAACAAGATAGAAGACACAACATTAACCTATTTGGAATACCCAAATAATATTAAAGCCCACATATTTGTAAGTTGGTTGAATCCCTTCAAAGAACAAAAATTAGTTGTAATAGGTGAACAGGGAATGTTTGTTTTTGAAGATAGCATTAAGGAAAACAAATTACGGTTTTACCCCAAAGGTTTCAGGGATAACCAAGGAAAACTTGAAATATTTGATGAGGGTGTTTTTTTACTGAAATTCCCGGAAAAAATGCCACTTACCGAAGAGCACAATCACTTTTACGATTGTGTAATTAATGGTAAAACACCCCGGACGGATGGGGAACATGCATTGGAGGTGCTCGAAATTTTGGAGAAAGCTACGGAAAAGCTCAAAAACAGTGGATGTTGAGTAATAAACTTCTAATTAAAAAACATAATATAAACATAATTAAAAGGTTAAATAATGAATAATTATTACGTAAACGAACATGCAGTAATTGACGAAAACGTCGAAATAGGCGAAGGAACAAAAATTTGGCATTTCAGTCATGTACAGTCCGGCGCAAAAATTGGGAAGAAATGTGTACTAGGACAAAACGTAAACGTGGGAAACAACGTAACTATCGGGAATTACGTAAAAATACAAAACAACGTTTCCGTTTACGAAGGCGTAACATTGGAAGATTACGTATTTTGCGGACCTTCTATGGTTTTTACGAATATTCTGAACCCGCGAAGTAAATATCCGCAAGTTGGTTCCGAGTTTTACATAAAAACACTTGTAAAAGAAGGTGCATCGCTCGGTGCAAATTGCACGATTGTTTGCGGAAACACTATCGGGCGGTTTGCTATGGTTGGAGCCGGAGCCGTTGTCACAAAAGACGTTCCCGATTTTGCATTGGTTGTAGGTAATCCTGCAAGAATTATAGGTTGGTATTCGGAAGCGGGTGAGAAGATGAAATTTGACGAAAACGGAATATTCGTATCGCCACGCACCGGAATAAAATACAAATATGAGAACGGGAGAGTTTACGAAATTAATAATTAAACATATTTATTAAAATAATACAAGAGTTCATTATGAAAGTACCATTATTAGACTTAAAAGCACAATACAAAACATTAAAAAAGGAACTTGACGAAGCAATTTTGCGAGTTGCCGAATCTCAATATTTCATTTTAGGTCCGGAAGTTAAAAAATTGGAAGACTCGATTTGCGAATATTACAACGTTAAACACGCAATAGGTGTTTCGTCCGGAACAGATGCACTTTTGATTTCGCTTATGGCAATTGGAATTGGACCCGGCGACGAAGTAATTTTACCGACGTATTCATTTTTTGCAACGGCGGGAGTAGTTGCTCGCTTGCACGCAAAACCGGTATTTACCGATATTGACCCGGTTACGTTTAATATGTTACCCGAAGATATTGAACGGAAAATCACTGATAAAACAAAAGCAATTATTCCGGTTCATCTTTACGGACAAGTAGCGGATATGGAACCGATAGTAGAAATTGCAAAGAAGCACAATCTTAAAGTAATTGAAGACGGTGCACAAGCGATTTCCACACAATACAAAGACGGAAGATTTGCCGGCACACTCGGCGATATCGGATGCTTTTCGTTTTTCCCGAGTAAAAATCTCGGTGGTTACGGCGACGGCGGAATGGTAGTAACAAACGACGACGAACTTGGCGAAAGACTACGCATTCTTCGTGTTCACGGCGGAAAACCGAAATATTACCACAAAATCATTGGTGGAAATTTCCGGCTTGATGCAATACAAGCCGCCGTATTAAACGTAAAACTTCCGCATTTGGATTCGTGGTCGGAAGGAAGAAGAAAAAATGCTGAGCTTTACACAAAACTTTTTGTTGAAAACGGCTTGGCGGAAGAAGAAGGAAAAACGGAATTCGACGAAAAAAATAAAGTTCTTTTACCAAAAGCGGTTTACAAAGAATACGGACACAAAAATTATCACATTTACAATCAATATGTAATTCGAGTTGAAAAACGCGACGAATTAATGGCATTTTTGAAAAAGAACGAAATCGGTTGCGAAATTTATTATCCCGTACCGTTTCATCGGCAAGAATGTTTTGCTTATTTAAACGAAAAGGATGAAGATTTCCCGAATTCGAATTTCGCAGCGGAGCATTCGTTGGCGTTGCCGGTTTATCCGGAGTTGACCCAAGAGCAAATTAATTATGTGGTTGAAAAAATAAAGGGATATATATAAAGTTCATTAAAACAAGGATAAAATTTATTAATGAAGTGATCATTTATTTTTTTGCATAGTTGCATTGGAAACGTAAAATATAAATTTTTAAATAATGTGCATAAGGAAAAAACGAAAGTAATAATATTCACATGTGAAGTTTGTTTATGATATCTATAATTAGTAAAACATAGAAATAAACTTAATAAATAAATTTCAACTTAACATGGATTCACTCAAGTGAATTATAATAAAAATTAAACAAATTTATGTGGCACGGATAAAAATAGTAGTTTTATTTTAATATATTAAGATTTTATTAAAAAATAAAATGTTAATATAATATAATTTTATTTTAATTTATATCTACTTTAAGATAATCTAATTCTATAGATGAAAACTAATGATTAATAAATTCAAAAGTCATTTTAAATCAAATTATCTAAAAAATATTTTGAAGATGATTAGTGGAGCAACATTAGCGCAGAGTATAACGATTCTTGTAACACCTCTTCTTTCGCGGTTATATACACCAGATCAATTCGGTGATTATGCACTTTATTTAGCTTTTGTAAACATTCTTACTGTCATAATTACTTTAAGATATGAACACGCTATTTTTATTCCTAAAGAAGATAGGGCAGCTTTTGAAATATTATTAGCTACTATATATATTGTTTTCATGCTCACTATAATAATTTTAACTTTATTACTGTTTTTAGGAAATAAAATTATAGTTAGTGTTTTCCCTAATTTAGCAGGGTGGACGTTATATATGCCTTTTTCAATATTTTTTTTTTCTGTATATAATATATTCAATAACTGGCATAATAGAAAGTTACGATACAATAATATAATTAGGGGTATGCTATTAAGAATTATTTTAATTAACTTAATACTTATCTTAGGAGGTATCTTAAGTTTAGGTTCTATAGTCTTTTTGTATGCTAATCTTTTGGGGCAAGTATTTGAAGTAGTATACTTTCTCTTTATTATATTAAAATTAGATAATGAAAATATAAGAATTATTAGTTTTAGGAAGTTTAGATATATTTTAATTCGTTACATAAATTTTCCAAAATTTGCATTGTTCTCTGAATTAACAAATAATTTAACTGCGCAAAGTCCTGCTTTATTATTCGGAAAATATTTTGGCGAACAGATTGTTGGTTTCTTTACTTTAACACAAAGAGTTTTAGGGCTCCCAGTTAAATTGATTTCAAAATCAACATTGGAGGTTTTTAAAGCCAGAGCGAGTTACGATTATTATAATAAAGGAACCTGTCGCCCTGTTTTATTAAATACACTAAAAGTTCTTACTATAATCGCAATTTTACCAAGTATTATATTTTTTTTATATGCACCTGACATATTTGTATTTGTTTTTGGAGCAAATTGGCACGAAGCAGGAGTTTACGCAAAGTATTTGAGTCCTTATTTTTTTATGCAATTTATAGTTAGTCCATTCGGTTATATATTATATATTGTTGAAAAACAGTTTTATAATTTTATATGGCAATTATCTTTATTAATAACAACTATAATTGGGTTAAGTATTGGTATTTATTACAGAAGTCCACTAATTAGTATAATAATGTATGGTATAATATATGTAATTTTATATATTATCTATTTTTATTTAAGTTATAAATTCTCATTAAACAAAAATTTTAAATTAAAGCAGAATGATATATAATAAATCTAAAGAAAAAGAAGATTTAGTATTAACAATCTTATTAATTTTTATTAGTGCACACAATGGGGTGTTGTCTTTTTCACCCATTACAACAATAATTGCTCTTGTATACTCAATATATATATTTAATAAAAGAAATTTAAAACATCATAAATTCATTTATGCTTTTATATTAATATATTTATTCATTTTGCTAATATATTATTGGAAATTTGGGTGGATCAATTTTTACTTATCAATTTATATTTTGTTAAAATTTTACTATGCATATTTGACAATTACTATATTAAAATTCAATTTTTTCATACAATATGAAAAAATTATTTATTATTTAGCATTAATATCATTACCATTATTTTTTTTTCAAATTGTTGATTATCCTTTAGCATTTAAAGTTATTGGATATATTCAAAACCATATAGAATTTTTAAATTTCAGAAATAGTATTTACGCAAATATTTTCTTTTTTACAATTGATGGTGTCGGTGCTGAACAAAGGAATTCTGGTTTTGCATGGGAACCAAAAGGATTTGCTAATTTCCTAATTTTGGCTATTATTATTAATTTAGTAAATAATAAATTCAAATTAAATAAAAAATTATTAGTATTCTTTATTGCTTTAATAACAACTTTTTCAACTACAGGTTATATTGCGGTTTTTACAATATTGCCAATATTTTATTATGTAAATAAAAGAAATAAACTAATATTATCATTAATGCTATTACCAATTTTTATGATAATCTTATCTTTTATATACAATCTTGATTTTATGACAACTAAAATAGTAAATGAGATCAATAGTGCTAATGCGCAAGCTAATCAAATTTATGATACAAGAGTTTTTAGAGCCAGATCATTAGGTAGAATGGGGTCGTTAATTGTAGATTATCATGATTTTTTGAAGAATCCTATAATTGGCTATGGACTCCAGCGTGAAGAAAGAACGCAAAGCATCTATACCAAATTGGTTAGAGTTAATGGTTTAAGTGATATACTTGCGACTTGGGGATTAATAGGAATATCATTTTATCTTTTTAGTATCTATTGGGGATTAAAAAAATATCTGGATGTTTTTGGTTATAGAGGTAGTTTAATCCTATTAAGTGTTTTTATTGTAATTTATTTTGCTTCTACCTTAACAGCGCATCCTTTATGGATGATGATAAATTTTATTCATCTTCAAGATTTTAAAAGATATAAGAATTATAATTTAGATAGCGTAATTTTAGCAAAACATTACAAAATAATTAAAAGCTATCAGTAGTAATAATAAATGAAAAAAATTTTAATTATTGCGTATCCTCCCTTAGATAAAGATCCAAGACCAATTAAACAAATTGAGTGGCTTTCTAATGGGTACATAGTTCATACACTTGGGACAAAAAAAAATGGAAAAGAGCAGAAATACTTCCATCTAAAAAAATTATCGTGGCAAGAGGAATTAATAAGAATTCCATTATTAATTTTTGGCTTTTTTAAACTTTTTTACTGGGATAAATACAAAAAAGAAATATTGAGAAAGGATTTTTTGTATGATTATGATTTAATAATAGTACATGAAGTCAGATTGTTACCGTTAGCGTTGAAAAAATTTAAAACATCAAAAATTTTATTAGATGCACATGAATATTCCCCTGAAAATTTCAGTGATCAATTTTTATGGCGAATTACATACGGGCGTTATTATAAATGGTTATGTAAAAATTTTTTGGATAAGATAGATATAATTACCACAGTTTCGAACGGTATTAAAGAATTATATGAAAAAAATTTTAATGTTAAAGTAGAAGTTATAATAAATTCTGCTAAATACTTTCCAAATCTAAAACCATCACCTATTGATCCAGAACACATCAAAATAATTTATCATGGAAATGCAAGTCCTTCAAGAAATTTGGAATTAATGATAGAAGCAGCAAAAGATTTTAAGAAAAATTATCATTTATATTTAATGTTGGTTTATAGTAAAAGCTCGAGACATTATTACAATAAACTTAGGAAAAAAGCAGCAAAGCTTAACAATGTGCATTTTATAGCACCAGTTGAATATAAGGATATTATAGAGTTTTCAAATAGTTATGATATTGGAATTCAATTTCACCCACCAGTGAATACAAATTTAAGATTTGGGTTAGGAAATAAATTTTTTGAATTTATTCAAAGCAGATTAGCAATTATAATTGGACCAGCACCAGAAATGGTAAGGTACATTAAAAAATATAAGTTAGGTGTGATTGTTAAAGATTTTGAACCATCAACATTAGCTAAAGCTGTAAATAATTTGAAAGTCACAGATATTGAAAAATATAAATACCAAAGCCATTATTATTCGAGAAAATTATCACAAATAAATGAACAGAAAAAATTTATTAATTTAGTTGAACGTATTCTTACCTAAAATATTATGACTATCATTACAATTATAAATTATGGTTTGGGTAATATTCGCTCAGTCCAAAAAGCTTTCGAAAGGGTTGGGTACCAAGTTAAAATTTCTTCAAATAAAGATGACATTATTAAGTCAGATAAACTAGTTTTGCCGGGAGTGGGCCATTTTGCAAAAGGGATTGAAAATTTAAATAATCTAAATTTATACGATACAATTAATGAGGCTGTTCTTATAAAGAAAAAAATAATCATTGGAATTTGTTTGGGTATGCAGCTAATGACCAAACATAGTACTGAAGGAAACTTAGAAGGTTTAGGATGGATTGATGCTGTAACAAAAAAATTCGATTTTAAAAACAATTCATTGAAAATTCCTCACATGGGTTGGAATAATATAGTCATGAAAAAAGGTTCTGTATTATTAAGAGAAATTACTGATGAGGATTTTTTTTATTTTGTTCATTCATATTTTGTACAATGCAATGAAAACGAAGATATTCTTTTTACTACAAATTATGGTATTGATTTTGTTTCAGGTTTTCAAAAAGAAAATATTTTTGGTGTACAGTTTCATCCTGAAAAAAGTCATGACGCTGGCTTGAAAATACTTAAAAACTTCGCAGAATTATAAGATGTTTCTTCCTAGAGTAATCCCAGTATTATTATTAAAAGGTAAAGGACTAGTTAAAACGGTAAAGTTTAAAAATCCAACCTATATTGGAGATCCCATAAATGCAGTAAGAATTTTTAATGATTTAAAAGCAGATGAACTTATTTTTCTTGATATTACTGCATCAAAAGAAAAGAGGTTAATTTCACTTGAATTAGTGAAAGAAATTGGCGATGAAGCATTTATGCCGTTTGGAGTAGGGGGAGGTATAAGCAATATTCATCAAATTGAAGATATTTTAAAAGCAGGTGCAGAAAAGGTAATATTAAATACAAATGCGTTTTTGAAACCAAAGTTGATCAAAGAATCTTCAAAATATTTCGGTAGTCAAAGTATTGTTGTTTCTATTGATGTTAAAAAATCGATTTTTGGAAAATATGATATTTATATTTTTGATGGCAGTAAAAAAGTGAAAATAGACATAGGCGAATATGCAAAAAAAATTGAAGATTTAGGTGCCGGGGAAATTATTATTAATTCAATTGATAAAGATGGTATGATGAATGGTTATGATCTTGAAATAATTAAATTTCTTTCTGAAAAAGTTAATGTGCCAGTAATCGCTTGTGGAGGTGCGGGAAATTTAATTCATTTTAAACAGGCTTTTGAGAAAGGTAAAGCGCATTCGCTTGCAGCAGGAAGCTTGTTTGTTTACCATGGTGCAAGAAAAGCAGTATTAATTAATTATCCCACAAAAAAAGAATTGAAGGAGTTATTTATTAATGGGATTACAGGGTAGGATATGTACGTTTGGAATATGGGATGAATCTATCCCAGGCATTAATTTTGATAAAAATGGAGTGTCAAACTATGCAAGAATTTATCAAACTTTGTGCAAAATTTATCCGCGAGGCTCTAAAGGTGAGCAAGATTGGTTAGAAATTGTTAATGAAATAAAAACAAAGGAGAAAAATAAAAAATATGATTGTATTGTTGGAGTAAGTGGTGGTACGGATAGTTCTTATCTAATGCATTTGTTAAAAAAGGTTTATGGTTTACGACCTTTAGCCGTCACTTTTGACAATGGCTGGAGTTCCGATATTGCAGTAAGAAATATTAAAAAAATTACGGAAAAATTAAATATTGATTTGGAAACCTATGTAGTTAATTATGAAGAAATGAAAGAAATTCACAAAGCTTATATGCGCGCAAGTTTTCCATGGATAGATATGCCAACAGATTTTGCCATTAGGAATATTTTGTTAAAAACTGCTGTTAAAGAAAAAGTAAAGTATATTTTTTCAGGTCATGATTTTCGTTCTGAAGGAACTCAACCAAATGAATGGACACATGGAGATTCACGACAATTTAAATTTATAATAAAAAATTATGGTAATGTTAAATTAGAGAGTTTCCCTTATCTAAATTATTTTCAACAAATTTATTTAATGTATATTCGTGGAATTAAAATAATTAAACCATATTATTATTTGGATTATCAGAAAAAAAATGCACAAAAATTTTTAATTGAAAATTATGATTGGGAATATTATGGGGGACATCATTTTGAGAACATTTTTACAAGATTCGCAATTGCTTATTGGCTGAAAAAAAAATTTAATATAGATAAAAGAATAATTACTTTTTCTGCACAGATACTAAACAAAGAACTAGACAGAGCAAAAGCAATTGAAATGATCAAAAGTGAACCTTATGATAAATCGCAAATGGAAGCGGATAAAAATTATGTTATTAAAAAGCTGGGTTTAACCACAGAAGAGTTTGAAAAAATGTGGAATAATGAGAATAAAAGTGTTTATGATTTCCCTTCTTATTTAGGACTGATAAATAAGTTTTCAAAAATCATCAAACCGATTTTAATGAAAGTCTATAAACAACCTCCAACATTTTTATACCAAATGGATGAACGAAATAAAGACTAAAAAGAGAATTCTATTTTATCTAGTACATCCCTCAAAATTTCATTTGTTTAGAATAACAATTAATGAGCTGAAAAAAAAACATAAAGTTGATATTATTATCAATTCGAAAGATGTGCTTGAAGATTTAATTAAAAATGAAGGATGGGGATATTACAATATTTTCCCAAAAGGACGCAATACTTCAAACAAACCCTCTATTATTAAATCCGGTTTAAAATTTGTCTTAACTTTAATAAAATTAGAATTGTTTTTAATAAAAAAAGAGAAATACGATATTTTCGTCACAGACGATTCTTTGGTAGTAAACGGGTGGATACGGAATAAAACATCTTATATTTTTAATGATAACGATATAAGTACAATAAAAATAAATAAAATTCTTTTTTATTTTGCTACTAAAATAATAAGTCCCGCTTCTACTGATTTAGGTAAATTTGAAGAAAAAAAAATTTCGTTTAAAGGAAATAAAGCTCTAGCTCATTTACATCCGTCATATTTCTCTGCAGATGCGTCGGTTTTAAAAAAATATGAATTGGAAAAAAATAAATTTTGTTTAATTAGAGTAGCAAAGTTAAATGCAACACATGATGTAAATAATAATGAAGGAATTTTAGATCGAGATATTGAAAAAATTATAGATTTAATTAATAATAGAATAAAAATAGTAATTATTTCAGAACGAAAACTTCCTCTAAAATTTGAAAAGATGAAATTTAAAGGTAATCCTTCCGATATCCCATCTCTTTTAAGCTTTGCCAGATTTTTAATTAGTGATAGCGGAACTATGGCAACTGAAGCAGCGGTACTTGGTACACCTAATATTTTAATTAATAGATTAGCAAAAGATATTGGAGTACATAAAGAACTATCTGATTTTGGTTTGCAATATTTTTATGAAGATATTAGTTATTCATTTAATAAAATTAAAAATTTTATTTCTAATGAGCATATAAAAAAAATATTTATGGAGAAAAGAAATAAATATATCGAAAAGTGTGATGATATAAATAAACTGTTTTTAAATTTATTTGAAGGAAAATAGTAACAATGAAAAATAAAATATTATTATTATCCCCTCATACTGATGATGCGGAATTAGGATGTGGGGGAACTATTTCAAGATTTTTAGAAGAAAAAAAAGAACTTTTTTGGGCTGTATTTTCAACTGCGGAAGATTCAGTTCCGGAAGATATGCCAAAGGATACGTTAAAAAAAGAATTTTTATGTGTAACAGAAAAAATAAATATTAATTCTTCACACTTTTTAATTGAAAATTACAAAGTGAGAAGACTTAATGAAAGAAGACAAGACGTTTTAGAAACACTTGTAAAAATTCGTAATGAATTTCATCCTGAGCTTGTGATTGGTCCCTCCTTAAACGATTACCACCAAGACCATCAAGTTCTCGCTCATGAAATGGTTAGAGCATTCAAAGGGTCTGCTAGTATAATAAGTTATGAGTTACCGTGGAATCATGTTGCTTTTTCTAATCAAATGTTTGTTAAGTTGGAAAAAAGACATATTGAAGAAAAAATGAACTTACTTAAATGTTATCATTCTCAAGTTGTAAAAAATAGAAGTTATTTTTCTGAAGAATTTATTTATGGTTTGGCAAGAATGCGGGGAGTTCAAATTAATACTAAATATGCCGAAGCATTTGAAGTAGTTAGATGGCTATATTAAAGGGAATGATAATGAGGAAAATAAATATTTTAGTTACCGGAGCCGGAGCACCAGGAATAATGGGGACGCTTTATTCTCTTAGACACAATTTTGAAAATAGAGAAGTTTTTATTGTTGGTACTGATGTAAAATCCAATGTTGTGGGTAAGTATATCTGCGATAAATTTTATTCAATTCCCCCTGCTATATATTCTGATAAGTATCTTGTAGCAATTAAAGAGGTTTGTGAAAAAGAAAAGATAAAAGTCTTAATACCACAAAATACGATGGAATTGGAAATTTTATCTAACCAAAAATCTGAATTTGAAAAAATGGGGGTAAAAATATTAGTTTCTGAAAAATCAGCTATTGAGAATTCCAATAACAAACTCAAATTAATGCAGGTATGTGAAAAGATTGGAGTACCGGTTGGGAATTATTATTTAGTTGATAATATTATATCTCTTGAAAAGTATGCAAAAGAATTAGGTTGGCCGGAAAAGAAAATTGTTGTTAAACCACCTATTTCAAATGGATTACGTGGTGTGAGGATTATTGATGAAAATTACGATCCTAAAGAGGCTTTTTATAGTGAAAAACCAAATAGTTTAATAACAAATTTTGAGAATATAAAAAAAATATTGGGTGAAAAATTTCCTAAATTAATCGTAACCGAATATTTACCTGGGGAAGAATTTACAGTTGATATATTCCGAAAGAATGAAAAAATGCTCGTAATCCCGCGTGTCCGTGAAATGATTAGATCCGGTATAACTTTTAACGGGCAAGTAATAAAAGAAAAGAACATAATAAATTATTCAAAAAAAATAGCTAGTAATTTAGGACTGGAATATTGTTTTGGTTTCCAATTTAAATTAGATATCAAAGGAACTCCCAAAATTTTAGAATGTAATCCGCGTGTACAAGGAACGATGGTTCTCTCTACCTTTGCAGGCGCAAATGTTATTTGGCTGTCGGTCAAAGCCGCTCTTAGAGAAGATGTTGAATTACCTAATATTAATTGGGGAACCAGACTCTTACGTTATTGGGGGGGGATTGCGGAATTAAATGGTAATCGAATTGGGCAACTTTAAAAAAAAGAATTTTGATATAAATAGATTTTCAACAATAATTTTTGATTTGGACAATACACTGTATAATGAAATAGATTATTTGAAATTTGCATATAAAGATATTAGTAAAAAAATAGTAACTAAAAATAATAATCTGAATACAAATGATATTTTTGAGTATTTATTAAATACATTTGTTAATGATGGACGTGGCAATTTATATCAAAAATTGATTAAAAATTTTAATATCAAAAATTTTGCATTAGATGATTTTTTATATTCTTTAAGATATGTTAAGATAAAAGAGAATTCTATCAAAATAAATCAAATTTTAGAGAGGTTTATTGAACAAAATATCAAGAATTTTAATTTTTGTATAGCAACAAATGGAGACCCACAGCAACAAAGAAATAAATTAAAAAGTATTAATTTACCATATAAAGAAAAGTTTTTCGTAGTTTATTGTAATGAATTAGGTAAAAATAAAAATAAACCGTCACCGGCTTTTATAAATAATATACTCCAAGAATTTGATGTAAATAAAAATCAATTGTTATTTGTTGGTGATAGTGAAATTGATGAACAAGCTGCAATAAATGGTAATATTTATTTTATATTAATAAATGATTTCATATCGTTTTTAAAGAAGGAATTTAAATAAATGTGTGGAATATACGGAGTATTAACATCTAAAGATTCAAATTATTCAAGTAAATTTTTATCAAAATCCTTGAAGCAACTTGCTTTTTTATCCGAATCAAGAGGCAAAGACTCTTCTGGTTTATGTATCTTTAATCAAAGTGAAAAACGAATAGATGTGTTAAAAGGTCCTATTCCTGTTAGGAAATTGTTCAAAAATAGTGAAATAATAAAAGCTCTTAATACAGCTTTTATCAAGGGAAATAGTTCCAGATATGCTTTTGGTCATGCTCGATT
>Ga0256841_1002732_pt1 | contig 13766 bp, 11 predicted proteins | sample 356308metaG_FD_185971 | JGI IMG/M metagenome (GOLD analysis project Ga0256841, IMG submission 185971) | Hydrothermal vent microbial communities from Mid Atlantic Ridge, Atlantic Ocean - 356-308 | ecosystem: Environmental > Aquatic > Marine > Hydrothermal vents | place: Atlantic Ocean: Mid...
GGCGGGTTGCCTCCTCCCGGTGGCGGGTTGCCTCCTCCCGGTTGTTTCGGCGCGCAGTCCGCGGGCGCATGCTTGACATCCTTTTCCACGAAACTCCCGTCGGGGGCCTCGGCGCGGACCCGGCAGGGCACGGGACTCGGGTTTTTCGCTTTGACCTTCCACTCCCCGTCGGATCGGTCCGACCCCAGCACCTGCGAGAGATCATAGGCATTGCGCACGACGATGGTGGCCCCGTCATGGCCCTTGCCCTTGACCTCGAGACGATGCTTTTCCGATTTCCACTTCGCTTCCTTGATCTTGAAGCTGGAGCCTTCGTCGTCGTCGGCATGGATGGGGGGGGAGGCCAGCATCAGGCCCACCGCCGCGGCGCCGACCACGGCCGCGAGGCTCCACGTCGCCGCGGACCGCCGAATCGAACCGGACATCTGTTGCATTGTTCTCTACTCCCGTGGTGCTGAGGGTGCCGGAGATACCCATGATATGGGACAAAGTTCCCATATCGGGTTGACTTGGGACTATAGTCCCATTTCCATGAAAGTCAAGTGGGCAGGTGGATCGGGATCAAAGCGAACATGACTGCAAGGTCCGACCGGTCCGCGACACACCTCGGTGCAGGGCGCCGAGGCGCGAGCACGTGTGCCACCCGCGCACGCGCACCAGCACGGGAAGGACCCATGGATGAGAGAGACGGGCGGAGCCGGCCGGTGTCTAACCCCCCCGCGCAGCGATCCGGGCGGGTTGGGGGGCGGGTGGCAGCCCGAAGGCGCCGGGCCGCTGCAGGTCGTAGATCACCACCGCCTCGGCGGCGTGGTCGGCGGCCGGGTTACGCTGCCGGTGGGCCGCCACGGGGGCGGCCATGGCGTTGTCGTCGGGCTTGTACTTGAGGTGCAGGGCCCGATGCCGCGCGGCCTGCGCGGGCTTGCCCAGGCGTTCCAGAATCAGGCTCAGGTTGTAGTGCGCGGCGACGTTTTCCGGGTCCAGCTCGAGCACGGCCTGGAAGGTGTCCATCGCCTCGTGCAGCAGTTCGTCGCGCCGGGCCTTGCGGTTCGCGCCCCGCTCCTGCTTCGCCCGTTCGAACAGCACCCGGCCCAAGGCGTTGAGCACGCGATAGTCCTTGGAGAAATCGAATCCCCGCTCGCGGGCCTCGCCGAAACGGGTCTCCACGATGTCCCGGAAATTGCCGATGGCCTCGTCCAGATAACCGTTCTGCTCGTTGACCAGCCCACTGTACCAGGCCACCACCCAGGGATAGGCGCCTTGCCGACCCGCGCGGCGCAACGCCTGCACCGCGTCTTCCAGACGGCCTTCCTTGAAATACACGCGTGCCAGGTTGAGGGCCCCATCGGGCCTGCCCGCGGCCTCCACCTGCCGGAAAGCCACCTCGGCCTGGCGTAGCTCACCCTTCGAAGACCCTTTGTTCCCCTTGCGCAACAGCCCGATGCCGTAGTCGTTCCAGCGTTGCCAGGCCGGACCCGGCTCCGGGTAGGACTCGTGAGGAGAGAGGTGGCTTCCGGCCACGGGGAACACCACCCGGTCTTCGGCCAGCGTCGCCACGGGCAGGTCGTTGCGCCGGAAGTCCTCGCCGAGCACGTAGCGCAGGTAGGTGGTGTCGAACTTGCGGTAGCGGACCGCCACCTCCACGGTGACCGGTTCGCGCACGTCCGGCGGGACCTGGAAGGCATAGTGCACCACGTCGGCCGCGCCGGGCGGAATCTGGTGGTTGTAGAGGGCCACGAAGATGTCCTGGCCGTTGCGCCGGTCGATGCGGTTTCCCTCCCGGTCCAGCACGTAGGCGTTGATGAAATGCGACCAGGGGTCCACTTCGCCCACCTCGTTCATGCCGCCGCTGCGCCCGATCACCCGGTCGCCCGCGCGCACGGTGATGTCCACCCACACCTGGTTGGAGTCGGCCGTGCCCTGGGTGAACAGATGGCCCACCTTGAGCGTGCGTACCACCGTCTCCAGCAGATACCGCTTGCCGGGTTCGAGCACCGGAACCCGCGGTCGGATGGGCGCGGTCAACGCGCCGTCGATGGTTCCGCCGGCCTTGATGCCGAACAGGTCCACGCGCAGGACCCCCTTCAAGAAGGCCTTGCGCCGTTGCACGGCCTCCTCGGACAGGCCCACCATGCGGGGAATCGCCGTGTTGGCGGCGGCGAACCGGTGGTCATGGACCTTGAGCTCGCCGCTGGCATCCAGATGCCGCGCACCGAAGTCGTTGGGTGCGGCCTCCGGCGGCATGTGGCAGCGCGCGCAGCGATCCACCGCCTTGGGCGGGTAGTAGAAGCTCTGGGCCCCGTGCCCCGAGACCCCGGACAGCAGGAACGAGTCATAGTGATCCTGGCCGCGCAGCCACTTGTAGTCGTTGAGGGCCTTGGGCAGGGCCACCTTGTGGCAGGTACCGCAGAACTCCGGGGTCCGGTGCAGGGGTTTCAGGAAAGTGGCCTTGTGGAACTCCGGCTTGGCCTTGATGAGAAGCCGGTTGACGGCCCGCAGCAGGGGGGCGTCGCTGAAGGTGAAAGGATAGTGCTCCGGGTCGGTGATCGTGTAGTCGGCGTTGCCCCGCGGACTGTCGATGGAGGTGATGGCGTGGCAGGTGATGCAGGTGATGCCCTTCTGCGAGGTCGGATCGTTCTCGTCGAAACCGGCCTGCGTGAAGCGGCCGCTGAACAAGGGCACCGGATCGTGGCAGGCGGCGCAGAACTGCAGGGCCTGCTTGGCCCGTTCCGCCCCGTCCCGGGCGGTGAGCGCCCGCTCGGCGTCCTTGATGGTGAACAGGTAGGCGGGATTGTTGAAGGAGCTGAAGCGGTGCACGCTCTGCCGCCAACCGGCATGCGTCTCCCGGTGGCACTGGGCGCAGTATTGATCCATGGCCAAGTGCTCGGGGGGTATGGGGCCGCCGCCCGCCACCTTGGCCCGAGCCGGAGCATAGGGGCTCGCCTGCGTGGTGGCGGCCAGCGCCGCCGCGCGCTCGCGCGTGTGGTGGACGTTGTAACCGAGCCCCAAGGCGGCGAAGACGAGCGCGGCGGCCGCCCAGCGCAGGCCCGCGCCCCAGCGGATGCGAGGCCCCGCGAGCCGGTGCAGGACGAACAGCCAGGCCACCAGCAGCGGCGTGATCACATGCGTCCAGTAGGCCGCCTCCCGAACCCGGGGATCGTGGACCTCGAAGAATCCGAACCGCGTCAGCACGAGGCCGCTGGCCAGCAGCGCCAACACCGACGCATAGAGGGCCAGGCCCGCGTGTACCGCCCGCCGGTTGGGACGGGACCAGGCCCGACGCATGTGCAGGACCCCGAAGGCCACCGCCGGCACCAGCAGGAGCAGCCCGAGCGCCAGATGCACGAGGAAGACGATCTGATAGAACCAGTCCTGGAACAACCGCCCGGTGGCCGACTCCAGGATCGTGACGGCCACCAGGTAGACCGAGTCCACCGACAGTAGCGCGAACAGGCCGAAGACCACCCAAAGCAGCCGGCGCAGGGCAGGGGTGAGCACTGGGAGCCGCGAGCGGGGTTGCTGTTCGCTGTTCATCGGGTGTGGTGGTGCGCTTCCTGGTGGATCAAGGTCTCGGCCGGCGGCGTGGTCTCCCAGCGCGCGCGAATGAGCGTATAAGAGAATACTTAACAACCAAGCCGGCGCAACCTCTCCAACTCGATAGCGGTCCGCCCATGACGGCTCAGGCCGCCGAGTGAACGATGCGGTAGCGCCGGCCTGGCCCCGGCAGACGTTCGATGTCTCCCATGTGCAGCCGGAAGTGACCCGCACGCAGATCTTCGAAGTAGGCCTTCAGGGCCTCGGCGATGACCGGAAAAGCGATGTCTCCCCAGGGGATTCCGGCCTCCTCGAACAGGCGCACCTCGAGGCTCTCGGGGCCGGGATGGAAGTCCAGGTCCAGCAACGTGGCGCGGAACAACATGTAGACCTGGCTGATGTGCGGCAGGTTGTAGACCGCGTGCAGGGCCTCGATACGCACGCGGGCATTGGCCTCCTCGCGGGTCTCGCGCAGGGCACCCTGTTGGACCGTCTCGGCGTTCTCCATGAACCCGGCCGGGGCGGTCCACAGCCCCCGCCTCGGCTCGATGGCCCGCCGGCACAGCAGAACCCGCCCCTGGTGAACGGGCAAGGTGCCGGTGACGATCTTGGGATTCTCGTAGTGGATCGTGCCGCAGGCGGTGCACACGTGGCGCTGGCGGTCCTCACCCTCCGGCACGGTGAGCCGCAGGGGGGCGGCGCACTCGGTACAGTACTTCATGCGCGGATCAGGGCAGCTTGATGCCTCCGCCGGGCGTGCCGCCGGCGCCCCCCAGACCGCCCGCACCACCGAGGCCTCCGGCTCCGCCCAGGCCGCCCGCCTCGGGGATGACGATTTGCGAGGCCGCCTCGCGGCGGAGCTCCTCCAGCTCGCGCAGGGTTTCCTCCAACGCCTTCTGGGCAGCCGGGGGAAAACCCTCGATGGCCTCGTCGAGCGTGGAGGCCGGGATCTCGAAGGCCAGGGGCAGCGTGCCCATGGGCGTCAGCAGCTGGGCCTGACCGACGAACACGACCGCGCGTGCGGGATCGGGGCTGCCGTCGGATCGGACGGGCACCATGCGGCGGATGCTGCCCGCGCGTCGGTCGGTGAAGACTTCTTCCCGATAGAGTTGGTTCGGGTCGATGCGCAGGGCTTCGGTGAGCTCGTTCGGGGTCATGATCGTGACTGCCTCTCCGGTACTCGAAGTGGCAAAGGGTAGCAGATCCCCGCGGCCTCGGGCGACGCGGCGTTCGGTGCCGGGGCGCGGATCAGGATCGCTCCCGCCTGGCGCCGTGAATGCGCTGGCCCTGCTCGGTGCGAACGAACCGGATGCCGGCGCCGTCCTCGCCGACACGCGCGACCACTCCCCGCTTGCGGTAGGTCTGGATCAGATCGCCCACCTCGAACACCAGGACGAGATCCACGAAGGCACCGGGCAGGAGCGGGAACCCCTGGGTCCGGAGGAACACACCCGCCTCGCTGGCGTCGGCCGCGCGGCAGCGAAACACCCGGTGGCCGTCGTGGTACACGAAAACGGTATTCGGCGGCAGTGCACGGCGCCGCAACGCACGGCGTTCCTGGCGCGGTTCCATGCCCGATTCCTCCCTGGCCTCTGCGCGGCGGTGACGGGGTCGGGTGGCGGTGGCGCCACTCGACCATCTCATGATACGGCGCCGGTCTGCGCGCCGCTGCGCCGTGTCTCACAAAAGGGACCCTTGCGCGGGCGGCGCCGGGGGCACACCACGGCAAGTGACGAATTCACTCGGAGCGCCCGGCGCTGGGACGACTCTCCGCACCCTTGCGCCAACCGGGCAGATACTCGACGCTGGGCAGGGTGCGAACGGGCTGCGGATACAAGGTCATCAGTTCCAGGACGTCTGGGTCGATGTCGGTGCGCACGGGCAGTCCGAGCTGGCGCGCGTGCTCGGCGGTGATGGGGAAGTCGTGGGTCCAGGTGCCCGTGGCGAGCTTTTCCGCCACGGCGGCGGCCTGGTCGTCGGGGAGCCTTCCCCGCAGCAGTTCCTCCACCGCCTCGCGCACCTGCGTGACCGCCTTGCGCCCCACGTCGGCGAGCACCAGGGTGCGGTCCTCCACGTCTTTCACGGGCTTTTCCTCCACCACCTTGAGCAGGGAGGCGGCGGGCAGGTCTCCGAGCTGGGGATCCACCGGGCCCAGCACGGCATGTTCGCTCAATACGATCTCGTCGGCCGCCAGGGCGATGAGCGTGCCGCCGGACATGGCATAGTGGGGCACGTGGACGGTCACCTTGCCCGGGTGCTGTTTGATGGCGCGCGCGATCTGCATGGCCGCCAGCACCAGCCCCCCCGGCGTGTGCAGGATCAGGTCCAGGGGCACCTCGCGGTCGGTCATGTGCACCGCGCGCAGGATCTCCTCGGAGTCCTGGATGTCGATGTACTTGACCAGGGGAAAGCCGAACAGGCGCATCGTCTCCTGCCGGTGCACGAGCGCGATGACGCGCGAACCGCGCTTGCGTTCGATTTCGGCGATCTTGCGCTGCCGGGCGTATTCCAGCATGCGTTGGGAGATGACCGGCTGGAAGGCCGTCATCAGCATGATGATCCAGAACAGGTCCATGAAGCTCATGGGGGTTTCCTCGTGATGGGGATTCTTGTCGATTCGTCACCAGCGGCCGTCGGGCCGATGCCCCAGGGCCCCCTGGTCGTCGAAGTAATGGGGTTCGCGCCGGCCCGTGACAAGCAGGATGCGGATCAGGAGCGCGCCGGCGAGGAATCCGCCCACGTGCGCCCACCACGCCACCCCGCCCGACAGGTTCAGCACGAAAAGCTGCTGCGTGCCTTGAAGGAACTGAATGAAGAACCAGATGAATCCGTACAGGATGGCCGGCCACTCGAAAAAGAACGGGATGAACAGCACCGGAACCATGAACAGCACCCGCGCGTGCGGGAAGCGCATCGCGTATCCCCCGAGCACCCCCGCGATGGCCCCCGAGGCGCCGATGGCTGGGACCGTCGAGCTCGTGTTCATGAGCACGTGCACGGTCATCGCCACCAGACCCACCAGGAGGTAGAAGGCCAGAAAGCGCATGTGGCCGAGCCGATCCTCGAGCGCCGGCCCGAAGATCCACAGGGTCCACATATTACCCAGGATGTGGGCGAACCCGCCGTGCAGAAACTGCGCCGAGATGAACGGGAGATAGTTGTGGGGGTCGAGGCCGTTGAGCGCGGCCCACTCCGGGAGCGTGTAGCGAGCGGGCACCAGGCCCAGTTGCATGAGCATCACCTTGCGCCATGCCTCGGGCAGATGGATCTCCCACAGGAAGACCACGGTGTTCAGCACGATCAGACTGAGCACCACGATGGGGAAGCTGTGTCGGGGAACGGTGTCGCGCAGTGGGAACATGGCGGGGACTCGTATTCAGAAGTTGCGGAACAGGGCCTCGACGGCCGGGTCTCGGCGCGTGGCGTGGGCCTCGACCTCCGCATTGAGGAGGATGGGGTAGGCGGACTCCTCCATCAGGCGCCGGGAGGTGTTGATGTACCGGGAGGCGCCGTTGCGGTCGTTCCACTCCAGGTCGGCGCCGATCAGCATCACGCGCGTCCCCAGCCCGTTGATCTTGCGCACCAGCGGCACGAAGTCCTGGTCGCCCGCCACCAGCACGAACACGTCGAAGCCCTTGTGCACGGCGAGATCATAGGCCTCCAGCGCGAGCCAGACATCGATGCCTTTCTCCTGAGGCGGATTCGTGTTTTCGTTCATGGGATAGTAGTGGGAAACGATCCCGGCGTACATGAGGAGCTGGTCCAGGAATCGGTCCGACTCCAGGGCACCAGCGGCCTTGGCCGCCGACAGCGAAAACCGCCCGCGGAAGAAGTGAGCCTCGACGATTTGGCACAGGGCCACGTCCACCCCCTCACGGCCCGCCACCCGGTGCCGTATGAACTCGTGCAGCCCCGAGAAGGCGAGGAAACTGCCTACTTCGTGCTGGTACTTGTAGTAGCTGCTCACCTTGTGGAAGAACGAGCCGTCGTAGAAGACGGCGATGCGGGTCATGGATCGGTTCATGATCGTCGGATCGTCCCTGTCTGTAAGGCCCTCGGGTGCGCGCCGGGCCGGTGTCCGGCTCACGGCGCCTCGGGCAGATGATTGATCAGCGGCCTTCCGGCCTGCTCGTACCAGGCCAGGATCCCCTCCCAGATCTCCTCGGCGGTCTCCGCGAACCAGAACAGCTCCCGGTCCTCCGGGTCGATGGTGCCTTCCTCCACGAGAAAGTCCGCATCGAACACCCGCCGCCAGTAGGCCTCGCCCACCAATACCACGGGGACCGGCTCGATCTTGCGGGTCTGCACCAGCGTCAGGGTCTCGAACAGTTCGTCGAGGGTCCCGTAACCCCCGGGAAACACCACCAGCGCCTTGGCGCGCAGGAGGAAATGCAGCTTCCGGATGGCGAAATAATGGAAGCGAAAGCACAGGTCGGGGGTGATGTAGGGATTGGGAAACTGCTCGTGGGGCAGCGTGATATTGAGCCCGATGGTGGCGGCCCGCGCGTCGAAGGCCCCCCGGTTGGCCGCCTCCATGATCCCCGGTCCCCCGCCGGTCATTACCACCAGGCGGGAGTCCTGGGGGCCGGCGCCGGAGCGGGCCACGAGCTCGCCGAAGCGGCGGGCGACGTCGTAGTACCGGCTCTTGGCCAGCAGCCGCTCGGCCACCCGCAGCCGCCGTGCCAACGCCGAATCCTCGGGCCGTGCGTTCACCGCCGCGCGCAGGCGCTCGACCTCGCGCCGCGCCGCCGCCGGCTCGCGGATGCGCGTGCTTCCGAACACCACGACCGTGTTGACGATCCCGTGGCGGTGCATGTGCAGCTCGGCCTTCTGGTAGTCGATCTGCAGGCGCACCCCGCGCGTGCCGGGCAGGTTGAGAAAACCCACGTCCCGGTCGGCCTGAATGTAGGTGGGGCTGCGCAGGATGGCCTGCACACGCTGGGGCGCGTCCGGATCCTCCTCGGGCGGCTTGGGCGAGGTCCAGGGCAGGGGGGCCCGGCGTCGGCTGGGGTGCGCCGGTGGCGGGATCGGGCGTTTCGCGCGGCTCATGACGCCAGGTGCACCACCAGCACATCACAGGGCGCGTCGTTCAGCACGCCGTGCGTGACCGACCCCAACAGGCGGCCGAGCCCGTGGCGCGTGTGACCGCCCAACACCAGCAGATCGGCTGCGTGTTGTCGCGCGTAGTCCACCACGGCCAGCTGCGGCGGGCCGGTCTCCACGGCCACGGCGACCTGCACTCCATCGACCTGCGCGGCCAGCGCCTGCAGACGCCGCTCGGCGGCATTGCGCAATTCCCGGGTCAGCGCCACCGGGTCGGGAAGGCTCGGCCCCTCGAGCTGATCGTAGAACGGCAGATCGTCGACGGCCGCCAGCAGCGTGAGCTTCGCGGCGTGACACCTCGCCACGGCGGCCGCCTGCGCCGCCACCATCCGTGCGCCGGGGGTGAAGTTCAAGGAGGCCACCACGTGGCGGTAGGTGTGGGGCCGGGCTTGTGCCGCGCGCGCTTCGTCCTCGCGCAACCACGCCCAGGCCCGATCGATCTCCTCGCGGTCGAAATAGCGCAGCTCGGCGGTGAAGAACGGGCGGATCAGCTTGACCAGGAGCTTCTGCCACCCGTGTTCGCCCACGATGGCGATGCGACGCAAGTCGGCGTCGTGTTCGAGCCCGAAGCGCAGATCGTCCCAGACCGCCTCCCGTTCCCAGCCCTGGAAATCCACCAGTTCCACGAGCAACGAGATGGGGCGCCGCTCCTGCAGGAGCGCCTCGATGCGCGGGATCCACCGCGCATAGTCCTCGTGCGTGAGCCGTCCGCGGGCCCGGATCGCATAGATGTCCGGCTCGTTGACCGGGATCTCCTCCAGCATGCTCAGTCTCCGTGCGGATCGGACCGAAGCGGCCCCAGCAGCGGCCACAACCCCACCGACAGGCGCGGGTTCTCCGGGGCAAGGCACACCTGGTCGCTGCAGGCCTGGATCTGTGCCGCCACCCGCCCCAGGGGCGCCCGGTCGGGGGTGGGACGGCGCGCGCGCACCGGCACCGTGAGCACGGCCTCGCCTTCGTAGAGCCGGAGCGCGCGATCGGCGAACCGCAGCCGCTTGCGCAGGTCGGGAGGGTAAACGATCGGGCCGGCGGCGGCCAGCGCCTGCCCGGCCTCCAGGGTCAATCGGGTGGGGACCAGATCCTCCACGCCGGGATCGGCGGCGTTCACGTGCCAGCCGGGGCGGATGCGCAGGGCGACGCTCACGCGCCCCGAGGGCGGGTGGGAGGGAACCAGCCGCGCGGCCAGACGCACGCGCCCCCGGGCGGCATAGCGCAGCGGCCCGGATTCGCCCTCCTGCAGGATGCGGGCGGCGAGCAGCAGGTAGGGGAACCGGTCCGGCCCTTCCTGGAGGGCGTCGCCCAGCGAGGCGAGTGCGCGCCGGGCGGCATCGGAGAATGCATCCTCCCCCGTGCGCCGCGCCAGGCGGGCCAAGGCGCGCACCGCGATGGCGTCACCGGAGGGCAGGGCGCCGTCGACGGGGCTGCGGGGCCGTGTGAACAGCATCGTCTCGACATCGTGGGCGGTGAGATAGAACGCCCCCGTGCGGACATCCTGGAAACGGGCGATCATGGCGCGCGCCAGGGCGCTTGCCTCGTCGAGCCAGCGTGGGTCCCCGTCGGCGTCGTAGAGCGCCACGAGGGCCTCCACCAGCCAGGCGTAGTCCGACAAGCGGCCTTCGACGGCAGGGCGCCCTGCGAGGCTGAGCCGCCACAGCCGCCCCCCCTCGCGGTGGACGCGCAGGAGGAAGCGCGCCGCCCGGCGCGCGGCATCGAGATAGGGACAATCGCCGGCGCCCGCGTCCGCCGGCTCGGTCGCATCGACCGTGCAAGGTTCGGTCAACGCGCGCGCGGCATCGGCCAGGGCGGCGATCATCATCCCATTCCAGGCCGTGATCACCTTCTCATCGCGATGGGGCGGCGTGCGCTTGGCCCGCTCGACCCGCAGGCGGTCCCGGATGCGTTCGTAGGTCTGCTCCAGTCGCTGTGGCGACAGGCCGCGCTCGCGCGCGAACTCGCCCAGGGGCTGCGGCAGGTGCGGGATGCTCTCACCCTCGAAATGGCCGGACGCGCTCACGCCGAACAGGGCGGCGGCGAGCTCGGCATCGGATTTGCCCAATGCGGCCTCCAGCGCCTCGAGAGTCCAGAGGTAGAAGGCGCCCTCGCGACCTTCGCTGTCCGCGTCGCGGGCCGAGTAGAACCCGCCCTGGGGCGAGGTCAGGTCCCGGAGCACGTAGTCGAGGGTCTGCATCGCCACGCGGCGGAACTCGGCGATTCCCGTCAGCGCCCAGGCCGAGGTGTACAACCGCGCCAGGCGGGCCTGGTTGTACAGCATCTTCTCGAAGTGCGGAACGAGCCATTGCGGATCGGTGGCGTAACGGTGGAAGCCGCCCCCCACTTGGTCGTAGATGCCGCCGCGGGCCATGGCGTCCAGCGTGGCCACGAGCACGGCGAGCGGCTGCGGTTCCGCGCTGCGCCACACCTGGTCCAGGAGCAACAGGAGACGGTTTTCCTCGGGGAACTTCGGCGCCGTGCCGAAGCCGCCGTTCAGCTCGTCGTGATCGGCCAGGATGGCGCGCAGGGCACGCGCGTAGAGCGCGGGGATGTCGAGGTGTGCCGTTCCGTGTCGGGCCGCCATGGCCCGCGAGACGGCCTGGGACAGCTCGGCGGCCGCGGCCTCGAGCTCGTCGCGCCGGGTGCGCCACAGGACGTTCACCCGCTCCAGCAATGCACGAAATTGCTCCGGGGGCAGGTAGGTGGTGACGAAAAACGGGCGGCCGTCGGGCAGGGCGAACACCGACAGCGGCCAGCCCCCGTGCCCCGCCGAGAGCAACGCCGCCGTCATGTACACCTCGTCCACGTCGGGGCGGCGTTCCCGGTCCACCTTCACGGCCACGAAATGGGCATTGATCTCGGCTGCGATGGCCTCGTCGTCGAAGCTCTCGCGCTCCATCACATGGCACCAGTGGCAGGTGGAATAACCGATGGAGAGGAACACCGGCCGGTCCAGCCGCCGGGCCGTGGCCAGCGCCGCCTGGCCCCAGGGGTGCCAGTCCACCGGATTGTGCGCGTGCTGGAGCAGATACGGCGAATCTTCCAGGATCAGGCGGTTGACGTAGCGCGGACGGCCGTCGGGGCCGAAATGGACGGTGCGCGGTTTCCATCCGGGGCCGCGACGTTCGTAGGCGGCCGTGAGCCGGGCCATCAGTTCCGGGGCCATCTGCGGCGCGCCCGGCAGGGGGGACCACGCGCCAGCCGCCAGGCCGGCCCAGCCGGCGACCAGCATGCCGACCAACCAGCCCGTCCAGGTGTATCCGCCGGCGAGGTGGCGCACGCTTGTGGACATGCCTCAGCGCCCGTCCCGAAAGCGCGCCATGAGCTGGTGCAGTTTGTCCCCCAATACGGCGAAGGAGTAGTAGCGCCGGCCGAGCTCGTAGTTGTGTTCCACCATCTCCTCGGTGAAGGCGCGGTCGAACAAGGCCCGCTGCGCCTGCTCCACCGTCTTGCGGTCGATGAAGTTGTCGAAGCCGATGATCCGGAACCCTTGCGGGCGGATGTCCGTGAAATAGATCTCGTAGAAGCTCATGACCAGCGCTCGGCGATAGTACACGGCCTCCAGGAAGGCATTGCCGAACCCTTCGATGAGCGAGGGATAGGTCACCAGATCGGCATGCAGATAGACGTCCTGTAGATCATAGACCTTGTGGCGGTTTTCGAAACAGCCGCGCACCGCGCCGATCCAGTCGGCGATGAACAATACCTTCACCCCCAACAGTTCCGCGTATTCGCGCAGATAGGTCTGATACTCCCGCCCCTCGTCGCCCGCCGAATGCGAGATGACCAGAGCGGCATCCACGTCCAGTCTGCGCACCAGCTCGATGGCCCGTTCGATGCGCTTGCGCGGGACGATGCGCGTGGGTTGGAGAATGAACTTCTCGCCCGGCTCCACGCCGATCTCGCGCGGCAGGGCCGCCGCGTCCCGCGCCGGTTCACGGGGGGGCGGTACCTCGAAGGGCATGACGTTGGGGATCACCTCGGGCACCGCTCCGGAACGCAATGCCAGACGCCGGGCCGCATGGGAACTGATGGTCACGTGGGTGATGCAGGGCAGCATGGGCGGAAAAGCGCCGTGCAGCAGATCCTCGGCGGCCGAGCGCAGGTAACGCCGCCGTTCCCACCAGAAGTCGTGATGGTGGGCGATGGTGGGGATCCGGTTCTCGGCGATGAACTCCGTCAGCGCCAGGCCCAGCGGCACGTTCATGGGCAGACTCAGGGCGTTTTCGGTCACCAGGATCCGGACGTCGAAACGTTGGACGAACTTGCGCAGCTCGGATTTGAGGTGCTCCTTGATCTGGTGGATCTTGGCCGTGGTTTCGGGGGTCCTGATCGCATCCACGAACAACGAGCGGTTGATGTCCTGGATGGCCGGGTGATTGAAGTGGGCCTCGGGGACCCGGTGGGACTTGTCTTCCGGCCAGTCGAGCTCGCCGGCGAAGAAAAAACACGTATGCCCTTGGTCGCAAAGCACCTTCACCCACTTGCGGGTCTCCAGCGAGACCCCATCCGTGCCGGCGAGCCGCGTGCTGACGATACCGATGCGGTGATCCAAGGCTGGGTCCCTCCCTTCTGGTTTCGACGGATGGTAACCCGCCGCCCGCCGGCAACGGAACGCCGGGAGTTGACCCCGGATGCCGTTTCGCTATCGCCGCGGCAGGACACCTGACCCGGAACCACCGGGTCGGTCGCGCTTGACAGAACCGCCGAACGCCCCTAGCCTTCGCGCCTTTCCGTCCCCATCGTCTAGTCGGCCTAGGACACCGCCCTTTCAAGGCGGCAACACGGGTTCGAATCCCGTTGGGGACGCCATAATGATCTGGCCCGCCGTTGGCGGGCCGCTTTGTTTTGGGCGGCCCCCGGGATGAGAACCCTCGGGGTTCGACCGGTCCGCCGGGAGCGGACCGGAACGCGCGCAGCGCGGCCCGCAGGGCGCGGCACAGGGAGGTGCCGCGTAATCCCGTTGGGGACGCCATAACGATCTGGCCCGCCGTTGGCGGGCCGCTTTGTTTTGGGCGGCCCCCGGGATGAGAACCCTCGGGGTTCGACCGGTCCGCCGGGAGCGGACCGGAACGCGCGCAGCGCGGCCCGCAGGGCGCGGCACAGGGAGGTGCCGCGTAATCCCGTTGGGGACGCCATAA
>Ga0256841_1002733_pt1 | contig 13758 bp, 11 predicted proteins | sample 356308metaG_FD_185971 | JGI IMG/M metagenome (GOLD analysis project Ga0256841, IMG submission 185971) | Hydrothermal vent microbial communities from Mid Atlantic Ridge, Atlantic Ocean - 356-308 | ecosystem: Environmental > Aquatic > Marine > Hydrothermal vents | place: Atlantic Ocean: Mid...
CGCCTTTTCTGCTCCGCGACCGTGCGTGGGGCATGCAGCCCGGCGCGCGCGTGGCTGTAATAGACCAATCCGCTGCAATCGAAGCCTTGTGTGGGCGATGCGCCGCCGAAGCGGTAGGGCGCGCCGAGCATGTGTTGCGCGCTGGCGACGACACGCTCGCCGGCGGATGGAGCGCGCGATGGCGCGCCGGCGCAGCCACCAAACACGATCGTGAGTAGCGACAGCACGAACCAGCGGCCAGTGGTCGTCATGCCCACGCTGGATTTGGCTCAGCCTATACCAGGACTTCCATCGGTGGCGGTTGACTTAGAAACAGATGCGGGCTGGCGGTATAGCCGTAGGCGCCGGATTGCATCACCGCGATCAGGTCACCGGGTTCGGCTGCCGGCAGTTCCATGTTGTCGCCGAGGATGTCCAACGGCGTGCATAGCGGACCGACCACGCTGACGGTCTCGTGAACCTTGCCATCGGCGTTGGTCGCGTTGATCACCGGGTAGTTCTTGCGTATCACCTGGCCGAAGTTGCCGGACGCCGCCAAGTGATGGTGCAGGCCGCCGTTGGTGATCAGGTAGGTCTTGTCGCGCGAGATCTTCTTGTCGATGACCTCGCAGATGTACACACCGGCCTCGCCGACCAGGTAACGGCCGAGTTCGACGACGATTTCGGCGCCGGGCAGTGCCTGTTTCACGCCGGGCAGTCGGGCATCGAGGTTGTCGGCCACTGGCTTCAGATCCAGGCGTTGCTCGCCGGGGAAGTAGGGAATACCATAGCCGCCGCCGATGTTCAGCAGTTCGACCGACGTTGGCGCGGCTTCCGCTAGGCGAATGGCGAGTTCGAAGGTTTTATCGTTGGCCTCGATCAGTGCTTGCGGCTTCAGGTTCTGCGAACCCGAGAAGATATGGAAACCGCGAAAATGCAGATCCCGCCCCGCGATCCGTGCGAGCAGGGTTGGGATGCGTTCGGCATCGATGCCGAACGGCTTGGCGCCGCCGGCCATCTTCATGCCGGAGGCCTTCAGTTCGAAATCCGGGTTGACGCGCACCGCGACGTGCGGACGGATGCCGATGCGCTCGCCGATCGTGGTGATGCGCTCGGCTTCGCCCTCGGACTCCAGGTTCACGGTGACGCCGGCGGCGACGGCTGCTTCCAGTTCGGTGTCCGATTTGCCGGGACCGGCAAAGCTCATCTCGGCCGGATCGACGCCGGCATCCAGCGCGACGCGCATCTCGCCGTGCGAGGCGATATCGAAGCCGTCGACCAAGCCTGCCATGTGTTGCACCAATGCGGGCATCGGATTGGCCTTCATCGCATAATGGACGCTGATGGCGTCCGGCAGGGTATTGCGTAGTTGCGTGACGCGCTGCGTCAGCAGGCCGCGATCATAGGCGTAGAAAGGGGTCTGGCCGACACGGCTGGCAAGTACGCGCGCGGGTACGTTGCCGATGCTCAGTTGCCCATCGATGAGCGGGAAATCGTCGTTCCGGGCGTGCGAGGGTTTCTTCTTTGCGTTCATGAGGCGTCCTGAAAGATGTCTTTGTGCTGTTCGGCAAGGGCCTTGCGGTCGATCTTGCCGTTCGGGTTGCGCGGCAGATTGTCCAGATAGCGGATTGCGTGCGGCACCATGAAGTTCGGCAGTTGCTGCTTGCAGTGGAGTAGCAGGTTGTCCTCGTCGGGCTGCTCGGCGGTGCAGATCAGTAGAATCCCCTGGCCGATGCGTGGATGCGACAGGCCGAGGGCAACGGCTTCGGTGATCAGGCCGCTGGCGTAGAGCACTTCTTCGACCTCAGACGGGCTGACGCGGTAGCCAGAGGTCTTGATCATCTCATCGTTGCGACCGATGAAGTACAGATAGCCTTCTTCGTCTCGCCTGACCTGATCCCCCGACCAGACAGCGATCTCGGTCAATGGCAGGCCGTCCGGCTGAGCGGGGACGGGCTTGAAGCGTTCGGCGGTCTTCTCCTTGTCGTTCCAGTAACCCAGTGCGACCAATGCGCCGCGATGCACCAACTCGCCTGGCTCATTGGCGTCGCATTCGCTGCCGTCCGGGCGCACTACCATCAGTTCGGCGTTGGGGATTGCCTTACCCATCGAATCCGGGCGCTCGTCGACCTGATCTGGTGGCAGATAGCTGGAGCGAAAGGCTTCGGTCAGGCCATACATCAGATAGACATCGGTATCTGGCAGCGAGGCGCGCAATTTGTTCGTCGTCGCGATTGGCATCGCGCCGCCCGAGTTGGTGATATAGCGCAGGCTGCGCGCCTCTTCCGGCCATTCCAGATCAGCGAGCTGGTTCCACAGCGGCGGCACGGCCGCGAGACCGGTGATCTGGTGTTTGGCAACCCCGCGAATCACGTCGCGCGGCAGCAGGTAGTCCATCAACACCACTGAGGCCCCGACATGGAAGGCGGTGGTCAACTGGCTGAGGCCGTAGTCGAAGCTGAACGGCAATACCGCCAGCAGACGATCGTCGGCGTGATTCTCCAGGTAGCTGGCGACACTGGCGGCGCCCGCCAGCATGTTGCGGTGCGACAGCACTACGCCCTTAGGGCGGCCGGTGCTGCCCGAGGTGTACAGGATTGCGGCGATGTCGGCGTCGATACAGGCGTGCGGCGAGTGTTTCGGCGTGTCGCTCAGATCTTCCCAGGTATGCGGCAGTAGCGGGAAATCACGCAACTTGTCGGCCGTGCCATTGCTTAGGATCAGCGCGCGGAGATCCGGACATTCGGCCAGCATGCCGCTGAGTTGGGCGGCGCGATCCGGGCTGGTGATCAGATAGCGCACATTACAGTCGCGCAGGATGTAGCCGACCTGGGCTGGCTTCAACTGCGGATTGACCGGCACGAAAACACCGCCGGCCGCACTGGCGCCGAACATCGCTGCGACCGTCTGTGGCATCTTCGGCAAATAGACCGCGACGCGCTCGCCACGTCGCAGGCCGAGACCGAGTAGGCCATTGGCGACGCGCTCCAGTTCGTCGGTCAGTTGTCGGTAGCTCAGGCAAGTTTTCTTGTGGATCAGTGCTGTTGCGTCGGGCGCGCGCGCGGCCTGGAAGGTAATGAGTTCGTGTAGCAAGTCCGTCATGATTTCAAAACAATATCGCAAAAGGTGGGAATTATACCTGTTCGGAAGCGGTTGGTCGTATAGTCGCGGCCAAGCGTAACGAGAGGAAACCCAACCGCACCGTGGGTAGCCCTTGGCTGGGTATCGCCCGATTCGCCGGATTGTGTAGCGCGTGGCTGTCGGGCGGACGGGATATTTGTTAGGCTGTGAGCCCATGAATAGTCTGTTAACTTTCGTTTTTTTCCTGTTGTTGGCGGGTGCCGCCGTGGCCCGGCCTCTGCCCGATGTGATCGCCGGGGTGCGTGGCAGCATTGTCGGTGTCGGCACCTACGAACCAAGCCGTCGGCCGCCGGTAAAGATCCTCGGCACAGGTTTCGCGGTCTCGGATGGCCGTCATGTGGTCACCAACCGGCATGTGTTGCCAAAAAGCATCAATGGCGGGCGCAAGGAAAAGCTGGCGATCTTCTCCGGGCGGGGCAAAGAGACCAAGGTACATCTGATCTCGGTGCTGGAGGTCGATGCCGAGCACGATCTCGCGTTGCTTGGGCTGAAAGACGGCAAAAAACTGCCGGCATTGCGCCTTGCCGGCAACAAGTATTTCCGCGAGGGAACCCCGGTAGCCTTCACCGGTTTTCCGATCGGCATGGTGCTGGGGCTGTATCCGGTCACGCATCGCGGCATCATCTCGGCGGTGACACCGGTGGTGATTCCAGCGATGAGTTCGCGTCGCCTGACACCGAAGATGATCAAACGCATGCGCAATCCCTATAAGGTCTATCAGTTGGATGCGACGGCCTACCCCGGTAACAGTGGCAGTCCGTTGTACGACGCATCGAATGGCAAGGTCATAGGCGTGATCAATAGCGTGCTGGTCAAGTCGACGAAGGAGTCAGCGCTGAAGGATCCCTCCGGCATCACCTACGCGATTCCGGTGCGTTATGTGCGCCAGTTGCTGAAACGCGCCAAGCGGATCAACTGATCCCTTCCCGAATCACACGCCTGTCGTTGTCTCCATGGCCAAGAAAACTGCGTCGAAAAAGAAGACCGTCGGCAAGAAATCGTCGCTGAGGAAAATCGCGAAAAAGACCTCAGGGAAAGCGCCGGCGAGAAAGAAAACCGTCACCAAAAACCGGAAAACGGCGAAGAAAGCTACCAGCCGGCCCGTCCGGCAAGGGCAAGCGAGCAAGGATTCCGTTTCGGCGCGTCGACGCCGTTGGCTGAAGCCACTGCTCGGCGTGCTTCTGATCGTGATACTGGTTTTCGCCGGTTACCTGCTGTGGCTGGACCACGAGGTCACCAGCCGATTCGAGGGCAAGCGCTGGGCGATTCCGGCGCGAGTCTATGCGCGACCGCTGGAATTGTACGAAGGCAAGCGCCTGACGGTGGCGCAATTGTTGGCGGAATTGAAGGCGCTGGGCTATCAGCCGGTGGCCAATCCGCGCCAAGCCGGTGCTTACTCGCGCAAGCGTGGCCATTTCCTGTTCAAGACGCGCGCTTTCGTCTTCTGGGACGAGCGGGCAAGCTCAAGGCTGGTCGATCTGACGATACGCAATGGGCGCATCAGGCGCTTGCGTGATGACAAACACCAGCCGTTGCCGTTGATTCGTCTCGACGCGGCGATGATCGGCTCGATCTACCCGGCACATCACGAGGACCGGGTATTGCTGAAACGCGACGAGTTGCCGGATGATCTGGTGAATGCCTTGCTTGCCACCGAGGACCGCCAGTTCTATAGCCATTTCGGTGTCAACCCGCGCTCCATCCTGCGTGCGCTGATCGCGAATCTGCGTTCGGGACACGCGGTGCAGGGCGGTAGCACCTTGACCCAGCAATTAGTGAAGAATTTCTATCTCAGCAGCGAGCGTACACTGTCGCGCAAGATCCACGAGGCATTGATGGCGCTGTTGCTGGAAGTACACTACGGCAAGGACGAGATCCTCGAAGCCTACGCCAACGAGATCTACCTCGGGCAAGATGGCGAACGCGCTGTGCATGGCTTTGGTCTGGCCAGTTGGTTCTATTTTGGCCGACCGCTGGGTGAGCTGGATCTGGCGCGCATCGCGACCCTGGTGGCAATCGTCAAGGGGCCATCGTATTTCAATCCTCGTCGTCATCCCGAACGCGTGCGTGAACGTCGTGATCTGGTCCTTGGCTTGATGGAGTCGCAAGGCTATATCACCGCGCAGCAGGCGATAGAGGCGCGCAAGCAGGGCTTGGGCGTCACCGAGAAGGGCGGCGCCGGCAGTGCCTTCCCGGCCTTCATGGACCTGGTTAAGCGCCAGTTGCACGAGGACTATCGCGAAGAGGATCTGACTTCCGAAGGATTGCGGGTGTTCACCACACTGGATCCGTGGCAGCAACAGCAGGCACAAAACAAGCTGGCTGAGCGTCTCGTGCGCATTGAAAAGGCGCGCCGTTTCAAGGCGGGTTCCCTGCAAGGCGCGGTCGTCATCGCTTCCCGCGATGCCGGCGAGATCAGCGCGTTGGTCGGCGGTCGTGACGCGCTGATCTCTGGCTTCAATCGCGCATTGGATGCGCGACGTTCCATCGGCTCGTTGGTGAAGCCGGCGGTTTATCTACGCGCGCTGATGGAACCCCGGCGTTACAATCTGTTGACGCGCTTGCCGGATGAACCCGTGCGCGTCAAACTGCCGGGCGGTAAATACTGGGAGCCGAAAAACTACAGCCACAAGGCGCATGGCGAGGTCCCCTTGCACCGCGCGCTGGCCAAATCGTTGAACCTGGCAACCGTGCATCTTGGCATGGATGTCGGCCTGGAAACGATCGCCGATCTGCTCCACAAACTGGGCGTGAAGTCGGATTTCAAGGTCTACCCATCGATGCTGCTCGGAGCCATTGCGCTGCCGCCATTCGAGGTTGCTCAGTACTACCATACCCTGGCGTCGAACGGTTTCCGCGCGCCACTGAAAGCGATACGCACGGTGATGACCGCCGATGGCGAAGCCTTGCAGCGCTATCCGATCTCAGTGGAGAAGGCGGTCGATGAGGCGCCGCTGTTCTTGCTCGACAAAAACCTGCAAGAGGTGGTGCGCGAGGGCACCGGACGGTCGTTGGGGAGGCGTTTTCCGAAATCCCGGCTTGCCGGCAAGACCGGCACCACCGATGAGTTGCGCGACAGTTGGTTCGCCGGTTTCGATGGGGCCAAGGTGATGGTCGTGTGGGTCGGTCGGGACGACAACAAGAGCGCGCGTCTGACTGGCTCCAGCGGCGCGATGCGGGCATGGGGCGATATTCTCGCGGCGATCGGCGCAACCCCGCTGGAACTGACGGAACCGGATGACATCGAACTGCTGTGGGTCGATCCTGAGCAGGGTCTGCTGGCGGCCGAAAGCTGCCCGCGAGCCGTGGTGTATCCTTTCATCGCGAGCTCGGCGCCCGGCACCTATTCATCCTGCGTCAGGCGTAAGCCAGAGACGCAACGCACGGATAACGCATCAGGGGGTATCTTCGATGGCTGGTTTGGGAATGATTGAATCAGGCGGGAATCTGAAAAACCGAGCGATGCCGCGCCTTGCCAAGATGGCTTGGCTGTTGCCGGCGATTATCACGATGCTGCTCGCCGGTTGCGGCCAAGCACCGCACAGAACCGGCGGTCCCGCTCCGGTGATCGAACGGGGTTACCAGCGTGTTCCACCGTTGCGTCCGGCCCCCCGTCGTCCAGCGGAGATCGTCGCGCCACGTCGCGCTGAGCATGTGCCGGAAGCATCCGGCACGCGGATCGCCATCTATCAACGCTCGCCGCCGCCACGCGTGCCGGCCAAACCCGTCTATAGTTCCGCCAGCCGCTCGCTACTGGCGCGCGCCAGACAGCAACAGCGTGACGGTGATCTGGCTGGCGCGGCTTCCAGTGTCGAGCGCGCCTTGCGCATCGAGCCGCGCAATGCCCATCTGTGGCATCGTCTCGCCGAGCTGCGTCTTGCTCAAGAGCGTTTTCGCATGGCTGTCGATCTGGCCGCCAAATCCAACGCCTTGGCCGGTGCCGACCGGCGCTTGAAACGCAACAATTGGTTGCTGATCGCCGATGCCTGGCGGGCCAGTGGCGAGCCGGGGAAGGCCCACCAAGCCGAGATGCGGGCCGGACAGTGATGTTGGGCTTCCACCTGGGCCGATCACGGGAGGCGGTCGATCCGGCGGAGTAGCACCTTGTGCCTGAGAGGTTGCCCGTGGTTTGTCCTCGGAATGCCGAGGCCAAGCCCACAGGGGGCACGGCGTTCCCGCGGACGGACTTCACGCCAACTTTTATGATAGGGGCTGAAATACCCCCGGATCATGGAAGATCGCTTGTGGTTCGGCTACGGGAAACCCGAGGCTGGGCACTGGACATGCGCTCGGCATTTCCAGTATTCCTTACTTTCCTGTGGGATATGTCCAGGCCAAGCCTAACAGGATGTTGAAAAATGGCATTTTTCAACGGCCTGTGTGCGGTACAGGGATGTAGCGCCATTTCGATGACTGCAAGTCATTGAAAATGAAGAAACCGGGAAATTGCATTTTCCGGTTCCGTCGTTGAAAAAGTCCATGGAAGGACTTTTTCAACATCCTGTTAAGGAGGTCTTCACGGTGTTCCGTTCCCGTTCCCATAGACGAATCACAGGCAAGCGACCTTCACGCTCAACGGACCTGATTGATGGTGATCGTCACGGCATTGCTTCCCCGGGTGGGAACGGGGCTGACCGCGCCTTCTAGGTCGCCCGGCGAGGCCATCGGCTGGCCCGATTTAGAGATTCGCGCGCCGACGGTGACCTTGGGGAATGCGGACAGGCGCAGTTGCGGCATCATTGCCATCGAGTCGTCCAGCCTGACCGTCAACGGCAGGTTTGCGGCGCGTTTACGCACCACCGCGAGCGGCATCGGTGGGCCGGAGGTGGCCTTGGCGTAGATGAACAGCAGGTCGTTCGGCGAGTAACGCGTCTTCAATGCCGGGTTGATGTCCACTTTCACCGTGATACCGGGCCTGGCGCTGGTTACCGGGGCAGGGGATGTTGGCGCGGCGGGAGGCATCGCGACCGCCTTCACCGATTCGCTTGCGGCCTTCGCGACCGGAACCCTGGTCGATGGAGCTCCGGCGGTGCGGTGTATCCGATCGATGGTCACCGAGACAGCTTGGCCGCCCTGGGTGGGAACCGGGCCGACGCTGCCTTCCAGATCGCCATCCGACGCCACCGGCTTGCCGGATTTCGAGATACGCGCGCCGATCGCCACCCGAGGGAAGCCAGACAGCTTGAGGCGTGGCATCATCGCCATCGAGTCATCCAGCGTGACGGTGACTGGCAGGTCGGAGACCTTTTTGCGTACCACGGCGAGCGGCATCGGTGGGCCTGATACGGCCTTCGCGTAGATGAAGAGCGTGTCGTTGGGTGTGTACTGGCCCTTCAGCGCCGGATCGATATCCACTGTCACCTGGATGCCCTTGCCGCCGGCGGCCATGATCGATGGCAGCTCCACGGGCGCGGGCATGCCGGCGCGCGAGCGGGCTTCCTTGATCGCGGCATTCAGATCGGCCAGATTCTCACTGGCTGGCGGCAGCAGGGTTTTCAGCTTCTCCCAATGGGCAACGGATTTCTCGAAGGCGCCACGCTGGAATTCAACGACGCCGGCCATCCACAGGCCGTTCGGGTGGTCGGGTGACAGTTTCAACGCCTTCTCGACCAGTTGCGCGGGCTGGCCGCTGAAGCTGTCGCCGCTCAGCGCGGCCAATACATCGGCGTAGGCGAGTAGTACATCGGGATCGTCCGGACTGAGCTCGTAGGCCTTCTTGTAGGCGTTGCGCGCGTCCGTCGGACGTTTCAGCGCGATGTAGCTGCGGCCAAGCAACTCCCAGCCCTGGATGTTGTTCGGGTCTTGCTTCAGCTTGGCTTCCAGCGCGCCGATCATCTTGTCCAGTGGTGGCAGGTTTCTGGCGGCGCCTGCCTGGGCCTGCGTGGCATGCGCCACCGGCGCCTGGGTCAGTTCGTCGTAGCCGCCAATGGCGGAATACAGCGGAAAGGCGATCAACGGAATCAGGGCGGCGGAGACGATGAACCCCCATTTGCCGCTGCCGCGGGCTGTCGTCGCGCGACCGTCGTCATCGGATACGTCGGCCAACAGTTCACGCTCAAGGTCCTCGCGGGCCTTGTCATATTGCTCTTGTTCCAGGGTGCCGGCGGCCAGGTCCGCGTCCAGTTCGACGAGCTGCTGGCGGATGACCTCAATGTTCAGTTTGTTTCGGTCGACATCCTCCTGTTCCTGGGATTTGCCGAAGAACAGCGGAAAAAGGACGAACGCGATGGCCAGCAACGTCAGGCTGGCGGCAATGATCCAGAATAAAGTCATGAGGCAGGTGTGCCGGATTCAGTGGATTTGAGGAGCGCCTCGGCGCGTTGTTTTTCTGCTTCGGTCAGTGTCGACGCCTTCATCGAGGTCTGCTTGCGCAGGATGCGGTAGAGAATCACCGCGCCGATCAGCAATAGCAGGATGGGGCCGAACCAGATCAGGTAGGTCGAAGGCCGCAGTGGCGGCTTATACAGTACGAAGTCGCCATAGCGCGCAACCATGAAGTCGATTACGTCCTGCTTGTTCTTGCCGGAGGCGACCTGTTCGTAGAGTTCCTCGCGTAGATCCTGCGCCAAGTCGGCGTTCGATGCGGCCAGGGATTCGTTCTGGCACACCAGGCAACGCATCTGTCCGAGCAGTTCGCGGAAGTCGTCGGTTTGCTGTTGCTTGTCGAAATGGAATTGCTCCAGCGTGCTCGCCGCGTGCAGCGACAGGCTCAGCCCGAGCAGCAGGGCGGCCAATAATGTCTTGCTCAACTTTCAGCCCTCAGTTTCTTCGCCAACGGGAGGATCTCGCTTTCCAACAGGGAAGGTGTGATCGCGCCCGCATACTTCTTGCGGATGATGCCCTTTTTGTCGATCAAGAAGGTTTCGGGCGCGCCATATACCCCCAAGTCGATCGCGGTGCGTCCTTTCTTGTCGACCATGACGGCCTGGTAGGGGTTGCCAAGCTGGTTCAGCCAGACTTGCGCGGCGGCGTCGTCGTCCTTCCAGTCGATACCATACAACTCCAGCAGGCCGGAGCGCGCCAACTGTACCAGGGTGCGATGCTCGGCGCGACAGGAGACGCACCAAGTCGCCCAGACGTTCAGCAGATAGACCTTGCCGAGCAGATCCTTGTTCGACAGAGTCTTGCCTTCTGGAGTCAACAGCGGCAGTTCGAACGCCGGCAAGGGTTTGTCGATCAGCGGTGACGGGATCGCGTGTGGATCGATGCTCAGGCCACGATACAGGAAGATCGCGATGCCGAGGAAGATGGCCAGCGGCAGAATGAACTTCAATGTGCGTTTCATGCTTTTGCTCCAACCGTGGCGGCGGGTGTCTTGGCGATTGCCTTGCGCCATAGCAGGCGGTAGCGTCGATCACTGATCGACAGCAGGCCGCCAAGCGCCATCAGAATTGCGGCGCTCCAGATCCAGCGCACGAAAGGCTTGTAGTACAGCCGCATCGCCCATTCGCCGTTGCCCAGCGGTTCGCCCAGCGACACATACAGATCACGTGACCAAGTGATGTCGATCGCGGCCTCGGTCATCGGCTTGGCTTGCGAGAAGTAGATCCGCTTTTCTGGTTCCAGCACGCCGATCTTCTTACCGTCTTCATAGATGCTGACGCGACCGCGATCGGCCTCATAGTTCGGGCCCATGGTCTTCACCACGCCCTCGAAGACGAACTCGTAGCCGGCCATCTCGGCCTTCGCGCCCGGCGCCATGCGTACATCACGCTCGATCTCGAAATTGGTCACGCCGGTGATGCCGATGATGAACGCGGCAACGCCGACATGCGCCAACCACATGCCGTAGTAGGAACGGCTGCCGTTGCGTAGATCCTGCCAGATGGCGCCGATGCCACGCCGGTTGCGTACCCGTTGACGCAGGCTTTCGACCTGGGTCGAGACGATCCACGCGGCCAGCACGATGCCGAGCGAGACCAGCAGATGGCCATGGTTGACCCAAGGCAGTAGCGAGGCCACCGCGACGATCGACGTGACGATCAAGGCATGCTTCAATTGAGCGAACAACCATTTTGGATCATTGTGCTTCCAGCGTGACAACGGTCCGATACCGATCGCCACCGCGAGCAGCGGCGTCAGGATTACGAACATTTGGTTGAACCATGGAAAGCCAACCGAGATCTTGCCCCAGCCCATCGCCTCGTAGATCAGCGGCGCGAGCGTGCCGAACAACACCATCGCGGCGACCACCGAGAGCAGCAGGTTATTCACCAGCAGAAAGGTCTCGCGCGACAACAGGCCGAAGGTGCCGCCGCTGGAAACACTGGGCGCGCGCCAGGCATACAGCGCCAGCGAGCCGCCGACGACCACGCACAGGAAGATCAGGATGAACACGCCGCGTGCCGGATCGCTGGCGAAGGCATGCACGGAGTTCAAGACGCCGGAACGTACCAGGAAGGTGCCGAGCAGGCTCAGCGAGAAGGTCGCGATCGCAAGCAGCACCGTCCAGCTCTTGAACGCGCCGCGCTTCTCGGTGACCGCAAGCGAATGCATCAGTGCGGTGCCAACCAGCCAGGGCATGAACGAGGCATTCTCGACGGGATCCCAAAACCACCAGCCGCCCCAGCCGAGTTCATCATAGGCCCACCAACTGCCGAGCGCGATGCCGCCGGTGAGAAAGACCCAGGCGATGGTTGTCCAGGGCCGCGACCAGCGCGCCCAGGCGGCGTCCAGCTTGCCGCCGATCAACGCCGCGATGGCGAAACCGAAGGCGACGGCGAAACCCACATAGCCCATGTAGAGCATCGGCGGATGGATTGCCAGCCCCGGATCCTGCAACAGCGGATTCAGGTCGCGGCCCTCCAACGGCGCGGGAAAGATCCGGTCGAACGGATTCGAGGTGACCAGCATGAAGAGCAGAAAGCCGACCGCGACGATGGCCATCACCGACAACACCCGCGATACCATCTGCAACGGAAGCGACCGGCTGAACATCGCGATCGCCAGCGTCCAGCCGCTGAGCAGAAAGGCCCACAGCAGCAGCGAACCCTCGTGTGCGCCCCATACGGCGGAGATCTTGTACATCAGCGGTAGCTTGCTATTGCCGTTGGTGGCGACATAGATCACCGAGAAATCATTGTTCAGAAACGAAGCCACCAGGCAGCCGAAGGAGATCGCCATGAAGACGAACATGCCGACCGCCAGCGGACGCGCCATGCGCATCCAGTTGTAGTTATTGTTCAGGCTGCCCCACAGCGGGAATACCGCCAACAGAATGGCCAGCGACAGCGCGATGATCAGCGCGAAATTACCAATCTCCGGGATCATCGGGCGAGACTCTGCGCGGCCTGCTGAACGCCGTCGTTATGCGCCGTCTTCAGCGCGTCGGCGACCTCCGGTGGCATGTAGTTCTCGTCATGCTTGGCGAGCACCTCGGAGGCGACGAAGACATTTTGCTCATTCAGCGAACCCAGCGCGACGATGCCCTGGCCCTCGCGGAACAGGTCCGGCAGAATGCCGGTATAATTGACCTTGATCGTCTTGTTGTTGTCGGTCAGGTCGAAGGCCACTGTCAGGCCATCGTCCTGACGATCGACGGAATGCTTGACGACCAACCCGCCGACCCGGATCGGGTGACCACTGGGCGCCTCGCCAGCAGCGATTTCGGCCGGGGAATAAAAATACATCAGATTATCATTGAACGCAGTCAGCGCCAGTGCCGTGGCGATGCCGACCGCGCCGACCATCAGGCCGACCAGCATCAGGCGTTTTTTACGAATTGGGGTCATTTTTCTCTCCTCTCCCGGCGCAGTTTGCGCGCGATTCCGGCGATTAGTCTTTTCTTCTCGATCATCGGTGAAACAAACAGCGCGAGCATCAGCACGAAAGCCAGCCCGTACGAGGTCCAGACATAGAAGGCGTAGCCGCCCATATGTAAAAATTCACTCATAACGCCTTACCCTCCGCGATCTGGCGTACCCAACTGGTGTTGCGCTCCCGGTCCAGCACCTCGTTACGCGCCCGCATGAACAGAATCATGCCGTAGTAGAACTTGAACGCAAAGCTCATGATCAGCAGCGGCCGTAGCATGCGGGGATCCATCTTCGAGCCACCCATCACCGAAACCGTCGAACCCTGGTGCAGGGTATTCCACCATTCCACCGAGAAATGGATGATCGGCAGATTGATGACCCCGACCAACGCCAGGATGGATACCGCACGTCCAGCGGTGCGCTTATCCTCAATCGCGCCATGCAAGGCGATTATTCCTAGATACAGAAACAGCAGGAAAAGTTCCGAGGTCAGGCGAGCATCCCATACCCACCAAGCGCCCCACATGGGTTTTCCCCATAGGGATCCAGTGACCAGGGCGAGAAAAGCGAATACTGCGCCGATCGGCGCGCTGCTGACCAAGACCACCTCGGCCATCTTCATGCGCCATACCAGATTGATCGCGCCAGCGATCGCCATGATCAGATAGATGAACATCGACATCCACGCGGCCGGCACATGGATGAAGATGATGCGGTAGCTCTCGCCTTGCTGGTAGTCGGTGGGCGCGACGAAGAGGCCTTCGTACAGGCCCCAGGCGAGTAGGATCAGGGATATCGCCCCCAGCCATGGAATCCATTGACCGGCGATCCGATAGAAATGGCGTGGCGAGGCCAGCCGGTGGTAAAAGCGCATGAAAATGTT
>Ga0256841_1002734_pt1 | contig 13757 bp, 14 predicted proteins | sample 356308metaG_FD_185971 | JGI IMG/M metagenome (GOLD analysis project Ga0256841, IMG submission 185971) | Hydrothermal vent microbial communities from Mid Atlantic Ridge, Atlantic Ocean - 356-308 | ecosystem: Environmental > Aquatic > Marine > Hydrothermal vents | place: Atlantic Ocean: Mid...
GAGCTGACCGGTACTAAGGGTCGAGGGCTTATCGAGCGGGTGATGCGGAGGGGTGTGCGTTCTAGGGTTACTGATGACTATGCTCAAGTGAATAGTGTGAATGCAGAGAAGGCGTTGAAGTTGGTGGTTATGGCGGTGGGGGTACACCCGGTCACATCTCGAACCCGGCAGTTAAGCCCACCTGCGCCGATGGTACTGGAGGGGTAGCCCTCCGGGAGCGTAGGTCGCCGCCAACTTCGCCCTTCTCTTTCCTTCTCCCCTGCCCCCCACCCTGACCTAAAAACTGCATAACCTGCTTAAACAGCGCGCACTTTCGGCGCGCTGTTTGCGTCCCCCTCTTTCCTCCATCCCCCAACGCAATAAGTGACATCTTGCCCCTCTTTTGAGGCCAAAACGCGCTGCGAATCGGTTTCAAAATCCGTCCCAATGTGGTATCTTTATCCCGCCTTCTGAACCAATGATTTGGAGCCAAAGGAGTTTGACACTCCCCCGGCTTTATGTTAATCTCGCGCTGTTTGTTCCGTTTGGAACAAGCGGAGCTTAATGGTTTTCATAATAAAACGGAGATTTTGGCCGTGCTATCAGACTTTGCACCCATTGCCTCGCTTTTTGCTCTCTCCGTGCTTGTTGGCGTGATGATCCTCTTCATGTCACGCATGTTGGGGCCGTTCCGCCCCACCGCGCGCAAACTTGTTCCCTACGAAAGCGGTATGCGGCCTTACGGTGACGCTATCCGTCGTATTCCGGTCAAGTTCTATCGCGTGGCGGTGCTTTTCATCCTCTTCGATATCGAAGTGATCTTCTTCCTTCCCTGGGCGGTCGTGTTCCGTGATCTGCGCCTTTACGGCCTGGCGGTGATGGGCTTTTTCTTCCTGGTGTTGACGGTTGGTTTTGTCTACGAATGGATGGTCGGAGGGCTGGAATGGGACTGACATCGAAGCTCGGCGAGATGGGCGTCATCACCGTGCGGTTGGAAGACGCGGTGAACTGGGCGCGCACCCGTGCCATGTGGCCCATGCTGTTCGGCCTGGCCTGTTGCGCCATCGAGATGATGAGCACCCAGGCCTCGCTTTACGATCTTTCGCGCTTCGGCATGGAGCTTATGCGCCCCAGCCCGCGCCAAAGCGATCTGATGATCGTGGCGGGCCGCGTGACGCGCAAAATGGCCCCCGTCTTGCGTCAACTCTATGACCAAATGCCCGAGCCGAAATGGGTGCTTAGCATGGGCGATTGTGCGTCATGTGGCGGTGTCTTCAACAATTACGCGGTCGTGCAAGGCGTGGATGAAATTGTGCCGGTGGACGTGTACGTGGCTGGTTGCCCGCCCCGCCCCGAGCAACTCATTCACGGCATTATGATGTTGCACGAGCGCGTTAAACAAGAGCACATCTCGGACTGGGCGTAAGTGTGAACCAAAGTGAGTAGACCATGACCGCGCTAAACCCTATCGAGGCTTTGCAGGCGGCCTTTGCGGACGCTATCGAGGATGCGCAAACTTTTCGCGGCGAAACCACGATCGTTGTGGCGCGTGAGGCCATTGTGGACGTGTGCCGCTATTGCCGCGACACCGAAGGGCTGGCTTATAACTTCCTTTCGGACGTGACTGGTGTGGACTATCATCCTCAAGAGCCGCGTTTTGGCGTGCTCTATCATCTTTATTCGATGATCCACAACCGTTCCTTGCGGCTCAAAGTGCTTTTGCCCGGCGACGACCCCGTCGTGCCCAGCGTGACCGAAGTCTATCCGGCGGCCAACTGGTCGGAACGCGAAATTTACGACCTGCTGGGCGTGCGCTTCAGCGGCCATCCGGATATGCGTCGCATTTTGCTTCCCGACGACTGGGAAGGCCATCCGCTGCGCAAAGATTACCCGCTGGGCAAAGAAACGGTGCAGTTTTCCTTCAACTTTGACCACGTGGATCAGTACAAGCCGTATGCGCAAGAGTAGCTGCCGGTCAGTGGAGTGAATGAGCGATGACGGGAATTCGGGATAGTGCCTGGGAAGGCGATCTAGAACAGCTCAAGGGCCTGGTTTCGGAGCGGGCGCTGACCGGCGAAACGATGGTGCTCAACATGGGGCCGCAGCACCCCAGCACGCACGGCGTGTTGCGCCTGATCTTGGAGCTTGACGGCGAGACCATCGTCAACTGTACGCCGGACGTCGGTTATTTGCATACCGGCATCGAAAAGACGTTTGAGTCCAAACGCTATGAGCAAGCGGTCGTGCTCACCGACCGCATGGACTACCTCAACCCGCTGGGCAACAACTTGGCCTATTGCCTGGCGGTGGAAAAGCTCACCGAACTGGACGTGCCGCCGCGCGCCCAATATCTGCGCGTATTGCTCGCCGAGCTGACGCGCATCAACAGCCATTTGGTGTGGCTGGGCACGCACGCGCTGGATATTGGCGCGATGAGCGTTTTCCTCTATTGCTTCCGCGAGCGCGAAAAGGTGCTGGATATCTTCGAGATGGTCGCGGGGCAGCGCATGATGGCGACGTATTTTCGCCCGGGCGGCTTGTGGCGTGACGTGCCGGAGGAGTTCGAGCCGGCGGTGCGTGACTTTTTGGATTACTTCCCCGCCAAGATTGACGACTACGAGAAATTGCTCACCGAAAACCCGCTCTGGCGTGACCGCACCCAGGGCATCGGCTACCTCAGCGCAGATGACGCGGTGCGTCTGGGCTGCACAGGGCCGACCTTGCGCGGCTCGGGCGTCAATTGGGACATCCGCAAAGCGATCCCCTACAGCAGCTACGATCACTTTGAGTTTGACGTGCCGCTGGGCCAACACGGGGACGTTTACGACCGTTATTTGATCCGCATCGAGGAAATGCGCCAAAGTCTGCGCATTGTCCGCCAGGCGCTGGACAACTTGCCGAGCGGGCCGGTGCGCTCGAACAATCGTAAATATGTCCCGCCGCCGCGCTCGGAGATCGGGCACAGCATGGAGGCGCTGATCCATCACTTCAAGCTGTGGACGGAAGGCTTCCGCCCACCGGAAGGTGAGGTCTATGTGCGGGTCGAAAGTCCGCGCGGTGAGTTGGGTTGCTTCCTGGCAAGCGATGGCAGCCCGCGCCCCTGGCGTGTGCACTTCCGCACGCCCAGCTTTATCCACCTCAGCGCCTTGCCGCACATGGCAAAGGGGCACATGATCGCGGACTTGGTGGGCATTGTGGGCAGTATTGATATTGTGCTTGGCGATTGCGACCGCTGATCGGCGGCGTTACGTGTGGAGTGGATGCCGTGCTGGCTGAAAAGTACCCTGAACGCATCAAGCAAATTTTCGCAAAGTATCCGGACAAACGCTCGGCGGTGATGCCGTTGCTGTACCTGGCTCAAGAAGAGTACGGCTGGCTGACCGAAGAGGCTTTGCGTGAGGTGGCGGGCTTATGTGATATAGACCCGACCCAGGCGCGCTCCATCGCCGGCTTTTACACCATGTTCGCCGAAAAGCCGAAGGGCAAATATTGGTTGCAAGTGTGTACCGATTTGCCTTGTGCCTTGCGCGGCGCGGATCAGTTTTTCCATGAGCTGTGCGAGTATTTGGGGGTAGACCCTGAGCACGGCGGCACAACCGACGACGGGCTTTTTACCGTTGAGCCGGTGATGTGCTTGGCCGCTTGTGACAAAGCGCCGGTGCTGCAAAACAACTTCCACTTCCACGAGAATTTGAATATCGAGCACGCCAAGCAGTTGATCGAAAAGTGGCGCGCAGAAGCAGCCGCCGAAGAGGATAAAGACGACGAGGCGGAGTAGAGGGCGATGAGCGCCGCGATGGGCACGGCATGGCAAACAGTCACACTCGGCGCGGACGATTACGACGCGATCCGTGCTCTGTGGGAGGAAGCCGGTTTGCCGATCAAACGCAAAGGCCGCGACAGCCGCGAGCAGTTCGCCGCACAGATGGCGCGCGGTTGCCAAACGGTGCTGGGCGTGCGTGACGCGGAAGGGTGTTTGATCGGCGTGGTGGTTGCCACACACGACGGGCGCAAAGGCTGGATCAATCGCCTGGCCGTGCATCCGGACCATCGTCGTCAAGGTTTGGGACGCTATTTGATCGCACAAGCCGAGGCAGCGCTCCGCGCGCAAGGGATGCAGATTGTCGCGGCGCTGGTGGAGGATTGGAACGAGGCGAGCTTGGCGCTTTTCCAAGCGACGGGCTACGTGCTCCACCGCGATATTTTTTACCTGACCAAGCGGGAGAGCGATGACGTTTAGTGCATCGTGGCGCGCAGATTGGGCGCGCGTGGTCGCCGTAAGCGGTGTGCCGATTGTGCTGGTTGGGTTGTTGATAGCGCTGTTTTCCATAGTAAAGATGCCCTGGCCGCCGGACCAGCCGCCAACGACACGCTACGGCGTAACGATCTCGTTTTTTGAGCGTTTGCGCGGCGCGCAAGTGGGCCTGCCGCAAGATGCGCCCGCCGCGCTCAGCGGCAAAGACACGCGCTGGCAGGCGCGGCGGGTGTGGGACGGGCTGGCGCTGGTGGGGCTGGTGCTCGGGCTGTGGAGCTTGCTCGCGCTGCTTTGGGCGGGCAGTCCGCGCGCGTTAGGCGCGTTGGTCGCCGTCGGCGCTTTTGGGATAGCGTATAGCCTGACGGTAGGGCTTGCCGCCGCCGCGATAGTAGCGGCTTACGGCTATGGGTTGGTGCTTTTCGGCGCGGCGTTGAGTTGGCTGGGTCTTTCTGCGGTGGGCCTCGCGGCACACGGGCACGCAGTGAAAGAGGCACGGACAGGAAGCGACGAACGATGACGCATATTTTGCTACGCAACCGTGATATTCCCGATATTTGGCAGTTTGAAACCTACACGGCCAACGGCGGCTATGAGGCGCTGAGGCAGGCCGTCACGGAGATGACGCCCGACGAGGTGATCCAGGTGGTGCTGGACTCTAACTTGCGCGGGCGTGGCGGCGCGGGCTTTCCGGCGGGGCGCAAGTGGAGCTTTATCCCCAAGGACGCCAAGACCAAATATGTGGTGGTCAACGCGGACGAAAGCGAGCCGGGCACCTTCAAAGACCGCGAGCTGCTGGAAAAGAACCCCCACCAAGTGATCGAGGGCGCGCTCATCGCCGCCTATGCGATCCAGGCCAGCGGGGTTTATATCTACTGTCGCGGTGAGTTTTGGGACTTGGCCCACGCGCTGGAAGAACGCATCGCCGAGGCGGAAGCGGCTAATTTGGCCGGTGAGGACATCCTCGGCAGCGGTTGGAGCTGCCCAGTGCGCGTGCATTTGGGCGCGGGCGCGTATATTTGCGGCGAGGAAACCGCTTTGCTCAACAGCTTGCAGGGGCTGCTGGGCCAACCGCGCGTGCGTCCGCCTTTCCCCGCACAAATGGGCGGTGGCCTCTACTATCAGCCGACCGTTGTTAACAACGTCGAGACGCTTTCTAACGTGCCCTGGATCATTCGCAACGGCGCGGAAGCCTATCGGCAGATCGGCACGGAGCGCAGCTCCGGCCCGAAGATTTTTTGCTTGAGCGGGCACGCGGCCAACCCGGGCAACTACGAGTTGCCGCTCGGGATCACCTTCCGCGAGCTGATCTTTGAGCACGGCGGCGGCGTCTGGAAAGAGAAAGCGCTCAAGGCGATCTTGCCCTCCGGCGCCAGCGGCCCGATCCTGCCCGCGACCGATGAAGTGCTTGAAACGCCCTTGACCTATGAGGACGTGGCCGCCGTCGGCAGCACGTTGGGGTCGGCTTCTGTGATCTTGTTGGACGAGGACACAGATATCGTTTGGGCGGCGGCCAAGATGATTCACTTCTTCAAGCATGAGAGCTGCGGAAAGTGCACGCCTTGTCGTGAGGGCACGTATTGGCTGGATCGCATTTATGCGCGTTTGCTCAGCGGCCAGGCCACGCCCCATGATTTGGAAGTGTTGGAAACCGTGCCGCAGCAAATGGACGGCTTGACGTTGTGCGCGCTGGGGCAATTTGCACGCAGCCCCGTTTGGGCCACGTTGGAGCACTTCCGCGAGGAGTACGAGCAGTACGTCGGCCTGCGTGAAGCGAAGGCCGAGCGCGCATGAGCGATGCGCCGTCCCCCTCGCCCACTGAGCGTGTCCCGCCGATTGTGCATTTGTTGGGGCACGCTATCGCCCGCGAACCGCACGTAGCGGTGCATTATCTGTTGCGCGGCGAAGAATGGCTTTTGCGTGGGCAAGCGGAACGAGCGCGGGCGGACTTTTTGCGGGCGCGAGAACTGGCCGCGCAAAGCCTGGCGCGCAGCGATTGGGGATATATCAACCAGGCGTATTGTGACCGCGCCGAGGCCGGTTTGCGCCAATGCGAGCAGCGTATGCCTTCTGTGGCGGCCACTGCTGAGAGTGCGTTTGAGGCTGGAAGCTCTGATTTCTGAGGAGCATTATGACCGAGACCGTAAAAATTACCATTGACGGCCAGGACTATCACGTCCCCAAGGGGATGAACCTGGTAGACGCGGCCAAATTGCACGGCATCGAAATTCCCACCTTTTGTTACCATCCCAAAATGTCACCGGCGGGGATGTGCCGCATGTGCTTGGTCGAGCTGGGCAGTGTGCAAAAGGATCGGGAGAGCGGCGAGGTGCTCGTGGACGAAAACGGCGAGCCGCTCGTGCGTTGGTTTCCGACGCTGCAAACGGCCTGTACCCAAACCGTCCACGACGGAATGGTCGTGCGCACCCAAACCGAGCGCGTCGCTGAGGGGCGCAGCAGCATTGTTGAGTTTCTGCTCACCAGCCACCCGTTGGATTGCCCCACATGTGATAAGGGCGGCGAGTGTGGCTTGCAAGAGCTGACGATGGAATACGGCCCGGGCGAGTCCAAGTTTCGCTACGAGGACAAGCACCACGCCGAAAAGCATGTCCCCCTGGGCGATCTGATCATCCTTGACCGCGAGCGTTGCATCTTGTGCGCGCGCTGCGTGCGCTATTGCGACGAGCTGGTCGGCGAGCCGGTGCTCGGCTTCCACAATCGCGGGCGCGATCTGGTGATCGAGACAGTCAGCGATCCCCCCTTCGACACCGTCTTTAGCGGCAACACCACCGACATCTGTCCGGTCGGCGCGCTGACAACGGCGGACTTTCGCTTTGGAGCGCGCCCCTGGGAAATGGACCCCGTGCCGACAATCTGCCCGCATTGTCCCGTCGGCTGCAACCTCACCGCAGACACGCGCCTAAGCGCGGATTTCGGCGGCAAGCGCGCCATCAAGCGCATCATGCCGCGCCAAAACGAGGCCGTCAACGAAATTTGGATTTGCGACAAGGGGCGCTTTGGGCATCACCACAGCCGCGCCGAGGGGCGTTTGCGTCAGCCGCTTATGCGGCGTGACGGTGAACTCGTGCCGGTGAGTTGGGACGAAGCGCTCGCCACTGTCGCCGAAAAGTTGGTGCAACACGGCAGCAAGGCCTTTTTCGCCGCCGGACACAGCCTCGCCAACGAGGACTTGTGGGAGCTGCGCAAACTCGCGCGGCAAACCAGCCGCCGCGCCAAGCTCGGGCTTTGCCCTGCCACAGTCAGCGGCGCGCAGGCCGTGCAACAAGCGGGCGTCGGCGTTGGAACGCGCTTGCAAGACCTGGGCGCGGGCGACGCGCTGCTTGTGATCGCCAGCGACCTTTACGAACACGCCCCGCTGTGGTGGTTGCAGGTCAAGCAGGCGGCGGAGCGCGGCGCGACGGTGGTGGTCGCCAACGCGCGCCCGACCAAGCTCGACCGCTACGCCGCGCACACCGTGCGCTACCGCTATGGCGAGGCCGCGCGCGTGTTGCACAACTTCGCGGCGATGGCTTTGCGCAACGACAAGCTAGACGCCGAGTTGCTTTCGGCGCGAGTGGAAGGTTGGGACGCGCTGGAAGAGGAGCTGAAAGGCTCGCGCGTGCCCGCCGAGCAGAAGAGCGCCGCCGAAGCGTTGCTGGAGGCACAAAATCTGGTTGTGCTGGCGGGCAACGACGGCATGGGCTTTGAGCAGCACGCCGAGCTGATGCAAGCTGCCGCCAATCTGCTGATCGTCAGCGGCCACGTCGGGCGCGCCAACAACGGCTTGGTGGCCGTGTGGCCCGGGGCCAACACGCAAGGCGCGCTGGATATGGGCTTTACATCGGAGGCGGTCGGCGAGGCGTGGGAAAAGCCGCCCGCGATGTGGGTGCTCGCAGAAGCCGACCCACTCGGCGAAGACGCGCGCATGGCGCAGGCGTTCGACCAAGCGGACTTTGTGGTGGTGGCCGCTCAGTTCCTGACCGCGACCGCGCGGCGGGCCGATGTGGTGTTGCCGGTGCAAAGCTTCGCCGAACGCGAAGGCACGTTCACCAACGGGATGCGCCGCGTGCAGCGTTTCTACGTGGCTCAATCGCCGTTAGAGGGCACGCTGCCCGCTTGGAAAGCCTTTGCGCGCCTAACCGAGCGCGTCAAGGATGGGCCGAAGCCTTTTGTGGCTGCCGAGCAAGTGATGCAAGAGATCACCGAGAAACTCGCGCCGTATGCGGAGATGAGCTATGCGAACTTGGCGCATGTGGAAGAGCAGTTCCCGCCCATCCGCCGCGACGATCTTTACTACGGCGGCACGGCTTACGAGAACACCGGCGGGCTGGGGCTTCAGTGGCGCACCGACGCCGAATCGCCGCGTAAGCGGCTAAGTGTGCGTCCTGTGGAGCGTTCCGCGCGCCGCTGGGAAGGCCTGTTGGCCGTGCCGTTGCGTGTGCTTTACGACCGCGCCTTGCCCTTTGCGGCCAGCGCTTTGATGGACGGCCACGTGCCCGCGCCGTATGCCGAGCTGAACGCGGAGGACGCAGCGGCGCTTGGTGTGGCGGAAGGCGACCGCATCGCCTTGGAGGCGGGCGCGGCGCGTGTGGAGCTGACCGCGCGCGTGAACGGGCACGCCCCGCAAGGCGTGGTGCTCGTGCCGCAACATCTGGGCGACGTGCTGATCGCGGCGCCGGAAACGTGTGTCGTGCAGAAAATCGAGGAGTAACCCGGCATGTTTGGACCGAGTGAGTCAAGCGTGATTGTGGAGTGCGCCGGTCAAGGAACGTGCGCGGTGATCCACTCCATTCTCGCCAGCCTGATCCTGTTCTTCGTGTTGCTGACCGGCTTTGCTTATACCACCGTGCTAGAGCGGCGCTTTTTGGCCTTCATCCAAGCGCGTATCGGCCCGAACCGCGCCGGTCCTTACGGCTTGCTCCAGCCGGTCGCCGACGGGATCAAGCTCATCTTCAAAGAAGACGTGACCCCGCGTGAGGCGAAGAAGGTGGCTTTTTGGCTGGCCCCGCTGATCAAGATGATCCCGACGATGTTGGTGTTGGCGGTTGTGCCTTTTGGCCCCAAGCTGGCCGTGCCCTGGTTTGACGGCAAATGGTATCGTGTGACCCAGGGCATTGTGGACGTTAACGTCGGCGTGTTGTGGTTGACGGCGATCACCAGCGTGGGCGTGTACGGCATTGTGCTGGCGGGTTGGTCTAGCAACAACAAATATGCCATGCTGGGCGCGTTGCGCTCTTCGGCGCAGATGATCAGCTACGAGCTGAGCATGGGGCTAGGCATCGCCATTCCGGTGATGATGGCCGGCTCGATGAGCCTCGGCGACATCATCGAGGCGCAAAACAGCACGCCGATCTTGGGCTGGTACGTCTTCCGCAACCCTCTGGGCGCGGCCATTATGCTTGTGGCGTTGCTGGCGGAAGTAAACCGTGCACCTTTTGACTTACCCGAGGCCGAGCAGGAACTCACCGCTGGCTATCACACCGAATACAGCGGCATGAAGTTCGCGCTTTTCTTCTTGGCCGAATACGTCGCCATGATCGCGGTGAGCGCGATTGCGGTGGCGCTCTATTTTGGCGGTTACCACTTCGTTTTTGTGGACAAAGCCCCCTTGCTCGGGCCGGTTGTTTTCAGCGTCAAGGTCTTTTTACTCCTGGTGGGCATGATTTGGGTGCGCGGGACGTTGCCCCGCATCCGTTACGACCGCTTGATGAGCTTTGGTTGGAAGGTGATGTTGCCGCTGGCGTTTGTGGCGGTCGCGTGGACGGCTTTCGTCGTGCTGTTGCAGGACGAAGTCAACACGGCGGCTTACGTGATCGTGTTGGCGTTGGGCTGGCTGGTGTTCCTTGTGGCGCTGGGTTGGTGGTTGAACCGCGCCGGCGCCAAGCCGGACCCGCTCACGACGCGGCGCGTAGAGATGGTGACGCTCCCTGGCGGGCGCGGTTAGGGCGGTCTGTGGAGATGACGGAATGAACCTGATACGCGGCTTTGCAACGACGATCAAGCATCTGCTAGAAGAACCCGTTACCGTCCAGTATCCGGAAGAAGAGCGCCCGGTGCGCGAGCGCTTCAAGGGGCGCCATGTGCTCAAGCGCTATGAAAACGGTTTGGAACGCTGCATCGGCTGTGCGCTATGTGCAGCGGCTTGCCCTGCCGGGGCGATCTGGGTGGAGGCGGCAGAAAACACCGACGAGGAACGCTATAGCCCGGGCGAGCGTTACGCGAAGGTCTATGAGATCAACATGCTGCGCTGCATCTTTTGCGGCTATTGTGCGGACGCTTGCCCCACCCAGGCGATTGTCTTGGAGCATGAGTATCGGCTCAGCTTCACCGACCGCCGCGACGCGATCTACACCAAAGCACAATTGCTCGAACCGCCCCCCTCCGGCGCTGCGGATACTCCCCAGCAAACCGAGCCGGGGCAATTCACCCGCGCCATTCCGGAAATGGAAGACCCGAGGTAGCGCCTGGGGCGGCGTAGCCCCGACGGGTTGCGCCCCTGACGGAGGTTTTGTATATGGAACTGACGTTATTTGTGATTGTAGGCGCGATTGCGCTGCTTTCCGCCGTGATGATGCTTATCAGCGAGAACGCCGTCTATAGCGCGCTCTTCCTGATCTTGAACTTTGCGGCTATCGCCTTTTTCTACCTGATGCTGGACGCGGGCTTTTTGGCGATGGTGCAACTGGCGGTTTATGCAGGCGCGATCATGGTCTTGTTCCTGTTTGTGATCATGTTGCTGGGCGCGGACCCCGTGCGGCATACGACGCCGCGCAAATTGCGCTGGTTGCCCAAAGCGGCGATGGTGTTGGCGGTGATCTTCTTGCTCACGGCGAGCGTGGCGATCATTCGCGGCGACGTGGGAGCAGTGGGGGGCGTGGCCCCTACGCTGACCGCAGACGGGCAACCGTTGAGTTTCGGCAGCCCTGCCCATATCGGCTGGTTGCTCTTCACGCGCTACGTGTTGCCGCTGGAGATTGTGGCGCTGCTGTTGTTGGTGGCGATGGTGGGCGCTATCGTGCTGACGCGCGACAGCGTGGGCAAACGCCCGCCGGTGGTGCGCCGCCTGGCTAACCCGCCCGCCGAGTTGGAGCGTCCGATTGTTGGTGAGAGCGGCCAATCATAGGTTGGGGGAACGATGGAAGCACCTGCTGTAGCAACCGAGCTATACGTGCTTTTGAGCGCGGTGTTGTTCATCCTGGGGGCGCTGGGTGTGCTCTTGCGCCGCAACGCGATCCTGGTGTTTATGTCCGTCGAGCTGATGCTCAACGCGGCCAACTTGGCTTTGGTAGCCTTTGCGCGCCAATGGGGCAACGGCGGCGGGCATCTGATGGTTTTCTTCGTGATGACGGTCGCGGCGGCGGAGGTGGCGGTTGGCCTGGCGCTGATTGTGGCGATCTATCGCACGAAGAAAAGCATTGATATTGACCTTTTGCACCGCTTCAAAGACTGAGGTCTGGGGTTGCTGATGGAAAACTTCTTTGACCTTGTACCGCTAGTTATCATCGCGCCGGCTATCGGGTTGCTGATCAACCTCTTTGCCGGTAAGCACTTGGGCGAACGCGGCGTCAGTATCGTGGCTGTGGGGGCCAGCGGAACGGCCTTTTTGGTCGCGGTGCTGTTGTGGGTCGCGCAAGTGCACACCGGCTATGAGCCTGCGGTGATCAATATGCCGTTGCTGGGCGACTGGATCAAGATCGACGCAGCGGGGGTCAATATCCCCTGGCAGTTCCGCGTAGATACGCTCAGCGTGGTGATGATGCTGGTCGTGACCGGCGTCGGCACACTGATCCACATCTACGCCATCGGCTACATGCACGGCGACGAGCGTTTCCCGCGCTTCTTCGTCTACCTAAACTTGTTCCTTTTCTTCATGCTCATCCTGGTGACGGGCAACAACTTCTTGATGTTGTTCGTCGGTTGGGAAGGCGTGGGCTTGTGCTCCTATCTGCTGATCGGCTTCTGGTTTGACAAACCCGGGGGCGAAGGCTGGAAAAACAGCGACGCCGCGCGCAAGGCCTTCATCGTCAACCGTGTGGGGGACTTTGGGCTGGTCTTGGGCGTTCTGTTGACCTTCTGGACGTTCGGCACGTTGGACTTTTACAAGCCCGGGGAAGTGCCGATCCCCGCCCACGAGGCACACGCCGAGATGGTCGCCGAAGAGGGCGCGCCTGCCGAAACTATGGCCGAAGAAACCGCCCCCGCTGCCGAAGCGGAAACGCAGGAAGCCACCGCAGAAGCGGAGGCCGAAGTTTCCGCCGAGGGCGAGGCCGAACACGCCGCGCCCGCCGCACCCGCTCCGCAGCAACCGCAGGAAATGGGCGTTTTTAACCAAGCCATGCGCTGGCTGCAAGAAGGCGGGCATCGCGTTAAGTTCGGCAGTATCTCGCTGAGCTTCAAAGCGATCCTGACCGCGATCACGCTGCTGTTTTTGCTTGGCGCGACGGGCAAGAGCGCGCAAATCCCGCTTTTTGTCTGGTTGCCGGACGCGATGGCTGGCCCGACGCCGGTCAGCGCGCTCATCCACGCCGCCACGATGGTCACGGCGGGCGTGTATATGATGGTGCGCTCCAACGTCTTTTACCACGCGGCGGACTTCAGCTCGTTTGTGGTGGCAGCCATCGGCGCGACAACCGCGTTGGTGGCGGGCTTTATCGCGATGGGACAGTGGGATATCAAGCGCGTGCTCGCCTATAGCACGGTGAGCCAGCTCGGGTTTATGGTGGCGGCGGTGGGCGTGGGCGCGTATGCGGCGGCTATGTTCCACTTGGTGACGCACGCCTTTTTCAAGGCGCTCTTGTTCTTGGCTTCCGGCTCGGTGATTCACGGCATGGAGCACGGCCACCATCACTTGCACGAACACGGCCATCACGACGAAGGGGACTTTGACCCGCAGGACATGCGCTATATGGGCGGGCTGCGCAAGCAGATGCCCGTGACCTATTGGGTGTATATCTTCGGCACACTGGCGCTGGCGGGGGTGTTCCCGTTCGCGGGCTTTTGGTCTAAAGACGAAATCCTGCTGGACTCGTTCAAAGTGGGCGTGGACGAAGGCATGTTGAGCGGCTGGGTGGCGTTTGTGTTCTTGTTGGTCGCTGCCGTCTTCACCGCCTTTTATATGTGGCGTCAGGTGAGCATGGTCTTTTTAGGCGAGCCGCGCCACGCCGCCGCCGAACACGCGCACGAGTCCCCGCGCACGATGACTTGGCCGCTGATCGCCTTGGCGACCTTGAGCTTGGTCGGTGGGCTGATGAACGTGCCCAGCGGTTTTCCTGTGTTGGATTGGATTTTCGGGGAGCACAAGTTTACCAGCTTCCTAGAACACAGCGTCGTTTATGCGCACGCGGGCGGCTTTAACGCCATCATGGCGACGATTGCGGTGGCTTTGGCGCTTTCCGCCATCTACACCGCGCGCGCCATCTACAACGACCGCGTGCTTGAAAAGTTGGAACACGATCCGTTGGAGTTGAACCCCAGCACAGCCAAAGCGTTTGCCTTGGCGAATGCCAAGCTCTATTGGGACGAGTTC
>Ga0256841_1002735_pt1 | contig 13745 bp, 10 predicted proteins | sample 356308metaG_FD_185971 | JGI IMG/M metagenome (GOLD analysis project Ga0256841, IMG submission 185971) | Hydrothermal vent microbial communities from Mid Atlantic Ridge, Atlantic Ocean - 356-308 | ecosystem: Environmental > Aquatic > Marine > Hydrothermal vents | place: Atlantic Ocean: Mid...
TCCTCGAAGGCGCGGATACGGCGCAGCGCCTCCTCCATGCCGTGGGTGGCCCGGGCATCGGTGCGGGCCATCACCAGGATGCCGGCTCCCTCGTCGCGGGCGTCGCAGGCGGCGCGGATGCGGTTCACCGCCTCCTCGAAGCCGACCACCTGCTTGCCGCGGGTATGGCCGCAGCGTTTGGGCCAGAGCTGGTCCTCGATCATCACGCAGGCGAGGCCGGCCCGGGCATATTCGCGGACCGTGCGCTTGACGTTGACCGGATTGCCGTAGCCGGTGTCGCCGTCGCCGATCACCGGGATGGACACCGCACCGCAGATGTCGCGGGCCTGGTCGCGCATTTCGCCGAAGCTCGCGAGGCCGGTGTCGGGCAGGCCGAGCCGCGCCGCCGAGACCGCGAAGCCGCTCATGAAGGTGAGGGGGAAGCCGGCACGTTCGATGAGCCTCGCCGACAGCGCGTCGAAGCAGCAGGGCATGATCAGAAGTCCGGGGCGGGCCAGCAGGGCGCGCAACTCGTCGGCAGCGGTCATCGGCGGAATCTCACATCTCGAAGGGGATGTAGAGGACGATGTCGGGCACCAGATAAAGCAGCGCCGTGGTACCCAGCATGATGAGGATGAACGGCCAGACGCCGAGCGCCACATCGGCCACCGAGGTCCGGGCCACCGCCTGGATGACGAAGAGATTGAGGCCCACCGGCGGTGTGATCAGGGCGCATTCGATCATCACCACGAAGAACACGCCGAACCAGATGGGATCGATCCCCAGCGGCAGCAGCGCCGGATAGAGTACCGGCATCATCAACAGCAGCATCGACAGGGCTTCGAGGAAACAGCCCATCAGCAGCAGCACCAGAGCGGCGATGGCCACGAAGGCGGCCGGCGTGTCGAAGGTCTGGATGATCAGCGAGGAGAGCTCCTGCGGCAACCTGTAGAGGGTGATCGCCTTGCCGAACAGCTTGGCGCCGACGAGGATGAGAAAGATGGTCACGGTGGTGGCCATGCTTTCCCGGACCGCCGCCACCAGGGTCTTCCAGTCGAGCCGGCGCAGCAGCGGCCCGGTGAGCAGGAGCGAGCCGGCGAAACCCACCGCCGAGGCCTCGGTCGGGGTGAAGGCGCCGACATAGAGACCGCCGACCACCACCGCCGCCAGCAGGAAGGTGGGGAGGGCCCGCAGCGTCGCCACCTGCCGCTCCTGCCAGCTCGCCCGGGGAGAGGGCGTATAGCCGCCGAAGAAAGCCGCGTGCACCATCGCATAGAGGACGAACAGGGTCGCCAGCAGAATGCCGGGACCGATGCCCGCCAGGAACAGGCTGATGATGCTCTCCTCGGTGACCACCCCGTAGATGATCATCGGGATCGAGGGCGGGATGAGGATGCCCAGGGTACCGCCGGCGGCGAGCAGACCGAGCACGAAACGGCGCTCGTAGCCGCGTTCGATCATTTCCGGAATGGCCACCGTGCCGACGGTGGCGGCGGTGGCCACCGAGCTTCCCGAAATCGCCGAGAACAGGGCACAGGAAAGAATCGTCGCCACTGCCAGACCGCCCGGCCAGTGTCCGACCCAGGCCTGGACCGCGGCGAACAGATCGCGCCCGATGCCGCCCTTGAGGAGGATGTTGCTCATCAGGAGGAAGAGCGGCACGGCTAGGAGGATGAAATTGTCGACCGTGCTCAGCAGGGCCTGGGGCGCCATCAGCGGCGAGAAGCCGCCGGCGATCAGCAGCACGAGGCCCAGCCCGCCGAGAGCGAAAGCGACGGGGATACCGATCGCCAGCAGCACCAGCAGCAGGAACAGGATCAGCAGCGAGGTCACGTGCCGGGCTTCCGCTCAGCCGACATCGGAGGCCAGCAGCAGGGTGGCCTCCGGGTCGCGCCACAGCCGTACCAGCTCTATCAGGCACTGGATCAGCAGGAGACCCACTCCAATGGGTACGGCCATCTCCGCTGCCCAGAGCGGCATGTCGAGCATGGTCGCGGTCTTGCGTCCGAGCTGCACGGATTCGGCGGTGATCTGGACGGCGTAATAGAGGGTGATGGCGCTGAAGGCGGCGATGAACAGCAGGGTGAACATCGCCGCCAGCCGACGCAGCGGCACCGGCAGCCGCTGGTAGAGGACGCCGACCGCGATCAGCCGCCGGTTCTTGAGAGTCCAGGCGGCGGCCAGCCAGGTCGCCCAGATCTGGGCCAGACGCGAGAGTTCTTCGGCCCAGATGGTCGGCGCGTTGAAGAAGTAGCGCGACACCACTTCGTAGGCGAGCATCAGGCCGACCAGGAAAAACAGCCAGGCGGCCAGATCCGCCAGCCGGTCGATCACCCGTTCATAGATCATCGGACCAAGCGGAAAGGGCCGGACAAGATCCCGTCCGGCCGCTTTCCTCCCGTTGTCAGCCGCGGTTCCCTCAGAGCTTGCCGGCTTCCTCGACCAGCTTCCGGCCGAGTTCGCCCGCCTCCTCGGAGAACAGCTCGAACATCGGCTGGCTGGCCTCGCGCCAGGCCTGCATTTCCTCGGGCGTGGGGTCGTAGACGGTCATGCCGCTCTCGACCGCATATTCGGCGGCATCCTTCTCGATCTCGACGATCCGCTCGTTGATCGCCTTTTCGGCGCTGGCGGCCGCCTTCGAGAGGATCTCGCGCTCCTTGTCGCTGAGCCCCTGCCAGACCTTTTCGTTGATCACCACCACGAACTCGATGGCGGCGATCGGCACCCGGGTCACCGCGTCCATCACCTCGTTGAGCTTGCGGGACTTGACGGTGGTGATGCCGGTCATGCCGATATCCACCACCCCCCGCTGATAGGCCAGGAACTGCTCGGAACCCGAGGTCAGCACCGGCTTGCCGCCGACCACCTCGACCCATTTGCCGAGGGTCTTGCCGAACACCCGGACCTTCTTGCCCTTCACGTCCTGCGGACCGTGCAGGGGCTGTTCCTTGGACAGCAGGATGGTGTTGCCATAGGGCTGCCACCAGAGGATGCGGGCACCCGTGCCGAGCACCGCCTCGTCGATCGGGCCACGGATCGGCGAACCGGGGCTGGTGGCCTTTTTCACCTTTTCCGGGCTGTCGAGCAGGAACGGCACGTAGAACACGTCCACCGCCGGGATGGTGCCGGCGAAGCGGGTCAGCGAGGCGACGCCCATCTCGATGGCGCCGGAGGAGACCGCCTGCGGCACCTCCTTGTCCTTGTAGAGCTGCGCCGAGGGGTAGATCTCGATCTGGATCTCGCCATTGCTGGCCTTTTCCACCTCCTGCTCGAACTGCAGCAGGTTCTGGCCGAGATGGCTCTTGATCGGAAGCTGCAGGGTGATCCTGAGCGTGGTGGCGGCCTGTGCGCCACCACCGAGAACCAGGCCTGCCGCCAGGACGGCGGTTGCGAGATGTCTCACGGGCTTCCCTCCCGAATGGTTCTTTCCCCCGGTCGACGGCGGCCGCTTGACGTGCCCGACCGCCGGCTGTTGATATCCCTTAATGCGGCAGGGGTGAGGCCGCAACCGTCGGCGGGGAGGGGAAGATGCAGGGCGACAACAAGCGGCGACTGCGCAGCCAGGCCTGGTGGAACGATCCGGACGAGCCGGACATGACGGCGCTCTATCTCGAGCGCTACCTCAATTTCGGCCTCACCCGGGAGGAGCTGCAGTCGGGTCGGCCGATCATCGGCATCGCCCAGACCGGCTCGGATCTCGCCCCCTGCAACCGGCACCATCTGCAGCTCGCGAGCCGGGTGCGGGACGGCATCCGGGATGCCGGCGGGGTGCCCATCGAGTTCCCGGTCCATCCCATCCAGGAAACCGGCAAGCGGCCGACGGCCATGCTCGACCGCAATCTCACCTACCTCTCCGCGGTCGAAGTGCTGTACGGCTATCCGCTGGACGGGGTGGTGCTGACCACCGGTTGCGACAAGACGACGCCGGCCCTGCTGATGGCCGCGGCCACCGTCAACATTCCGGCCATCGTGCTGTCCGGCGGGCCGATGCTCAACGGCTATCACGACGGGCAAAGGGCCGGCTCCGGCATGGTCGTCTGGAAGGCGCGCCAGCTCCTGGCCACCGGCAAGATCGACTACGAGGAGTTCATGGACATGGTGTGCGACTCGGCTCCCAGTGTGGGCCATTGCAACACCATGGGCACCGCCTCCTCGATGAACGCCATGGCCGAAGCGCTGGGCATGTCGCTGACCGGCTGTGCCGCCATCCCGGCACCCTATCGGGAGCGCGGCCAGATGGCCTATCGCACCGGCAGGCGGATCGTCGAGATGGTCTGGGAAGAGCTCACCCCGCGCCGGATCATGACCCGCGAGGCTTTCGAGAACGCCATCTTCGTGGCCGCCGCGGCGGGCTGCTCGACCAATGTCCCACCCCATCTGATCGCTATCGCCCGCCATCTCGGAGTACCCCTCGGGATCGAGGATTTCGAGCTCGGACACGACATCCCGCTGCTGGTCAACATGCAGCCAGCGGGCAAATATCTGGGTGAGGAATTCCACCGCGCCGGCGGCGTGCCGGCGGTGATCAAGGAGCTGATCGCCGCCGGACGGTTCCACACCGAGGTGATCACCTGTACCGGCCGCACCATGGGCGAGAACCACGAGACGGTTCCGTTTTCCCCCGATCGCCGGGTGATCCGCCCCTACGACGATCCGCTGATGCCCGAGGCCGGCTTCGTGATCATCGGCGGCAATCTGTTCGAGGCGGCGGTGATGAAGACCTCGGTGGTCTCGGAACCGTTCCGCCGGCGCTATTTCGAGCTGCCCGAGCATCCCGGCATGTTCGAGGGGCGGGCCATCGTCTTCGAGGGACCGGAGGACTATCACGCGCGCATCGACGATCCCTCGCTGGAGATCGACGAGAACTGTGTGCTGTTCATCCGCAACTGCGGACCGGTCGGCTATCCCGGGGCGCCCGAGGTGGTCAACATGCGACCGCCGGCGGCGCTGCTGGAGAAGGGCATTCTGGCCCTGCCTACGGTCGGCGACGGCCGCCAGAGCGGCACCTCGGAAAGCCCGTCGATCCTGAACGCCTCGCCCGAATCGGCGGTGGGCGGCAATCTCGCCATCCTGCAGACCGGCGACCGGGTGCGACTGGACCTTACCCGCCGGCGCCTCGATGTGCTACTCACGCCGGAGGAGATCGCCAGGCGGCGCGAGCAACTCGAGCGCAACCCGCCGAAGATCCCGCCGAACCAGACCCCGTGGCAGGAGATCTACCGGACGTATGTGGGACAGCTTTCGACGGGGGCATGCCTGGAACCGGCGGTCCTGTATCTCGACATCGCCGAGACCTTCGGGGTGCCGCGGCGCAATCACTGAGATGCGCCGGTGGCTGGCGCCGCTGGGGCTCGCCCTGCTGCTGATCTCGGCGAGTGCCCCGGCGCTGGCCGCTGCCGACGGCGGCTGGGATGCCCTGATGAACAGGGGAGCCGCGGCGGTCGAGCAGTCCCGTCTGGCCGAGGCCGAGCAGCGTTTCCGCGAGGCCCTGAAGCTGGTGGGGGAAGGTCCCGCAGGCGCGCTGCGGCGGGCCACCACCCTCAACAATCTCGGCTATGTCCTGCACCGCATGGGACGCCTCGCCGAAGCCGAGGAGCTCTACGCCCAGGCCCTCGCCCTGCGGCAGGAGCAGCTCGGCCCCGAACATCCCGAGGTGGCCCAGAGTCTGAGCAACCTGGCCGAGGTCAAACGGGCCCGGGGACTCCTCGACGAGGCGGAGAAGCTCTACCGCCGGGCGTTGGCGATCCGCGAGAAGGTGCTCGGTCCCGACCATCCCGATCTCGCTCAGCCGCTTTCCGGTCTCGCCGTGCTCTATGCCGCGTCCGGCCGCGGCGAGGAGGCGCGTGAGCTGCTGCAGCGGGCCGTCCGCATTCTTTCGGCGGCGCTCGGCGACGACCATCCGCGGACCCTCGAGGCCCGCTCCAATCTGGCCAGTCTCGAGTACAGTCTGGGCCGGTTCACCGAAGCCGAGACCCTGTACCGCGCGGTGCTGGCGGGCCAACAGGCGACGCTCGGCGAAGATGCACCGGAAACCGTGGCCACCCTGGTGAACCTCGCCGAGGTGCTGCGCAGCCTGGGAAAGAGCGAGGAAGCGGTGGCGCTCCTGGAGAAGGCACTCGAGCTGCGGCGTACCCGGCTGGGGCCGAATCATCCCGAGACGGCACGCGTGCTCAACGATCTGGGCGTCAATCTGCACGCGCTGGGGCGCGAGGAGGAGGCACGGGAGAAGCTCGAGCAGGCGGTCGCCGCCTACGAGGCGGCCGAGGCCCCGTTGGCCCGGCGCCTGCCGGCATATCTCAATCTCGCTGCCGTCCTCGGCAGCCTGGGCCGCCAGGAGGAGGCGCTGCGCGTGCTCGAGAAGGCGGCTTCCCTGAGCGAGGCCGGGGAAACGCAGGCCAATGGCGAGCTGGCACGCCTCTGGAACGATCTCGGGGTGGTCGAATACGCGCTCGGCCGCTACCGGGAATCGGGCGAGAAGCTCGAACGGGCGGTGCGCGTCGCCGAGGCGGCCTGGGGGGCGAAGGACCCACGTCTGGTGCCCTATCTGCGCAACTACGCCACCGTGCTGAGCGCACTCGCCCGTGACGAGGAGGCGCGTGAGGTGACCCGGCGGATCGAGGAGCTGGGCGGCGGTAGCTGAAGCCTCACTGTCTCACCGCACCTTCTTCGGCTACCGCGACCTCGAAGGCGGCGGCCAGCAGGGCGCGGGTATAGGGCTGCCGGGGCCGGGTGAAGATCTCTTCGGCCGGCCCCTGCTCCACCACTTCGCCGGCCCGCATCACCAGCACCTCGTGGGCGAGCGCCCGCACCACCCGCAGATCGTGGCTGATGAACAGATAGGCCAGATCGTGCCGTTCCTGGAGATCGCGCAGAAGATCGACGATCTGGGCCTGGACCGAGACATCGAGAGCCGAGGTGGGCTCGTCGAGGACGACGAAGCGGGGGCGCAGCACCATGGCCCGGGCGATGCTGATGCGTTGGCGCTGGCCGCCGCTGAATTCGTGCGGGTAGCGGTCCATCATCGCCGGCTCCAGCCCCACTTCCTCGAGAATGGCCGCAACCAGCTCCCGGCGCTCCTCGCCGCTGCGGCCGAGGCCGTGGATCTTGAGCCCCTCCTCCACGATCTCGCCGATGGACATGCGCGGGCTGAGGCTGCCGTAGGGATCCTGGAAGACGATCTGCATCTCCCGTCGGAGCGGCCGCATCTGCGACCAGGACCAGCCCTGGATGTTGCGCCCGGCGAAAAGGATGTCCCCCTTGCTGGAAATCAGGCGCAGCAGCGCCAGACCGAGGGTGGTCTTGCCCGAGCCGCTCTCCCCGACCACCCCCACCGTCTGGCCTTCGCGGACCGCCACGGTGACACCGTCCACGGCCTTGACGTAGCCCACGGTGCGCCGCAGGAAGCCGCGCTGGATGGGAAAGTGGACCTTGAGATCGCGCGCTTCCAGAACCACCGGCGCGCTGGTGTCGGCATGCGGAGGCTCGCCCTTGGGCTCGGCGGCCAGCAGATGCCGGGTATAGGGATGCCGGGGACCGGCGAAGATGCGGGCCACCGGCCCCTGTTCTACGATCTCGCCCCGGGTCATGACGCAGACCCGATCGGCGATCCGCCGCACCAGGGTGAGGTCGTGGGTGATGAACAGCACCGCCATGCCGAGTCGCTTCTGCAGATCCCGGATGAGCTGCAGGATCTGGGCCTGAATGGTGACATCGAGGGCGGTGGTCGGCTCGTCGGCGATCAGGAGGTCGGGCTCGTTGGCCAGGGCCATGGCGATCATCACCCGTTGCCGCTGCCCGCCGGAAAGCTGGTGGGGATAGGAGGGCAGTCGCCGGGCGGCATCCTCGATCCCGACCGTCTCCAGCAGCTCGATCACCCGCTGCCGCGCCGTCTCCGCCGACAAGCCGCGATGCAGGATCAGCACCTCGGCGATCTGGCGCTCGATGGTGTGCAGCGGGTTGAGCGAGGTCATCGGCTCCTGGAAGACGATCCCTACCCGGTTGCCGCGGATGCGCCGCAGTGTGGCCTCGTCGGCTCCCACCATTTCCTCGCCCAGGAGACGGATGCTGCCCGAGGGATGCCAGGCCTTGGGGTAGGGCAGGAGCTGCAGCACCGAAAGGGCGGTGACCGACTTGCCCGACCCGCTTTCCCCCACCAGCGCCAGGGTCTCGCCCTTGTCGAGGGTGAAGGAGACGCCCTTGACGGCCTCCACCACCCGGTCCTCGACCCGGAAATGGACCCGCAGATCCTCGACTTCGAGCAGCATGGCGGCCTCAGCGGAAGGTTTTGCGCGGATCGAAGGCGTCACGCACCGCCTCGCCGATGAACACCAGCAGCGAGAGCATGGTGGCCAGCACCAGAAAACCGGTGATGCCGAGCCAGGGCGCCTGGAGATTGTTCTTGCCCTGGGCCAGCAGCTCGCCCAGCGAAGGCGAGCCCGGCGGCAGGCCGAAGCCCAGGAAATCGAGGGAAGTCAGCGTGGTGATCGAGCCATTGAGCAGAAACGGCAGGAAGGTGAGGGCCGAAACCATGGCGTTGGGCAGGATGTGGCGGATCATGATCACCGGATCGCTGACCCCGAGCGCCTGGGCGGCCCGCACGAACTCGAAGTTCCGTACCTTGAGGAACTCGGCGCGCACCACCCCCACCAGCGACATCCAGGAAAAGAGCAGCATGATGCCGAGCAGCAGCCAGAAATTGGGGGTGAACATGCTGGCCAGGATGATCAGCAGATAGAGTACCGGCAGCCCCGACCAGATCTCGATGAAGCGCTGGAACAGCAGATCGGTCCAGCCCCCGAAATAGCCCTGCACCGCACCGGCGAGGATGCCGATCACCGAGCTGGCGATGGTCAGCACCAGTCCGAACAGCACCGAGATGCGAAAGCCGTAGATGACGCGTGCCAGTACGTCCCGGGCCTGGTCGTCGGTGCCCAGCAGGTTCTGCCAGGTGGGCGGCGAGGGTGCCGGGGTCGGGAGATCGAAGATGATGGTGTCGTAGCTGTAGGGGATGGGCGGCCAGATCATCCATCCCTTTTCTTCGATCAGTTCGATGATGTATTCGTCGCGGTAGTCGGCCTCGGTCGGAAAGTCGCCGCCGAAGGTGGTTTCCGGGTAGCTGACGAGAACCGGGAAATAGTATCCACCATCGTAGTAGACGAAGATCGGCTTGTCGTTGGCGATGAATTCGGCGAACAGGCTGATGCCGAACAGCCAGAGAAAGACGATCAGCGACCAGTAGCCCCGCCGGTTGGCGCGGAAATTGTGCAGCCGCCGGGCACCCAGCGGCGTGAGCCACAGCGGGATGCCGAGAAAGCGGTATTTGCGGCGCAGCGCCATGAGCGGTCAGACCGTCCGTGCCTCGAAGTCGATGCGGGGGTCGACCAGCACGTAGGTGAGGTCGGACAGGAGGTTCATCACCAGCCCCAGCAGGGTGAAGATGTAGAGGGTCGCGAACATCACCGGATAGTCCCGGTTGATCGCCGACTCGAAGCCCAGCAGGCCGAGCCCGTCGAGCGAGAAGATCACCTCGATCAGCACCGAGCCGGTGAAGAAGACGCCGATGAAGGCACCCGGGAAGCCGGCGATGACGATCAGCATGGCGTTGCGGAAGACATGGCCGTAGAGCACCGCCCGCTCGCTCAGGCCCTTGGCCCGGGCGGTCATCACGTACTGCTTGTTGATCTCCTCCAGGAACGAGTTCTTGGTCAGCATGGTGAGGCCGGCGAACGCACCGATCACCATCGACAGGACGGGCAGGGTGATGTGCCAGAAATAGTCGAGGATGCGCATCGGCCAGGAGAGCTGCTCCCAGTTCTCCGAGACCAGACCGCGCAGCGGGAACCACTGGAAATAGCTGCCGCCGGCGAACAGCACGATCAGCAGGATGGCGAACAGGAAGCCCGGTATGGCGTTGCCGATGATCACCACCGTGCTGCTCCAGACGTCGAAGGGGGTGCCGTCGCGCACCGCTTTCCGGATGCCCAGCGGGATGGAGACCAGATAGCTGATGAGGGTGGTCCACAGCCCCAGCGAGATGGAAACCGGCATCTTCTCGAGGATCAGATCGATCACGCTCTTGTCGCGGAAATAGCTCTCGCCGAAATCGAAGGTGACATAGCGGACGATCATGTCCCAGAAGCGCTGCCATGCCGGCTTGTCGAAGCCGTACATTTTCTCCAGCTCGCGGATGAACTCGGGGTCGAGACCGCGGGCGCCGCGATAGGTGCCGCCTTCCTGGTTGCCGCCGCCGGTCGTACCCGGCGCCATCTCGCTCTGGGCGGTACCGGTGATGCGCGCCGCCGCCTCCACGCCGCGCCCCTGGATCTCGGCGATGATGCGTTCGATCGGTCCGCCGGGGGCCGCCTGGATGATGACGAAATTGACCAGCATGATGCCGAACAGGGTCGGCACCATCAACAGCAGCCGTCGCAGGATGTAGGCGCCCACCGTCAATCCCTCCGCTGGCGGTGGCGCAGGCTCACCGGCTGATGCCGCCCGCTGCCTCGAGCGCGGCCACCTTCTCCGGATCGATCCACCAGGCGAACAGATCGAGCCCGTAACGCGGGGTGATCTCGGGGCGGCCGAACTTGTCCCAGTAGGCGACCCGGATGACGCGGGTGTGCCAGTGCGGGATCACGTAATGCCCCCAGAGAAGGACCCGGTCGAGGGCCCGGGTGGCGGCCACCAGATCCTCGCGCGTCGGCGCCTCGATGATCTTGCCGATCAGATAGTCGACCACCGGATCACAGATGCCGGCGTAGTTGCGGCTGCCCGGGGTCTTGGCCGCCTCGCAGCTCCAGTAGTTGCGCTGCTCGTTGCCGGGCGACAGGCTCTGGCCCCAGACCGCGACGATCATGTCGAAGTCGAAATTGTCGAGCCGGTTCTGGTACTGCGAGGTATCGACGGTACGGATCCGGGCCTCGATCCCGAGGCGCTTCAGGTTCTTGACGAAGGGACCGGCGATGCGTTCGAAGGCGGGACTCACCAGCAGGATCTCGAAGCGCATCTGCTCGCCGGTCTCTTCGTTGGTGAGGACGCCATCCTTCACCCGCCAGCCGGCCTCGCGCAGCATCTTCAGCGCGATCCGGAGATTCTTGCGGATGTTGCCGGAGCCGTCGGTCCGCGGTGCCCGGTATTCCTCGGTGAAGACCTCGGGCGGCAGCCTGTCGCGGAAGGGCTCCAGCAGTTCGAGCTCCTTCGGACCGGGCAGGCCGCGCGCGGCCAGCTCGGTGTTGGCGAAATAGCTCTCGGTTCGGGTATAGGCGCCGTAGAAGAGGGTCTTGTTGGTCCATTCGAAGTCGAAGGCGTAGGCCAGTGCCCGCCGCACCCGCGGATCCTTGAAGATCGAGCGGCGGGTGTTGAAGACGAAGCCCTGCATTCCGGCACTGCCCTCGAAGGGAATCTCGTCCTTCTTGATCCACCCTTTCTTCAGCGCCGGACCGTCGTAACCGGTGGCCCAGAGCTTGGCCGTGTTCTCGAGGCGGATATCGTACTGGCCGGCCTTGAAGGCCTCGAGGGCGACGTCACTGTCGCGGTAGTATTCGTAGCGGACCTCGTCGTAGTTGTAGCGGCCCTTGTTGACCGGGATGTCCGCACCCCACCAGTTCTCGACCCGTTCGTAGACGATGGTGCGACCGGGATCGACCTTCTTGATGCGGTAGGGGCCGCTGCCCACCGGCGGGTCGAGGGTGGCGCGCGCGAAATCGCGGCCCTCGAAATAATGTTTCGGCAGGATCGGGAGCTGGCCGACGATCAGCGGCAATTCGCGATTGGTTCCTCCTTCGAAGGTGAACTTCACGCGCCGCTCGCCCACCTTCTCGGCCTTGACCACGTTCTTGTAGTACGCCCGGTAGAAGGGGTGGCCCTTGGTCTTGAGAATGTCGAGGCTGAAGATCACGTCCTCGACGGTGATCGGCACACCGTCCTGCCAGCGTGCCTCGGGCCGCAGGTCGAAGGCCACCCAGGAGCGGTCCTCCGGCATGATGATGCTCTCGGCGATGTCCCCGTACTCGGAAAAGGCCTCGTCCTCGGACTGGGTGGTCAGGCTGCGGAACACCAGACTGAGCCCCGCCGCCGGCACGCCCTTCAGAATGTAGGGATTGAGGCTGTCGAAGGTGCCGATGGAGGCGAAGGTCACGGTGCCACCCTTGATGGCGTCGGGATCGGCATAGTCGAAATGGGTGAAGTCCGGCCCGTATTTGAGATCGCCGTGCATGGCCACGCCATGTGCCGGTCGCGGCGCCTCCTGGGCGGTAGCCGGAAGCACGGCGAGAAACGGGAGCAGCACGGTGATGAGAAGACGGCAGAGCTTCATCGTCGATCGCCTTTCGGTTTGGCGGGATGATGGCGCAGCCGCCCAGCCGCTTCAAGGGAACGGCCCGTAATCCGCCGGCCGAAAGCTCAGTGGGGAGCTGCCGCCGGTTCCAGGAGCGCGAGCGCGGGCGCGTGCAGCCGGGGATCTCCAGTCGCCAGCACCTGGCCGCGGGAGTGCAGGGAAAGCGGCGCGCCGCTCCAGTCGGTGATGCGTCCGCCCGCTTCCTCGATCACCGGCACCAGGGCCAGATAGTCGTAGGTCTTGAGCCCGGCCTCGACCACCAGATCGGAAAAGCCCGCGGCCATCAGCCCATAGCCGATGCAGTCGCCGCCATAGACCATCAGCGCCAGGGCGTCGTGGAGACGGCGGTAGGCCTCGCGCTCCTCGGGCCGCGCGAACATGTCGGGACTGGTGGTGGAGCCGATCGCCCGATCGAGGGAAGGGCAGGCCCGCGGTCGGATCGGCCGGTCGTTGAGGCGGGCGCCGAAACCGCGGCAGCCGATCCAGCGATCGCGGGTGATCGGCTGGTCGATCAGCCCCAGCACCGGTTTGCCCTCGTCCAGCAGCGCCACCAGCGTGCCGAACAGGGGGCGGCCGGTGATGAAGGCCTTGGTGCCGTCGATGGGATCGAGGCACCAGACCAGCCCGTCGGTACGGGCGGCGTCGCCGTATTCTTCGCCGATGATCGCGTGATCGGGACAGAGCCGCGCGAGGGCCCTGCGCATGGCCTGCTCGGCTTCGCGATCGGCGATCGTCACCGGGCTCAGATCGGCCTTGGTCTCGACCGTGAAAGGAGTGCGGAAATGGCGGCGGACGACTTCCGCCGCCAGATCGGCGAGCTCGCAGGCGACCGGGATGAAGCGGCTGTAATCCACCGGCAGCCGTTCAGGGAAGCGGTTTCGGGTTGTCGGAGAGCGTGCGCAGATAGGCCAGCAGATTGGCCCGGTCCTGCTCCTTGCGGATGCCCGCGAAGCCCATCTTGGTGCCGGGCGCGAATTCCTTGGGGCTGCGCAGGAAGGCGCTGAGACGGTCGTAGGTCCATTCGCCGCCCAGGCTCTCGAGAGCGTCGGAATAGGAGTAGCCCTCGTGCGAGGCGACCGGTCGGCCGACCACGTCCCAGAGGTTGGGTCCCACCTTGTTCGGACCGCCCTTGTCCAGACTGTGGCAGGCCTTGCATTTGCGCGCCACCTTGGCGCCGGCATCGGGATCGGCGGAGGCGAGCATGGCGAGCACCGGATCGCTCGGGGCGGACGCCTGTTCGGGCCGGGCCTCCGCCTGTTCCGCCCGAGCGGTCTGTTCGGCCTCTGCCTCCGCCTGTTCGGTGGAAGCCGCCTGCTCCTGTTTGCTCGCGGCGGATGCTTCCTCGCTCTCCGCAGCGGGCTGTTCGGCGGCCGGCGGTTCCGCCGCCGCCTTTTCCGCGGCCGGAAGCGGCTTGGGTGCATCCGACAGGGTT
>Ga0256841_1002736_pt1 | contig 13743 bp, 13 predicted proteins | sample 356308metaG_FD_185971 | JGI IMG/M metagenome (GOLD analysis project Ga0256841, IMG submission 185971) | Hydrothermal vent microbial communities from Mid Atlantic Ridge, Atlantic Ocean - 356-308 | ecosystem: Environmental > Aquatic > Marine > Hydrothermal vents | place: Atlantic Ocean: Mid...
GTCGTGGTCCCATTTCTGGGCCTCCAGGGGGTCGCTCAGGCTCTGCACGGCGGCGCCGCCCTGGGGCTTGGGCAGCGGGTGCTTGAAGTTCGGCTGGGCGTAGCGGAGCCCCGGCACCTTGTTCCCGCGCAGGCGCCCCAGCGCGTGGCTGGCGTCGAGCCCGGCGGGGAGCTCGACCAGAGCGGCCTTCAAGGCGTCGATCCGCTTGAGCACCCGGCCGCCTCCCAGGGCTTTGAGCACCGCGTCGAGGTCGGCCGGATCCCGGTAGCCGACCACGATCTGGTCGGGGGCGTGGTCGGCGGTGATGGCGACCGGCCGGGCCAGGGCCCGATCCGGACCGGCCTTGGGCCGGACCGCGCTCGGGGCCGAGCAGGCCGCCAGCAAACCCGCGGCCAGGATGAGCGTCCAGTGGATGCGTTTCATCATCTTCCTCCCCTAGGGCGCGGTGGTGAAGGTGAACTGGTCGGCCGAGGGAACCCCGAACGGGAACCAAAGCCCCAGACCATCGGCGGCCACGGAGACGGCGGTGGGGTGAATCGGGTCGTCGAGGGCGTAGGCTTCCATGATCTGCCACTCGTAGCTGCGCCCTTTTTGCAGCACCTCCCAGGGGGAACCGTTAAAGGAGCCGTCCTCGTTCCAGGTCCAGGTGGTGGTGTTCTGGAGCGCCGGGTCGGGGTTGTTGATGAAGAAGGCGCTCTCGCCGGTAAGGGTGTCCCAGATCACGCCCACGTAGTAGTGATAGGCGCTCGCGGTCTGGCTGGGGCTCCAGGAGAAGGTCGGTTGGGTCGGTACCCCTTGCGCGTCGTCGGCGGGACTCGTCAGCGACACGCTGAAGGGTGGCAGGGGCACGGTGGTGAGGGTCCCCGAGAGCCCCGATTCTTGGCTGCCCACGAAGGCGGCGACCCGGTAGTAGACCTGCCGGCCCACTTCCAGGTCCGGGCTGGCGTCGGTGTAGCGAAGCGTGGTCGCCGGTACCGTGGCGATGGGGGCGTAGTGGTTGCCGTCGAAGCTCCGGTAGATGCGGTAGCCGTGGGGAACGCTGGGCGGAACGTTGCCAAAGGAGGCCGCCTGGCTCCAGGTCACCTCGACCCACAGGTTTCCTTCCGCGGGGGCGGCGGCGGGGCGCAGGCTAAAGAACTGCACCGGCTTGCTCAGGGTGACGGCGAGGATCCCCCGGGGTTGGGGCGGGCCGGGGTTCGCCCCCTGGTTCGGCACGTCGATCACGATGTGTCGGTGGAGTTCGGTTCGGTTGCCATTGGTGTCGTAGACCACCACCGCAAGGGTGGTGGGGCCCACCGCCGCGTAGTCGTTGATGTTGAGGTAGGCGTCGCCGGTGTCGTCAACTTGGGAAAAGAACGCCCGGGTTCCGGTAAGGAACCCCGCGCCCGGTACCTTGCCGAGGGCGGCGTAGATGATGTTGGTCGCCAGCGGGGGGGCGGGTTGCGAGGCCACCCGGTAGAGGATCGCCCCCTGGGCGGCGTCGTAATGGGCGTCCTCGTTGACCCCTACGAGGGTTACCTGGGGCGGGGTGACCGGCCAAGCGGGGTTGAAGGCCTTGTTCTCGATCACCGCGAGGCTGGTGGTCGCGCCGGCCTTCACCTCGACGTTCAAGACCTGCGAGCCCGCGTAGCCCGGCTTGCTCACCCGAAGGTCGTACTTGCCCGCTTGGAGCGGGATGTTGAAGGTGCCGTCGGCGGCGGTGGACCCGCTGCCGACCTGTTGGGTAGTGCCGGTCTTGTAGACCACCACGGTGGCCCCGGCCACCGGGGGACCGGCGTTGTACTCCACCACCCTGCCGGCGATACCGCTGCTGGGTTGGGGCGGTGGGGGCGGGTTGCCCGCCTGGGGGCAGGCGGTCAGGAGCCAGGCCAGGGCCAACCCGCCCAGCCAAAGGACCGCCCGACTTGGTTTTCGCATGCGTCGCACGTAAACCTCCCTCACTGGTTTAAAAACGCGTGGACCTTGAGACCGATCCCAGAACATCCTGCAGTTGCTCCCTTCTCACCTCCTCGGAACCGGTTGCAGTAGTCCCAAGATAGCACGACCCCGTCGGGGTTGCAGGAGATCGTACCGCCAGCCCGAAGGCCGTTTTATGCCCCGTCGGCGATCGGGTATGATACCCCCGAGCATGGAGCCCGCGGCGGGCCGGGTGGCCTTTGCCTACGATCGCACGCGCTACCACCCCCCCGAGGTCTCGGGGCGGATCGCCACCGCCATCACCGCACCGGTGGAGGCGCGTTTTAAGGAGCCCCACTTCTTGGAACTGGGGGTGGGGACCGGCCGGATCGGGGTGCCGGTCCTGGCCCGGGGCTTTCGGTTCACCGCCGTCGACACCGACCCCGCGATGCTCCAGGTCTTCCGCTACAAGATCGCCGGGGTCGCCCGCAAGGTGCGGCTGATCGAGGCCGACGCCCGTGCCCTTCCCTTCGAGCGGGCGAGCTTTCACGGGGTGATCAGCGTCCACCTCTGGCACCTCCTGGACGACTGGCAGCGCTCGCTCTTGGAGGCCCTCCGGGTGCTCGCGCCCGGCGGTTACCTCTTCGAGGGCTGGGACGAGAGCGTGGGGGAGAGCGAGGACTGCCGGATCCAGAAGACCTGGGCCGAGATCCTCCGCCGCCAGGGGTTCGAGCTGGTGCGGGGGCGGCACCGGGAGCGGCTTTTGGCGGTTGAGCGGGCGCTTAAGGGGCTTGGGCTGGTCCCCCGCACCGAGCTGGTGGCGGAGTGGACCGAGGAGCGCACCCCAAGGCAGAGCCTCGAGGCCATCGCCGAGCGCCTCTACTCCTATACCCTGCAGGTCCCCGACGACCACTTCTTTCCCTCGGTCAAGGCGCTCCTGGCCTGGGCGGCCGAGACCTACGACGACCTCGACCGCCCCTACCCGATCCGCTGGCGGTTTTTCCTCCGGGTGACCGAGCGATGAAGAAGCTCTGGATCCCCACCCCGAAGCGCGAGGTGCTGGTCAACGTGACCGCGGCGATCGAGGCCGCCCTCGGGGAGCTTGGGCTCGCCGAGGGGGTCCTCCACGTCTACTCCCCCCACACCACCGCCGGGCTGGTGGTGCAGGAGGGGGCCGACCCCATGGTCGCCGAGGACCTCCTGACCCGCCTCGCCGAGCTCGTGCCCCGGGGCCACCCCGGCTACCGGCACCTCGAGGGCAACGCCGACGCCCACATCAAGACCGCCCTGGTGGGCAACGCCCTTTTGCTGCCGGTCGCCGGCGGGCGGCTCGTGCTCGGCACCTGGCAGCAGGTCTTCCTCGCCGAGTTCGACGGCCCCCGCCGCCGCCAGCTCTGGCTGACCCCGCTTCCGGCGGCTTAGGCGAGGGCCAGCGCCACCAGGGCGCCGGTCAGGGTGCCGGCGAGGTTGGTGAGGTCGTTGGTCCAGCCCTCGAGGCGTTCCTCGAGCAGAAGCCCCACCAGGGTGTCGGCGACGGCCCCCGCCACCCCCCCAGCGAAGACCGCCCCGGCCGGCGCCCAGGGCCGGGCGGCGAGGGCGACCGCCAGCGCCGCCAGGACCAGGGCCAGGCTGCCCCGGGGGCTCACCGCCGCGTTGGTGCCGGCCGGCACCCGGCCGCGGTCGGGCCGCCAGGCCCAGGGGGCCCGCGAACCCACCTCGGCGGCCAGGGTGTCGGCCGCCGCCGCCGCCAGCCCGCCGTAGAACGCCACCGGGTCGAGCCCGAGCCCCAGCACCGGGGCCAGGCCGTTGGCCAGCACCTGGCCGGCGGTGCGCCGCTGGGGGCGGCCGAGGAGGTTGCCGGCGGCGACGAAGGCAAGGAGGAAGAGGGCCGGCGCCGGCCCCCCGAGCCGGATCGCCGCCGCCCCCAGCACCCCGGCGGCCACCGCCCCCCCGGGGGTGAGCCAGCCGAGGAGCAACAGCCCGGCCCCGGCCAGGGCGCCGAGGGCCAGGGCCAGGGTCATTCCTCGAGCACCCGCCCCCGGGTCTCGACCCCGACCAGGAAGGCCGCCACCCCCGCGAGCACCAGGAAGAGCCCGTGCAGCCCGAGGACCCCGGCGAAGCCAAGGCCGGCGAGCAGGGCGCCGGTGAGGTAGGGGGCCAGGATGCCGCCCACCCGGCCCACCGCCGCCGCCAGCCCGGCGCCGCTGGCCCGGAGCCCGGTGGGGAAGAGCTCGGGGGTGTAGGCGTAGATGCTGCCCCAGGCGCCGAGGTTGAAGAAGGAGAGCAGGGAACCGTAGAGCAGGACCTGGCCGGTTCCGTGGGCGTGCCCCAGCAGCCAGGCGAAGACCCCCGAGAGGAAGAGGTAGCCGACCAGCACCGGCCGCCGCCCCACCCGGTCGATCAGCCAGGCGGCCGAGAGGTAGCCGGGGAGCTGGGCCAGGGTCATCAGCAGGACGTAGCCCAGCGAGCGGACCAGGGTGTAGCCCTGCTGGTGGAGGAGGGAGGGGAGCCAGATGAAGGCCCCGTAGTAACCGGCGTTCAGGAGGAACCAGGCCAGGGCGATGAAGACCGTGCGCCCCAGGAGCGGGGGCCGGAAGAGCTCGGAGTAGGCCCGGGGACGGGGGGCGGGGAGGGCGGGGGCGGCGCCGGGGGCCTCCCGGGTTCCGGCGGCGAGCTCCTCGACCACCCGCGCCGCCTCCGCCGCACGGCCCTGGCTCAGCAGCCAGCGGGGCGACTCGGGCAGGGCCCGGCGCAGGTAAAGGACGTAGAGCGCGGGGAGCCCGCCGGCGACGAAGGCGGGCCGCCAGCCCAGGGTGGGGACCAGGAGGAAGCCGGTGAGGGCGGCGACCAGCCAGCCCACCGCCCAGAAGGCCTCGAGCCAGACCAGAAAACGCCCCCGGTAGCGGCCGGGTACCAGCTCGGAGAGCAGGCTGGAGGCCACCGGGAGCTCGGCCCCAAGCCCCAGCCCGGTGAGGAAGCGGAAGAGGAGCAGCCACCCGTACCCCGGGGCGAGGGCGGTGAGCAGGCTCCCCAGGCCGAAGCCGAGGAGACCGGTGCGCACCAGGAAGCCCCGGCCGTAGAGGTCGGCGAGCCGGCCCCCGGCCAGGGCCCCCAGCAGCATCCCGAAGAGCCCGGCGCTGGCCAGCAGCCCGGCGGCGGCGGGGGCGAGGGCGAGGTCCCGCTTGATCGCCGGCAGGGTGAAGGCGATCAGGCCCACGTCCATGGCGTCGAAGGCCCAGCCCAGCCCGAGCAGCCAGAGCACCCGGTAGTGGGCGGGGCCGGGGATCAGCCGTTCGAGCCGCGCGGTCGCTTCCATTCCGGGCCAAGAGTCTAACGCATCGGCCAGGGGCGGTAGCCGGCGGCGACGAAGTAGAGCCCCTGGGGGGGAGCGGTGGGACCGGAGCGGGCCCGGTCGCCCTCCCGTAGGAGGGCCGCGATCGCCTCCGGCCGGCGACGGCCCCGGGCGACCTCGAGGAGGGTCCCCACCATCGCCCGCACCTGGCCGCGCAGGAACCCCGAGCCGGCGAACTCCAGCCAGACCTCGGGCCCCTCCAGCCGCAGGGCGGCGCGGTAGAGGGTCCGCACCGTCCCCCGCCGCTCGCGGTTGGCGAAGGCGGCGAAGTCGTGCCGGCCGACCAGGAGGGCGAGGGCGGCCTCGAGGGCCGAGAGGTCGAGGGGCTCCGGTACGAAGAGGACCCGGTTCCGCTCGAGCGCCCCGCCCCGGCCCCGGCGGATCCGGTAGCGGTAGGCCCGCCAGCGGGCGCTCCTGCGGGCGTGGAAGCCGGGGGGGGCGGGCTCGGCCCAAAGCGCCCGCAGGTCGGCGGGCAGGCGGGCGTTCAGCGCCAGCGGCACCCGCTCGATGGGGACGGAGTCCGCGGTGTCGTAGTGGACGATCATCTCCAGCGCGTGGACGCCGGCGTCGGTGCGGCCGGCGGCGACCACCCGGGGCACCGCCCCGGGGAGGGTGGCCAGGGCGGCCTCGAGGACCCCCTGGACGGTGCGCTCCCCCCGGCCTTGCCGCTGGAAGCCGGCGAAGCCGGTGCCGTCGTACTCGATGGCGAGCTTAATCCGCCGCACGCTCCCTTTTTACCCCCGGGGGCTCGGCCTCGGCGTTCCTGCCCACCGCCACCGCCGGCTCCCGGACCCGCACCCGCACCGGGTCCCCGGGGAAAAACCGGCTTCGGTAGTCGGCCTGGACCCGGTAGCGCCGCCCGGCGGCCTCGACCTCGAGGGTCAGGTCGTGCCCCTTGAAGGCCCGACTCCGCACCCGGCCGGGCACCCCCTCGGCCGCCTGGGGGGGAAGGAGCTCCAGGTGCTCGGGGCGGATCGAGAGCCGCACCGCCCCTTCGGCCGGCCGGGCCAGCGGCACCCGCCCCAGCGGGGTCTCCGCCCAGTCGCCGTGGGCCCGCGCCGGCACCAGGTTGGTATGCCCCAGGAACCGGGCGACGAAGGGGGTGGCGGGGAGGTGGTAGACCTCCTCCGGGGTCCCCACCTGGACCAGCCGGCCGGCCCGCATCACCCCCAGCCGGTCGGCGAACGAGAGGGCCTCCTCCTGGTCGTGGGTGACCAGCACCGCGCTGGTGCCGGTGGCCTTGAGGAGGGCCCGCACCTCGGCCCGGGTGACCTCCCGGAGGCCGGCGTCGAGGCTGGAGAAGGCCTCGTCGAGGAGGACCAGCGGCGGGCCCGGGGCGATCGCCCGGGCCAGCGCCACCCGTTGCTGCTGGCCCCCGGAGAGCTCGTCGGGCCGGCGGTCCTTGAAGACGGTGAGCCCCACCAGGTCGAGCACCTCCAGCGCCCGGGCCCGCCGCCGCCGGGGGGGCCGGCGGTGAAGGCCGAACATCACGTTCTCCAGCACCGTGAGGTGGGGGAAGAGGGCGTGGTCCTGAAACACGTAGCCCACCCCCCGTTCCTCGGGGGGGAGGAACCGCCCACCGCCGCTCGCCTGCCGGCCGGCGATCCAGACCTCGCCCCGGTCGGGCCGCTCGAACCCGGCGATCAGCCGCAGGGTGGTGGTCTTCCCGCTTCCCGACGGCCCCAGCAGGGCGAAGATCTCCCCCGGGGCGACCGCGAAGCTCACCCCCGCGACCGCCGGTCCCCCGGGGCGGTAGGCCTTGGCGAGGTCCTGGACCCTGAGCACCGGCTTCACCGCCGGTCCCTCCTTCGGCCCAGGAGCGGGCCCACCAGCGCCGCCGAGACCGCCAGGAGGGCCAGGGCGTAGGGGGCGGCCTCGGCGAACATCGCCTCGGAGGCGTAGCTCCAGGCGTTGGTGGCCAGGGTGTCGAACCCCAGGGGGGCGAGCAGGAAGGTGAGCGGGAGCTCCTTCATCGCCGAGAGGAAGACGAAGGCGGCGCCGGCGGCGAGCCCCGGCCCCACCGACGGCAGCACCACCCGCAAGAACACCGAGGCGGGGCGGTGGCCGAGGCTCCGGGCGGCCTCCTCGAGGCCCCGCGGGGTCTGGTAGAGCGCGCTCCGCACCGGTCCCAGGGCCTCGGCCAGGAAGTGGAGGGTGTAGGCGAGGACCAGCATGGCGAGGGTCTGGTAGAGGAAGGGCGCCGCCCTAAGGCCAAAGAAGATCCACGCCAGGGCCAGGGCCAGCGGCGGGACCGCGTAGCCGAAGTAGGCCACCCGGGCGAGCACCCCGGCGAGGGGGGAGGGGCGACGGACCTCCAGCCGGGCCAGGGGGTAGGCCAGCAGGGCGGCCAGGAGCGCGGCCGGGAGGCTCGCGAGCAGGGAGTGGGCGGCGGCCGGCAGCACCCCGGCCAGCCCGGCGCCGGCCCCCAACCAGCGCAGGGCGACGGCCAGCGGCAGCCCGACCCCGAGCCCCCCGGCGAGGAGGGCCCAGACCGCCCCCAGGGCGGTGGCCCAGAGGGGGGCCGGAGGCGGCCGCCGGCGGGGGCGGGGGCGGCCGAGGGGGCGGGCGCCCCGGAGGAGGCGGGCCTCCAGCGCCAGGCCGAGCGCCGCCAGCGCCAGCAGCATGAGCGCCAGCCAGGCGGCGTAGGTCCGGTCGAAGGAGGCGGTGTACTGCAGGTAGATCGCGTAGCTGAAGGTAGGGTAGCGCATCAGGCTCACCACCCCGAAGTCGCCGAGAACGTGCAGCGCCACCAGGAGCCCGCCGGCCAGGAAGGCGGGCCTGAGGGCCGGCAGCACCACCCGCAAGAACACCGAGGCGGGGCGGTGGCCGAGGCTCCGGGCGGCCTCCTCGAGGCCGGGGTCGAGGGCGAGCAGGGCGGTGCGGAGGTTTAGGTAGAGGTAGGGATAGGTGGTGAGGCCGAGGGCGAGGAGCGCCCCCCAAAACCCCGCCAGGTGGGGCCCCCGCCCGCCCCCCAGGGCCAGGAGGGCGTAGGCCATCACGTACCCCGGGACCGCCAGCGGCAGGGCCCCCACCAGGGCCAGGCCGGGGACGCGGACCAGGGGGGTCCGCACCGTCAGCCAGGCGAGCGGCCAGGCGATCAGGAGGTCGAAGGCCAGCACCCCGGCGGCGAGGCCCAGGGTGCGGCCCAGGAGGGCGAGGGTTTGGGGCCGGAGCAGGAGGGCGGCGAGCTCGGCGGGGTCGGCCTCGAGGGCCCGAACCCCGAGGTAGCCGAGCGGCAGCAGCACCCCGGCGGCGACCCCGGCCGCCGGCAGCACCAGCGCCAGGGGCGCCCGCTCGGCGGGGGCGGCCGGGAGGGCTATAGGATCCCCACCTCCCGGAGCAGGCGGAGGGTGCCCTTGAGGTCCTTTAGGCGCTCGGGGTCGATCCTGGGACCGAGCCTAAGGGCCTCCTCCACCGGCAGCAGGCCGGGCGGGGTCTGGACCCCCCGGACCACCGGGTACTCGTAGACGCTCCGGGCCTGGAACTCCTGGGCCTTTGGGCTAAGGAGGAAGGCGAGGAACCTGAGGGCGGGGCTGCGGTGGCGGGCCCCCCGGAGCACCCCGCCGCCGGTCACCAGGGCCAGGTTGCCGACGTCGCCGAGGGCGAAGCGGTGGATCGCCACCGCCCCTTCGGGGGCGCGGGCGGACGTCTCATCCCCCTCTTCCTCCTCGTCCCCCTCATACGCGCCTTCGGGCACGCCCTTAAGCAGGCGGAAGACGTAGTAGTGGTTGGTCAGGGCGAGGTCGATCTCCCCCGAGGCCAGGGCCAGGAGCATCGCGGTGTTGGAGGCGTAGGCCTTGGGCGCCAGGGCCTTCATCCCAAGGAGCCAGCGACGGGCGGTCTCCTCCCCGTGGAGGAGCCGGAGGGCGGTGACGAAGTCCTGGAAGCTGGCGTAGCCGGGGGTCCAGCCGATCCGGCCCGAAAAGCCCTTGAGCTCGGGCAGCTCGAGGACCGAGCGCGGGAGCGCCCCGGGGTCCACCCGGCCGGGGGCGTAGGCCAGCACCCGGAGCCTTAGGCTCAAGGGGACCCAGCGCCCGCTTTTGGGGATGAAGGCGGCGGGCCGGGCCCGGAGCTCCTCGGGCAGGGGGGCCAAAAGGCCCAGGCGGCCGGCCGCCGCCAGCGCCGCCGAGCCGTTGGCCCAGAAGAGGTCGGCGGGGCTCCTTAAGCCCTCCTCGGCCAGGGCGGCGAGGAGCTCGGGGTCGCGGCCGTAGCGCACCCGCACCCGGACGCCGGTTTCCTTCTCGAACGCCCGCACCAGGGGCTCGACCAGGGGCCTGGTGCGGCCGGAGTAGACCACCAGCTCCTGGGCCAGCGCGGCCGGGATCAGGAAGAGCAGAAGGGCAAGGAGCGTCGTTCGCATGGTTCCTCCCGGCGCCAGCCTAGCCGGCGGCGGGGGCGAATGTCAAGTAAACCACTCGGTTTTCTTATATTTGAGAATGCGAATCGTTCCCGTTCTCAAGGCCGAGCGCCCGGGCCAGCCGGGGGGCGACCTCGAGGATCGACCGCGCCCCCGCGAAGGCGGTCTCCAGCCGCCCCCAGGCCAGGAGCGGCACCGGGTTTCGGGTGTGGCGGCGGTGGCCGGGCTCCTCGGCGTTGCCGTGGTCGGAGACCAGGACCCCGTCGCCCCGCTCGGTGAGCACCGCCAGGGCCCGGGCCAACCGGCGGTAGAGCTCGGGGAGGCGCTCGGGGGCCCGGTGGCCGGCCAGGTCGGTGGCCCAAAACTCCAGGGTCACCAGGGGGTAGGCCGCCGCCAGGTCGGCAAGCTTTTTGGCCTCCCGCTCGGGCTCGGCGAGCAGGGGGTCGACCGCCGGCGGGGCCTTGAGGGGCAGGAGCCCGACCCCGGCGAGCTCGGCCATCGCCGCGAAGGCCGAGCGCCGCCGGCGGGCCCTTAGGTAGTCCGGGCGGTAGCCGTTGGCGTGGAGGAACCCCCGCCCCGCCCGGACCAGTCGGGGGCCCAGCCCGTGCTCGGCGAGGAGCGCGCGCAGCCGGGGCCCGGGGTAGGGGCCGTGGTGGTGGCCGAGGAGGCGGGCGGCGTTCTTCCCGGTGAGCAGGGCGGTCTGGCCGGTGGCCGACTGGGGCAGGCCGGGCACCCCGAGGGTCGCCCCCAGGGGCCGGGCCGCCGCCAGGAAGGGCCCGAGCGGACCGCGGTAGAGGGGGTCGTCGGGGTCGGGGGGGAGGCCCAGGCCATCGACGAAGAAGAAAAGCGCCATCGGCGCCCCCATTATGCCCCGCCGGGGCTTGCGCCCGGTTGGCCCCCTTCCCTATACTTAAAAAGCTTGGACGGACCCGGGGCGCCCCTGGTCCCGGGAACCCGCCGCCTCCGGCCCTTTACCGGCGCCAAGGAGGCGGTTAAAATCGGGGCTTGGGCTTTGCCCCGAAGGCACTTTGAAAGACGGGGGCAAGAGAAGGAAGGGAGTGGTGCTTTGCCGACGATCAACCAGCTGGTCCGCTACGGCCGCAAGGTCAAGCCGAAGAAGAGCAAGGTTCCGGCCTTGAAGGGGAGCCCGTTCCGCCGCGGCGTCTGCACCGTGGTGCGCACGGTGACCCCCAAGAAGCCGAACTCGGCGCTCCGGAAGGTGGCCAAGGTCCGGCTCACCTCGGGCTACGAGGTGACCGCCTACATCCCCGGCGAGGGCCACAACCTCCAGGAGCACTCGGTGGTGCTGGTGCGCGGGGGCCGGGTCAAGGACCTTCCCGGCGTCCGCTACCACATCGTCCGCGGGGTGTACGACGCCGCCGGCGTCGAGGGCCGCAAGAAGAGCCGCTCGAAGTACGGCACCAAGCGACCCAAGGGGTAAGCCATGGCACGGAGAAGAAGAGCCGAAGTACGCAAGCTGCCGCCCGACCTCGTCTACGGCGACGTGGTGGTCACCGCCTTCATCAACAAGATCATGCGGGACGGCAAGAAGAACCTGGCCGCCCGGATCTTCTACGACGCCTGCAAGATCATCCAGGAGCGGACCGGCCAGGAGCCCCTGAAGGTCTTCAAGGCGGCGGTGGAGAACACCAAGCCCCGCATGGAGACCCGTTCCCGCCGGGTCGGCGGCTCCAACTACCAGGTCCCGGTCGAGGTCAGCCCCCGCCGCCAGCAGTCCTTGGCCCTTCGCTGGCTGGTGATGGCGGCCAACCAGCGCCCCGAGCGCACCGCCGCCGAGCGGATCGCCGGTGAGCTCATCGACGCCGCCGAGGGCAAGGGCGGGGCGGTGAAAAAGCGCGAGGAAGTCGAGCGCATGGCCGAGGCCAACCGGGCCTACGCCCACTACCGGTGGTAGCGATGGCGCAGAAGACCTTCGACTACACCAAGTTCGACCTCAAGAAGACCCGCAACATCGGGATCGCCGCCCACATCGACGCCGGCAAGACCACCACCACCGAGCGCATCCTCTTCTACACCGGCCGCATCCACAAGATCGGCGAGGTCCACGAGGGCGCCGCCACCATGGACTTCATGGAGCAGGAGCGCGAGCGGGGGATCACGATCACCGCGGCGGTGACCACCGCGTTCTGGAAGGAACACCGCATCAACATCATCGACACCCCCGGCCACGTCGACTTCACCATCGAGGTGGAGCGCTCGATGCGCGTCCTCGACGGGGCGGTGGTGGTCTTCGATGCCAGCCAGGGGGTCGAGCCCCAGTCGGAGACGGTCTGGCGCCAGGCCGACAAGTACCGGGTGCCCCGCATCGCTTTCGCCAACAAGATGGACAAGACCGGGGCCGACATCTGGCTGGTGGTCAACTCGATGAAGGAGCGGGTCGGCGCCCGCCCGGTGCTGATGCAGCTCCCCATCGGCCAGGAGGACAGCTTCTCGGGGATCATCGACCTCCTCTCGATGAAGGCCTACACCTACGGCAACGACCTCGGCACCGACATCCGCGAGGTCGAGATCCCCGAGGAGTTCCGGGCCCAGGCCGAGGAGTGGCACGAAAAGCTCGTCGAGACCGCCGCCGACTTCGACGAGGGGATCATGATGAAGTACCTCGAGGGCGAGCCGGTCGGCGTGGACGAGATCAAGGCGGCGATCCGCAAGGGCACCATCTCCCTGGACATCACCCCCGTCTTTCTGGGCTCGGCCCTCAAGAACAAGGGCGTGCAGCTGCTCCTCGACGCCGTCGTCGACTACCTCCCCTCCCCCCTCGACATCCCCCCGATCAAGGGCCACACCCCCGACGGCCGCGAGGTCGAGCGGGTGCCGGACAAGGACGGCCCGCTGGCGGCGCTGGCCTTCAAGATCATGGCCGACCCCTACGTGGGGCGCCTGACCTTCGTCCGGGTCTACTCCGGGACCATGCGGGCGGGGTCCTACGTCGTTAACTCGACCAAGGGCAAGAAGGAGCGGATCGGCCGGCTCCTTCGGATGCACGCCAACCACCGCGAGGAGGTCGAGGAGCTCCAGGCCGGCGACCTGGGCGCGGTGGTGGGGCTCAAGGACACGATCACCGGCGACACCCTGGTGGGCGAGAAGGACGAGCCGGTGGTCCTGGAGTCGATCGACATCCCCGAGCCGGTGATCGACGTCGCCATCGAGCCCAAGTCCAAGGCCGACCAGGAGAAGCTGGCGATGGCCCTCTCGCGGCTCTCCGAGGAAGACCCCACCTTCCGGGTCCACACCGACCCCGAGAGCGGCCAGACGATCATCTCGGGGATGGGCGAGCTCCACCTGGAGATCATCGTCGACCGCCTGAAGCGCGAGTTCAAGGTTGAGGCCAACGTCGGCAAGCCCCAGGTCGCCTACCGCGAGACGATCACCGTGCCGGTGGACGCCGAGGGCAAGTTCATCCGCCAGACCGGCGGCCGGGGCCAGTACGGCCACGTCAAGATCAAGGCCGAGCCCCTGCCCCGCGGCGGTGGCTTCGAGTTCGTGAACGCCATCGTCGGCGGCGTGATCCCCAAGGACTTCATCCCGGCGGTGCAGAAGGGCATCGAGGAGGCGATGCAGTCGGGGCCGCTCATTGGCTTCCCGGTGGTCGACCTCAAGGTCACCCTCTACGACGGTTCCTACCACGAGGTCGACTCCTCCGAGATGGCCTTCAAGATCGCCGGCTCGATGGCGATCAAGGACGCGGTCAAGAAGGGCAAGCCGGCGATCCTCGAGCCGATCATGAAGGTCGAGGTGGTCACCCCCGAGGAGTACCTCGGCGACGTGATCGGCGACCTGAACTCCCGCCGGGGGCAGATCCTCGGCATGGAACCCCGCGGCAACGCGCAGGTGGTGCGGGCCTACGTGCCCCTCGCCGAGATGTTCGGTTACGCCACCGACCTGCGCTCGAAGACCCAGGGCCGGGCCTCGTTCGTGATGTTCTTCGACCACTACGCCGAGGTCCCCAAGCAGATCCAGGAAAAGCTGATGAAGGAGTGAGGTGAGGGCCATGGCGAAGGAGGAGTTCAAGCGCACCAAGCCCCACGTGAACGTGGGGACGATTGGCCACGTGGACCACGGGAAGACGACGCTGACGGCGGCGATCACGTTTGCGGCGGCGGCGGAGAACCCCAAC
>Ga0256841_1002737_pt1 | contig 13737 bp, 6 predicted proteins | sample 356308metaG_FD_185971 | JGI IMG/M metagenome (GOLD analysis project Ga0256841, IMG submission 185971) | Hydrothermal vent microbial communities from Mid Atlantic Ridge, Atlantic Ocean - 356-308 | ecosystem: Environmental > Aquatic > Marine > Hydrothermal vents | place: Atlantic Ocean: Mid...
TCCTTTAAAAAATAATTAAACATATAAATTAAGAAAATTATTTTTTATAAGTTTTAACGATAGTAAAATTATTTTTTTTTTTTGATATTAAATTGATTTTAACTAATTTAAATGCCTATAAATTAAGATATTAAGCTTGTATTCTTAAAGGTTTTTGATAAATACTACGTTACCTAGCTAAAATGCAATTTTTATGCAAGAATACAGAGAATATATTCAATAAGTGTTTTATAATGTTTTATAAAAATTTGTTATTACAATTTTGAAATTTAGTCTTCGGGGGAAATTTTCTAACTTATAGTTCTATCTAGAAATAAATTTATTGAAAATCATTTATAATTCTGTATGCTTTTAGTATGGGACTATAATTTGTAACCATGGAAACCTCCGTAATTCAAAATTTTATGTTTTATTGTATTTTACAAAATCAAAGCGTGAAAAAAATTAATATTGCTGGTTGTTTGTTGCTAATTATTTTAGCCTTAATTTTTTGCAAGTTTCATATACACGTGGCTACATAAATCTTTAAGGTATGTAATAAGTTTTATCAATATTGTTTATTGTTTTGAATTTTCTTTTTAATTAGATTTTAATCTAAAGGTGTGCTAATGAAATTAAAATTATTTTTAATCTTTTCTTTTTCTCTCTTATTAAATAGCATATTGTTTTCCGGTACTACCGGTAAAATTACCGGTCGTGTTATTGATAAAGAAACCGGAATGCCGTTACCCGGTGCTAATGTTATTATAGTAGGTACTAGTACCGGTGCTGCATCAGATGCAGATGGGTATTATACTATATTGAATGTTCAACCGGGTCAATATACTGTAAAAGCATCAATGATTGGTTTTACACCGCAAAAAGTAACTAAAGTAATTGTTAGAGCCGACCTAACAACTACAGTTAATTTTAAGATGACAACAGAGGTTATAACAAGTGAAGAGGTTGTTGTTGTTGCCGAAGCACCTGTTGTAATTAAGGATTTGGCCGGAAGTCATCAAACAATTTCGGCTAAAGAAGTAGAGTCTTTACCTGTAACATCTGTAGGGGAAGTTTTAGGATTACAAGCCGGTGTTTCATCAGATTTTTCAATTAGAGGTGATGGACAAGGACAAGTATTGTTTAGAGTTGATGGAATTTCGATGAGGGATGCAAGATCTAATCAACCCATTTCGGATATTCCGCTAAGTGCTGTTCAAGAAATTTCAGTTCAAAAAGGCGGTTTTAGTGCAGAATATAACAATGTACGTTCCGGTGTAGTTAATGTTGTTTCTAAAGAAGGTAGTCCTGATAAATATTCCGGTACCCTTACATTCAAAATTAAACCTCCAACACCAAAACATTTTGATATCTCTCCCTATGATCCAAATTCTTATTGGTTAAAACCTTATTTGGATGATGATGTTGCTTGGACCGGAACAAATAATGGTGCTTGGGATGAATATATGCAAAGACAATATCCGCAATGGGGTGGATGGAATGCTTTTGCACAAAAAACTTTACAAGATGATGACCCGACAAATGATTTAACGCCGGAAGCCGCACAAAGAATATTTAAATGGCAACATAGAAAACAAGGTGATATTACAAAACCCGATTATTATATAGATGGTGGTTTTGGCGGACCGGTTCCTTTTGTTTCTAAAGCTCTGGGGAATTTACGTTTTTATGCTTCATTCAAAAGTCAAAAAGATATGTATCTTATGCAACTTTCAAGAGATGCATTTACAAACCAAAGTGTAATGTTACGTTTAACTTCCGACTTAAAACCATCAATGAAATTAACTCTTATGGGATTATATGGGGAAGTTTCTGCAACAAATGCTAATAGATCCGGCAATACATCGTTTCTAAAAAGTACTTGGGGAGTTGCTAATACAATTAATACTTCAAGTTTTACTGTTCCGTGGAGAATTTTTACTAATGATTATTTTGCACCTACAAAAAGATTTAGCAGCACGCTTTCGGCAAAATTAACACATGTTTTAGATTCCAAAACATTTTATGAAGTACAATTGTTAATGGTCGGCAGAAAATATTTTACAGGTCCCGGAAGAGCAAGAAATCATGATAAAAAATATGAAATATTTGATGGCTACTTTTTGGATGAAGCTCCTTTCGGTTTTGAAAGAGATGCTCTTTTTTCTGTTGAAGGAACTTTGGGAATGGGTGGAGCAGTTAGTACGTCACGTGATTATAGTAAAATAACTACTTATTCTGCTCGTGTTGATTTGGAAAAACAAATTGACAGACATAACCAAATTAAAACGGGTGCAGAATTAACCTACGAGGATTTGGATTTAGAATTTGGTAGTGTAAACTACTTTTTACCCGAAGGTAATATTTGGAGTAGTATCAAACAACAGCCTTTAAGAGGAACAATGTATTTTCAAGATAAAATTGAATTTGAAGGCTGGATTTCCAATGTTGGTTTAATTGCAGAATATTCTGATCCTAATGGTAACTGGTATGGCGTAGATGTTTATGACAGGGATTTCTTTTCTCAAAATTATGACCCGAAATTAGAAAATAAATTTAAAACAAAAAAAGCTAAAGGTATTTTAACTTTAAGCCCGCGTATTTCCGTTTCACATCCAATAACTGATGTTTCTAAATTATATTTTAACTACGGACATTATCGTCAAATGCAAACTTCCGAGAATTTATATAGAGTGCAAAGAGATAATAATAATAAACTGGCAAGGATTGGTGATCCGTCATTACCATTAGCTAAAACAGTTAGTTATGAATTAGGGTTTGACCAAGCTATATCTAATAATTATTTGATAAGGGTGTCTTCCTACTATAAAGATATTACCGAGCAAGAAAAATATGTACGGTTTATAAGTTTTGATGATAAGGTTAATTATCGCAGATTAACTAATAATAGTTACGAGGATATTTTTGGTGTTGAAGTTGATTTAACCAAAATGAGAGGTAAATGGTTAACCGGAAATGTTAATTTTGAATACAGAGTTGGAACTTCAGGATATTTTGGGGCGCTAAAAAATTATGAAGACCCTGCTAAACAAAGAGATTATTTAAGAGATAATCCAAAACAAAATAAACCACGACCACGTCCAATATTAAAATCATATTTTGATTTACATACACCGGTAGATTTTGGTCCAAAATTGTTGGGACAAAATTTATTAAGCGATTGGCATTTTACATTTATTGGTAGATGGCAAGCCGGTTCTTGGACAACATGGAACCCGAATAATTTGCCCGGTATAGAATATAATATCCAAAACCGTTCTTATTATAATGTAGATTTAAAAGTTACAAAGGTATTTCCAATAGGAGATATTGACTTAAAATTCTTTGCTGATTTTAATAATCTCTTTAATTTCCGTCATTTCTCATTTTTGTCATTTAGAGATGTTCATGACAGAAATTTTTATATGCAATCTTTGCATCTGCCGGATAAAATTGCCGGAAAGTTAGGATATAATAATATAGATGGAGATGACAGACCCGGAGATTATAGATTGCCGGATGTAGAGTTTGTTCCAATGGAATGGATAGATAGTAAAGATGAACTTCCAACAACATTTAAACCTAATTCAAGAGCTGTTTATTATGAAGGTTCAACGAAAAGATATCTCCAATATGTAAACAATGAATGGAAAGAGGTTGAACAATCCAGAATAGATAAAATACTTGAGGATAAAGCATATATTGATATGCCAAATCAATCTTATTTTACATTCTTAAACCCGAGAAGTGTTTTCTTTGGAATAACAATAAACTATAGATTTTAACTTATAGAAACAGTGTATTTATAAAAGGAAATTTTTAGAATGAAATCAAAAATTATAACATTAGTGATTGCAATAGTTTTATTGACATCACAAAATTTCTATAGTCAATCAGTTAAATGGTTAGCTGTCGGTTCACTACATAACTGGTATTCCAGTTCCGGATGTGAGGTGGAATTAGGAAGGACTCATCAAATTCCGGATCAACAAGATGGTTTGCGTTGGCCGGCACTTTATAAAAAACAAGATTGCCAAGCTGCTAAAGGTTTATGGATTGGTGCTATAAACTATAATGATAAAAAAGCCGGCAAAGTATATAATTATAAAGTTGTGCATATGGGAACAAGAGTAGAAAATACTAAAAGTGAATTTATGCCTCAAGAATTCAAGTTGTACGGAAAATTCAACCATCCAAGGGTTTATGTAGATGGACTTCCGGCAGGTAAATTAGATTTTTTAGATTTTGTTGATGAAGTTGATCCTAATCTTCCTGCTGATAGAATGATTCTTAACAAAGTAAATACCGGAATTGGTGTTACTATGACAAGAAAACTTTATGCTTTTAGTCAGCAAAACCATGATAATTATTTTATTTATGATTATACTTTTAAGAATACGGGAATTATTGATTTAGATGGTACAGTTAACCAACAAACATTAGACGGACTAATTTTCTTTTTCCAATATAGATATGCACCCTCAAAAGAGGGCGGACCTTATGGCAATAAATGGCTGCCACAAAATACTTCTTGGGGTAGAAGTACTGTAAACGATGCTATTTATGAATTGGACGGTCAACCATTTAGAGCCCAAATATCATGGCTTGGAAAACACTCACAATTTTCATCGTCATTTACAAAAAATAGTATTGGTGGTCCAAATATTGGTTCCGGAAGTTTTGAAGCAGACGGACATTTTGGAGCTGCACAAATAGTTGGAACAGGTATTATTCATGCCGATAAAAGTGCAACAGATAGAAGTGATGATCCGGGTCAACCATATACAACACAAGTTGTAGATTCGGATGGTCCAATAACTTTTAATAACGATCAGTTTAATGCAGCTTTGATGGCAGAAGAATATGCAGCAATGTCTGCCGGAAGACCGGAAAAATCGCACGCCGAATTGATTGGTGATGGTTTTGCCGATACTTATGGTAGTACTGCCGGCGGTTATTCACAAGGACAAGGTTTTGGTCCTTATACTTTAGCTCCGGGAGATAGTATTCATATAGTTCTTGCAGAAGGTGTTGCCGGTATTAATAGAGATTTGGCTTATTCTTTAGGAGCCCAATTAATGAAAGGTTCTGCTCCTTATAAATTACCGGATGGAACTACAACTAATAATAAAGATGAATTTCAAGATACTTGGATTTTTACCGGGAAAGATTCTCTTTTTCAAGCGTTTAAACGAGCAATAAAAGCTTATAACGATGGACTTCAAATACCAAATCCGCCGCCACCGCCATCCGAATTTACTGTTACTTCCGGTGGCGATAAAATTAACCTAAAGTGGGCAAATAATGCGGAAAGCGATCCTCATTTTAGCGGATATAGATTATATAGAGCAATTCATCAACCGGATACTACTTATGAAGTAATTTTTGAATGTGGACCTGGTACCGCAAATCCGCAAATAGTTAATGAATATGATGATACGAATTTACAAAGAGGATTTGATTATTACTATTATGTAACATCCGTTGACGATGGAACACAAAATGATTATCATCCGGGTGTTCCTTTAGAAAGCAGTAAATTTTATACATTAACTAATGAACCTGCATTCTTGAAACGTAAACCGGGAGAATCTTTAGAAGATATAAGAGTTGTTCCAAATCCATTTAACATCGTTGCCAAAGAAATTCAATTTGGTACCAGTGGTCCGGATAGAATAATGTTTCTGGATATTCCCGGTGAATGTACCATTAAAATTTATACTGAACGTGGAGATCTGGTAAAAGTAATAGAACACACAGATGGTAGTGGCGATGAAGCTTGGAATTCAATTACTTCCTCCAGACAAACAGTTGTCAGTGGTGTTTATCTCGCGGTTTTTACTACACCTGATGGAAGACAAGCAATAAGAAAATTCATTATTATACGATAAATCCATAAAGAGTTTAATTGTAAGGAAAGTAAAATGAAAAATAAAAACTTAATTAATATTACACTACTAATTGCCTTAATGTTTTTTTCAAAAACTCTTTTAGGGCAAGATAATAGTGAAAACACTAAAATTGCACAAACAGGATTTCAATTTTTAACTGTTGGAACCGATGCTAGAGCAACAGCTTTAGGAGAAGCATATACAACAGTTGAAGGTTCTTCTAATTCATTGTTCTATAACCCAGCCGGATTAGCAAGATTAAATTCGTTTGTGGATATTTCTTTGAACAGAATGCAATGGATTGGAGATATTAATTACTTATCCGGTACGGTTGGTTTTAACATAGACGATGGAAAATTTGGTGTTTTTGGTATTAGTTTTTCACATACCGATTATGGTGAATTTCAATTTACAAGAGTTGCCAATGTTGAAAAAGGTTACGTTGATATTGAAGGGTTTTCAAAACCATATTCATTTTCAGTAGGACTTGGGTATGCCAAAGAATTATCAGATAAGTTTTCGGTTGGTGGTCAAATAAAGTACGTAAAACAACATTTAGGGGATAGTTATTTACCGGTTGAAGTTTATGATACTACCGGTAAAGTAACAGGTTATACTGTAAATAACGATAATATTAAAAACTATGCACTGGGGGTTTTGGCATTCGATTTTGGTACTCTATATAAAACCGGATACAAAAGTTTAACTTTTGGTATGTCTGTTAGAAACTTTGCTCAAGAACTAACATATGAAAAAGAAGGATTCCAATTACCACTTGTATTTAAAATTGGTATTTCAATGGATTTGATCGATTTTTATAAAGAGTTAAAAGACAATCACAAATTGCTTGTTCATATTGATGCTGCGCATCCACGTTCTCATCCTGAATTTGTTGCTGTGGGTGCCGAATATGTATTTATGGATATGATTTCATTAAGAGCAGGTTATGTCTCCGGTCAAGATTTATATGATTTTACAGCTGGTTTTGGTGTTAAACAATTTGGTTTTGAATTAAACTATGCATATACACCTTATATAGATTTTAGTGATGTTCATAGACTTTCTTTAAGGTTTGCACTATAAAAATAAATTCATTTATCATTTAGACACTAATAAACAAGAGCTTATGTTGATGCCAAAAAAACTTATTTTATTTTTAAGTGGTTTGTTTTTTTTAACCACGTCTTTGTTTGCCGGAACAACCGGTAAAATTAAAGGAAAGGTAATAGATGCTGAAACAGCTATGCCTTTGCCGGGCGTAAATATAGTTGTTGTTGGTACAACTTTTGGTGCTTCCACTGATGAAAATGGTAACTATACAATTCTTAATCTTTCCCCCGGATATTACACGCTTAAATTCTCTATGATTGGTTATTCCAATTATATAATTAAGAACGTTAAAGTTTCTATAGACCTTACAACAAATGTAAATGCAAAATTAAAAACAGAAGTTATTGCCGGTAAAGAAGTTGTTGTTATTGCCCAAAAACCGGTTGTTAGAAAAGATGTTTCAAATAGTCAGATGAATATTAATTCAAAGGTTATACATAATTTACCGGTACAATCGGTAGATGCAGTATTAACGTTACAAGCAGGAATTGAGCAAGGAGCTAATGGAATATTAGTAAGAGGCGGTAGTTCAAATCAAACTATATTTATGGTTGATGGCTTATCCCAAAATGATGAACGTTCTAATATACCTTATACGGGGGTTAGTTTAAGTTCCGTTAAAGAAGTTCAAATACAAACAGGTGGGTTTAATGCCGAATATGGTAATTTAAGATCGGGGTTAATTAATGTTATAACAAAATCCGGTAATACTGCTAAATATAGTGGAACAATTTCGGTAGGTATTGCTCCGCCGGCACCAAAGCATTTTGGTAAATCTATTTATGATCCATATTCATATTTTAATCGTCCTTATTTAGATCCTGATGTTGCTTGGACAGGTACGGATAACGGAGCGTGGGACGAATATACAAAAAAACAATATCCTAACTTTGAAGGATGGAATTCAATAGCCGATGCTACACTTGAAGATGATGATCCGACTAATGATTTAACTCCTATAGGTGCTCAAAATCTTTATAAATGGCAGCATAGAAGACAAGGTGATATAAAAAAGCCTGATTATACAATTGATGCGGGTTTTGGTGGTCCCGTTCCGTTTATTGGTAAAATGTTAGGAAATTTAAGATTTTATCTGTCTTTTGTAAAAGAGCAAGATATGTTTATATATCCGCTATCAAGAGATAATTTTGGTCAAAATCATACACAATTAAAATTAAATTCAAATATATCAAAAGATATTAGATTAGAGCTTTCCGGTCTCTACGGTGAAATACATTCTGTTTCACCTTATAATTGGAAAACTACTCCTACCGGTAGAGTTTTACGTAGTACATCGGAAATTGCAAATTTAGTAAATGGTAGTTCCATACTTTACATGCCGGGTTATTATAGTCCGAGCTCAATTTATAGAACATTCGTTAGTGCAAAAATTACACATGTAATTTCCGATAAAACATTTTATGAAGTAAAAGTTCAGCATAAAATAAACAGATATAAAACTTTTCAAATGCCACTTCGAGATACTTCGAAGATTTACGAACCTGTTCCGGGTTATAAAGTTGATGAAGCTCCTTTTGGTTATTGGGGTTATAGTACCAGTGGCATTGATGGTATGATTATGGGCGGTTGGATGAACCTAGGTCGTGATAGAAGTGTAAATTCTACAACGTCATTAAAGTTTGATTACTTAAGTCAAATAAGTTTTCTAAATCAGATAAAAGCCGGAATTGAAATTACTTTTAATGATTATGATATTAATTCCGGAACCTATAGTCCTTCTATGAATACTTGGACGAGAAGCATGGTTTATCATATAACACCTTTTAGAATAGGTTCTTACATACAAGATAAACTGGAGTTTGAAGGTTTTATTATGAATGCCGGTGTAAGATTTGATTATTCATCGCCCAATGTTAATTGGTATCAGTTTGATAGTTTTGATAAAAACCTTGGAGCGGGTTATGGTAAATCTCTTGAAGACAATATCCCGACCAAAAAGACAAAAGGTAAATTGTATATCAGTCCAAGATTGGGAATAGCTCATCCTATAACAAAAGATTCAAAATTATATTTTAACTACGGACATTTTCGTTCGGAACCTGAATCTTCATACAGATTTAGGTTACAAAGAGAATCCAATGGATTGGTAACATATATCGGAAATCCGAATCTTCAATTAGAAAAAACCGTAGCTTATGAATTAGGTTATTCACAAAATCTTTTTGATATGTTTTTGTTGAATGTTGCCGGATATTATAAAGATGTTACAGATCAAACAGGATGGATTTATTATCAAAATTTAAATTCTTCCGTTACTTATTATGAAGCTGCTAATAATAATTATCAAGATATTCGCGGGTTTGAAATTACTCTTACCAAAACAAGAGGAGAATGGATTCGTGGTTTTATCAATTATACTTATGATGTAAAAACATCAGGCTTTTTCGGTTTAACAAGATATTATGAAGATCCTGTTGAACAAAGAGATTATTTAAAACGTAATCCTACACAGTTTAAACCGGTGCCGCAACCTTATGCCAGAGCAAATATTGAATTTATAACACCATCTGATTTTGGACCCGAAATAGATAATATTTTTCCTTTAGGACAAATTAGCTTGAACGTTTTAGCTAACTGGAAAACAGGAAGTTACACAACATACAACCCCAAAAGTGTACCCGGTATAATAAATAACGTTCAATGGGAAGATAGATTTAACATGGATATGAGACTTTCAAAAACTTTAGATATCGGAATGTTTAATATTCAAATGTATTTGGATGTATCTAATATTCTAAATACAAAGCAATTAAGTTTTTCAGGATTTTCAGATAAGTTTGATTATTTGGATTATTTGGAATCTCTTAATTTTGATTGGGAAGAAGGTGTAGAACATGGAAACGATAAAATAGGAACTGTTCGTCCGGATAATGTTGCTTATGATCCGTTGGAATTTAACCCAAATAACGATCCGGAAATAACAAAAAGAAATGAACAACGTAAAGCAAATAAATCATATATAGATATGCCAAATATTAAATCATTAACATTTCTTAACCCAAGAAGAATAACCATAGGATTCAAAATTAATTTTTGATTTTGTTTTTCGAAAAAATTGTATAAAGTATGAAAAAAAGAATACTGCTTATAAATATCGCGTTAATAGTTTTTGCAACATTTAATTATGTTTTTGCACAAATACAAGCAACCGAAAAAAGATATGTTAGAATCGGTTCTTTGCAAAGTCATTTTTCTGCTTATGGTTCCGAACGGGCGTGGAATAACTCCTATTACGAAGGATTAAAATGGCCGGCAGACTATCCTTATCAAGATAATGCGGTTATTAAAAGATCATGGATTGCCATTGATGGTTTTACTGATACCAAAGGAAAGGAATGGGAAAAATATGCCATTTATTTTGCTGCCGATTATGTAGGGCAGTCATTATTTCCTGTGGTCTTAAAAGAAACAGCAAAGTTTGAACCCCCTGCAGTTTTTGTAAATGGAAATAACATTTCAGCTCGTTACAAAAATGATATAGACGAATACAATCCTAATCAAATTCCGGATAGAATTGTTACTAATATTGTTAATACAAATATTGGTATTACTGTTAAGAGAGAAATTTTAGCGTTTAGTCAACAATACCATGATAATTATTTCATTAAAATTTTTACATATACAAATACCGGTAATACCGATTATGATGATGATATTGAATTAACAACCCCAATTAAAGGATTAAGAATAGGATGGGGAACAAGATATAGCGTATCCAGAGAAGGTGCATTTAATATTGGTGGAACACAAAAATGGGGACAACATTCCTGGGTAAGTAAAAGAGGTGAGAATTACGCCGATCATGCTAATGAAGCAATAACGGAAGCAAATCCTATAGTTGATTGGATAAGATGCGGATTTAGTTGGGCAGGACAAAATTCTGCCAATTCATTTGATAATATAGGCGGACCTGATACAAAAGGCAACGGTAGATTAGCTGCACCTCAACATGCCGGTGTTGCAATTTTACATGTTGATAAAAGTGCTGCCGATAGTACGGATGATGTTAACGAACCTGTTGTTTTGGGTTGGCATGCCGGTGATACGTACCCTAATTTAGGTGATATGTCTAATGTAATTCCAATGAAAGAATTATATAGAATGTTAAGCGGAATTCCATACAAAGGTCTTGGCGGTACAGATAGATTTTATGAATCTAATGTTAATTCTATAACTCAGCGTATAGATCCTTCTACAATTCATAATGATGCAGGCGGTACAAATGTTTGGGTTACTTATGGTCCGTTTGATTTGGAACATGGCGAAAGTGTTGTTATTATCGAGGCTGAAGGGGTTAACGGATTAAATAGACAAATGTGCGAGGCTATTGGACGAAGATGGAAAAAAGCTTATGATGACCCTAGTGATAAAGGTCCATTTGTTTTGCCTGATAATTCTACCACTACAAATAAAGATATTTATAAAAACACTTGGGTTTACACCGGAGTAGATTCTTTATTGGAAACTTTTGGTAGAGCTAAAAGAAATTTTGATTCCGGTTTTGAAATACCACAACCACCTTTGCCTCCTACTTTTTTTGAAGTAAATTCCGGTGGAGATAGAATTAGCTTAAAATGGGGTGTAAGTCCGTCAGAATCCGAATCTAATTTTGCCGGATATAAAATTTTTAGAGCCGTTGGTAAACCTGATACGGTTTATGAAAATATTTATACGGCAAGTCCGGGTGAAAATTCTTTTGATGATGTTACTGCGGTAAGAGGTTTTTCCTACTACTACTATATTAGTTCTTTTTCGGATGGAAGTAAGAATACTACAGGTGAAACCAATCCTACCGGTGAACTTTATAGCAGTAGATTTTATACAAAAACTACCGAGCCTGCTTTTTTAAGACGAAAAGCTGGGGATAGTTTAAAAGATATTAGGATTGTTCCAAATCCCTATAATATTAGGTTGGCTAGAGATTTACAGTTTACAGGAGAACCTGATAAAATTATGTTTTATGATATACCCGGTTATTGTAATATTAAAATTTATACTGAAAGAGGGGATTTGGTTGATGAAATAGTTCATGATAATGGAAGTGGAGATCAACCATGGAACTCTTTAACATCATCCAGACAGGTAATTGTTAGTGGTGTTTATTTAGCATTATTTACTGTAACAAAAGATTATATTGATAAAGATACCGGAGAATTAAAATATAAAAAAGGAGATACTGCAATTAGAAAATTTATTGTTATTAGATAAAAAATCTAAAAGTATCCTTCATAAACTACTTTAGTAAAGTTTGATAACTACTGTAATTATATACGGTTTAGTAAATATTTTTTTTAATTTTTATAAAAATAAATACTGATTCTCATTTATTTTATTTAACTTATTATCTTAAATAAAATATTGGTTCAGAGGAGTAAACTAATATGAAAAAAAGCTATTTAAAACAGTTAATTTTATTTTCTGCATTTATAATTTCAATGTGGGGATGCGAAAATGACTATCCCGATAGCATATACAATTCTAACGAAAATTTTAAACCAAATCCAACAATTACTAATGTATTACCTGATGTTGCATTTGCCGGAGTGGATACAATTTCTATTACCGGAGAGAATTTTTCTTCAAATAGTGCGGATGTAGAAGTTTATTTTAACGGTGTAAAAGGAGAAACAGTTTTTAGTTCTACAGGGCTAGTAAAAGTGATTCCACCAAATGTAATTGGGGACTCTGTAAAGATTCAATTAAGAGTTGTAGGAGCACTTAAATATGCAGAACTTAAACCATATAAACTGGAGCCAATTACAATTGAATATGGTGTTTTTGATCAGTTTGATGATGCTTATGGCATTGCATGTGATGTGAATGAGAATATTTATGTTTCATTATTTGGCAATAAACTAATCCAAAAAATTACACCGGATTTAGAGCGACATGATTATGCAAAAATATTAAGAGATAAAACTACACAAATGAAATTTGGACCCGATGGCTATTTGTATTATGTTTTCGGATTAAAATTTATGCTAAGAGTTTTACCTGATGGAACTAAAGATGAATTATTTGCTATTCTTCCCGGCAATGCTTATGACCTGGATTTTGATGAGAATCTAAATATTTATTCCGGTGGAGCCGGAAAAGCAATTTACAAAACAACACCGGATAAACACTCTACAATAGTTAAACAATATCCCGATACATATATTCATGCGGTAAGAGTTTACAATGGTTATCTTTATGTTGCCGGTTCTTATTCCGGTTCTGATGCCAATCACGCTGTGGAAGGTGTTTGGAGAAATCAAATTATTGCGGGTGCTGATTCGTTAGGTGCAACAGAATTGATTTTGGATTTTGCTGCAACAAATGTTGGTAACGTAATTAAATCAATGGTAATTTCCGAAGATGGAGATATTTATCTTGGTACAACCGGTGATGAAGGTATTTATGTTATAAAGAGAGATGGTTTGGTTGCACCGTTGTACCCCGGTGTTTTTCGACATGTAGATAATACAGTTTCGGAAATTTATGCAATGACTTGGGGCAATGGCGATTTCCTTTATGTCACACGCAAAAGTGTATTCGATCAAAATAAACCTGATATTGATTATAATAGAATTTTAAGAGTTAATATGAGAAAGAAAACTGCACCGTATTACGGACGCAGATAATTTTATAAAATGTTTTATTCACTAACTAACTAAGGAGGAACAAATGAAAAGAATAATTACGTTCTTTTTAACAATATTTCTATTTGCGGGAATATTAAACGCACAAGTTACTT
>Ga0256841_1002738_pt1 | contig 13734 bp, 9 predicted proteins | sample 356308metaG_FD_185971 | JGI IMG/M metagenome (GOLD analysis project Ga0256841, IMG submission 185971) | Hydrothermal vent microbial communities from Mid Atlantic Ridge, Atlantic Ocean - 356-308 | ecosystem: Environmental > Aquatic > Marine > Hydrothermal vents | place: Atlantic Ocean: Mid...
CCGCCGGAGGTCACGGCGGGCATCGAAGCCATCCATGCCGAGTGTCCCAATATTGCTCCGTGAGATGGTTTCCAGCAGGCCATGTAAGACTGCAGCACTGCCCGCTGCCTCGCCAGCCGGGTGGATCTGTCCCGGTCGCTGCCCTGCGTGCGGCTTGCAGCCGGGCTGCCTGCGGCGTTTTTCAACACCCTCCTAGGCTTCTTTCATCCACAGCCCCCGGCGCGTGGCGGTCCGCCAGGCCCAGCGCAACCAGCCTACCACGGCGAAGGCCAGCCACAGCGCCCAGGCGAGCATCAGGGCGCGATAGGTCCACAGTGGTGCCCACAGGATCCAGGCGCCGGGGGGTTCAGGACCCGTGCGGTCTTGGTACCAGTGTAGGTCCGTGGCCGTCGAGCCGTTGCCCATCACCTGCATGTCCGGCCGGCCCAGCAGGCCTTGTTGCACGGCAAGCAGCAGGGCGAGCATCATGAGTACGGTGAGACTCGCCGTGAATCCCTGGAGCAGGTTGTAGTAGGTCGGGTTCGCGGGGCCGTCCCAGCGGGCCCGCGCGCCCATGGCCAGCAACCAGCCCACCACCACGAGCCCCAGCACCGGGGGTGCCTGGGTCAGACCCGCCAGGAGCAGCGCCCATTGCCAGGTCCGCAGGGGCGCGCCGGGCAGGCGTGCCAGCACCCAGGCCAGGGCCAGGAGCACCGCCAGCACGCCCCAGGCCAGCACGGCGGGTCCGAGCCGCGGGCCGCCCACCGCCAGAACCCAGCGCTCCGGACCCAGCGCCACGTGCAGGCCCAGATTGACCGCCGGAGCTCCCAGGTCGGGGGAGGGGGTTCGCAGCAGCAGGCCGGGCGGGGCCGGATCGGACCAGTGCACCACGAGCGTATGGGCACCGGGCTCCACCCGCACCGTCACCCGCCCGTCGTGGGCCGCCACCGGAAGGCTCCGCCCGTCCAGTTCGGCGCGCTCGAAGCGCGTGGCGGGTGGCAGTCCCACCGTATGGGTCCCGCCCCGGCTGGTGCGCAGCGCCAGCTCCAGCCGGCCCGTGGCGCGGCGTTCGCCCGCCTGGAGCCGGATCTCGGCTCGGTCCACCGTCAGGGTCGGGCCGGGTGCGCCGGGGGTGCGTGTCACCTGCACGCGCACCGTCTCGCCCGGCCATGGGCGCCATTGCGGGCGCCAGCGCCCGGCGGGATCCAGGCGGTGGATCGGCCCCAGGCCGGTGGCCGTGACATGCCACAGCGGCGCGGCCTCGAGCCGCCAGATCTCGAACCAGCCCGGCCCTCCGCCGGGCAGCGACGGGGGGGCGCGCAGGACCAGTTCTGGACGGGGTTGCATGCGGGTCCGCCATGCCATCGCCGGCTGTCCCGGGGCGAGCCGGACCACCACCGCGCCATCCTGCACTGCGAGGTCCGGTGTGATCACTGCCTCGCCCGGCAGCAAGGGGATGCGCAGCGTGAGCGGGGAGTCGGCCGCGCTCAGCCGTTGCAGCCGGTAATCCACGCTCCATTGCAGTCCCAGGCGCAGGGTGCGCTCCAGCCGCGCGAAGCCGGGCAGCGGCGCGGGCTCCAGGCCGGAGCGGGGTTCCGTGCCTTGAGGCGCCTCACGCAGCAAGGCCAATGTGGGCTCTGCCTGCCCCGCCGCGTCCACGCCACTCACCGACCAGCCATCGGCCGCCACCTCCAGACGGCGCGGCACCAGCGGCCAGCGCAGTTGCACCCGGTCGCGTCGGGGCAGAGGGCCTTCCAGAACGACCCGGTGCACCCCGGCCTCCAGCGCCACCCACAAGTCCTCGTCCGGCCCGGCCCGCAACACGGCGGCCGGCGCCTCGTCCACCCGCACCCGGCTCGGATGCCAGGCCCCGCGTCCGCCGGGTAGCGGCACGGCCACCGCAGCGGCGGCGTGGATCTCCAGGTCCAAGGACAGCGCCCCCGGGTCGGCCTGTGCGCGGGCCTGGGCGATCTCGGCGCAACGCGGCAGGCAGCGCGGGGGTTCGGTCAGACGCCGACCCAGTTGCTCGAGCAGTTCCGCGCCGGGGAAGTCCTGTGCGCGCAGGTCCGGGGCGCCGCCCACGGCCAGCACGGCGGCCAGGACACCGAGCGCGGGTCCTCCCCCCAAGGTCCGCCAGGGGCGCGGCGCGCCCGACAGGCGCCACAGGAGCACCACCACCAGCGCCACCAGGCCGATGCGCAGGGTGCGGGTCGCTGCCGGCGGCAGCAGCCATGGGCGGATGACCTGGTCCGGGGCCACGGGGCCGGCCAGCTGTAGAGAGTGACTCACCCAGCGCCAGCGCGGCACGCCGGGCCCGGTCTGGATCAGGCCGTGGGGATCGGCCTCCTCGAGCACCTCGGTCGTGGGGGCCGGTAGGGTCTTGGGCGGGGCGTTTTCCAGGGCCGGCGTGCCGGCGCGTGCCTTGGTTTTTCCCTCTGGGGCCAAGGGTCGCTCCGGAGCCACAGCAGGCGGTGCGGTGGCCGATGCCATGGTCATCGCCTGGGGGTATTCCAGTTGTGGGTACAGGGCCGCGCGCATCTGGTGGACGAAGAAGGGCAGGGCGGCCAGGACGAGCACCGCGCCCGACCCCCACCGATAGGCCCGTACCCAGCGCGTGAAACGCGCTCCCTGCGCCCAGCGCGCCAGGGCGGTGGCCAGCAGCAGGTTGAGCCAGAGGTAGCGCGGGGCCCCGGGTTCGTGCCAGGTGAGTCCCACCGCCAGCGCCGCCACCACCGCCCAGGGCCAGCCCGACAGGCGGCCGGCCGAGACGGTCACGAGCATCACCAGGAACAAGTCGAGCAGCGTCCAGCGCTCCAGCCAGGCCGCCGGCGCCCGGGCACCAGCGACCCCCAGCAGCCGCCATCCGGGAGGTAGGTGCAGCGTGGCCTGGACGGTCTCGGCCGGGCGCATCCATCCGTTGGCCGGAAGTTCCGAACCTTGGCGTTGCACCCGACCCACGGCCACCACGTTCAGCGTGCCCCGGCGCAGCTCGACCCCCGGTCCGGGCTCGCCTGGTAGCCGGGTCAGTAGCCGGGGGCTCCCGTCCACCCGAACGGCGCCCAGATCGAGCATGGGGCCCGCCACGAGGCGGGGGTCGTCACCCAAGGTACCCTGGATGCGGTCGCGGAATGTGAGTCCCTGGCCGGTGAAGTCCAGCCACCACGCCCGTTCGATGCGCAGCCGCCCGGGCCCCTGATTGCGCGCCCCCCGCTGCACGGTCCGCAGGGCCAAGTGCTCGCCCGGTTTCAGCACGAAGGCCGGCACGTCGCGCCACGCCTGCGGGACGCCGGCGCGGGCCGGATCCACGCGGATGCCCCCGGCGATCTCCACCACGCGGAGCTCGGGGCGCGCCCGGAACGACCAGACCTCGCGCCCGGGCCAGGGCGCGGGCCGTGCGGAGACCTCCATGCGGTCGTGGCGTTGGTCGCCACGGGCGGCCAGCTCCACCACCCAGCGCCCCGGGCGCAGCTGCATCCGCAGCCCCCCGTCGCGTTCCAGCCGGGCCGGCAAGGGGGCGTCCAGCCGGTAGGCCGTGAATCCGGCGGGCAGGGGTGGGGGTAGGACCACCTCGCGCGCCGGTCCCGAGACCGACAGCTCCAGCCGCGTCACCAGGCGTTGGGGGACTTGGTCGTCCAGCAGGCGGAATACGCGCAGGTCGATCCGTGCGTGTTCGTCGCGGGGGGCGCCGGGTGGTGGGGTCCTGAGCCAAAGCAGGCCCTGCGCGTCGCGGTACGCGAGGGGGCGCGGCTCGCCCTTGATCTCGAGATGCACCAGACCCACCTCACCGGGCACGGCGAGGCTGGCCGGCGATGGGTTCCAATCGAAACGTCCGGCGAGTCGGTGGTGGCCCGGCTCCAGCCAGACCACGGGGCGCTCGCCACGCGAGACGACGATGGCGGGTGCCTCGTCCAGCGTGACCGCCTGGGGCCAGTGGCGCGGTGAGCCGGGCAGGGGCACGGCGCTCGGGGCGTATACGGTCCACTCCTGAACGAAACGGCCGCCGGTGGCCTCCACCTTCAGGCGCAGCGGCCCGGGCCAGGCGCAAAAACGCTGCTTGGCCGCATCGTGGGCGTGAGGACAGCGCCACTGGGTGTGGTCGTGGAGGACCCAGGAGACCCAGGGCTGGAGGGGCTCCGGGATCTGGGTGGGGGCCGCCGCCCCCAGGGGAAGGAGCCATGCCAAAAGCAGACTCCAGGAAACAGCCAGCAGGCCAGGGGTCACGCGGCCGTGGCGCCGTGTGTCATGCCCGGGGCGCGTCACCGACGGTGGAGTCCACATGGCTTGTTCGGCCGTCTCAGGGGAGGTCTTCCAGACGATGGGCGTAGGCCGGCAGTGTCCGAATCCGGGGATCCTCTACGGCCCCGCCCACGGTGAAATGGTACAGGTCTTGCCAGCGGCCGTGGGGCGCCAGTCCGACGAGTTGATGCAAAGCGTCGTCGAAGAAGCAGCCGATGCCCGTGCCGCGCAGGCCCGCGGCCTCGGCCTCGAGGTAGAGCAGCTGGCCCAGAATGCCGCATTCCTGGTACAGCCGGGGGTACCACGCGGGTCCGTGATCCTCCAGGCTCTGGAAATCGGCCAGCATGGCCACCGCGAAGGCCCCATCGGCGGCGATGTCCTGGTGACAGGCGAGGATGCGGGCCACTTCTCGGGCGTCGCCTGTCTCCAGCCGGAAGAGGTGCGCCCCCTCGGCGGGTGTGTCCACGGGCGCCCAGGCGTAGTCCGAGCGCAAGGCGGCCGGCAGGGCCGCCTCCAGCTTCTCACTGCGAGGCAGGGCGTAGAGGCCCGGCGCGAGGCCGGATATGCGGTGGACGAACAGAAGCAGGGCCACCTGTGGGGGCCAGCCCGGCGCCTCCGCAAGGAGCGGGTCATGAGCGGGCACGAGCCGCGCGAGGATGCGCAGGAAGTCCTGGCGGGCGAGGTGCGAGCGCCCGTCCATGGCCACGGCGCTGCGCCGTCGGCGGATCAGATGGCGCGCGCCCACCGGGCGTGTCGGCCAGGGCCAACGGCGTGACGGACCCAGGCATGCTTCCAAGGCCTCGACCTGCAGGGTGCCCGGGTCTGCCGCGGCCTCGGCCACCGTGTCGAGGACCGGCCAGGCCCGGTGGGCGGCGCTCAGGCGATTGGGTTCCCCTTCCCAGGGCGCTTGTTCCAGGAGCGTCACCACGCTGTCCGCCAGCGGCAGGCGGGGCGCCTCACCGAGCTGCGGGGACACCGCCAGCAACAGCTCGGGTCGTTCGGCCTCGGGGCCTTGCTGGCGGTGGACGCCCAGCAGCCGGGCCAGCCCGGCCTCGCCTAGTCCATGGACCCGGGCCGTGCGCCAGCCGGCCACCCGTGCCGACAGCGCCAGCGCCGCCCAGGCATGTCCCGCGTCGAGCTGGCAGTAGCGCCAGGCCCGCTCCCCATACTTCCACGCCTCTCGCCACGCGATGGAGGTCAGACCCACCCAGAATCCATCCGCGGGCCGGGCCGGTTCGAGTGCCTCCCAAACCGCGGGGGGCAGGATCAGGCGCCGTTCCAGGGCGTGACCGTACACTTCGTAGTGCCACACTGCGGGCCGCTCCGAGAGGCCGGCCAAGGGGGGAAGCACCAAGTAGGTCTCGGTGGGGTGCAAATCCCCACTGGAGGGATTCACCCGCAGGGACCAGCGGCTGCTGCCGGCAGCCTTCCAGGCCGACAGTGCCACGCTGTCATAGAGGAAGCGTGAAACCCAGGCCAGATCCAAGGGGCAGGGTGCGGGCGGGTGGGTGAACAGGGCGTCCCAAGCCGGCGGCTCGCTCGGTTCGGGCTCCGCGGGCAAGGGGAGGGGCACCTGAGGTGCCCCTTCGTAGCGCCGGAACGGGTCGGGCTGGGTGGCCCAGTCGAGATAGCCCGGACCTGCGGCGTAGCGATGCAGGTGATGTTTGGTCCGGTGGTGGTAGGACCGGATCGGCTCGAGAAGGATTTGCGGGGGGGCGTCGGTCACTGGAGGCGGGTTTTGTTGCGGGCTGACGGGGTGCGTTAGACTGAGCAGAAGCATACCGCTGGACCGTTTCCGAGACGATGGCGCTTGCCGAGGACGACATTCAGCGCATCCGCGACATCGTGCGCGAGGAGCTCGACGCGCGTACTCCGGAATCCCTGGTGCGCTACGACATCGAGCTGCGTGAGCGTTTGGTCCGCCTCGAAGAGGAGCTCAAGCATCAGCGTGAGCTCATGGAGCAGGGATTTCGCGCCATGGATCGCCGCTTTTCCGACCTGCTCGAATACATCGACAAGCGTTTCGAGCAGGTGGACAAGCGTTTCGAGCAGGTGGACAAGCGCCTGGAAGCCCTGGAGCGGCGATTCATCCAGATGGATCAGCGTTTCGACCGCTTCATGCGCTGGTCTTTCAGCCTGACCACAGGCGTGGGCCTGTTGATCGTCGCTGCCGTCAAGTATCTGCCGGGGTGATTCTCCCGGTCGCCGAACGATTCACCGCTGTCGCGCGAAGGCCAGGCGCAAGCCGCGGGCGCCTTCCACGATGCGACCCCGATGCCATGCAATGCGGCCGGAGACCACCGTGGTGTGGATGCGTGAGCGGAAGCGGCAACCCTCGAAGGGTGACCAGCCGCATTTGTACAGCAGATCCTCCCGCCGGACCTCCAAGCCTGCCCGCAAATCCACCAGCACCAGATCCGCCCAGTAGCCCTCACGCAGGAATCCGCGTTCGCGCAGGCGGAAACAGCGAGCCACATCGTGGCTGGTCTTGCTGACCACCTCGGGGAGGCGGAGCACGCCATCGTGAAAGAGCTCCAGGGCCGCGGGCAGCGCGTGCTGGACCAACGGCAGGCCCGCCGGGGCCTTGAAATAGGGTTGGTTCTTCTCCTCCAGGGTGTGCGGGGCGTGATCCGTGCCGATCACATCCAGCTTGCCCTGGGTCAGCGCCTGACGCAGCGCGTCGCGGTCGCAGCGGGTCTTGACGGCGGGGTTGCACTTCATCCGGGTGCCCAGCGTTTCGTAGTCGCGGTCGTCCAGCAGGAGGTGGTGCACGCAGGCCTCGGCGGTGATGCGTTTGCCGGCCACGGGGCCGGCCTCGAACAGCTCCAACTCCCGCTCCGTGGTCAGGTGCAGGACGTGTAGGCGCGTGCCGTGTTCCCGGGCCAGTTCCACCGCCCGGCGCGAGGAGCGATAGCAGGCCTCGTGACTGCGGATCAGGGGATGGCAGGTCATGGGCACGTCCTCGCCGTAGCGGGCCCGGAAGCGACGCTCGTTGTCCAGGATGAGCGGTGTGTCCTCGCAGTGGGTGGCGATCAGCGTGGGACAATGCGCGAAGATACCCCGCAGGCTGTCCTCGTCGTCCACCAGCATATTGCCGGTAGAGGCGCCCATGAACACCTTGACGCCGCAGTGCTCGGCGGGGTCGATGCCGGCGACGGCGTCCAGATTGTCGTTGGTGGCCCCCAGATAGAAGGAATAGTTCGCCACCGAGACCCGCTCGGCGCGCGCGTACTTGGCCTCCAAGGCCTCGAGGTCGGTGGCCGGTGGACGGGTGTTGGGCATGTCCATGAAGCTGGTGACGCCCCCGGCCACCGCCGCTCGTGATTCGCTCGCGATGTCGGCCTTGTGGACCAGGCCCGGTTCGCGGAAGTGGACTTGATCGTCGATCATGCCCGGCAGCAGATGCAATCCCGCGGCGTCGATGACGCGATCGGCGCGGCGGTGCGCCAGATCCGGGCCGATCGCCTCGATGCGGCCGTTGTGCACGTAGAGATCGGCCTCGAATTCCCGGCCTTCGTCGACCAGACGGGCGTTGACGATGAGCAGTGAGCGCATGGGGTACGGTCGATGGTGAATGACGGCACGTTACAATGACGGTTTCCATCCCTGCGAGGCAAGCCGCGCGTGACGGACAACCGGATCAAGCAGAACGAGCGCGCCCCACGGGGCGCGAGCCTGCCCTGGCGCGAGGTGCTCGAGACCCTGCCCTTCAATGAACAGGGCCTACTCCCGGCCATCGCCCAGCAGTACGACACGGGCGAGGTGCTGATGATGGCCTGGATGAACCGTGAAGCGCTGGAGGAGACGCTGCGCACGGGGCGGGTGTGTTACTGGTCACGCTCGCGCGGCAAGCTCTGGCGCAAGGGCGAAAGCTCGGGCCAGGTGCAGATGCTGAAAGAGCTGCGTCTGGACTGTGACGGCGATACCCTCCTGTTGCGGGTGGATCAGCAGGGGCCGGCCTGCCATACGGGCCGTCGCAGTTGCTTCTACAACGTATTGCGTGACGATCGCGTGGAGGTGGCCGAGGCGCCCCTCATCGATCCGGAGGTGTTGTACGGAAAATGACCCTGGTTCTGCACAACACGCTCACCGGCCGCAAGGAGCCCTTCGCTCCACTGGATCCGCGGCGCGTGACCATGTACGTCTGCGGGCCCACGGTGTACAACGTCATCCACATCGGCAACGCACGGCCGGTGGTGGTGTTCGACGTGCTCTACCGGCTGCTGAGGCGCCGGTATCCCGTGGTCGTGTACGCGCGCAACCTCACCGACGTGGACGACAAAATCATCCACGCCGCCCAGGCCGAGGGGGTGGCCATCGAGGAGATCACCGCGCGCTACGGCCGCGCGTTCCACGAAGACACGGCAGCGCTCGGTGCCCTGCCGCCCAGTCTGGAGCCACGGGCCACGGACAACATCGGCGCCATGATCGCCATGATCGAGGCCCTGGTCGCCCGGGGTTGCGCCTACGAGGCCGACGGGCACGTGCTCTATCACGTGCCGGCGTTGCCCGACTACGGCCGCCTCAGCCACCGCGCCTTGGAGGACATGATCGCCGGGGCCCGTGTCGAGGTGGAATCCTACAAGCGTCACCCGGCCGACTTCGTGTTGTGGAAGCCCGCCGCGGCCGGCGAGCCCGGTTGGGACAGCCCCTGGGGGCGTGGCCGGCCGGGCTGGCACACCGAATGCGCCGCCATGATCCATCGCCATCTCGGGCCCACCATCGACATCCACGGCGGCGGGCAGGACTTAGTGTTTCCCCATCACGAGAACGAGCGTGCCCAGGCCCGCTGCGAACACCCGGATCAGGACTTCGTGCGCTACTGGGTGCACAACGGCTACATCACCGTCCGTGGCGAGAAGATGTCCAAATCGCTGGGCAATTTCTTCACCGTGCGGGAGATCCTCGAGCACTTCCCCGGAGAGGCCATTCGCTATGCACTGCTCTCGGGCCATTACCGCAAACCGCTCGACTGGTCTGCGGAGCTGGCCTCCCAGGCCAAAGCGAGCCTCGACCGCCTCTATCGGGCCCTGGACGATGCCGTGGACGTGGGCGCCGCCGCATCCCCGCCCCCGGCCGCGGTTCTCGCCGCCCTGGAGGACGACCTCAATACCCCGCAGGCCCTGTCCGCCCTGCACGAGCTGGCCTCGGCACTGAACCGCGCCACGGAGCCGGAGGAAGCGGCCCGCCGCAAAGGCGAGCTCCTTGCGGCGGGTGAATTGCTGGGCCTGTTGCGGCAGTCGCCGACGGACTGGTTCCGCTGGCGCCCGGCGGGTGCAGCGGGCCTCAGCGATACCGAGATCGAGGCCCTGGTCGCCGAACGCGCCGCCGCCCGCAAGGCACGCGACTTCGGCCGCGCCGACGCCATCCGCGACCGACTCCAGGGCGCCGGTATACAGCTGCTGGACACGCCTGAAGGGACCAAGTGGAGGCGCGGGTGAACCGGCGACAATCCCCTGGAGTTCGGGATCCTAGTCGCTCGATGGTCGCCCATGATGCTGAAAGATGGGTATCGGTAATCCCATAGAATGCGGATCGTGTCGCCACGCACGCATGACGATGGACGATGAAAGCCCTGCTGCTGTTGATCATTCGCGCTTATCGTTACCTCCTGAGCCCGTTCCTCGGACAGCATTGCCGCTTCACGCCAAGCTGCTCGGAGTACGCGCTGGAGGCGGTGCAGCGTTTCGGTGTGTTGAAGGGATCGTGGCTGGCGGTCAAGCGGCTCGGGCGGTGCCACCCGTTCGCGCCCGGCGGCTATGATCCAGTGCCCGAGGTGCGCGATCCGGTTCGGTCCAAACATTGATCGGCCCGGGCGGGGAACCGGTGCCGAGCCCGCCGGTCCGACTTGCAGTATCCTTTCGATTCGACCCGATTCCCCGTGTCCCGCCCGGCGCGAGCCGGGTTCACCCATGACCGAACGTTCCCATTACGACGATCTGGCCGCGCTGCTGGCGGTGCTGCCGGCCCCCCTGCGTTCGGCGGTGGCGCAGCTGCCGGGCGAGGCACTGCTGGAAATCGTCATGGACCTGGGGCGTCCGCCGCAGGCCCGCCTGCCGGGCCGGGCATTGATGCTGGCCGAGGCGCCCGTGACCCGCGACGATCTGGCCGAGGTGGTGCAAGCGGTGGGGGTGTTCGGGCCCGACAACCGGGCCGGGATCGAGGGGACCCTGCATCGCATCTCGGCCATCCGCAATCGTGGCGGTGAGATCGTGGGGCTCACTCTGCGCGTGGGTCGTACGGTGCGGGGCGGCATCGCCGCGCTGCGCGAGTTCGTCGAGCAGGGACGCAGTCTCTTGCTGCTGGGGCCGCCGGGGGTGGGCAAGACCACGAAATTGCGCGAGATCGCCCGTGTGCTGGCCGACGAATACGGGCGTCGGGTGATCGTGATCGACACTTCCAACGAGATCGCCGGCGATGGCGACGTACCCCACCCGGCCATCGGTTTGGCCCGGCGCATGCAGGTGCCTGGTCCGGATCGCCAGCACACGGTGATGATCGAGGCGGTGGAGAACCACATGCCCGAGGTGATCGTGATCGATGAGATCGGCACCAGCGCCGAGGTGTTGGCGGCGCGTACCATCGCTGAACGTGGGGTGCAGCTGGTCGGGACCGCCCACGGCAATACTCTGGAGAATCTGGTGCGCAATCCCACCCTGGCGGACCTGGTGGGCGGCGTGCAGACGGTGACTCTGGGAGATGAAGAGGCTCGGTTGCGTGGCACGCGCAAGAGCATCGTGGAACGCAAGAGGCCGCCCACCTTCGAATCGGTGGTGGAGCTTCGCGACCATGAACATCTCATGGTGCATCCGGACACGGCCGTGGCGGTGGACGCGATCCTGGCTGGACGGGAAGCGGGTGGGCTCGAATGTGGCGCCGGTGACCCGGATACGCGAGAAACCGCCCTCGGCGCGAAGCCCGTGCCCCCGCGGCCTGTCCGTCGGCTACCCGGTGGGGCCGCGAGGATTCTTCCATGGGGCGTCAAGCGCGACCTGGTCGAGCGGGTGATCCGCGAACTGCGCCTGGATGCCGTGGTCACCGAACGCCCGGAGCGGGCTCATCTGGTGGTGGTTCTGCGCGCGCGGTCCGGGGAGCCGCGTCTGCTGGAACTGATCGAGGAGACGGGGCTGCCCGTGCACGTGCTGCGGCGCAACACGGCGGCACAACTGCGCCGCGTGTTGCAGCAGGTCTTCCATCGCGCCGCCGGTGTGGCGGACGGGGAGGCCGAGGCGGCCGCCCGCGAGGCCGAAGCGGCCGTGGCCCGTGTCATGACGGAAGGGGTGGCGGTCGAACTGCCGCCCCGCCCGCCGGCTGTGCGACGGCTCCAGCACCGCATCGTTACCCGCCACCGTCTCCTCGCGGAAAGTCGCGGCCGCGAACCTGAGCGGCGCCTGGTGGTCGTGCCGCCGGTGTCTGCCCGTCCGGGCGACTGAGGCCGCGCGCGCACTCCGGGCTATACTGCCCACCTCGTCCGGCGGGAGGGGTGCCCATGGCATTTCTGGACTGGTCGGTCATCACCGTTTACCTGCTGTCGCTCGTCGTCATGAGTGCATGGGTGGGGCGGGGTCAGACCGGGCAGGACGACTATTACGTGGGCGGCCGGAACCTGCCTTGGTGGGCGGTGGGCGTCTCCACCATGGCCACGCAGACCTCGGCGGTCAGCTTCATCTCCATCCCGGCTTTCGTGGCGTTGAAGCCCGAGGGAGGGCTCACCTGGATCCAATACGAACTGGCCGTGCCGCTGGCGATGATCGCCACCAGCATCCTCCTGCTGCCGCTGTTCCGCAAGCTGGAGCTCATCAGCGTGTATGAGTACCTCGAGCTGCGCTTTGGGCCGGCCATGCGCACGCTGATCAGCGCGATCTTCCTCCTGAGCCGTGCCTTCGGTACGGCCGTGGGGCTCTATGCCAGTGCCATCGTGTTGGCCGTGGCCATGCAGTGGCCCCTCTGGGCCACCATCCTGCTCATGGGAGTGTTCACCGCGGTCTATGACGTCGTCGGCGGGATGAAGGCGGTGGTCTACTCGGACGTGGTTCAGGCCGTGATCTTGTTCGTAGGTATCTTCGTCTGCATTGGATTCGCGGCCAAGGATCTGGGCGGCATCCGGGCCATGCTGGATCTGATTCCGGCCGAGCGCCTCAATACCCTGGATCTCTCGCTGGGCCTGGGCGACGGCTCGCAGACGCCGCTGTGGGGATTTCTGGTGGGCGCCTTTTTCCTCTACGTTTCCTACTACGGGACCGATCAAAGCCAAGCCCAGCGGGAGCTTTCGGCCAGGGACATCCAGGACACGCGTCGTTCGCTGTTTTTCAACGGCTACGTGCGTTTCCCCCTGGCCAGCCTGTATCTGACTCTCGGGATCGCATTGGGTGCCTTCTACGTGACACAGGCGGACTTCCAGGAGCGGGTGCCCGTCGATCTGATGGACTACCTCGTGCCGGTGTTCGTCCTACAGTACCTTCCGGACGGGGTGCGGGGGCTGCTGGTGGCGGCGTTGCTGGCGGCTTCCATGTCGAGCCTGGACTCGGCGCTCAATTCGCTATCGGCCGTGACCATGCGTGACTTCGTCGAGCGGCGATGGATGCTGTCACAGCGCGCCAGCCTCTGGTATGGGCGCTTGACGACGTTGGGCTGGGGAGCGCTGATCACGATGTTCGCCTATGGGGTGGGGGGGTTGGCCGACACGGTCATCGAGGCCATCAACAAGGTGGGCTCGGCGGTCTACGGCCCGATCCTCGCGGCCTTCACCGTGGGCGTGCTGTCGCGTCGGGCGGGCACGGCGGCCGTTTTTGCGGGTGTGGTGGCGGGCGTGGCGCTCAATCTCTGTCTGTGGGTGGCGTATCCGAGCGTGTTCTGGATGTGGTGGAACTTCCTGGGTTGGATCGCCGCGGTGGCCGTAACCGGGATCGCCGGCTGGTTTCTTCCCAGCCGCCCGCCGGCCGAAGTGGCACCCTATACCCTCAGCGGCAGCGGGCTGTTCCGAGAGATCCCCTTGTGGAGCCGCGGCGAGACGGCCATGCTGATCTATTTCTTCCTGATTCTCGGCATCGTCGTCGCCGTGGATCTCACGCTGGGTGCGTCCGCTTGAACTTTGGTCGCCATGTGTTTGCAGGCTTGAGGGGCAGGCCCTTTGCCGTGGACCAGCGCCCCGCATCCACCCAGCCTTGCGGAATATGCCCACGGTCCGGCCTACCAGGCCCATCCGGTACGTTTTCTCGGAGAGGACGCGGGCGGGAAGTGCATCCTGTTCAAGTGCCGCGGCATTGGAGGGTCGCAACGGTCTGCTGATGTCCCCGGCACGGCCCCGGGTGCCATGCTCGGGACGTTCGAAAAAAAGAGGGGCGCCTGGTGGCGCCCCACACCTCCCTGTGGAATCGGGGAGAGTCCTTTGCTTTTAAAGGTTGTAGGCCCGCTCGTCGTGCTGCGAGAGGTCGAGGCCCTCGGTCTCCTCTTCCTCGCTGACCCGCAGTCCGATGGTGAACTTGAGCAGGAGCAGGATCACCGCGGTGACCACGCCCG
>Ga0256841_1002740_pt1 | contig 13724 bp, 12 predicted proteins | sample 356308metaG_FD_185971 | JGI IMG/M metagenome (GOLD analysis project Ga0256841, IMG submission 185971) | Hydrothermal vent microbial communities from Mid Atlantic Ridge, Atlantic Ocean - 356-308 | ecosystem: Environmental > Aquatic > Marine > Hydrothermal vents | place: Atlantic Ocean: Mid...
TCCGCATCGACGTCAGGCAGGCGGCCCTCTTCGACCTTTTCCACCTCGACCTTGAACAGGACGTTCTTGCCGGCCAGTTCCTCGTCGTGATAATCCTCTGGAAAAGTGATTTCAAATTCCAGCCGGTTGCCCGCCTTGGCGCCGATCAGACGCTCCTCGAAACCGGGGATCATTTTGCCGCTCCCCAGTTCCAGCTCGAAATGTTCGGTTTTCTCCCCGATCGGTTCGCCCTCCAGAAACCCCTCGAAGGTGATGGTCAGCTTGTCGCCGCTCTGGGCCGGGCGGTCCACGGTCCGCCAGATTTTTTTCTGTTCCCGCAGCCGCTCGATCATGGCCGCCACGTCCTCCTCGGTGATCTGGCAGACCGGCTTGGCGATTTCCAGTTCTTCGATAGCCTTCAGTTCGATTTCCGGATAGACCTCGAATTGGGCTTCGTAGGTCAGCCCCTTCCCCTCGGCCATTTCCTTGGGCGTGATCTGGGGTTCCCCCGCCAAGCGGAGTTCGTGCTCCTGGACGGCTTGGGAAAAACTGGAACGGATCAGATCATAGATCACTTCCTCGCGGACTTGTTTGCCGAAGCGCTGGCGGATGATGCGGGCAGGGGCCTTGCCCGGACGGAAGCCGTCCACACGCACCCGACGGGCCAACGATTTCAGGCGGGCCTCTATTTCCTCCCGGATCTTGTCTTCCGGGACTTCGATGATCAGTTTGCGGCCAACGTCGGATGTGTTTTCGACAGAAATCTGCATAATGGGCTTACCTCGAATGCGCTTGATTGACGATGGTTGTTGATGAATCGGGAAGAGGCTTGTGGTAGGGTGATGGTCGAAGTTGCTAATGGTGCGAATGGAGAGACTCGAACTCTCACGGGATTGCCCCACTGGAACCTAAATCCAGCGCGTCTACCAATTCCGCCACATTCGCACGAATCTCGCCGGCCAGCGGCTTTCAAACGATGATTCTGGCAGCCTGCTAGCTTAGCTCATTTGTGATGTCAGTCAAGCCTTGCGAAGGTTTTCCGGCGGACCGGGAAGGGGTCGTCAAATACCAGTTGGACTTCCGGCCGGGTCCTGCGCCGCGCTGGCCCGGCTACTCCGGGTTAGAGGCCTGGCGCCGCGTGTTGTTTCGCTTGCGTCTGATAGGAAAGGATCCCGAACGTTATGGGGGGCTGAGCTATGGCAACCTCAGTCAGCGTTTCGGTTCCGGGTTCGTGATCAGCGCCACCCAGACCGGAGCACTGGCGCTGCTGGCACCGGCCCATTATTGTCTGGTGGAACGGGTGGACATCGAGGCGAACCGGGTGGTCGCCCGCGGGGTTCGTCCGCCGTCGTCGGAAGCGTTGACCCATGGAGCGGTATATCAGGCCGCGCCCGGGGTTCAGGTAGTGATGCACGGCCATTGCCCCGACATTTGGCGTCACGCCAGGCGGTTGGGGTTGCCGAAGACGCCACCGGGGGCAGCCTATGGCACGCCTGCGCTGGCAGCGGCGGTCCGGCGCCTGGTGCAGACGCTTCCGGTTGCGGCCATCCTCGTCATGGGCGGCCATCCGGATGGCGTTCTCGCCTATGGACCGTCGCCGGAACAGGCGGGACAATTACTGGTGACTACCCTGGCCCGGGCCTGGGCATTGAACTTGGTAAGCGATCAGGAGGACAAGTCATGAGAATCCATCGTTGTTTTTTGCTGTTGGCATTGATCGGAGTTGCAGATGCCGAAGCGGCGAAACTGGTCGAACATGCCGGTTTGCCCACCGTGGAGGCGCTGAAAGCGGCGCAGGCGGCGTTGCGGTCGTGTCGGCAGCAGGGATATGCCGTTTCCGTGGCGGTGGTGGATGCCGGCGGCAACCTGCAGGTTTTACTGCGGGACGAAGACGCCGGTCCCCATACGGTTCACAGCAGCCGCCGGAAGGCCTATACCGCTTTGAGCCTGCGCAAACCCACCCACGAGCTGGCCCAGTTGCTGGCCCGCAAACCCCAGGTTCAGGGATTGCGGGATATGAGCGAGGATATTTTGATTCTCGGCGGTGGTCTGCCCATCAAAGCCGGTAACCGCGTTGTCGGCGGTATCGGCGTCGGTGGAGCCCCGGGGGCTATGCTGGACGTGGCGTGCGCCCGGGCCGGGTTGCGGGCGATCGGCTACCCATAAAAAAACAGCAGGGATTTTTCCCTGCTGTCAAAGAGGAGGAGTATTGCACTACTGTCATGCAATAGTTCGGTTTTGCCGAACGCAGTTGAATCATAGCAATGATCTTGAGTGATTGGAATGCGACAAATTGTCGCACTTGAGCAAAAGTCAAATAAAAAGAAATCGGCAGGGAGAAGAACTCCCTGCGAATTAAGGAGGAAATCGATGTGAGACAGGAGGTAATCGAGCAATTACCTTGTCCAATAGTCTAGTGGGTCGCGGCGAACTTCGCCATGTGACAAATTGTCGCACCATGGGAAGTACTCCCCCATAGTCATGTTGCAAATTCCGCTGCATTCTGCCGACGCCGCCCGCCGCAATCTGCATTGGTTGTTCGTGCTGCGCAATCTTCTCATCGTCGCCGAGGTGATGATCATTCTAGTGACGGTGTACGGGATCGGCGTGCCTCTGGATACCGATCCCCTTTGGGGCATCATCGCCCTGGTGGTGACCCTGAATTGTCTGACCTGGTATCGGCTGCAGCACGACCATCCGGTGGCGGAATGGGAATTGTTCGCCCATCTGTGTCTGGACGCCGTGATCATCACGGCCTTGTTGTATTTCGCCGGTGGGGCGACCAATCCCATGGCCTGGTTCTTGTTGCTGCCCTTGATCATCACCGCTACGGTTCTGCCGCAGCATTACACCTGGTACATGATGTTGTTGACCTGCGGTGGCTATACCATCCTGATCTTTCATTATCATCCACTGCCCGCTATCCCGGTGGCCGAAGTGGTCGATCCGACGCTGCTGCCGCCGGAGATGGAAGATCGACAACGTTTCGAGCTCCACACCTTCGGAACCTGGGTCGGCTTCGTCTTCAGTGCCGGACTGGTGGCGTATTTCGTGGTGGAAATGGCCAACACCCTGCGGGAACGGGAACGTAGGCTGGCCGAGATTCGTGAGCAGGCCCTGCGCGACGAGCGCCTGGTGGCGTTGGGTACCCTGGCGGCGGGAGCCGCCCATGAGATGGGCACACCCTTGGGAACCATGGCGATTCTGTTGCAGGAATTACTGGAGGACTACGGCGGTGAGGAACATTCCGAGTTGCGCCGGCGGTTGTTGATCTTCAAGGATCAGATCGAGCGCTGCAAAACGGCGTTGTCGATCATGTCGGCTTCGGCGGGACAGGTCCGGGCGGAATCCGGCCACATGGAAGAGGTACGACGCTTTCTCGAGAAGCTGGTCGGCCGTTGGCGCCAGCAGCGGCCGCACGGCAGATTGCAACTGGAAATTGCGGCCGAAACCGACGGCCGGGCGCGGATCCTGGCGGAACACACCTTGATCCACGCCCTGCTGAACATTCTCAACAATGCCGCCGACGTTTCCAGCGAACCGGTCATCCTGCGGGCCTGGTGGAATCGCCGGCGTCTGGAACTGGTCGTGATCGACCAGGGTCCGGGGATCGACCCCCATCTGCGCCGCCAACTGGGACGCCAGCCGGTGGTTTCCAAGAAGCAGGGACTGGGCGTCGGCCTGTTTCTGGCTTACGCCACCATCGAGCGTCTGGGCGGGGAAATCGACATGGAGCGGCTGTCCCAGGGCGGATTCTGCACCCGCATCCGTTTGCCTTTGTTGACCTGTCAGGAAAACCATGAGTGACCATCCGCGATTGTTGTTGGTTGACGACGACGAGGTGTTTTGCCAGGTTTTGGAGCGCGCCCTGGCCAAGCGTGGCTTCGAGGTCAGCGTGGCGCTGAATCTGAGCGACGGGTTGCGTCTGGCGGAGAAGCTGACCCCCGAATACGCCGTGATCGATTTACGCATCGGCCATGATTCCGGACTTGCCCTGGTTAAAGCGCTCAAGGAACTCGACGCCAACACCCGGATCGTGATACTGACCGGATATGCCAGCATCGCGACGGCGGTGGAGGCCATCAAGCTCGGGGCGACCCATTATCTCACCAAGCCCGCCGACGCCGATGAGGTGGTCGCCGCCCTTCACAAGGAAGACGGGGATCCCAACGTGTCGATCAAGGAGCGACCGCTCTCGGTCAAGCGCCTGGAGTGGGAATATCTGCAGAAGGTTCTGATGGAGCATGGCGGCAATATCTCCGCGGCGGCCCGTGCCTTGGGGATGCACCGGCGTACCTTGCAGCGTAAACTGGACAAACGCCCGGTGCGTGAATGAAACTTGGCGGGGACGGAAAGACGGAGTATTATCAGTTTCCGTTCTATGCCAAGAATAAAATTTCATATAACAAGCATCAGGAGGCTGAACCATGGCAGAAACCCTCTCCCACAAGGTGGTCATCGTCGGGGGTGGAACCGCGGGCCTGGCTGTCGCCGCCCATTTGAAGAAGATCGACGAGTCCCTCGACATTGCGGTACTGGAACCGAAAGACGTGCATTACTATCAGCCGGGATGGACCCTGGTGGGTGCTGGTGAGATGAAGCCGAAGGCCACCTGGCGGCCGATGAAAGACGTGGTTCCTGAGGGCGTGACCTGGATTCAGGATGCGGTGGCGGAGTTTGATCCCGAAAACAAATCTCTGAAGACCGCCGCGCACAAAACGGTCACCTACGAATATCTGGTCGTCGCCGCCGGCATCGAGATCGCTTGGGACGCCGTCCCCGGATTGCAGGACGCATTGCAGGGTAACATCGGCGTCGTTTCCATCTACGACTACGATTATGCCCCCCTGGTATGGGAGGCGGTCAAGAATTTCTCCGGTGGCACGGCTATCTTCACCCAGCCCAAACCCCCCTTCAAGTGTCCGGGTGCGGCGCAAAAGATCATGTACCTGTCGGACGACGCCTGGCGCAAACGCAACGTGCGGGGAAAGAGCAAGATCCTGTTCTTTTCGGCCGCCCCCGGGATTTTCCCGGTCAAGCGCTATGCCAGGACGTTGAACGAGGTCCTGAAACGCAAGGCGGTCGAAACCCATTTCCAGCATCATCTGGTCGCCATCGATCCGGAGAAGAAGGAGGCCACTTTCGAGCACGTTTCCACCGGGGATCGGCAAACCCACGCCTTCGACTTTCTGCACGTCACGCCGCCGATGCGGCCACCGGCGTTTCTGAAAGAATCCCCCCTGGCGGACGAAGCGGGTTGGATGAACGTCGACAAGCACACCCTGCGGCACGTCAAGTACCCCAACGTCTATGGCCTGGGCGACTGCACTAACACGCCCAATTCCAAGACCGCCGCGGCCGCCAGAAGTCAAACCTACGTGGTGGTCAGCAACCTGATCACCGACATGGGGGGCGGCGAAGGCCTCGCCGCTTACGACGGTTACGCCTCCTGTCCCCTGACGACGGGTTACGGCAAGTTGGTGCTGGCTGAGTTCGACTACAATCTTCTGCCCAAGGAGACCTTTCCCATCGATCAGAGCAAGGAACGCCGCAGTATGTACTGGTTCAAGAAATATTTTCTTCCCTGGTACTACTGGAACGTCCTGCTCAAGGGCGGGGACACGCCCATGTGGCCTCTGGGGTGACGGAACCGATGGAAAACGCCGGGAAACCGGCGTTTTCCGTCTCCGGCGGGCGGATTGACCGGTGGGATCGGCGTCAAGATGCTGCGTAGGGGGGATGATGCTATAGTTTTAGCTGGTGCAAGTAAGCGAAATGGGGGATGCATGCGACAGATCGTAATGGGCGCCGTTTTGATCGGCTGGAGCACCTGGGGCTTCGCTTTCGAAGCGGTCATCCAGGGAAAGAGACTGGTCCCGCAACAGGAAACCCAGACCTGTATCGAAATCGCCGGGGAATATCCCGGGGTCCGGATCGAGGCCAGTGAAATCGGCAAGACACCGCAGATCTGCTTCAGCGACGCCCGGCGCGACATCATCAGTTTGCACAATGTCACCTTCGTGGCCACGGGCGAGGAAGCGGTCTTGCGTTCGTCCGCCGCGACCGGTACGGAAGAGGGGGATGCGACGTCCGTCGGGGCTGCGGCAGCCGAATCCAACCCGGGATTGCCCGACGTGGTCATCGAGTTCAGCCATACCTTCCCGCCGGGACCCAACGGTCACATCATGGCCAGGACCAAGATCGCCGGTTTCTTCGCCACGCCGACTGGGCTCGGAGTCGCCAGCGGCAACCATGTCCGCTTTGCCGGCATCTTTTCCCAGGGTGGGGTCGAGGACCTGATCGCCGAACCGTTCGACCGGGTGGTGGGTGAGGATATCGACAGCGCCATCTTCGAAAGCAAAGCCAAGAAACGCTATCTGATCGCCGGTCCCCGTACCCTGAAAGGCAGGCTGGTGATCAACTTCGCCGCCCCGGGACACAAATTGACGCTGGTGAAGGGCGCCACGGTCAGCATCGATCGGGGAGCCCGTTTCGAGGACAAGCTCGAGGAAGTGGAAGAGAGCGTCGAGATGCTTCGGGATGTGGTGCCGGAGGAAGCACCCGCAGAAGAAGAGAAAGGGCCTTCCTTGGAGGAGGAGCTGCAGCTCTGACTCATCGCTGGCAGCGGGGGCAGAAATAGGTGGCCCGCTGTCCCAGTTTCAGGCGCTGAACCGGGGTGTGACAGCGGGGGCAGGGCTGCCCCTCCCGGCCGTACACGCCCAGGGTCAGCTGGAAATAACCCGGTTGTCCCCGATCGTTGACGAAATCCCGCAGGGTGGTGCCGCCGTCGTCGATCGCCCGGGCGAGGACTGTCCGGATGGCGGTGGCCAGGCGGTCGCATTCTTCCCGCTCCAGGGAATCGGCCGGACGGGTGGGGTGAATTCCGGCGAGGAACAGAGCCTCGTTGGCATAGATGTTGCCGAGTCCGGCGATACGGTGTTGGTCCATGAGGAGGTTCTTGATCGGACGCCGGCTTGAGCGGGTCAAACGGTAAAGGAAGTTATCGTCGAATTCCCGCTCCAACGGTTCGATTCCCAAATCCCTGAGCAGGGGATGTTCGTGAACGGATCCCTGCCACCAGAGGACGCTGCCGAAGCGGCGGGGGTCCCGCAGGACCAGATGGCGGCCGTCGTCCAGGGAAAGAATCAGGTGGTCGTGCTTTCCGGGGGGGCGTTCGCCGACGAGGCGCAGGCTGCCTGACATTCCCAGATGAACGATGAGGGTACCGCCGTCGATGGTCAGCAGCAGATATTTGCCGCGCCGCCCGATCTTCCGAATCGTTTTGCCGCGCAGTTGGTCGCCGAGATCCCGGGGGACCGGCCGGCGCAGGCGCGGCTGACGGACCTGGACGGCGACGATGCGCCGGCCGCGCAGGGAGGGCTCGAGACCGCGACGGGTGGTCTCGACTTCCGGGAGTTCCGGCATCAGGAATCTGGCGCTTGCTGGGGTTTCGGCGGTTGCAGCAGACGGATGCCGGTCTCGCGGTAGAAGTGATAGGCGAGCTCGAGATCCGGGCGCAACAGGATCACTTCCGGTTCCTCCGCCAGGAGGACGAAGGTCAGCGTTCCGTCTTCCAGACCGACCCGGATGGTCGGTTTGTCCTTGGGGGCCGGCCCCGGGTGGGGAGCGACCCGGAGCGCCCGGGCGTTGCGCCATTCGTCGATCCAGCGTTGCAGTACGGCGGGGTCGGCTTCCGGTGCCGAGCGCCAGCTTCCCTTCGCCGATAGTTGGAGTTGCCAGCCCGGTACTGTCAGAGTCTGGATGGCGGCGGTCGCCGGGAGCAGGCGGGTGTCCAGCCAGTCGCTGGCCGGTGAAGTGAGCAGATGGAACAGGGTGTCGTCGATCAGATGAACCGTCTGCCCGTCGACTTGCACATAGCGGCGGAAATCGATGGGATTCTGCCGGCCGAAACGAAAACGATGGCCGTCGAGCGCGACCTCCGCCTCGGGAGGTTCCAGGCCGAAGCGGGACCACTCGGCGCGGGGAATGGAATAGCGGGCGTGGCTTTGGGTCCGGGGCAGCCGAAGGATTTGTTCAATGCGGTAGGGATCGGCCGGCGCCGTGTAGGGCTGCTGCATCCACCAGTCGTCGTCCCGGCGCTCAAAGCGAAGCACCCGGTCCTGGTATTTGACCGTGATCCGTCCGATCGCCTGGGGATCGAGATCAGCCAGTTTGGGTTCCTCTGGTTGCGGCCGGCTTTGCAGCCAGGCGACCCAGGCGCCCAGTCCGGCCACCAGTACCAGCAAAACGACGATCGAACGCCAGCCGCTCATGTCAGATCCGCCTCCGACGCCACCAGATCAGCAGTCCGGCACTCAGCAGCGTCAGGGGTAACAGGACGAGAAACCCCAGGCCGATGAGAGCCAGTGCCAGGGAAGACAATTGCAGTTGGGTGTCGGGCGCGGTTTTGGCGGGGATGTCGATCAGACGGTCGTTGTGGCTGAGCCACTGGACGATGTTGAGTCCCAGATCGAGATTGCCGCCGTTGCCAAGATAAGTGTTGGTGAGAAAGTCCCCGTCACCCATGGCGACGACTCGCTGCTCTTGATCCTGGCCCCGTTCCCGGGTCAGGGCCAAACCCAGGGTCAGAGGGCCTTCCTGTTCCCCTTGATCCGGGTCGAAGCGGATCTCGCCTTCCAGGGGACCGCGCTCGGTCCAGGCCCGGGGCAGGGAGCGGAGGAAAGGGACGGCGATGTAGTTTTCCTCATTCGCGCGCTTCAGGGCCCGGGCCCGGGGGAACAGGGTTAGATTCTGAAAGTTGCGGGTGATGGGGTGGGGCGGGTATTCCACCACCAGGGCGAAGGTCGGATCGCTGATGCCGAGGGCGCTGCCGGTGGGATCGACCACTACGCCGGGAAGCCATCGGACACCGAGGGCCTCCGCCAAAGGCTCAAGGCCTTGAAGGTCGCCGGGCTCCGCCATCCACCACAGGTTGCCCCCTTTCTCCAGGTACTGTTTCAGCAGTTTCACCTCTCCGGGCAGGTACGTCACCCGGGGGCTGGCGATCACCAAGAGGGAAGCGTCTTGCGGTAGTTTCGGTTCCTTGACCGGATTCCAGGTGGTGACCGTGACGCCCCGTTGGCGCAGATTGTCGCCGAATCGTCCCAGATCGAAGTTGGCTTCCCCCTCGGGACTGCGCTCGCCGTGGCCGGTGACGAAGACGACTTTCTGTTCGCCGCTTCCCGCCAGGCGCACCAAGGCGTTGGTCAGGGCGGTTTCGCTCAGGTCGTGGATTTTTTCCGTGCGCTGGTGGTAGTCGATGACCAGTTCCCCATCCATGGTGATCCCCAGTTCCCGCACCTTTTCCGGATGCAGATACGGATTCACGAACACCAGTTTCAGATCGGCCTTGCTGCGCTGATAGGGCAGCACCAGCTCGCGGATGCGTTCGCGCAGCTGATTGTCCTCCCGGGCGTAGGCGGTGACGGTGACCGGCCCTTCCAGAGTCCGCAGTACCTTGCGGCTGGCTTCCGACAGGGTGTGACGTCCCGCCGCCGTCCAGTCCCATTCGGTGTAATAGCGCTGCGACAACCATGCCAGCAGGCCCACCAGGATCAGGAACAGGGCGGTGAAAAGCAGATGCTGCAGCCGGATCTGCCGGTGAATGTGACGGTCGATCTTCATTTTTGCAACCGGTCGTAATCGAGGCGGCGGATGCTCAAGATCAGAAACGTCGCGATCAGCAGCACAAAGTAGCTGACATCGACGGTGCTCACCAGGCCCTTGGTCAGGTTCTCGTAATGGCGCAGCAGGGACAGATAGCCCAGAACCTTTTCGTTTTCCGTGTCGATGGTGACGCTCCAGTCGATGATCCACAGAAGCAGCAGGGCACCGAAGCTGCCCACCGCGGCGACCACCGGCTGGGACGCCAGGGTGGAGAGGAACAGGCCGATGGCGGCGAAGGCGGCCAGGAGCAGGCAGAGCGCCAGCACGCAGGCGGCCAGTTTGCCCCAGTCCAGATGGGTTCCCAGAGAGAGGGAGAGGGGCATGGCGGTGATCATGAGTACCATGAGTCCCAGCAGAGCCATCACCCCCAGATATTTCCCCAGCACGATCTCGCCGACCGAAACCGGGGCGCTGAACAACAGGCTCAGGGTGCGGTTGCGCCGCTCTTCGGCGATGAGGCGCATGGTCAGCAGCGGTACCACCAGCAGCAGAATGACGCCGGCGTTGCCGAACAGGGGAACGGCGATCAGGTCCGTCACCCCGGGACTGTCGCTCAAGACGGCCAAGCGCGGTTGCAGCATCTGGAAGTATTCGATCTGGGCCAGAAAGATGTAGGCCAGCAACAGCTGCACCACGGCCAGGATGCACCAGGCCAGTGGCGACAGGAACAGGCTGCGCAGTTCGCGCGCGGCGATCACCAGGGCGTTCATGCGGCTTCCTGTCGGGTGATGTCGACGAAGATTTCCTCGATGGAATGACGCACGGGCGTGAGCTCCAGCAGACCCCAGCCCTTTTCCACCACCAGGCGGGCGATGGCTTCGGCGGGGTTGCCGTCGCGGTCGTGATAGACCTGATAACGGTGATTTGGTTCGTCCAAGACCTCCAGGTCGTGGACCCCGCTCAAGGCCTTGAGTTGACCGGCGTCGACCGGCCGGCGGGTGGCCAGGATCAGACTGGAGGCACGCATGTGGCGTTCCAGTTCGGCGATGGGAGCGTTGAGGGCCACCCGCCCCCGATGGATGATCATGACCCGGCTGCAGACGGTCTGCACTTCGGGGAGGATGTGGGTGGACAGCAGGACGGCGTGTTCCCGTCCCAGATCGCGGATCAGGCCGCGGATTTCCCGGATCTGGATCGGGTCGAGTCCCACGGTGGGTTCGTCCAGCACGACCACGGGGGGAGTGTGGAGAATGGCCTGGGCGATACCGACCCGTTGCTGAAAGCCCTTGGAAAGATTGCCGATCAGGCGGCGGCCGACCTGCTCCAGTCCGCAACGGGCTTTGGCCTCGTCGCGGGCGTGCCGGAGTCGGGCGCCGGTCAGACCGTGGAGACGGCCGCAGTAATCCAGGTACTCGTCCACGGTCAGTTCCCGGTACAAAGGGGGAACTTCCGGCAGGTAGCCCAGATGGCGTTTGGCTTCCTTGGGACGATCCAGCAGATCGATGCCGTTGATGCGAATTTCCCCGGCGCTGGGTGCCAGGTTGCCGCACACCATCTGCATGGTGGTGGACTTGCCGGCGCCGTTGGGACCCAGGAAGCCGAGGATCTCCCCTTTTTCCAGGGACAGGGAAAGATCGGCCACGGCGCAGGTATCGCCGTAGAAACGGTAGAGGTTTCGGGCGTCAATCAGCATGCACTTCTGCCAGCAATGATCGAAGTTCGTGTTGCAGGCGTTTTCGGTTGAACAGGAATTTCCACTTGGCCCCGCCGCACTGGCGCCAGAGGACGGCGGAACGTATCCCGGCCAGCAGCAGGGCACGGATCCGGTTGGCGTTGGCGGGGTTGCCCAGATGCACCCGTTCGCCGGTGATGAGGATTTTCGGTCCCAGAGGGCTGATGTTGCGATGATAGGTCTCGGCAAGGATCTCCAACACCGCCTCGTCGAGCAGAGTGTTCTTCCTGGCGCAACCGGCAGCCTGTTCCACGCCGGCGCGTACCTGTTTGCGCACTTCGGGCCGGTTTTCCAGCCGGCTCTGCAGCATCACCAGTTGGGCGCTGTAGCGGGCGTGTTCCGGATCGATTTGTCTCCGCCCCCCCAATTGCTGCTGCAGTTTCAGCAAGCCGGCGCGAATGCCCGAAAGGCCGCCGTAGACGTCCTCGACGCTCTCGGCGTCGATCTTCAGGGTGCTGCCGATGCTGGCGGCCATGGCGTCGGCGTCCGCCTGGCCCCGTTGGGCGATCTGTTGGACCAGGTGCACGGCCTGAGCCAGACCGGCGAGCGCGATCACCTGATTGCGGGTCGATTTGAGCATGGTCAAATAAGATACCCGTTACCGCCACAGGTTAGCAACTTGCCGCCGGTGGAGGTTGCCAACCCACTGTCGAGGTGCTTTTCCGCTTTCGGTCCGGTAGACCACTGCCGGACGTCGGAAAAACAGACGGATCGGGGTTGAGCCGGTGGTAAAGGGTCCGTGACGCTGCCCGCCGTGCCGTGTAAAATACCCGATCATTTTTGCTCCAGGGCCAATCCATACAATTTTGATGACCAGATACGTTTTCATCACCGGCGGGGTGGTTTCCTCCCTCGGGAAGGGCATCGCTGCCTCTTCCCTGGCGGCGATCCTCGAAGCCAGGGGTCTCAAAGTGACCCTGACCAAACTGGATCCTTACATCAACGTCGATCCCGGAACCATGAGTCCCTATCAGCACGGGGAGGTCTTCGTCACCGACGACGGGGCCGAGACCGATCTCGATCTGGGGCATTACGAGCGTTTCGTCTCCACCCCCATGGGGCGCAAGAACAATTGGACCACCGGCCGGATCTACGCCAACGTCATTCGCAAGGAGCGCCGCGGCGACTATCTGGGCGGCACCGTTCAGGTCATCCCCCATATCACCGACGAGATCAAGCGGGCCATCACCGACAGCGCCGAAGGTTTCGACGTCGCCCTGATCGAGATCGGCGGCACCGTGGGGGACATCGAGTCCCAGCCTTATCTGGAAGCCATCCGCCAGCTGGGAATGGAGCTCGGACCCGGGCGTTCGGTGTTCGTCCATTTGACCCTGGTGCCGTTCGTGCGTTCCGCCGGGGAATTGAAGACCAAACCCACCCAGCACTCGGTCAAGGAGCTGCGTGCCATCGGTATTCAGCCCGACGTGCTGCTGTGCCGCTCCGAAAAGGGGTTGCCCCGAGGGGAACGCAGCAAGATCGCGCTGTTCACCAGCGTGCCGGAGGAGGCGGTGATCTCGGCGGTGGACGCCGATTCCATTTACCGCATTCCCCTGTTGCTCCACGACCAGCGCCTCGACGAGATCGTCCTGGACAAACTGCAGTTGACGGCCCCACCCGCGGATCTGTCGGTCTGGCAGGAGGTGGTCAGTGCCCTGGAAAATCCGCGGCACAAGGTCACCATCGCCATCGTCGGCAAATACGTGGATCACGTGGATGCTTACAAATCCCTGCACGAGGCCCTGGTGCACGCCGGTATCCACACCCGGACCCGAGTCGTCATCCGCTACGTGGATTCCGAGGACGTGGAACAGCACGGTACCGCCGCCCTGGATGGCTGCGACGCCATTCTGGTGCCGGGCGGCTTCGGCAAGCGCGGGGTGGAGGGGAAGATTGCCACGGCCCGCTTCGCCCGGGAACGCCGCATTCCCTATCTGGGGATCTGCCTAGGGATGCAGGTGGCGGTGATCGAATTCGCCCGTCGGGTGGCCGGGCTCGAAGGCGCCCACAGCACCGAGTTCCAACCGGACACGCCGCATCCGGTGATCGCGCTGATCACCGAGTGGCAGGACGCGACCGGTCGTGTCGAGCGTCGAGATCAGGACGCCGACCTGGGAGGGACCATGCGCCTCGGGGCCCAGCCCTGCCGCCTGCATCCGGGTAGTCTGGCCTATCGCCTCTACGGTGCGGAACGAATCCGCGAACGCCACCGTCATCGTTATGAGTTCAACAACGCCTACCGGCAGGTTCTGGAATCCGCCGGATTGCGGGTTTCCGGCGTTTCCGACGACGGTCAGTTGGTGGAAATCGTCGAGATTCCCGATCACCCGTGGTTTCTCGGGTGCCAGTTCCATCCGGAGTTCACCTCCACCCCGCGCCGGGGGCATCCTCTGTTCATCGGATTCATCAA
>Ga0256841_1002741_pt1 | contig 13722 bp, 7 predicted proteins | sample 356308metaG_FD_185971 | JGI IMG/M metagenome (GOLD analysis project Ga0256841, IMG submission 185971) | Hydrothermal vent microbial communities from Mid Atlantic Ridge, Atlantic Ocean - 356-308 | ecosystem: Environmental > Aquatic > Marine > Hydrothermal vents | place: Atlantic Ocean: Mid...
ATTTTATAAAAAAATAGATTATATCGATTAGGAAATAGACAATTGGTATTCCTCATTTTCCTATATAAAAAAAATTTTATACTACAAAGATTTTTTAATTTTTATTAAATCAAAAAATCTATTTTCACAAAATGTTTTACAATCTCACTCCCACTCAAACAAATCCTTCTAATTTAGATTATTTATATTTTAATTATTATACAAAGTTAAATTATTTTTGAATCCGTTATATCAAGCCTTTTCGGATAGCCTTTGCTACTGCTTCGGATTGTGAATGTACGTGAAGTTTTTTATAAATATTTCTAATATGATGTCTAACTGTATCTACACTAATAAAAAGTGAATCGGCTATTTGTTGATAGTTATCTCCTTCGGAAAGTTTACTAACTACTTCCCTTTCCCTATCCGAAAGTTGAACATCCGTATCTTTTTCGAAATTATTTTTATTGTTTTTTTGAAAAACCGAAATCACTTGTCTTGCAATCATAGAACTCATAGGCGAACCTCCTTCGTAAACTTCTTTAATTGCTTCAAGTAATCTGCTTGGCGGTGTATTTTTTACCAAATAACCGCAAGCTCCGGCACACAATGCTTCAAAAACAACATTGCTTTCTTTATAAACAGTAAGCATTAAAATATCCAATTCGGGATTTATTTGCTTTGCTTTTTTTACTCCTTCGATTCCGTTAATTCCGGGTAAACCTATATCCATAAGTACAACATCAATAACTAAATTTTTTAATTCCGATAAAAAATCTTCGCAATTTCCATAAGAGGCAACACATTTGTAACCTTCGGTTCCGTTTATTAAAGCGGCTAATCCTTCTCGTATATTCGTGTTGTCTTCTATTATTGCTACATTAATCATTTATTTAATTGTTCCTTTAAAAATAATCCGAGTTCCTTTTTCGGGTACGGAATTAATAGTAATATTTCCATTTATTTTTTTTGTCCGGTTTTTAATGTTAACCAAACCGTTGCCGTTAAAATCTTTTTTACTATTGAACCCTTTTCCGTTATCTTCCAAACTTATTGTAAGTTTATTTCGGTTTACAAAAATTTGAAGTGATATTTTATTACATCCGCTATGTTTAATACTGTTGTTTAACGCTTCTTTAAAAATCAAATATATATTTTGTCTATATTCCAGCGGTAATCTTATTGAATTTAATTTTTCCAAATTTGTTGTTACAAGTTTAATACCAAGTTGTTGAAGAATTTCGCCATAAGAATCCTTAAGTCTTACAATCAAATCGTATAGAGAATCTTGTTTCGGATTAACAACCCAAACAATGTCGCTCATTACATCAACAAGGTTTCTGGATAATTGGCTGACTTGATTAAGATGTTTTTTGGCTAATTGCGGTTTTGCTATTTCGTGCGAAGCAATTTCACTGAGTATTGATATTTCCGTTAAACCGGCGCCAATATTATCGTGTAAGTCTTCCGCTAAATTATTTTTCAATTTATCCATTTCGATTAAGTGATTAAATCTTTGATAAACAAAAAAAGCAATCAAAGCAATAACGGAAAAAGTTACTAAGGAAATGAACCACCATTTACTCCAGAACGGAGTTAATATTTCAATTTCTATACTTGCATTGTTTTTGCTCCATAGTCCGTCGGCGTTAGTACCGTAAACAATAAATTTGTAATTACCCGGACTTAAGTTTGTATAATTTACTTTTCTGTTTGTTGCATCGGTTAAAGACCAATTTTTATCCAAGCCTTCCAGCATAAATTTATATTTGTTTTTAAGCGGATTAACATAATCCAACGATGCAAATTCGAAAGAAAAGTAATTTTGACTTCTATCCAAAGTTAACTTATTTTTTTTACCAATTACGGTTTTATCAAAAATTTTTATTTTACTAATAACAACCGGCGGATTATAATTGTTTAATATTATATTATCCGGATAAAAGTAGTTTAATCCTTTAATACCGCCAAAGTAAAAAATTCCATTTTCCGATTTAAGATAAGCACCGCCGTTGAATTCCAAACTTTGAAGTCCGTCATTTAAATCGTATTGAGTAAATGCTTTTAAATCTTCTTCAATTCTGAAAATACCCTTATCGCTACTAATCCAAAATCTGTTGAACTTATCTTTCAATATTCCGTAAACATCATCGCAAGGTAAATTTATTTTTTCTCTGAGGTGAACAAATCTTTCTTTATTTATATCGAAAATTTCCAAACCACCTCCGAAAGTTCCTATCAATAATTGTCCGTCATTTGTTTCGTTAATTACCATAATACGATTATCGCTTAAAGAATTTTTATATTTATCGTTATGGATATAATATTTAAACAATCCGGTATCCGGATTATATTTGTTTAATCCTCCTCCGAAAGTTCCTATCCACAATATTCCTTTTTTGCTTTTGTAGATTGTATAAATTCTATTATCGCTTAAACTGAAAGGATTGGAAGGATTATGTTCGTAACTAAAAAATTTTGCTTTATGTGTTTTATAAAATTCTGCAATATTCAATTTATCCAAACCACCGCCGAATGTTCCAATCCAAAGTGTTGAATCGTTTTCCAGCAACAAGCTTTGTATTTGATTTGCACCAATTGAATAACGATTTTCATTTTTATAAATAAAATGTTCAGACTTTTTTGTTTTAGTATTGTAAAAGGTTAAACCTCCCGAATATGTACCTATCCAATAATTATTTTTGCCATCTTCTACAATAGCACGCACATGATTGGATAAAAGAAAATTATTTTCTTCGGTTAAATATGTATAACTTTTTTTCGTCGGATTATAAATATTAACTCCACCTCTAAAAGTTCCAATTAACAAATTATGATTTTTAGTTTCATATATTTTCCAAATAATGGCATCGTTCAACGATTTATATTTTCGTTTTTTAATCGGGAAAGAAAAGAATCTGTTTTTCCCTTTTTGTAATTTATTTATTCCTCCTCCTAAATTTGTACCAACCCAAAGTAACCCGGAACGATCTATATATAAAGAAATTACTTCGTTTTCGCTAAGAGAGGATTCATCAAAAAAATTAGCTTTGAGGTTAATAATGTTTTTTCTTTTATTTAACTTAAAAAGACCTCCGCCGAAACTTCCGAACCAAATTTCATTTTTATCCGCTATTATTGTAATTATGTCGTTTCTAACCATTCCTTTCGATGCGTATGATTCAACATTATAATTATTGAAAACAACATTCTGCGGTTTATTGTATTTATACTTACTCTTTATTTCCGAAATACCGCTATCGAAAGTAGCAATCCAAATATTACCTTCGGCATCTTCACATAATGATGTTACATTTTTACCGGCAGAGTAAGAATTATCGGGTATGAAATTTTCAAAAATTATTTGTCCTTTCATATCTTTTAGTTGGCTTCGGGATAAACCTCCTCCGAAAGTTCCAATCCATAAGTAATTATTTTTATCAATTAGCAATTTAGAAATTTTATTGGAGCTTAATGTATTTGGGTTATTTTTAAAACTGTAATAATATTTTTTTTCCTTCGTTTCGGGATTGAATTTTATCAAACCTTTCCCCCAAGTTGCTATCCACAATTCACCGTTTGCATCTTGAGCAATAGATGTTATTGTACTGTAATGATAACGCGAAAATGAAATTGGGAAGTTCAATATTCTTTCGTCTTTTGTGCTGAACCACGAGCTGCTTGAGGCAATGTCATAATGAGTAAAAGATTCCGTTGTTTTGTTAAATTTGTTTAATATGCCGTTTGTCGTACCAATCCAAAGTATGCCGTTATTGTCTTCAAAAACAGATGTTATTCCGTTATCAGAAACTGAAGTTGAATCTTTTGGATTATTGGTGTAAACAACAAATTCATAACCGTCGTAGCGGTTCAATCCGTTCGCCGTACCAAACCACATAAAGCCCTCTTTATCTTGCAAAATGGAATAAACCGTACTTTGTGATAATCCTTCTTTAACACCAATATGTACAAATTTATATTTTCCGTTTTCAATTGAATTTATGTTAGAAAATATTACTTTAAAAAAAACAAATAATAAAATTACAATATAACTATCTTTGCGTTTCATAATAAAATATACACAATTCTATTAAAATTTATTCACGTAATTATTTGCGAATAAATTTGAATTTTTTAGTTTAATTAGTTTGAATCCAAATTATGCATTATAATTTAGAAATTGTTTTTAAAACTCTAATATGCAATAAGTTAAAGAGACTTTTTTATTTAATTCTTCCTAATGCTTTGTATTAGAATAATTGCTTTATTTTCAATAGTTTAGTGCTATTCTGTTTTTTCCTTGCATAATTCGGGTTGAATGTTTACTATATAAAAACATAATATCATCATGTAAAAGCGAAAATTAAAAGTAATTATTTTTCAGGTGTTTATGTGTAATAATTTTTGTATAATTCCGAATCCTTTTTACAAAAAAAACATCACATACATAAACAATTTAATAAATTTATTAAGGAGAAAAATGACTGAACATTTAACAAAGCAAACTTTTTTGGAAAAAGTTTTCAACTACGAGCAAAATAAAGAATGGAAATTTAACGGCGATTTACCATGTATTATAGATTTTTATGCAGATTGGTGTCAGCCTTGTAAAATTGTAGCTCCTATTTTGGAAGAATTAAGTGAGGAATATGCCGGAAAAATTAATGTATATAAAATAGATACCGAATCGGAACGAGAATTAGCAGCTGCATTTGGTATTCAGAGTATTCCTTCTTTATTGTTTTGTCCTAAAGATGACAAACCGCAAATGGCACAGGGTGCATTGCCTAAACCGGCTTTGGTTGAAGCAATAAATAGTGTTTTATTAAAAACAACACCTGCCAACTAAAATATATTTTTTTTTAAGTTAAGCCGTTTAATAAAATTTATTAAGCGGCTTTTTTATTTATTGAACAGTAATATTTGTATTTATTTTAAATTTATTTTTCCTACCCACAATTTTTTCCCCGTTTATAATAAATATCCATTTCCCCTTTCTTTTTTGAGGATATGAAATTTCTGCAGGATATTTAGCGGAATAATGTTCGTTATTAAATAAATATCTTTTTGCAATAGTAGAATCCGGTTCTAACAAATCAATATAATCCAAAGAAATTTCTTGGTTAAATTTGAAAAAGAAATTTAATTTTCCGGTTAAATACATATAACGATATTCTGTTTTAACGGTTACATTTTTAGTAGTATCTTTCAAATCAATTTTGTATTTCGATGTATAATTTTTAACTACATTTGCAATAAATGTTGTATCACTAAAATCTTTTAGGGCTAGTGTTATTTGATAGTTGCCGGTTTTTAAGTTTTTCAAAGTATCGGGTGTTATTTTATGGGTATTTTTTTGTTCCAATTTTATTAAAGCCCCTATAGGATCCGACATTATAAAAATATTTCCTTTAGTTTCTTGGGGTTTCAATTGAATATTTTTTTTTATAGTTGAATTTTTAAGTAAGTGTATAACAAATGATGTATCGGTAAAATTACTTTTCGATAATTTTATATTATAATAACCCGGGGTTAAATTCGTTAAACTATCCGGTGTAAATTTATTTGTAGTTATGTTATTCAAAAAAATTTCTGCCTGCGGCGGAGAAGATGATATGTATATTTTACCCGAAGTAATTATTTTTTTAAGTTTAATATTTTTGGTAGTTCTTAAATTTTTAAAAACCTTTACTGCAAAAGAAGTATCATAAAAATTCTTTTTTTGTAAAGTTACTTCGTACAAACCGGATTCCAGATTGGTAATACTATCGGGTGTAACTTTATTTATATCGGTTCCCAGTAAAATAATTTTAGCTCCGCTTGGTTCGGAGGTTAAATAGATACTTCCGTTTAACGTTTTATTAACTTCTATTACATTTTCGTCAACGCAACCGTTAATTATCAGCGTAATAGTTACAATTAAAAATATTTTAAAAATTGGTTTCATGTTCTTAAATAATTATTTAATCTTAATAATTTTAATTCTTCTATTTTTCATCCTTCCAAAAACCGTATTATTATTTGCAATCGGAACGGAATCTCCCATAGCGGCAAATTCCAAATTTGCAGGAGGAACATCCCTTTCTATTAGATATCTTCGAATAATATTAATTAACTTTTTAGATAGTTCTATTGCTTTTAAATGATTTGTTTGTTTATCAACATGCCCTTCAATTCTCCAATGTTGTTTGGAATTTGTTTTCATCGCTTTTATAATTTTTTCCAATTTAGTTAAACCGTTTTTCTTTATAGTTTTGGAATTCAAGTCTAAAATCTGGTCAACATTTAAAATATAATACCAATTATTATTCAAACTATCGGTTTCTTCTTTTTTATAATTTTTAATTATCGGTTTAACATCGGGACATCCGTCATTATCTTTGTATCCGTTTTTATTTTCCGGTTGATTGGGACATTTATCATCAACATCCGGAATGCCGTCTTTATCATTGTCAAAATCCGGGCATCCGTCCGTATCTTCAAATCCGTCGAAATCTTCCGGTTGATTAGGGCATTTATCATTACTATCCAAAATGCCGTCTTTATCATTGTCAAAATCCGGGCATCCGTCCGTATCTTCAAATCCGTCGAAATCTTCTTTAATGTTTACACAAACATCCACACTATCTGGGATGCCGTCTTTATCGTTGTCAAAATCCGGACATCCGTCTTCGTCTTCATATCCGTCAATATCTTCAGCTATGTATGGACAATTATCATCTTCGTCGTAAATACCATCGCCGTCGGAATCTTTCTTTTGAAATATATTATAACTAATACCAATATTAAAATCTGTGAAATAATCGTTATGAATTCCAAATTTAATTCCGTCTAAATTATCGCTTAAGATAAAATTTAATCCCGTTGTAAAAGTTAATGTTATTGCATTCTTCAATAAATAATTTATTCCAATTTTAGTTTCCAATCCGAAAGATTTATTGTCAACACCATTTATTTTATCAATTAAATTACTGTAAACATGCGATTCGGAAAAAGTAAAATTATGGAAAGAGGCACCCAAATATATAAAAGGATATAATTTTTTATCATTTATAAAACGATAAGAAGTACCTACACCGAATGAAATATCGTTGGTAAGGAAGTTACTCGAAAATCCTAAATTATTTTTTTCCCCTTTTAATGTTCTGAATCCGGCATTAAATCCCAAACTTAAATTGGATAAATCTTTATCATTAAATCTATACTCAACACCTAAAATAATGTTGCTACCGGAACTTGCCGTAATATAGTCACTAACAGCAACATTCATTCCCGCAGAAAATTTTATATTAACATCACCAAGAGTTTTACTGGATTGGGCAAAATTGTTCTGGGTAAATATAACATTTGTATAAACTATTATTAAAATACAAACACTTAAAATTCTTATCCTTTTCATCAATTATAAAAATAATTTTAAAATATTCTTTAAGTAATAATAACTTAATGTTTTTGTCAATAGTATTATCGGAAAATAATTTTTGATTTCTTAAAAGAAACAGATATTGACAACCATTAAAAAATAAAAATCGAACCGAGAATAAAGCCTCGGTTCGATTTTTTTGAAGAGTTAATTTAAGAATTCAAACTTATTTATACGTAAATACTATTTTAACAACAAAAGTTTTTTTGTCTTAACAAAACTGCCGGCTTGCAATTTATAAAAGTAAACACCGCTAGGTAAATTATTAGCGTTAAATGTTACTTGGTATGTACCAGCCGGTTGTTTTTTATTAACCAATGTTGATACTTCTTTACCGAGAATGTCGAAAACATTTAGTCGTATAAAAGAATCAACGTTTATACTATATTGAATTTTTGTAGTGGGGTTAAACGGATTAGGAAAATTTTGATATAATTTAAAATGAGTAGGTAATTTTTTTCCAACTCTTTCAACTGAAGTTGGTAAAATTGTTTGTTCATAAATTTGTTTGGCCACCACTCTTTCAAATAAAATTCTATGGCCTGCATTATTTAGATGAACACCGTCACCGGAATTAAATTCAGGTTTTATTTTATTATTAGAATCAGCAATGCCTGACCAGAAATCTATAGCAAATTTGCCGAAACGAGCAAATGTAGAATCCCTCATTTCAACTTGCATTGTTCTTTTTTCTTCGGAAAAATTTCTGGGTTGAGTAGTGGAAATCCAAACCGGAATATTAACTTCTGCAGCTTTTGCAAGTATTGAATCATAATTGGCTAATTGTTCTTGAACACTAAAACCGTTTGCAACATCATTTGAAGGAAGATTTATAATTATGGCTTTAGGATTAAAAGAAATGGCCTTTGTAATATTATGAGCAACATCGGGTTTCGGTTTACCTTGAGGCGGAGTAAAACCATCGGGCATAAGTTGATAAGTTGTGTAACCTCCAACGGCAAGGTTAATAACTTTAACTGTTGTATTTTTACTAAAAATATATTTCCTATATCTATTTACCCAAGCACTATCGGGAGAACTTGGTCCGGTTCCAGCGGCTGTGGAAGAGCCAAGCACAACTATATTTTCGGTTTTATCTGTAGTTACAATTTTAAAAACTTTATCGCTAATATCAAAAAATTTAGGATTATCTTGTTTAGTTATTTTAATTAAACAAGAATCTGAATTCAAGTTGTCTGGTATTTTCCATTTGGTATATTCTCCGTTAATTGCCGGAGTTGCTGGCGATAAAGTTTCCCAAGTAGTTCCGTTATCGGAAGAAAATTCTATTTTAACAATACTTACATTTTTACTTTGCCATGTAATTCTTGGGAAAGAGCCTGTTGTCCAATATTCATCGCCGTTTGGTGAAGTAATTTGAATTGTTGGGAATCCACCGAAACCGGCAATTTCTTCGTCGGTTAAAGCTCTGGAAAACAATTTAATATCTGAAACAGTTATTTGATTATCTTCGGCACTTTCATCTGCAAACAATAATAATTTGGAAGTCAACGCAAATCTACCGTCAATATCTTGAGGAACACCCGTCTTAACTTTTACACCATTTACGTAATAATCATGTTTATTACCATTTGCAATGCTAATTGCTATTCTATACCATTTGTTGGCAAACACAACAGGGTTAGAGTAACCAGTAACTTTTATTCCCAATTTACCTTTTGAAGACACAAACCAATCGGCATCGTTAGAATTAGTAGTATCGGTTTGCATTAAAGCATACCATAACCCGTCTTCTGAAATTTTAATATCCATCATTAAAGTATAACTATTTACTTTCGTACCTCCTCCGTTAGGAGCAATGCCGTGTTCAATAGTATAAAAACTACCTGGTCCAATACTAACAGCCCCGTCATTTTCAGCAGGTCCTTCAACGGCAGAGTGTGTTCCTGTAAGAATTAAATCGTTACCGCTTTCAGCCACAGTTAAACTATCCGGGTTATCAAAAGTCCAGTGCCCTACCAAACCTAAACCTACATTTTCTTCAATAATGGAAAATGCATGATTACTTATATCGTATATAGATGTATCATTAACATCCGTTAATTTAAGGAAAACAGATTCTTCGGGATTACTTGGTAAATTCCAAGCATAACCGCCGTCGGCAGCAGAAACATTTTCAGCAATTGTTTGCCAAGTATTCATACTATCGGTTGAATACTCAATATTAATAGTTTCTATTTGAGTACTTTCCCATAGAATTGTTTGTTGACTATTTACTTTCCATTGTTCTCCACCGTTTGGAGCAATTAGTTCTAATGTTGGATAGCCACCTAAAGCAGCAATTTCATCATCATTCAAATCTTTTGAAAACAATTTTATATCAGCAACATCAATGCTATTGTCTTCACCGTTTTCATCGGCAAAAAATAATATTTCACTTCCCAATGCAAATCGCTCATCAATGTTTTGAGGAGTTCCGGATAAAACTTTTTTCCCGTTGATATAATAATCGAATCGGTTTCCGTTGGAAACGCTTGCCGCAATTCGATACCATTTATTAGGGATTAGTTTTTTTGATGTATATCCAACAGCTTTTATGCCTAGCTTGCCGGAAGAAGAAATAAACCAATCACCGTCACTTACGTTCGTCGAATCCGTTTGAAATAAAGCATACCATTGACCAAGATCGTGAAATCTTACATCCATTACCACAGTGTATTGATTTACCTTAGTACCATTGCCATTGGGCGCAATTCCGTGTTGAACAGTATAATAACTTCCAACACCAATAGTAACAGCTCCGTCGCTTTGTGTATAACCTTGTATCGCGGTATGGGTGCCGGTAAGTTGAAGTGGGTTTCCTATTTCTGCCGCTGTCAAATCATCTGGATTATCAAAACTCCAATGCCCAACCATGCCATTATTTTGGGCTAAAGTGATTGCCGAAAGCATTATGCTTATTATAATCAATAATTTAATTTTCATTTTTTACCTCTAATATTATTTAATTAAATTCATTTTTTTTATTTCAGTGTAATTATTAGCTTCCAATCTATAATAATAAACACCACTGCTAAGTTCAGATGCATTAAAAATTATTTTATGAAAACCGCTTCTCATAATTTTTTTGTTTATTAAAGTTTTAACTAGTTTACCTAAATTATCAAAAACCGTTAACTTTACAATACTTGTTTCAGGCAATTCGAATTGTATTGTTGTTGTTGGGTTAAATGGATTAGGATAATTAACTTCCAAATTATATTTGTGAGGTTTACTTAACTTGTTATTTATTCCTACCGTGGTATCCGTAATAAAAGCTTTTTCATCAGACCAATCCGACCACTGAAGATTTTTATCACGGTATCTAATTCTTATCCAGTACTTACTATTTCCGGTTGGAAGCATGGTTGATGTTATTGTATAAGAAGTTAAATCTATACCCATATTTTTATCAATTGGTGTTAAATCCGGTTTAGGGGTAACACCATATATATTTTCAAAATCTCTTTTTATATTGAGAATAGGTGAGTTGTAATCTCCTGCAGTAGATGTGATTTGAATTTGAGAACTCATTATTTCATAGGTCCCGTTGTATTCGGAGGCATGGATCATAAAAGGAAATTTTATCGTTTCATCTTGGAGCGGATTGAGTATTTCCGGTTTTAAAGGTGGTGTTTGATTTTTTTTGTCTCTGAAAAATTTATCCAATACTATATTGTCTAATTTTTTATCGGGATTTCCTAATGTATAAGTAACAGCGGAATATTTTTTATTTTTAATATCAACATCAATAATAGTGTAAATATTATAATCGAAAGTTTTTTGAATTTCAGGATAGTCATGTTGATTTTTATACATCCCCCAACGGTCCAAATTTGAATTTCCCCCGCCATCAAGCAGTAATCTGAAGTTCCCGTTTTCTACTGTTCCTCTTTCGTAATTATGTGAATGTCCGTATGATAACATATCTACTTTGCTATATTTTTTTAGCATGGGAATAATTTTATTTTGAACATATTCGGTATTCCCATCCGGCCAAAGCTCGCTATGCCCGGGATGATGATTAAATACAAATATCCAATCGATTGTTCCGTCTGCTTGAGCGGCATCCAACGTATTTTTCAACCAATTTAATTGAATATTATTTCTATGTTGGGTATTACTATTAAGTGTAATAAATTTTATTTTTCCTATTCTGAATGAGTAATACTTCTCACCTTCGGTTCCCCCAAAATCTTCGTAATTCATGTAGTTATAAAAGTATGGTGATTCCTTTTCATGATTACCAATACTAACCATGTGAGGGATATAAGGTGAAAGAGGAGCTATGGGTTGAAAATATTCATTTTGATATTGTGAAAGTATATTACCGTCTGTAATAATATCACCAACATTATAGATAAGATTTACACTATCAACGAAATTATTACCGTACAAAGTTAATAATTTGCTTTTTAGGGAATCGTATATTTCACGAAATCTATCCGGTGAAGTTCTATCGTCTCCTAATATTACAAAACGAATATGTCCTTCATTTGCATAATCTAACGGTTGCGTTTTGAAATTATAGATTTGAGTTTCTATGGAATCAGTTTTTACTTTATAATAATATTTTGTTCCGGCTGACAAGTTTTCCAGCTTAGCTGTATGCCAAACTGTTGATGGTGTAAAGTAATGTGTTTTAGCTTGAACAGTGTTACCAAGTTTATCCGATGGTCCATAAAGTACAACAGGATTGTTTCCTTTGGAAGCCCAACTTATATATATTGAATTAGGTGTTGGTGATTGTAGGTAAGGTACCACCGGTTTTTCCGTAATTGTAATCGAGTAACCTCCCAACTGGGCAATTTCACTATCGGACAAATCTTTGGAAAAAATTTTCACATCTGCAACATCAATAATATTGTCTTCTCCGTTTTCATCTGCAAAAAGTAATACGGAGGGTTGCAAAGAAAACCGACCGTCAATACTACCATGTTTACCACTAAGAGCTTTATGTCCGTTTATATAATAATCATATCTTTTTCCGTTTGAAACACTTATTGCAATTCTATACCATTGTTTAGAACTTAGAGTTTCATTAGTATAACCAAGTGCTCCAATTCCAATTGTACCGTTTTGCGAAATAAACCAATCTCCATCGGTTACATTTGTCGTATCCGTTTGGTATAAAGCATACCATTTACCAATTTGTTTTACACGAATGTCCATTACAATGGAATAATTATTTACTTTATTTCCTCCGCCATTAGGATTTATATTATGTTTTACTTTAAAATAACTGCCTACACCAATCTGAACAGCACCATTGTTGCTATCTGGTCCTTCTATTGCTGTTTGAGTTCCAATTAGACCCAATGGAGTTCCAATAGCTGCTGCGGTTAAGTCATTTGGATTATCAAACGTCCAGTGACCAACCAAGTAATCAGAAGGTGATTGAGCGAAATATATATTGTAGCTTAACATAAAAGTTATTATTAAAATTATTGTTTTTCTCATAAGTATCCTCTTTATAGTAATAAGTTTTTATTTATAAATATATTGTAACTTAATTTCAAGTAATTAACTGTTGCAACATGTTTAATTTCAAAGTGACTTGATGAAAGCTGTATATACCACGTAGAATATCTCAGATTATTGAGGTATTAACTAAGTTCATATCTTAATATTTGGTTTAATTTCCTTTAGGTGGTAATTCTTTAAGCATGATAATAAAATTTTTATTCAAATGATTATCTACTTGAATTTGTTGTTGCATTCATAACTTAAATTTTTATCTATTATAATAACTTTGTTAAAGATATAACTAAATTTGATTTATTTTAGATAAACCAGTTTTCTTAGTTTCGAAAAATTGTTACCTTTCAGTCTGTAATAGTATATACCGGAACTCACGGGTTGATTAAATATATCAACTCCGCTCCATTCTAAGGAATATGTACCTGCAGCGGTTTTCCCAAAATATTTTTGATAAACTGTTTTCCCAATTGAATCGTATATTTCAAAAGCAATATTATCCGTATGATTTATTGTAAATTTAATTTGTGTTGTACCGTTAAAAGGATTTGGATAGTTCTGATAAAGTTTAAAATTGTCATTTAACTTTGGAGTTTTATTTTTTATTACACCGGTAGATAATTGGTCCAGAATAATTGCATTAACAAAAGTACTATCAATATTCTGTTCAAAGTAAATATCAATAATTCCATCAGTAACAGTAATTTCTTTTTCGATTTTATAAAATGCATTTCTTCCTGCTTTAGCGTAAACATCTATATTCTTACTTATATATTCATTCTCTGCAATAATATTAAATGTTCTTTCCCCAACAAGGTTGTTATCTTTTTCTGCAAATAAAA
>Ga0256841_1002742_pt1 | contig 13718 bp, 11 predicted proteins | sample 356308metaG_FD_185971 | JGI IMG/M metagenome (GOLD analysis project Ga0256841, IMG submission 185971) | Hydrothermal vent microbial communities from Mid Atlantic Ridge, Atlantic Ocean - 356-308 | ecosystem: Environmental > Aquatic > Marine > Hydrothermal vents | place: Atlantic Ocean: Mid...
CTCCCCAGAGCTGGACATCCTGGGGGTGACCTGCGTGGCCGGCAACGTGGCCCTGGACAAGGTGGTGGGCAACACCCTCACCGTGCTGGACACCATGGGCCGGACAGATCTGCCCGTAGCCGCCGGCTACGATGGCCCCCTGGTCCAGCCCCACAGCCCCGCGGCCCACGTCCACGGCGAGGACGGCCTGGGGGATCTGGGCTGGCCTCGCTCCACCCGCCCGCCGGACCCTCGGCACGCGGTGGACTTCATGGCCCAGGCCCTGGAGGCGTCCCCGGAGCCGGTGACCCTGGTGGCCCTGGCCCCCTTGACCAACCTGGCCGGCTTCGTCCGCCACTTCCCTCACCTGCTCCCCCGGATCCGCCGCATCGTCTCCATGGGCGGCTCCATGGCCAGCGGCGGCAACGTCACCCCGGCCGCGGAGTTCAACATCTGGTGCGATCCCGAGGCCGCGGCGGTGGTCTACAACAGCGGCGCACCCATCACCATGTACGGCCTGGACGTCTTCCGCCCGGTGAAGGTCACCGCCCAGGAGGTGGAGGCCCTGGCCGGGGCGGGGAAGCCCTGGTCCCCGCTGCTGGGGGAGCTGCTGCGCTTCTTCCAGACCCGCTTCCGGCAGCCAGATCCCGGCCTGGGGGACGCGGGGACGGTGGCCACGGTCATCGCGCCGGAGCACCTGAAGACCCGCCCCCATCGGGTGGTGGTGGAGCTGTCCGGCGTCCACACCCGGGGCATGACCGTGGTGGACCAGCGCACCTTCGGCGAGGACGGCGCGACGTCGGACCGGCCCAACGCGGACGTGGCCCACGCCATCGACGCCCGGGCCTGCGCCCGCCTCTTCGTGGAGAGGCTGGGGTAGAAGAGAGGAAAAACAGACCAGGAGACCAGGAGACACGAAAACAAGGAGAATCCCATGCCCGACCACCTTTCCGCAGACGACATGCTGGCCGAGATCAAGGCCCAGCCCCACAACCTGGACCGCCTCTTCACCGAGACGGACCACATGATCCGGGACGCCCTGACCCCCAAGCAGATCCTCTCCCTGCACCGGGTCTTCACCACCGGCTGCGGGGACAGCCACCACGCGCCCCTCTGCAGCGAGCTGGCCTTCGAGAGCATCGCCGGCCTGCCCTGCGAGCCCATGACTGCCATGGAGATGGCCCGCTACGCCGCGGACTACATCCCTGTGCCCTTCCCGGACGACCCCCTGGTGGTGGGCATCAGCGTCAGCGGCTCCGTGGCCCGCACCGCGGAGGCCGTGGCCAAGGCCCGGGAGCGGGGCGCGCTCACCCTGGCCCTGACCGGCAACCCGGCCGGCGCCCTGGCCAGGGCTGCGGAGCGCATCGCCCAGATCCGCCTGCCCGAGCTGCCCAAAGCCCCAGGCGCCACCAGCTTCGCGGCCAACCTCGTGGCCCTCTACCTCCTGGCCATCCGCCTGGGCGAGGTGCGGGAACGCTTCCACCAGACCGAGGCCAACCGGCTGCGGGACGAGCTGCGGGGCGTCCTCCAGGCCATGGACGCCACCATCCAGGCCGTGGACGCCCGGGCGGCGGAGCTGGCCCAGGCCTTCCAGGACGAGCCGGAGTTCGTCTTCACCGGGCATGGACCCAACTACGGCAGCGCCCTCTTCTCCGCGGCCAAGATCATCGAGGCCAGCGGCGCCTCGGCCTGGGGGCAGAACACCGAGGAGTGGGCCCACCTCCAGTACTTCTGCAAGCGGCCCCAGACCCCCACCTTCGTCATCGCCCCGCCGGGCTCGGGCTACAGCCGGGCGGCGGAGCTGGTCCCCATCATGAAGCGCATCGGGCGTCAGGTCATCGCCATCGTGGACCAGGGCGACGCCCAGATCGCTCCTCTGGCCGACGCGGTGCTACCCGTGGCCAGCCCCGTGCGGGAGGCCTTCAGCCCCCTCCTCTACACCCTGGCCGGGGAGCTCCTGGCCGCCTACCACAGCAAGGCCACCGGCGAGCCCCCCTTCCGGGATTTCAGCGGGGCCTACGCGCCGGAGAAAAAGGGCGGGAACTTCATCTACGCGGAGGATTGAGGGGCAAAGGGCCGACGGAGGGCCCATCTGGGCCGGATGGGTAGGCCCGATCACAGAAAGTTTCGGCAAAAGTTGGCACCCTGACGCAGGGCGGAAGCCGCGCCGGCGACGGCCTGGCCGGCTTCGGCCCTGCGCCGTTCCTGGCGCACCCAGTTTCCCCCAGCCCGGCCCATTCCCGGATCGGTCTCTTCCTGGGCCAGCCTGGGCTGGTCCGCGAACCATGCACAACAGGAGCCGAACATGAGCAACCCCGCCATCACCCTCTACGGCGCCCACTGGTGCCCGGACTGCCGCCGCAGCAAGCGCTTCCTGGGCGAGCACCAGATCCCGTACAACTGGGTGGACATCGAGCAGGACCCGGAAGCGGAGCAGCTGGTCATCCAGATGAACGGGGGCCGACGCATCATCCCCACCATCGTCTTCCAGGACGGCTCGTTCCTCACCGAGCCCAGCAACGCGGAGCTGGCGGAGAAGCTGGGGCTGAAGACCTCGGCCCGGCACAGCCACTACCCGTTCATGGTCATCGGCGGGGGCCCGGCCGGCCTGACCGCGGCCCTCTACACCGCCCGGGAGGGGATCGACACCCTGGTCATCGAGCGGGCCGCCTTCGGGGGCCAGGCCGCAGCCACCGAGAAGCTGGACAACCTGCCCGGCTTCCCGGACGGGGTGCCGGGCATCGACTTCGCCAACCGACTGCGCCAGCAGGCCGAGCGCTTCGGCGTGGAGCTCCTCCAGGCCCAGGACGTGGTCAGCGTCCACAGCCAGGACAACTACCACGTGGTCACCACCGGGGACGGCAGCCAGTACAGCTCCTGCGCCCTGCTCATCGCCACGGGCAGCCGCTATCGCCGCCTGAACGTGCCCGGAGAACGGGACTACATCGGGGCGGGGGTCCACTTCTGCGCCACCTGTGACGGCCCCTTCTACAAGGGCAAGGAGGTGGTCGTGGTGGGAGGCGGCAACAGCGCCGCGGAGGAGAGCCTGCTCCTGATCAAGTTCGCCACCAGGGTGACCATCCTGGTGCGGGGCGGGGCCTTCAAGGCCAGCAAGGTGATCCAGGAGAAGGTGCTGGAGGAGCCCCGGATCCAGGTGCGCTGGCACACAGAGGTGGAGGAGTTCCTGGGCGCGGCCTCCAAGCTGACGGCCGTGCGCCTGCGCAACAACGTCACCGGGGAGGTGGAGGAGATGGCCGCGGACGGCGCCTTCCTCTTCGTGGGCCAGGACCCCAACACCGGCTTCCTGGAGGGGAGCGGGGTGCAGCTCAACCCCTGGGGCTTCATCATCACCGGCCACGACCTGGTCCACAATCTGGCCCAGACCGGCCAGCGGCTGCCCGGCTTCCACGGACGGGAGCCCAGCCTGCTGGAGACCAGCGTGCCCGGCATCTTCGCGGCAGGGGACGTGCGGGCCGGCAGCACCAAGCAGGTGGCCAGCGCCGCCGGGGAAGGGGCCACCGCGGCCCTGGCCGTCCGGGAATACCTGAAGACCGTGTAGGAGAACCCATGGACCCACTCACCGCCCTGCTCCAGGAGCTGATCCGCATCCCCTCGGTGAACGGAGCCGAGAACGAGGCCGGGATGGCCCAGCGAGTGCAGCAGGCCGCGGCCGAGCTGGGCCTGCCCGCGACGCTCCACGCCCGCCAGCCGGACCGGCCCAACGTCCTGGTCCGGGCTGGCAGCGGACCGCCCCGCTTCCTCTTCGTGGCCCACCTGGACACGGTGGCCGTGGGGGATCCGGCCAGCTGGCGCCACCCACCCCTGGCCGGGGAGGTGGCGGAAGGGCGCATCTGGGGGCGCGGGGCCTGTGACAACAAGGCGGGCATCGTCTGCGGCCTCCACGCCCTGGCCCGCCTCCGGGATCTCGCGCCCCCGGGCCAGGGGAGCTTCCTCCTGGCCGGCGTGGCGGACGAGGAAAGCGGCGCCAGCAGCCCCCTGGGCGTCCGTCACCTGCTGGACCAAGGGCTGATAGCCGGGGAAGGGGCCATCTACACCTACCCGGGCCGGGTGGTCACCATCGGCCACCGGGGGCTCCTGCGCTTCCGCCTCACGGTCCACGGCCAGAGCGTCCACACGGGCAGCGTGGAGTGGGCCCAGGGCCAGGCCGGAGCCAACGCGGTCACCGCCCTGGCGGAGATCCTCTGGCGGCTGGAGCAGGAGGAGTGGCCCCCGGGCCTGCATCCCGCCTTCCCGGATCTGCGCCTGACAGTGACGCCGGGCACGGTGATCCAGGGCGGGACCTTCGAGAGCATGGTGCCGGACCGGGCCGAAGCCCTGGTGGACGCCCGGCTCATGCCCGGCCAGGCCGGGGAGCTGGTCCTGGAGCGGACCCAGGCCCTGGTGGACCGGGTGCTGTCCCGGCGCAACGCGGGACGGGAGGTGCGGCTGCGGGCGGAGATCACGGTGAAGAACGATCTGCCCGCGGCCCACATCCCACCCCGGCACCCCCTGGCCCTGGCCTGCGTGGAGGCCACTCGGCGGGTCACTGGGGAGACGCCTCCTGTGGCCGGCTGCGGGCCATCCAACGAGGGCTACATGCTGATCCAGGCGGGGATCCCCACCATCGCCGGCTTCGGCCCGGTGGGGGGCAATGCCCACGCCCCGGACGAGTGGGTGGCGGTGGAGAGCCTGGCCGAGACCGTGGCCATCTACGTGGAGGCGGTGCGGCTCTACTGCGGGCTCTGAGCCGGCCGCGGCCCAGGCCGGGTCGAGCGGGACAGGTCAGGGGAACTTCCTGGCGGGTCGCTGCGTTTTCTCAGCGCAGCTTTTCAGCGCAATGGCCCCTCTTCGCTGCCTGTCATCCCGCTGGACCACCCCACTCTCCTGGAGCGCGCCATGGCCGAGCCCCGCACCGTCCGTTTTCCCCTTCCCCGCACCCTGTTGGGCGTGGGCCTGTTGACCCTGATCCTGGGGCTGGCCAGCGCCTGCCTGGCCGGCGCCGGAACGCCTGTGGCCCAGGCCCAGTCCGGAACAGTGCCGCCACCCCAGATCGCCGGCTGCGACGTCTTCCCCGCGGACAACATCTGGAACGCGCGGGTGGACTCCCTGCCCCTGGACCCCAACTCCGCCGCCTACATCGCCACCATCGGCTCAGACACGGGCCTGCACCCGGATTTCGGCTCGGGCGCCTGGAACGGCGGCCCCATCGGCATCCCCTACGTGGACGTGCCCGGCAGCCAGCCCAAGGCGCCGGTGAGCTTCTACTACGGGGACGAGAGCGACCCTGGCCCCTACCCCATCCCCACGGACGCCCCCATCGAGGGTGGCCCGAACAGCGACGGCGACCGGCACGTGCTGGTCCTGGAGCGGGAGAACTGCCTCCTCTACGAGATCTTCGACGCCACGCCCCAGAGCGACGGCAGCTGGACCGGCGGCTCCGGCGCGGTCTTCGACCTGAAGAGCCACGCCCTGCGCCCGGCAGGATGGACCTCCGCGGACGCGGCCGGCCTGCCCATCCTGCCCGGTCTGGTCCGCTACGACGAGGTGGCCAGCGGGGAGATCCGCCACGCCCTGCGTTTCACCGCGCCCCAGACCCGGCGGGAGTACATCTGGCCGGCCCGGCACTTCGCCTCCAGCCTCACCGGCAGCCACTACCCGCCCATGGGCCAGCGCTTTCGGCTCAAGGCGGACTACGACATCAGCGGCTTCTCGCCCCCGGTTCAGGTCATCCTGCGGGCCCTGCAGCGCTACGGCATGATCCTGGCGGACAACGGCTCGGCCTGGTTCATCTCCGGCGTGCCGGACGAGCGCTGGGACAACGACGTGCTGCGGGAGCTGCGGCAGGTCACCGGAGAGCACTTCGAGGCGGTGGACGTCTCGTCCCTCATGCTGGACCCGGACTCGGGCCAGGTGCGCTCCGCCTCGCCCGCATCCCAGCGCCTCTACCTGCCCCTGGTCCAGGGCCCTTGAGGGGATCGACTGAATTTTTCCCTCAAGCTGCTGTTCCACTTGGCCTCCCCATGCACATCCTTGAGGATGTTCCGATGATAGCTGGCTTACCGATCCCGGCGCCGTTCCAGGGTTTACTGGAGCCATCGCCCCCGGCTGTGACCGGGGAAGAGCGCTCCACACCGGAGCCAGGCCGCTGTGAGGCCTGCTGCGTTCCACGGGAGGATTTCCATGCCTGCTTCGAACATCTCCCAGGGAGGCGCCGTCCTGAAACGGCTGCTCGCCCTGCCCATCCTGGCCCTGGCCGCGCTGATCCTGGCGGCCTGCGGCTCCCAGGCCCGGGAGCCATCCCCAGCCCCGGCCACAGCCACGCCTCCTCCGCTGACCCCGGTGGCCATCGACGCGGGGGTGCCCCAGCCCCAGCACACCCTGGAGGAGACGGAGTACCGCTGGCGCCAACTCCTGCCCCGGGACAGCATCCGGCCCATCTACGAGCCCCGCTTCGCCTCCGCGGCGGCAGCCCCCTACGCCCCGGACGAGCTGGTCATCGGGGTGACCATCAACGGGGAATCCAAGGCCTACGCCGTCGGCCCCCTGAACAGCCGGGAGATGGTGAACGACACCCTGGGCGGCGTGCCCATCCTGGTCTCCTGGTGACCCATCTGCTACACCGGCATGGTCCATGACCGGCGAGTGGATGGCAGAACCTTCGTCTTCGGAAACCAAGGGGGCCTCTTCATGCAGGCCATGACCTGGTGGGATCACGAGACGGGCAGCGTCTGGAGTCAGGTCTGGGGGCAGGCCATCTCCGGCCCGCTGAAGGGAACCAGCCTGGGGCTCATCCCCGCGGCCATCGTCCCCTGGGCCACGTGGAAAGGGGAGCACCCGGACACCCTGGCCCTCATCGCGGACGAGGGCGGCCGCTTCTTTCGCCAGGAGCGCCCTCGGGATGGCTGGGTCATCGGCGTGGCCATCGGCGAAAGCAGCAAGGCCTACCCCTTCACCGCGGCGGCCCAGGCCGGGGTGATCAACGACGCGGTGGGGCCCTTCCCCGTGGCCGTCTACGCGGATGGGGAGAGCCGCAACGTGCATGTCTACCTGCGTCAGGCCGGGGAGCAGATCCTGACCCTGGCCCTGGATCCGGCGGGGGAATTCCTGGTGGATCAGGAGACGGGCACCCGTTGGAACATCGACCGGGGCCAGGCCGTGGAGGGCCCGCTGAAGGGGGAGAGCCTGCTCCTGGTCCCCTACGTCTCCGCCTTCGACTGGGCCTGGCTGGACTTCCACCCAGAGAGTGCGTTCTTCGGGGAGTAGCGCCGCGCGAGCCCCAGGCCGCGCATAGGCATTCCCCGCCACCAGGGAAACCCCGATGACCATCCGCCTATTTCCGTCCAAGCGAGAATGTGGCATATTGGTCCCAGCCGGCTAACATTTGCGGCTCTGGCCAAGCGGACGGGATGATGCGCCTGGACGGTCATTCGGTTGCGCACAGGGCCAGACCCAACGACTGGCCGATGCGATCCTCCCGGTCGGCTGGTTGTGTGCAACACCCAAATCCATACCCCCTGATCCCGGGACCTGGACTGCCAATCCAGGTCCTTTTTCTTCTCTCGTTCCCGCCGTTTCCAACCCGGCCGCCGTTTCTGCTCAGTCGAGATCTACCCGGCGACATCCGCCATTTCACGCATTTTTTACAAAATTTCCCAATTCTCTCCATCACTTTTTCACACTTGCTCGCGACAATGCCAGCCGAGCCGCTGGAGTCGGCTGCTGGCTCCTTGACAGCCCCGGGGAAGGGAACCGGTCGCCGGCGTGGTCTCAAACGGGGCCCAGCGAGCGAGCAGTTTTTCACCTAAGTTGCACCGAAGCAGATTGCACCCACAGTAGATTGCACCTAGACAGATTGTACTGAAGCAGTTTGTATGGAAGATGGAGAGACCAATCCAAGGAGGCTACACAATGACGCACTGGTTGGAGAAGCGCTGGTTGAAGAAGCACTGGCTGAAGATGTCGAGGGTCCTGGCTGTGGCTGCGCTGGGCCTGATGCTCTTCGGAGGGGCCGCTTTCGCCCAAGGCCCAGGAGGGGATCCGGACGCGCCAGGCCCCCATGTGCAGCCCTGGATGCAGCCAGGCCCGGGTGGGCCCGGCTTCCGACGGCGCCCAGGCAAGCCTGGATTTCCCATGGAGAAGAAGCTGGAGGTCCTGGCTGAGGCCCTGGACATGGACGTGGACGCCCTGAAGGAGGCGCTGAAGGCCGGACAGACCCCCCAGGAGCTGGCCGAGGCTCAGGGGCTGGAGTGGGAGGAGCTCCAGGCTCAGCTGCGGGAGCGGGTCCTGGAGATGGTCCGGGAGCGGCTGGACCAGGCCGTGGAGGAGGGCAAGCTCACCCAGGAGCAGGCGGACGCCATCCTGGAGCGCATGGAGAACGCGCCCCTGGACGCCTTCCGCAAGGGCTTCCGGGGCCACCGGAGCCCCAGAGGCCACCGGGGCGGTCCGGGAAGGGGCTGTGGACCCCTGGGCGGTGTCCAGGCCCGCCCAGGTCCCGGCGGGTTCGGCCCAGGGCCGGGCGGTCCAGGTGTGCCGGGCGGCCCGGGCGCTCCGAGCGCTCCGCCCCGGCCCTAGCAGGGCAACCGATAGCTGAAACCCCGAGCCGGGGACAGGGCGATGGCTCTGTCCCCGGCTTTTTCGCGTGCAGGTTTCCGCCCCGCTACTCCCCCAGGGCCTCCAACATCACCTGGAAGAAGGCGGGGTAGTCGATGCCCAGCCCCACATGGCAGTTGGCGGGCTGGCCCGTGCGGCCGGCCAGGTCGCAGACGGTCATGCCCGCGGTCAGCTGGCCCTGGGTCTCCACGTCCACGAAGCAGTGCTGGGTGGTGAGCATGCCTGGCTCCACTACCGCGGCCACCGCGCAGGCGTCGTAGATCTGCACGCCAGGCTGCCCCCAGCCCTCCACCTCCCGCTGCACGCAGAAGTCCAGCAGTTCGCCCACCACCTGGGCCCGGGGTGTGGCCAAAGCCTTGACCCGGGCCACGTCCTCGGGCGGGATGAGGGCCTGGCGGGTCACGTCCAGCCCCACCATGGTGATGGGCCAGCCGGCCTGCCAGACCAGCCGGGCCGCTTCGGGATCGATCCAGATGTTGAACTCCGCGACGGGGCTGGTGTTGCCGCCGTGGACGGCGCCCCCCATGAGCACCACCTCCTTCACACGCTCCAGGATGCGGGGCTCCTTGTGCAGAGCCAGGGCGATGTTGGTCAGCGGGGCCAGGGGCACCAGAGTGACAGGCTCCGGTGCAGCCAGGAGGGTCTCCACCAGCCAGTCCGCCGCGTAGCCAGGGGTGGCCTCCCGGGTGGCGGCGAAGGAGAAGCGTTTCTGCTGAGCGTCCGAGGCGGGGCCCAGGGGACGGAGGAGGGGGCGATGGGCGCCGGCCACCACAGGCACGTGGCGGTAGCCGGCCGCGTCCAGCACGCCCAGGGTGTTGGCCGTGGTGATCTCCACCGGCGCGTTGCCGGCCACGGTGGTCACGCCCAGCAGCTCCAGGGACGGATGCCCGGCAGCCATGAGGATGGCCACCGCGTCGTCGTAGCCGGTGTCTACGTCCAGGATGACGGGAATGGGTGTCATGGTTTGCTCCAGGGTGGAAGGGTTGAAAAGGTTGCACTGCTGCTGGCTTTGATGGATACTTGCCTGGAAGGCTGATCCAACGCCCCTTCCCCCTATTTTCGCCCTTTTCCCCGCCATCTGCAAAGGAGTCTGCTATGCCCAAGCTGCTGATCCGCAACTGCCAGGTGCTCCAGGTGGACGAGTCGGAGGCCCGGGTGCTGCCGGCCCAGGACATCCTCGTGGAGGGCAACCGCATCCAGGCCATTGCGCCCACAGGCCAGCTGGATCCCGGCCCCAGCGCGCGGGTCTTGGATGCTCGAGGCCAGGTGGCCATGCCCGGCCTCATCAACACCCACGCCCACGTGCCTATGGTCCTCTTCCGCGGGGCTGCGGAGGACGTGGACGCCCACGCCTGGTTCAACGACTACATCTGGCCCCTGGAGAGCAACCTGGAGGAAGAGGACGTCTACTGGGGCATGCTCCTGGGCCTGGCGGAGATGATCCAGGCCGGGGTCACCAGCGTGGCGGACCACTACTTCTTCATGGACCAGGCGGCTCGGGCCGTCCAGGAGGCGGGGAGCCGGGCCGGTCTGGGTTGGGCCGTCTTCGGCAGCCAGGGGGAGGAGGGGCTGAAACGCGCCGCCCGCTTCGTGGAGCAGTGGCAGGGCCAGGCGGACGGCCGCATCACCACCTGGATGGCGCCCCACGCCCCCTACACCTGCGACGATGACTTCCTGCGAGCCACGGTGGAGTGGGCCAAACGCCTGGGCGTGGGCGTCCACATCCACGCCGCGGAGACCCGGGAGCAGACCGAGTCCAGCCTGGCCCGGCGCGGACTGACCCCCATCCAGGTCCTGGAGCGCACCGGCGTCCTGGAGGTCCCCACTATCCTGGCCCATCTCTGCGGCATCCTTCCCCAGGACATCCCCATCCTGGCCGGGAATCCCGTGGGCGTGGCCCACGCGCCCAAGACGTACATGAAACTGGGAATGGGGCTCCCGCCCCTCCAGGAGATGCGGGCCGCGGGGATCCTCTTCGGCCTGGCCACGGACGGGGCAGCCAGCAACAACACCCTGGACATCTGGGAGAGCATGCGGCTCATGGCCCTGCTCCAGAAGCACGAGACAGGGCGCCCTCAGGCCATGCCTGTCCACGAAGCCCTCTGGATCGCCACCCGGGAAAGCGCCCGGGTCTTCGGCCGGCCCGACGACCTGGGCCACCTGGCCCCCGGCTACCTGGCCGACCTGATCCTGGTGGACCTGAGCGGGCCCCACCAGCAGCCGGTGCACAGCATCCCCGCCAACCTGGTCTACAGCACCCGGGCCAGCGACGTGCAGACCGTCATCGTGGACGGCCGCATCCTCATGCGGGACCGGCAGCTCCTCACCTTGGACCTGGCCGAGATCCTGGGGCAGATCCAGGGATCCATGGAGCGGCTCATGCAGCGGGTTCCCGAGCGGCGGATCCAGGTCTATCGGCCGTGAGGAAGCAGGGAGATTGGAGACTGGAAACTGGAGACTGGAGACCAGGGATGGAAAGCAACGGGCAGCAGGCCGGTGGCCTGAGGATGGGATCGGCGAGCTCCGAAAGCCCTGGACCTGCCATCACCTCGGGGCCACCACCCGCTGACGGCCCCGGTGACGCCGCCACTGCCAGACCAGACCTCGATCCGGCCCCAGGAAGTAGACCAGCAGGAAGATGGCCGTGGCCACCAGGACCATGGCCGGCCCCGAGGCCACGTTGACGTAGTAGCTCAGGTAGAGGCCAGTCACGTTGGAGAAGGCGCCGATGAGGGCCGCCATGCCCATCATCACTGGCAGGCGCCGGGTGAGGAGGAAGGCCGCAGTGGCCGGGGTGATGAGCATGGCCAGCATCAGGGCCACACCCACCGTCTGCAGCGAGACCACGATGGTCACCGCCAGGAGGACCAGGAGGAGGTAACGCAGGAAACGGGCCGGCAGCCGCAACACCATGGCCAGCATAGGGTCGAAGGTGAGGACCAGAAACTCCTTGTAGAAGGCGAAGACCGTGACCAAAACCAGCAGGCCCAGACCGAAAATGAGGGCCAGATCCCCGTTGGAGACCCCCAACACATCCCCAAAGAGAATGTGGGTCAGGTCCGTGGCGTAGCTGCGCACCGTGCTCAGCAGGGCCACGCCCAGGGCGAAGCTCCCGGCGAAGACGATGCCGATGGCCGTGTCCTCCTTGATCTCCTCCCGTTCGCTGAGCAGGCCGATGCCGATGGCCGTCAGCACCCCGAAGACGAGCGCCCCCACCTCCAGAGGCCACCCCAACAGGAAGGCCACCACCACGCCGGGCAAGATGGCGTGGGCCAGGGCGTCACCGAAGAAGGCCATGCCCTGGAGCACGATGTACGTCCCCAGGACGGAGCAGACCACCCCCACCATCACCGAGGCCAGAAGCGCCCGGCCCATGAAGGGGTAAGCCAGGGGATCCGCCAGCCAGTGCCAAAGCGTCATCGTTCCTCCCTCCTGGAAGCGTCGGCCCCGGCGCCTCCGTCCCGGCCCAGGGGAAGAGGCGGAGGCTCGCCGTGGCTGCAGCAGGTGTCGGCCAAAATGAGGGCGCCGCTCTCTGTGGGCAGCACGTGCAGGTGACCGCCGTAGGCCTGGGCCAGGTGCTCCGGGGTCAGAACCTCCTCTGGGGAGCCGTCGGCGATGAGGCGGCGGTTCAACAGGACCATGCGAGGGAAGTGATCCGCGGCCAGGTTCAGGTCGTGGGTGGCCACCAGGATGGTGATCCCCTGTTCCCGCAGCCGGGCCAGGATCGTCATGATGGCTCGCTGGCTGGGCATGTCCAGGCCGGTGAGAGGCTCGTCCAGCAGGATGAGCTCCGCCTCCTGGGCCAGGGCCCGGGCCAGGAAGACCCGCTGCTGCTGCCCGCCGGAGAGCTCGCCGATGGGACGATCCGCGAAGGTCTCCATGCCCACCTGGGCCAGGGCCCGGTGGACCAACTCCCAGTCCTGGCGGCTGGGCCAGCGGAAGAGGCCGATCTTGCCCACCCGCCCCATCATCACCACGTCCGCCACGGTCACCGGGAAGCGCCGGTCGATCTGGCTGCGCTGGGGCACGTAGCTGATGCAGATGTGGCCGCCGGGCTGGCTGCCGTAGATGCGCACCGCGCCTCGGGTGGGCTTCACCGCGCCCACGATTACCTTGAAGAGGGTGCTCTTGCCAGCGCCGTTGGGTCCAACGATGGCCACCAGCTCCCCTCGTTCCACCCGCAGGCTCACATCCTCCAGCGCGGGGACGTCGCTGCGGTAATGGACGGTGACGCGCTCCAACTCCAGGGCGGGGACGCCGGTCCGATGAGGGGCATGGGCGTGGAAAATGGGCATGGGACTTGCTCCTCAGCGTAGGGCCGTGACGATGGCGGTGACGTCGTAGCGCATGAAATCCTCGTAGGTGGGGGCCGGGCCATCGGGTCCGCTGAGGGCGCCGATGTAGAGACGCACCACCCGGATGCCCAGGTCCCGGGCCACCTGCTCGGCCAGGTCCGGGTTCACGGACATGCCCACGAAGATGGCCTGGACCCCTTCCCGGCGGATCTGCTCCTGGAGCTTGGCCAGCTGCTGGGCCGAGGGCCGGGCCGAGGTGCTGAAGGAGGGCACCAGGGCGCCGATCTGCTGGAAACCGTACTCCTGAGCGAAGTAGCCGAAGGCCAGGTGATCCGTCACCAGCTTGCGCCTCTCCGGCGAAACAGCGGCCACCTGCTCTCGGATCCAGCCGTCCAGATCCTGGAGGCGGGCCCGATAGGCTTCCCCGGCGGCCTGGTAGACGGCGGCTCGCTCCGGATCCAGTTGGCTCAGGGCGGCCTGGATGTTCTGAGTCCAGATCAGGACGTTGGGCACGCTGAACCAGACGTGGGGATCCACCCGGCCTCGCTCAGTGTCCCCCTCATTCTCTTCGGGCTGGCTCAGCTCGATCACCTCCACGCCAGCGGAGACGGGCACGATGGGCGCGTCGTTGCCGGCATTGGCCAGGGTCTCGGCCAGGAAATCCTCCAGGCCCAATCCGTTGATGAAGATCACCTGGGCCTGGGCCAGGGCCCGCAGATCCTGGGGCGTGGGCTGGTAGCTGTGGGGATCCGTCTCCGGGGGCAGCAGGCCGGTGAGCTGGATGTTGTCGCCGCCTACCTGGGCCACCACGTCGGCCAGGATGGTGGTGGCCAC
>Ga0256841_1002743_pt1 | contig 13713 bp, 15 predicted proteins | sample 356308metaG_FD_185971 | JGI IMG/M metagenome (GOLD analysis project Ga0256841, IMG submission 185971) | Hydrothermal vent microbial communities from Mid Atlantic Ridge, Atlantic Ocean - 356-308 | ecosystem: Environmental > Aquatic > Marine > Hydrothermal vents | place: Atlantic Ocean: Mid...
TAAAAAATTTTACTACCGACCAAAACGACTATCTAAGATTATTTTCCGAATGCTCATAGACCCGGCGGAAAGAAAAAGACGGCTGGAAGAAGGGCGGGAATTCAAGCAGTTTATCAAGAGGCGACAGGAAATCCTGGCCAACTGGCCAACAACCTAAACCAATGAAGTACCTCATTGTTAACGCCGACGACTTTGGTCTCACTGGCGATGTTAATTCGGCGGTAAAGCTGGCTCACCAGAATGGAATATTGACCAGTGCGACCCTGATGATAAACGAAGAGGGGGCACAAGAAGCCGTTTTGATAGCCAAAGAAAACCCTGACCTGGGAGTGGGGTTACACCTGAGCCTTGTGCATGGAACCGCTGCTCTTCCCAGTAAAGAAATCTCTGCAATCGTCACCCCAAATGGTAAATTCATTTCAAATCCGGTGGTGGCCGGCCTCCGTTTCTTTTTCCTTAGAAAATGTAAAAATGCCTTGAGAAAAGAAATTGAGGCTCAGATAATAAAATTCCTTGAAACAGGCATTAAGCCTACTCACATAGACGGGCATCTACATATTCACCTCCACCCTTCTGTTCTCAATATCCTCCTCCCTCTGCTGGAAGAATACGATATAAAAGCCGTAAGGGTTCCAAAAGAATCGTTGTTCCGTCACCTCGCCATAGATCCAGAAAATATCGTTTCAAAGGTTGCCCACGCCATTATTTTTGGTATTCTTGGTAAAAGAGCAAGAAAAATGCTCTTTCAGGCCCGGGTGGCTTACCCTGATTATACTTTCGGACTTCTTCAAAGTGGCAATATGAATAAAGAATTTGTCGTAAATTTAATTCCTGCGATCAAGGAAGGTTTTACCGAGATAAGTTTTCACATCGCGAGGAAAAAATTATCCCCCGAAATTGGGGCACCAAATTATCACTATACCGAGGAGTTAGAAACGCTGCTCGATGCCAGAATCAAGAATCTTATCAAAAAAGAAAATATTCAACTTGCAAACTATGGTACTCTTCGTAAAATAAAGATCGGGTAACCGGAATTTCAAATACCTTAGACAAAGCACTACGGTAGGAAATATGTCCTCAATATCGTAACAAGGAAGAAGCGAGGTAAAAATGGGTTTGGGCAGAGAAACGACAAATCTTCCCGTCATTCCTTCCAACAGGGGGGATGATCTTCATAACATCGAAATAGCGGACAAGGCAGACCTGGTACTTTTCGTGGCAGGCAACCAGTTCATGGTCATGGACGAGTTGATTGCTTCCTTTCAATCCGAGTTTCCCGAGGTAAAAAATATTTTTTACGAAACACTCCCGCCGGGGCTTGAACTCAAGCAAATCCTGGCAGGGGGTGCAATTTTCAAGGACACAGTGTTAGATATTATTCCTGACGTCTACGCATCTGTATCCGAAAAAGCCATGAAAAAATTGGTGGATGCGGGAATTATAGATGACGGAGATTACCAGTTGTACCTCCATAACCGGATAACCCTCATGGTTCCGGAGAAGAATCCTGCAAGGATCGAAAAAGTCATAGACCTTGGACGTGATGAAGTGAGGATTTCACAACCCAACCCGGAGTACGAGGACATTGCTTTTCATATCATAGACATGTACAGGGATGCAGGTGGTGAAGAGTTGGTTAGTAAGATAATGGAACAAAAGAGGGAAGAAGGTACCACTATACTAACCATCGTGCACCACAGGGAAACTCCTCTACGAATCCTTAAAGGTACCGTGGACGTGGGGCCTGTATGGGCAACAGAAATAATAAACGCAAGGAAAAACAACCTTCCAATCTCAGAAGTTGAACCTGGAGAGCACCTGGATCAAAGAAACAAAATAAATTACTACATCACGAAACTGAATAAGGCTCGAAATCCGGAAAATGCTCTAAAATTCATGGAATTTATCCTCTCGGATAAAGCCCAGAACATCTATGAAAAATACGGATTTGTGCCTCACAGGTTGTAAGGAGGGGAAAGAACATGGAACTGAAAGGAAAAAGAGTAGCCATCTTGGCAGAAGAAATCTACAACGAACATGAACTCTGGTATCCTTATTTCAGGCTCCTTGAAGCAGGAGCAGAGGTAACAATTGTCGGGTCAGGATCTTCCGAGACCTACGTTGGAAAGTACGGTATCCCGGTAAAGGTTGATAAGAATGCAGATCAGGTGTCGGAAAGCGATTTCGATGGAGTAATAATACCTGGAGGATATGCTCCTGATCACATGAGGCGATACCCTGCAATGGTGAAATTCGTCAAGGACATGGCTGAGAAAGGTAAAGTCGTGGCATCCATCTGCCACGGAGGTTGGATGCTTGCCTCGGCAGAAGTGATTACGGGTAAAACCGTAACTTCGTTTTTTGCGATAAAAGACGACCTGATTCATGCGGGAGCCAATTTCGTGGACGAAGAGATAGTAGTTGACGGGAACATTATCACCAGTAGAAAACCGGAAGATCTGCCTGCTTTTATGAGAGCAATCATCAACGCATTGAAAGAGCACTAACCTTAGCCAGTTGAAGCGGATTCTGTATGCCTGTACCTCAATTTCCCGAATTTAGGCCGATCGAAATAAATCACAAAAATACAATCAGCACAATATTTGAAACGATTGACCCGGTTATTTCGGAATTTACCTTTACAAACCTTTTTGTGTGGAGGCATAGTTACCAGTTCCAGGTATCACTGCTCGACGGAACTCTCCTCGTTCTTGCCTGCCCGGAACACGATTCCCATTTTTTCATGCCTCCCGCAGGAGAAACTATTACCATCCAGACCCTGGAAACAATGTTTTCCTTCATGTCAAAAGAAGGATGGCTACCAGAAATAAGAAGGTTCTCTAGACAGTTAGTCGAGGAACTTGATTTATGGGACAATCCTCAATTCAAGGTTACTCCCAACAGAGAAGACTACGACTACGTGTACAGAACAAGGGATCTGATTGAACTTAAAGGAAAAAAATTAAGGAAGAAAAAGAATCACTTGAACTACTTTTTAAAACACTACGATTTCGTTTTCGAACCTTTGACCACAAGCACGGTAAACTTGTGTCTCAAGATGCAGGAAGAATGGTGCAACCTTAGAAACTGTTCCGATCATTCCATGCTCACCAGCGAGGACTTCGCGGTATTCGAGGCTCTCCATCACTGGGAAGACCTCAATTACGAAGGCGGCATTATACTGATTGACGGAAAGGTGGAAGCGTTCAGCCTTGGAGAACGCCTCAACAAGGTAACTGCTGTGGTACATTTTGAGAAGGCAAATCCTAAAATTAGAGGGCTGTATCCCGCCATTAACCGGTTGTGTTGCAAAAACCTCTGGTCAAACTATACCTACATCAATAGAGAGCAGGATCTCGGAGAAGAAGGACTGCGACAGGCAAAACTTTCATACAACCCTTGCTTTTTAGTCGAGAAATATACTATTACACCCCGGTAAAAATTCTGACAACGGAGCGACAAAATGGACAAGAAAAGCTATGTGGAAAAGTGCATAAGCGAAATCGGACCTCTCGACCATGATGCCATGGAACAAGCGGCGGCGCGCCAGGATCAACTGACCAAACCCCCGGGATCCCTGGGTAAACTTGAAGAAATTTCCGTAAAACTTGCCGGAATTACCGGGAAACAGATCTTTACAGTTAGTGGTAAACATATCTTCACGATGGCAGCCGATCATGGGGTGGCAAAATCAGGGGTAAGCCCTTATCCCCAGGAAGTAACAGCACAGATGGTGCTAAACTTTTTAAACGGGGGAGCAGCAATAAATGTGCTTGCGAGGCATGGAGGAATCGATTTGATTGTTGTTGACATGGGAGTCGCAGCAGATCTGCCGGCTTCTCCGGGGGTAGTTGACCGTAAGATCGCTTACGGTACCGCCAATATTTCAGAAGGGCCTGCCATGACGGAAGAACAGGCATGGACGTGCCTTTATGAAGGCATAAGGCTTGTTGAAAGCCTTCCTGATGGGTTCAGGCTAGTAGGAATTGGAGATATGGGCATCGGAAACACTACTCCTTCAAGCGCCATAGTTTCTGTTGTTACCGGCAGGTCCCCCGACGAGGTCACCGGCCCAGGCACCGGCCTGGATCACGATGGCGTGAGGCGAAAGGCTCAAATTATTGAAAAAGCAATCATCATCAACAACCCTGAGAAGGAAAACGGAATCGATATTCTTGCCAAAATCGGGGGATTTGAAATAGGAGGTCTCGCCGGGGTAATTATCGGTTGTGCCAGGCGAAGATTTCCCATACTGGTTGACGGATTCATCACCACCGCTTCCGCCCTGGTTGCGGTAAGTGTTGCACCTGACGTAAAACCTTTTCTTTTTGCAAGCCACCGGTCAGCTGAGCCGGGGCACAGGATAGCCTTAGAATATCTCGGGCTTGAACCGATTCTTCAGCTTGACATGAGGCTAGGTGAAGGAACGGGAGCAGCTCTTGCAATGCCAATTGTAGAAGCTAGTGCCAAAATACTATCAGAGATGAAAACCTTCGAAGAAGCAGGAGTTTCGTCGAAGTAGGTTTTGGATGTTCACCGAGTAGTGGTTTTGGCTATGTATCGAAATACTTATTTTAGGAAGCCCTGATCAATTCCGATTTTTAGGACGAGCACAACTCAGAAAGCATCATTCCGGCAGGAGCGAAGCGTATTCTGAGCGCCGTCCTGAGCGCTGATTATCAACCACTCATTAAGGGAAGGCTAATTTTCACTTGCCTAGCAATCTTTTTCCGCCCGGCGGGTCCGCCGCCTGCACAGCATTTGTGGTGTCATCTCCAGCCAGATATAGCGAGCTACAGTCTGCACTGTTCCTCCCTGCATTTGCAGCCCAGATGACCGATCACGGATTCAGTTTGCAATCAAGGGTGTGGAGGTAGCTGGTATTACTCCTCAAGTAGTAAAATGTACCTGCAAACACTCTAGGTTTTATTTTCCACTCTCGCATGATATTTTTAGCAACAACCATCTGGATGAATTTTTAATTCAGAACAGCAGAAAAACTGATGGGAGGTCAAAAAATCAATGATAGAACATTACAGAGATTACGCAGCAAACGAAAGAACGTACCTTGCCTGGGTTAGAACAGGAATAACTGTTATGGCCCTTGGATTCATAGTGGCAAAGTTTGAATTGTTTCTCCTGGCGCTCAACCAGCAACTGGGGTCTTCGAGGAATTTGCTATCCGGATGCCCAATAAGGCATGAACTGGTAAGCGTTGCTTTCATCGTACTGGGGATACTAATGATTATTTCTTCAACTGTCCGTTTTTTTATAACGAAAAGGAAAATTGATGAAGTGAAACCAAGTTCTTTCGGCTCTATCGTTTTCCACATCGTGCTTTCGATTTTCATGGTAATTTTCGGTTTTTATCTCATCGTATGTCTAAGCCATGTTTTTTGAATGTCTTACCCAATTTCCAATAAGGGAAGGAAAATAAGCAAATTAAAATATTTGACAATAGTTATGTTTTTTTTATAATTAATGACTCCCCTCTGAAAGGGGAAATAGTCCGCCCCGCTGGGAAACCGGGGCAGTAAATAGAGGTAGAATATGAAACTTACCGGAGCACAAATATTCTTCGAATGTCTGAAAAAGGAGGACGTAAAAGTCATTTTTGGCTATCCAGGCGGTGCAGTCCTCGACATTTACCATGAAATGAGAAACCACGATATTCGCCACATTCTTGTTCGTCACGAGCAGGGTGCAACACACATGGCGGACGGGTATGCAAGGGCCACCGGAAAGGTCGGGGTATGCCTTGTTACATCTGGCCCAGGTGCAACGAACACTGTTACGGGTATCGCCACCGCTTACATGGATTCCATCCCCATTGTGGTATTTACTGGCCAGGTGCCGACGCCACTGATCGGTAACGATGCCTTCCAGGAAGTTGACATAGTCGGTATCACCAGGCCGTGCACCAAGCACAACTACCTTGTTAAAGACGTAAGGGATCTTGCCAGGATCATTGCAGAGGCGTTTTACCTGGCGAGGAGTGGAAGACCGGGGCCTGTACTAGTCGATTTGCCAAAAGATGTTATCCAGGGAGAAACTGAATTCAGGTATCCGAAAAAACTAAACTTGAGGGGCTATAAGCCGAACCTTGAGGCTCACCCCAAGCAGATAGAACGAGCCGGGAAGGCAATTTTGAGTGCCAAGAGACCGGTGATTTACGCTGGTGGTGGAGTTATCAGTTCAAGTGCTTCATCGCTGTTGCACGAGTTGGCTACCATGTTGCAGATACCAGTGACTACCACATTGATGGGGCTTGGGGGTTTTCCGGCGGTTCTAGAAAAAGATCAAGGGACCCAGGAACTTCACCCGCTCTGGCTAGGTATGCTGGGTATGCACGGGACTTTTCGGGCAAACATGGCGGTTTCAAACTGCGACGTCTTAATCGCCATTGGGGCCCGTTTCGATGACCGCGTGACGGGAAAACTTAGCGAGTTTGCTCCCAAGGCAAAAATTATCCACGTCGATGTAGACCCGACCAGCATTAGTAAGAATGTTCCGGTTCACATACCCATCGTTGGTGATTGCAAAGATGCACTTAAAAAATTCATCGAATTTTTTAAGAGTGAAAAGCTTGGTGATATCGCGAAAAAAAGGGATTCGTGGCTGAGCCGTATAAACGAGTGGAAGAAGACCTATCCTCTTGCGTACGAAGAACGAAACGATGTGATTAAGCCACAGTTCGTTGTGGAAAAGATATACGAATTAACCAGGGGGAAGGCAATTATTTCCACCGAGGTTGGACAAAACCAGATGTGGGTAGCCCAATATTACCATTTCACAAAACCGCGAACATTACTTACTTCTGGGGGGTTGGGGACCATGGGTTATGGCTTTCCCGCGGCCATCGGAGCCCAGGTTGCGTTTCCGGATAAAATAGTATTCGATGTTGCGGGTGACGGGAGTATCCAAATGAATATCCAGGAGATGACTACTGCAGTCACAAACAATCTTCCCGTAAAGATTGCCATTTTGAATAACAGCTACCTGGGAATGGTGCGTCAATGGCAAGAACTTTTCTATGAGCGTAATTATTGTGCCACCTGCTTAAGTGGTTCGCCAGATTTTGTGAAACTGGCGGAAGCCTATGGAGCGGTGGGTTTCAGGGCAACCAAACCGGATGAAGTTGAACCGATAATCAAGAAGGCCCTGGAAACTGACAAACCTGTAATCATGGACTTTGTAGTGGAGCCTGAGGAAGGGGTTTACCCCATGGTTCCTGCAGGTAAAGCAATAACAGAGATGTTACTGGTGTAATTATGAAAAAGAAAAATGATAAAGATCTAAGACACACGTTAGGAATTCTTGTCGAAAATCAACCGGGGGTTTTATCAAGGGTGGCCGGGCTTTTTAGCGGGCGCGGTTTCAACATTGAAAGTTTAACCGTTGCTGAAACCGCTGATCCCAATATTTCCCGGATAACACTTGTCACCATTGGAGACGAAAGAATCGTTGAGCAGATAGTAAAGCAACTTAACAAGTTGATCAACGTGATCAAGGTAATAGATTTTACCAGTACTGATTTCGTTAACCGGGAGATGGCCCTTATAAAGGTAAAGGCAGATGCAGAAACAAGGGCTGAAGTCCTCAGAATAAGCGATATTTTCAGGGGAAAAGTTGTAGACGTGAGCCCTCATTCCTATACAATTGAAGTCACCGGAAATGAGGACAAGATTGGAGCCATTATGAACCTGCTTAAGCAGATAGGTATTATTGAGGTAGTTCGTACCGGGAAAGCTGCCATATCAAGGGGTAAAAAATAGAAACAACAAGCAACATATCTTAAATTATTACTAGAACTAGCCGGGGAGATTGAAAAATGAAAATTTACTATGATGATGACGCTGATCTGAAAGTTCTCGAAGGTAAAAAAGTGGCAATTATCGGTTACGGAAGCCAGGGCCATGCTCAAGCTCTAAACTTGCGCGACAGCGGAGTGGATGTAATTGTGGCCCAGAGACCCAGGTCCGCAAACTATGATCTTGCCGTGGAGCACGGGTTTAAACCTGTGTCAGCGGCGGAAGCTTCGAAGCAGGCCGATGTAATTCAGATTCTTACCCAGGATCACGTCCAGGCCCATATTTACGAGCAAGACGTAAAACCGAATCTCGACTCAGGAAAGACGCTAGTTTTTTCCCACGGATTTAATATCCACTATAACCAGATTGTTCCGCCTGCTGACGTCGACGTAGTCATGATTGCTCCCAAGGGGCCGGGACATCTGGTGAGAAGTGAATATGAAAGGGGTAGAGGGGTCCCCTCGCTGGTGGCAATACACCAGAATGCATCCGGGAAAGCCCTCGACACGGCTCTCGCCTATGCCAAGGGCATCGGAGCAACCAGGGCCGGCGTTATAGAAACCACTTTTAAGGAAGAAACGGAAACCGACCTTTTTGGAGAACAGGTAGTTCTTTGTGGCGGCGTTACAGAACTGGTAAAAGCCGGCTTTGAAACACTTGTTGAAGCAGGCTATCAGCCTGAGATTGCCTATTTCGAATGCCTCCACGAACTTAAGCTCATTGTCGATCTTTTTTACCAGGGCGGTATCTCGTACATGAGATATTCCGTTAGCGATACCGCTGAGTACGGTGACCTTACCCGGGGAAAACGGATCATCACCGATGAAACCAGAAAAGAGATGAAAAAGATACTCCGCGATGTCCAGACAGGGGTTTTTGCCCGGGAATGGATTCTGGAAAACAAGGCTGGCAGACCGGTATTTAATGCCCTGAGAAAAATGGAAGCCGAGCATCCTATCGAAGAAGTCGGGAAAAAGTTAAGAGCCATGATGCCATGGTTGAAAGATAAAAAGTAGTTTCACCTTCAACTCGAGCCGAACTGCTTTCCTAATTTAGAAGCTTCGGCTCTTTTTATTTGTGGGTGTTAATGTGCCATCGATTGCAGACAGATCCAAAATACCAATTGCTAAAGAGGGTATTCCTTACATATTTCTTGCCACTTTTTTCACCGTCGTTTTTGCCATTTTGCATTGGGTAAGCTTGACGTGCGTTTTCTTGGCAACAACGGTTCTGGTGGTGAATTTTTTCAGAGATCCCGAAAGAATTATCCCCTCGGAACCCGACCTGGTAGTATCCCCGGCTGATGGAAGGATCATTGCCGTAGAAAAAGTTCAGGAAGAAATTTTCCTACACTGCCAGGTTATCAAAATTAGCATCTTTATGACCATATTCAACGTTCATGTAAATCGCGTTCCTTGCTCTGGAAAGGTTAAAGAAGTAAAGCACTGGCCAGGGAGATTCCTTTCCGCTAACAAGAAACGATCATCTATTGAAAATGAAAGAAATGCGGTTTTACTTGACATGGAGGGCAGAAGACAGTTAGTAGTGGTGCAGGTGGCGGGACTTATTGCCAGGAGAATTGTCTGCTGGGCAAAGCCAGGCGATTATGTGGCTAGGGGCGAAAGATTCGGAATGATTCGTTTTGGTTCTCGCCTGGATGTCTACGTACCCATTGACAGTAATATTATGGTGAAGCGCGGAAATAAGGTACGCGCTGGGGAGAGTGTGTTATGCAGGCTAACGTGAAACGAAAATATTCAAATAGGAGGCGGAGGAAGAAGTCTGACGATGAAATAAGGAAAGGCATCTTTATTTTACCCAACCTCTTCACAACGGCAAACCTGTTTAGCGGATTTTTCGGATTAATTGCGGCGGTACAGGGGAAGTTCAATGTAGCCGCAATAGCTATATTGGTGTCATGCATGTTTGATATACTGGACGGAAAGGTTGCCCGACTTACCAAATCGAGTAGTCGTTTTGGGGTGGAATATGATTCCCTTGCAGATCTCGTTGCCTTCGGTGTCACCCCGGCAATCTTGATGTACCTTTGGACTCTGCAACCTTTCGGACGTCTCGGCTGGTCAGCCGCTTTCTTCTTCGTGGCATGCGGCGCACTCAGATTGGCTCGATTTAATGTGCAGGTTGACTCGGTGCAGAAAAAGTACTTTGTCGGGCTGCCGATACCCGGGGCGGCATGCATGGTGGCAACTACAGTGCTGATCTTTTATCACTTCGACATTTTTCGGCCACTTAAATCATACATACTGCTTCTGGCAACTTTTGGTTTAAGCTTCCTCATGATCAGTAGCATAAAATACAACAGCTTCAAGGACTCTGATCTATTCAGGAGAAAACCGTTTCAATCGCTGCTCATGATGGTTTTTCTGTTTACTATCGTTGCTGCCAGACCCTCGGTCATGCTTTTTTCTTTGATGTTACTTTACACCCTCTCGGGACCCGCAAGATACATTTTCGGGTTACAGAAGAAATTGCAAGAAAAAATCAGCCCAACTACAGTTGATACGGGTGAAAGCGAAGAAGATCAAGTAACTACGGTTAAATAGCTTAAAAGCGAAAACGGTGTACTAATGGGAATGACTATTACTGAAAAAATTATCGCTGCACACTCAGAAAAAGACTCAGTGGTCCCTGGGGAAATAGTTGAGTGTAGGATTGACCTGGCGCTGGCAAACGATATAACGGCACCTTTATCGATAGAAACCTTTGAAAAATCGGGCACAAAAAAGGTATTTAACCCGTCCAAGATTGCCTTGATACCTGATCATTTTGCACCAAACAAAGACATACATTCTGCCATTCAGTGCAAGATTATGCGAGAATTTGCCCACAAACATGGGCTTGAGCTCTACTTTGAAATCGGGCGCATGGGCATAGAGCATGCTCTTTTACCCGAACAGGGACTCGTGCTTCCCGGTGATGTAGTGATTGGTGCGGATAGCCACACCTGCACATACGGCGCGCTTGGAGCATTTTCAACGGGTGTTGGTAGCACTGACCTTGCCGCCGCGTGGATAACTGGCCGCATATGGTTTAAGGTCCCCAAAAGCTTGAAATTCATATATACGGGGACGTTGAAACCTTGGGTGAGTGGTAAAGACCTAATCCTCTATACCATAGGGCAGATCGGAGTTGATGGTGCCAGGTATTGCGCCATGGAATTTGCCGGAGATACCGTAGCTTCGCTTACAATGGACGACAGGTTTACCATGGCAAACATGGCTATTGAAGCCGGTGCAAAAAATGGTATTTTTGTTCCCGATGAGACTACGAGGAAGTATGTGGACGAAAGGGCCAAGCGAGAATATCGCTTGTACACCAGCGATACAGATGCGACATACGAAAAGGTGTATGAATTTGATGTAAATGATATCGAACCCCAAGTGGCCCTTCCTCACCTTCCCGAGAACGTAAAACCGATTAGCGAACTCCCGGAGGTCAAAATCGACCAGGTTGTAATAGGTTCGTGCACCAACGGAAGGCTGGGCGACCTAAGGGTAGCTGCTCAAGTGTTAAAAGGCCGAAAGGTAAACTCAAACGTCCGCTGCATCATAATCCCTGCCACCCAAAACATATACAGGAAGGCACTTGAAGAGGGATTGATAGAGACCTTCATCGACGCTCAAGCCATCGTGAGCACTCCCACTTGCGGCCCTTGTTTGGGGGGACACATGGGGATACTCGCCCCCGATGAACGAGCAGTGGCAACGACAAACAGGAATTTCAAGGGCAGGATGGGGCACCCAACAAGTGAAGTATACCTTGCTAGCCCCGCCGTGGCAGCGGCATCTGCGGTACTTGGGAAGATTGGAAGTCCCGACGAACTATAAAAAACGGAGATGGAAACCAGCTATGAAACTTAAAGGAAGGGTATGGAAATTTGGTTCCGATGTGGATACCGATGCAATTATCCCCGCCAGATACCTGACAACTACGGATCCCGAAGAACTGGCCAAACATTGCATGGAGGACGCAGACCCGGATTTCCCCGGAAAGGTAAAAGCCGGGGATATCATAGTTGCCGATAAGAATTTCGGATGTGGGTCATCGAGAGAACACGCTCCCATAGCCATAAAAGCTTCCGGTATCTCATGCGTAATTGCCCATAGCTTTGCCAGAATCTTCTACCGGAACGCTTTTAACATGGGCCTTCCTATTTTAGAATCTCCCGAAGCGGCTTCCGATACTGAAACGGGAGACGAGCTGGAAGTTAACCTTGATACCGGAGAAATTGTTAACTTGACCAAGGGTAAAAGGTTCAAGGCTCATCCTATACCCACGTTTATGCAGGAACTGATTCAAGCCGGAGGACTAATACCGTACGTTCGGCTAAGAACAAACAGAAGGTAGTTGAATAGTGTTACTTTTCGAATGGGATGAAAATAAAGCACATCGAAATATTAAAAAACATGGCATCTCTTTTGAAGAGGCGGCAACAGTATTTGGAGATCCTTTTTCAGTTACAATTTATGATCCTCTACATTCTCAGGATGAAGATAGATATGTTATTTTAGGAATGTCAAATAAAAATAGACTATTGGTTGTGGTGCATACTGATCGCGATGATAAAATTAGAATTATAAGTGCCCGAAAGGCCACTAAGAAGGAGAAAAAACAATATGAAAGTAATGAAGAATGATCCAGACATGTTAGAGGAGTATGATTTTAGTGGCGGTGTACGTGGGAAGTATGCCTCTAAATACAAAGAGGGAACCAATATAGTAATGTTGGATCCAGAATTAATAGAATACTTCCCAGATTCGGCTTCTGTAAATGAGGCTCTTAAGTCATTAGCTAAACTTATGAAAAAATATAGAAACAAAAGAGCCGAACAAGTCGGTTCAGTGGACGCCTAATCGCTGCGCCTTCGGCTTGCGGTTTGGCGCCACTGACCTCTGTCGTTATGAAAAATGTTGAGGGAGAAAGCTCAAATGGGTAGATCGTACAAGATTGCGGTTATTCCTGGTGATGGGACCGGTCCGGAAGTTGTTCGCGAAGGGCTTAAAGTACTCAAAGCGATAGGTGAAAAAGAAGGATTTAAACTTGATTTTATTCATTATGATCTGGGAGGAGACCGGTATCTTAAGACCGGGGAGGTGCTTCCGGACAGTGTTCTTGACGAACTCAGAAAAGTAGATGCCATCTACCTGGGAGCCATCGGGCATCCTGATGTGAAGCCGGGAATTCTGGAAAAAGGTTTGCTGCTGAAGCTCCGTTTCAGCCTCGACCAGTATATCAACCTAAGACCCGTCATTCTCTACCCAGGGGTTAATACACCTCTTAAAGACAAGGGGCCAGAAGATATTAATTTCGTGGTCGTGAGGGAAAACAGCGAAGGATTGTACGTAGGAGCCGGTGGAGTGCTACGGAAAGGAACGCCGGACGAGGTTGCAATTCAGGAATCGATTAACACCAGGAAAGGTGTTGAACGCTGCATACGGTATGCTTTTGACTACTGCCGGAAACGCAACCAGAAAAAATTGTTAACTCTCTGCGGAAAAACTAATGTCCTCACCTACGCTTTTGATCTCTGGGAAAGAACCTTTTACGAAGTGGCAAAGGAATACCCTGACATAAAAACCGACTATGCCCACGTGGATGCTACCTGCATGTGGATGGTCAAAAACCCCGAGTGGTTTGATGTCATTGTCACGGATAACATGTTTGGAGATATAATTACTGACTTGGGTGCCATGATTCAGGGTGGCATGGGGATAGCAGCGGGAGGAAATATCAACCCTGAAGGGGTTTCCATGTTCGAACCCATTGGTGGTTCGGCTCCCAAGTATACTGGGAAAAATATCATCAATCCGCTGGCAGCCATCGCCGCGGGTCAAATGATGCTTGAGACCCTGGGCGAGGAGAAGGCTGCAACCAGGATCGA
>Ga0256841_1002744_pt1 | contig 13709 bp, 15 predicted proteins | sample 356308metaG_FD_185971 | JGI IMG/M metagenome (GOLD analysis project Ga0256841, IMG submission 185971) | Hydrothermal vent microbial communities from Mid Atlantic Ridge, Atlantic Ocean - 356-308 | ecosystem: Environmental > Aquatic > Marine > Hydrothermal vents | place: Atlantic Ocean: Mid...
GGCAATCGGCAATCGGCAGTCCACAGTCGGCAATCGGCAGTCCACAACAAAAGCGCTATAAACACTCATACTCCGCCCTCCAATCCCAATAGCTATCAGAATGAAAGAGCGAAAGAGGGCAAACCTGAAACTTCCAAACCTCAAAACTTCCAAACTTCCAAACATCCAAACTTCCAAAAACCAACCCCATTTACCCCGTCGTTTTCCCGCTCTCTCGCCCAATCATCTCACTCAAAACCTCATACAATTTTTGAAACTCAGGATACTTTTCAAGCATTTCGATATGCATTTTCATTATCTTCTCATCACCCCTTATTGCCGGACCTGTTTGCGCAGCCGTCGGACGCATATCCTGCACTTTCATAGCCGTCTCCAGTATCAAAGGTTTTAAAATATTGAAATCAAGACTATTATCTTCGGTTATCATTTGTGCAACAGAATACATAAAATTGGGGAAATTGGATGCAAAAACCGCTGCAAGATGCAAAACCTTTCTTTTTTCCGAATCAACAAATCTGACATCACCGGATAATGAGATTGCAAGATTTTTAAGTCGTTCTCCGTTCACAAAAGTATTAGCCTCTATACAGACGGGAATTTCGCTAAAATCAACGTTTCTTGTTTTGGAGAATGTTTGTAAAGGATAAAAAACACCATAATTTTCACTACTAACTTTTAATATATCCATCGGTGCCGAACCGGAAGTGTGAACAACAAAATTATTTTTAAAATCAATATTTCCCGCAACTACCGGTAATGCATCATCGCTAACGGCAATAATATAGATGTCCGCATCATCTCGCACTTCCATCGGGTCGTTAGTGAACTCCGCTCCCGTTTTATCAGCCAAGGATTTGGCATTTTCAGACGTTCGGCTGTATATCTGCAAAATCTCTTTACCGGCACCTTTCAAGGCAATCGCAAGATGAGTGGCGACATTCCCGGAGCCTATAGTTACTATTTTTTCAATCCGTTTCAAACCGCTAATTTTTGAATTATGTTAGCGAAAGTAATAATTTCAAACCCATTATGTTTATACTTATTGTAAAGTTTTTCCTGCTCTTCTTTAAAGATAAGTTCATAGGCTTCAAGATTTTCATACTTCAAATCATAATAAAAATGACCTTTACTGTCAATGGGTATCTCAATATCAAAGCTGGATGGATTATCAGTCTGCTTCCCTAATAAGATTGCTTTGCTATCCCGTCCTTTTACCATTCCTGACAAATGACAAGTTTTTTGCTTAATAACACTCTTACATCCGGTAATTAATAAAATCACAAAAAAAACACATCGTATATTATTCATTCTTAAATATTTTTGTGATTTTTATCTTTTAATCAAGCTTTTTAAATATTCATCCGGTGTTAATACAGGTATCTTGGATTTTTTGAAATCCTTTACATTTCGGGTAATCAGCAAATTGCAGTCATTTTGTAAGGCACAATGGTATTGTAAAGCATCTTCAAAATCTGAAAAATTTGATGTTAGTCCCTTCTCTATTATTCTATCACTTAAATTGGATGTTTCAGAAATAACTTTGAATTTGCGTAGTTTTTCTTTAACAACTTCTTTTTTCTCAAACCGTGTTAACAAATAAAAAACCGTTGGGAATGACAGGGCTGAAACAACCATAGTTATTTTTCCCTTATCTGCCATAGTAGCAATTTTTGCAGCTGAATTGTAATATGGATCTCTTTCTCCAAGTAAATCCAACATAACAATCGTATCAATAAACAACCTGTCTTTCATTTGTACTTTTCGATTAAATGGTTTCGATAAAGGGTTTTAAAATCCAAATCAGAAGGAACATTAACGCCGGTTGACATACTTTTTACGAATGGTGTTATTTCAGCATCATTATTTGACTCATCAGAAGAATCATCAACTAATGACTTTAGATATGACTCAATCAATCGTGAAAGGCTTCGTTGGTGTGACGAAGCATACTCTTTTGCTTTATCAATCACGTATTTATCAAGTTTTAATGTTAATTTTGCATCCATTATTTTAAATTTACACGTGCAAAAATATAAAAACTATCCGTATTTCACAAGTCCTCTATTTTATTTGTTGCATTTACATTATAAAACTCAATTCTCTATCTCCTCCAATTTCCCAATATCATTCATCTCAAAAGTATTTCCGGCAAGGGTATATCGTGTGTGATACCAACTGTTTGACAATATTTCCTGCATATTCTTTCCAATATCAACCTGTTTTCCTTCCGGTATTTCAAGATTCATCCATACATTTTGTCCCCTCCATAGTTTTTCTCCGTTAACTTTGAAAAACCTGTCGAATATTACCATAGTATCATTTATTACGTAGTTGTAATCAATGTTTTCCGTACGCTCTTTTGCAGAAAAATTATTTCTCCCTGCTGCGTAATAAGATATCCTGATTTTCATAATCGAATCCTTACTTTTTATTATTCTCAGGTCGGGTTCACCGTAAAAACCACCGGATTTATCATCCAACAGGTAAACCCCTTCATCATCAATATTGATATATCTGCCGTAACGTTCGATATTCTTATACTCCTCATTATCTGCAAGTCTCAGGTAAAGAGGCTTTCCTTCCGACACATTAAGAACAACCGTTTTTTTAATTCGCGAATCTTCCTTAAACTCCCTTATGAGAAAGGTTCCGTAAAAGGCGGTAATTATCAAACCCGCAATCCATAGTATCAAGGAAACCATGCCGATATATCTTATTTGCGGAAAACGGAAAGCCAATCTTGCACCTCCGTAAATCATTACAAGGATAGGAATTCCGATAAACATAAGAATACCTGCAAGCAGCAATTCACCCCGTCCGGAGTTCCCAAACAAAAGTAGCGCTATTTCGTTATAAGGAATAATGTGAAAATCCTTTGGTCCGGGGAAAATAAAAAAGTCACCTATTCCGAATATTGCGACTGCAAAAGCAGCCACAAGTGAAACACCCACAAGAAGTAAAATTATCCCTATGAATACGAGTAATATTTTTCCTGAAACCTCAATAATCCTAAGCAATATATTACCTATCCCGTCTATTTCATTCTGATGTTCTTTACTTTTTTTTTTATAGGTATTTTTAGCCTCTTTGGTAAATTCGTTAAATTTATCTTTCAAATTGTCAATCTCTTCCCTGATAGATCTTTCAATATTGGAAAGGTCAACTTTTTCTCCCCGCATCTCTAATTTTTCGGCAGTAGAAGTTGCAAGAGGTATCACTGCCCAAAGAACAATATAAATTACAATTCCGGTACCCACTCCTGCAAGGGCAAGAATTACAAACGCCAGCCTGAACCATACCGGATCAGTATGAAAATATGCTCCAAGGCCTCCGCAAACACCGGAAATCATTGTATTGTCAGGATCGCGATAAAGACGCTTTGCGCTTTTACCACCCCGGTTTGAAGACCGGCGATCTGAAGTTGATTGCTCTTCATCTATTTCAAACTCATCCGGTAAACCGATAGCCTTAATCACCTTTTCAATGTCCTCAATCGTGATAACCTCTTTTGTGTCTGTAATGCTTTCCGTCAGAATCTCTGCTATACGATTCTCAATGTCTGATATTATTTCATCGCGTCCGTCAGAATGAGCAAAGTGTTTTTTTATGCTTTGCAAATAATCATCCAATACCGAATAGGCATCTTCATCAATATTGAATACTATTCCGCTGATGTTAACCGTGAATGTCTTTTTCATTTTTTCTTATTTTATATCTTTTTTTATTTTATTATTAGCCGATAGTTTGGTTACCGCCCCAACGAGATTGAGCCAACTTTTGTCAAGTTTAGAAAGAAATTCCTGTCCTACCTCCGTAATTTGATAATATTTTCGAGGCGGTCCCGATTTAGATTCTTCCCAACGATAACTTAAAAGTCCGTCATTTTTCAGACGCGTCAATAAAGGGTAAAGCGTTCCCTCTACAACAAGAAGCTTTGCATCCTTAAGTTTGAGCAGAATATCGGAAGCATAAACTTCCTTCTCCGAAATCACGGAAAGGATGCAATATTCAAGCACACCTTTCCGCATTTGAGCCGTTGTTTTCTCTATATTCATACGGCAAAAATAATAAATATATAATACTATGCAATACATAGTACCAAATTATTTTCAGTACTATTTTATAAACTCAGCCTATACATCTAATTTACAGGATATTAACCTTAAGGAGCCTCTTGAAATTTATTTTCATTCCAAATAAGATGGTTATGGATTCAATCCGCCTTCGCAAGGCATTCTGATTAATGTCAATCTTTGGTCTTCTATTTCGATGATTGTGAGGTGGGATTCAATCCGCCTTCGCCAAGGCTACGGCGGATAAAAAAGGGGTAAGCTACTTACATCGCACCGCTACAACCGCCTACCCTTGCTACCTTCCGGTCCTGGGGGAGTTCAGCGGGAGCTGGTCGTATAAGACTTACCCCGGCACAAAAGTATAATTTTATGTTTAATCCGAACAAAAAAATTAAAAATTTTTTCCCACAAATAAATGCCCTTTAAAAGTAAATTCTTACTTTTGCCAATAATCATCTAAAACAAAAAATATGGAAAATGAAAAATACCCATCCTGGAAACACGCTATGACATACGGATTATATATCGGTATTGCGTTAATAGTATTGTCGTTGGTTTATTACCTTCTTGATGTTTATGCCGAAAAATGGACAGGATACATCTCCTATGTTGTTCTCCTGCTCGGTATAATTTTTTCTCAGATCAAATACCGTGATGACCGTCTTGGAGGCTATATCACATTCGGACAGTCATTTTCAACCGGATTTCTTACAGGATTGTTTGCAGCCGTATTAACGGCAATATTTTCATATTTCTTTATATCGTATCTCGGAGAAGATTTTATTGATACCTTATTGCAGAAATCTGAAGAAGCAATGATTGAGGCACGACCGAATATGTCGGATGACCAGATTGAACAATCAATGAATATGGCTCGAAAATTTATGTCTCCGGGAATAATGACCATTTTCTCGTTTTTAGGTTCAACAGTTGTTTCACTGATTTTAGCCTTGATAGCCGCTATTTTTACAAAAAGAGCTGATAATTCAATTGAACCTACCGTTTAAAATCTTTTTTGATGGATATTTCTGTTATTGTACCTTTATATAATGAAGAGGAGTCGTTGAACGAACTATCGCAATGGATAAGGAGAGTTGTTGAAAAAAACGGATTTTCCTGGGAGGTGATATTTATTGATGACGGCAGTAGTGACGGTTCATGGAATGTCGTGGAGAGTATTTCCGCTTCCGACCCGCATTTTAAAGGAATCAAATTCAGACGAAATTACGGTAAGTCGGCAGCATTGAACGAGGGTTTCAAAGCTGCAACGGGTGATGTCGTGATAACAATGGATGCCGACCTTCAAGACAGCCCCGATGAAATCCCCGAACTGTACGAAATGATCACAAAGGAAGGTCTTGATTTGGTTTCGGGATGGAAAAAGAAACGTCACGACCCCATCGGCAAAAGGCTTCCGTCGAAATTTTTCAATATGACAACACGCAGGTTGTCAGGAATTAAACTTCACGATTTTAATTGCGGATTAAAAGCATACAGCAATGAAGTCGTTAAAAATATTGAAGTTTATGGTGAGATGCACCGTTATATTCCTGTTATTGCAAAATGGGCGGGATTTACAAAAATCGGAGAAAAGGTGGTTCAACATCAAAAAAGAAAGTTCGGAGTTTCAAAATTCGGAATGGAGAGGATAATCAAAGGTTATCTTGATCTTCTTTCCATAACCTTTATGTCGAAATTCGGCAAACGTCCGATGCATCTTTTCGGAACTTTGGGGACAATTCTTTTCTTTTTTGGTTTTATAGTAGGCATTTACCTCACTGTAGCAAAATTTGTCTTTGACGTTTACAGAATGACCGAACGCCCATTGTTCTTTTTCGGGTTACTTTCAATGATTCTTGGCACACAACTGTTCTTAACAGGATTCCTTGCAGAAATGGTATCGCGAAGCTCCAATGACAGAAATAAATATCAGATTGAATCAAAAATAGGGATAAACGGGAATGGGCGAACCACGTAAAATAGTAATTGTCGGAAGTGCTTGGCCGTTACGGGGAGGATTGGCAGCTTTCAATGAAAGACTGGCTCGTCAATATATCAAAAATGGCGATGAAGTTCTAATTTATAATTTCAGCTTGCAATATCCTGATTTTCTTTTCCCGGGAAAAACACAATACTCATCGGAACCTGAACCACAGGATATTAATATTGTTACAAAAATAAATACCGTTAATCCTTTGACTTGGTACACTACAGGTAAAGAAATTAAAAGACTTAACCCTGACATAGTACTGATTAAATTTTGGATTCCTTTTGTAGCTCCTTCATTGGGTAAAATTGCAAGGATAGTACGTAAAAACGGCGTTTCAAAAATTGTTTCGATTATTGATAATATCATTCCTCACGAAAAACGATTGGGGGACAAAATGCTTGCAAGATACTGGGTAAACAGTGTTGACGGATTTGTTGCAATGTCAAAAGCAGTACTTAACGATCTGGATACTTTTGATAAAGACAAACCCAAAATATATTGTCCGCATCCATTGTACGACCATTATGGCAAAATAACGGACAAAACACGCGCAAAAGAGATTCTCGGCCTTGATCCTCAGGGAAAATTTATGCTCTTTTTCGGATTTATCAGAGATTATAAAGGATTGGATTTATTGTTAAAAGCCATTGACAGTGACTTTATAAAATCAAACAAGATAAAACTGCTAGTTGCAGGTGAGTTTTATACCGATTCAAAACCATATTTTGATCTGATTAAAAAGCATAGATTACAGGATGTAGTTATTATGTCGAATGATTTCATACCCGACAGTAAAGTGGCTCTATATTTTAATGCGTCCGACGTTGTAGTGCAACCTTACAAAGATGCTACTCAAAGCGGTGTTACTCAGATTGCATACCATTTTGAAAAACCTATCATTACGACCGATGTCGGCGGATTAGCAGAAATAGTTCCAAATAATCGTGCCGGATATGTTGTAAATCCTGAAGTAAGTGAAATTCGTCAGGCAATCATTAAATTTTATAAAGAAGATAAAGAAAACGAGTTCATTTCCAATGTTAGGGATATTAAAAAAAATTACGGTTGGAAAAAAATGACTGAGGCAATTGATAAGGTGATTAATATGACTCATTAAAAAGTTAATTTGTAAAACAATGATAATAAGAAGCAAAGCACCGTTAAGAATAGGTTTGGCAGGAGGCGGAACAGATGTGGCTCCATACTCCGACATTTATGGTGGTGCCATTTTGAATGCAACGGTAAGTATGTACGCCTACGCTACCATTAAACCGCTAACCGACGGTAAAATTATAATTAACTCTCTTGACAAAAACAAAAGATTGGAATTTGATACAACGGACTATCTGAAACCTGACGGTTGTCTTGATCTTATGAAAGGAATTTACAACCGGATTATTAGACAATTCACAAAAAAACCCCTCTCCTTTGAGCTGACAACCTGGGTTGATGCCCCTCCAGGTTCCGGGCTTGGAACATCCTCTACACTTGTTGTTGCAATCCTCGGCGCCTTCTCCGATTGGCTGCAACTACCTCTCGGGGAGTACGACCTCGCAAAACTGGCTTATGAAATAGAAAGGATTGACCTCGGTATGGCAGGAGGGAAACAAGACCAATACGCCGCCACCTTCGGCGGTGTTAATTTTATGGAATTTTATGACGACAATAAGGTTATTGTAAATCCATTAAGGGTTAAGGAAGTGATTCTTAACGAACTGGCTTTTAACCTTGTTCTGTATTATACCCAAACAAGCAGGCTTTCTTCAAAAATAATCGAAACACAAAGTAAAAATATCGTTGATAAAAATTCCGCATCTGTTGAAGCAACTCATAAATTGAAAGAACAAGCGGTTATGATGAAAGAAGCCGTACTTAAAGGCGAACTCCATAAAATAGGTGACATATTGAATTTCGGATGGCAGAATAAAAAGAAAATGGCATACGGGATTACAACTCCTTTCATTGACGAACTTTATGATACGGCTGTTAAAAACGGTGCAACAGGTGGTAAGATATCAGGTGCGGGTGGCGGCGGATTTATGATCTTCTATTGCCCTGAAAATACCAGATTCAAAGTTATTGAAGCTCTCAATAAATACGGAGGATCCTCTCAAAGATATGAGTTTGTAAGCCGCGGACTTACTACATGGAGAATATGATTAAGTTTTGAGGTTTATTATTTTGATTATGTCAGGGAAAAGATGCCTTACAAGGTAAATATGTAAATTTTGTATCAAGTGCTAATGTCTTCAATGCCTATAGACAAAGGTTGATTGATGTTTCGCTAAAGTAATGCCGCATTCAAAATTATTGTATTTTTGTAAAAAAGATAACATCATGTTAATTAAAGACAAAATGAAAAGAATAATTCTAATAAGTTTTTTATTCACTACATTTTTAACAGGTAATTCCATTGCCCAACAAGCTCCCAAATGTAGTCATACCGTTTCTTTTGAAAAATCGTGGATAAGCGATACCCTTGATGCTATCCATTACCAAATTCACCTTACGGTCACGGACTTCTCCGGCCATGAAATAGGTGGATACACAGATGTGGAGTTGGCATCAAAGATAAATGATCTTAACGAAATCAAACTGGAACTGATGAGCCTCACAACGGATTCGGTATTTATTGAGAACGTACCGGTTACAGGCTTCACACACCTTGATAATATAATTACGATTCCTTTATCAACTCCTTTAAATGCCGGGGAAAGTGTTAATGTCAGGATTTATTACCACGGTGTTCCTTTCCACGAAGGGTGGGGAGGTTTTCATTGGGACAACCAGTATGCCTTTAATCTTGGCGTCGGGTTTGTTTCCATACCTCATAATCTCGGCAAAACGTGGTTTCCCTGTATTGATGATTTTAAAGACAGAGCGCTTTACGATGTTTATGCAACCGTTGAAGATCCGAAGAAAGCGGTTTGCGGCGGTTTATTGATTGATGTTGTTGACAACGGCAACGGAACAAAAACATACCACTGGAAACTTGACCACACAATCCCCACTTACCTTGCCTCAATAGCTGTCGGTGAATATGCGGTTGTTAGCGATGTTTATAACGGTATTGTAGCCGACATTCCCATTGAGATTTACGTAAAACCGCAGGATACCATCAAGGTGCCCGGCTCATTTGTTCATCTTAAACAGATACTCGAAATATATGAAAACAGTTGGGGACCATACCGCTGGAACAGAATAGGTTATGTGGGTACGGCAATTGGAGCTATGGAGCACGTCACAAATATTGCATTACCTCATTTTTGCATTGACGGCGGACTTTCGTGCGAAAGCACAATAGCTCACGAACTTTCGCATATGTGGTTCGGAGATAATGCCACCTGTGCCAGCGCCGAAGATATGTGGCTCAACGAAGGATGGGCGGTTTACAATGAAGCTATTTACCGTGAGCAGCTTTACGGAGAAGAGGAGTTTCACGACTTTATGTATGACAACCTTGCCAAAATAATTCAGTTTTGCCACACCTCAAGCGGGGACGGAAGTTATTTCCCTTTGAACCAAATCCCTCAAAATATAACTTACGGAATGACGGCATATAAAAGGGGTTCAACCGTTGCACACTCGTTAAGAGGATATCTCGGTGATGAACTTTTTTTCGATGCTATGAAAGCCTACAACGAAAACTTCAAATACAGTTACGTATATTCACAGGATATGGAATCGTTTCTTACGGATTACACAAATATTGATATGTCCGGCTTTTTCAACAATTGGGTTTACCATTCCGGCACACCTCAATATTCAATTGACTCTTTTAATGTTGTTCCTGCCGGGAGTGGGGCCGAGGTTACGGTTTTTATGCGTCAACGGCGCCATGGACCGGCATTCGTCGGAGATAATAACATTGTGGAAGTGACCTTTATGGATAACAATTGGAACCAGTTTAGCGATACCGTCCGTTTTGACGGAGCTTCGGGAGGCTCTGCGGTAAAACAAGTTCCTTTTATTCCTGAAATTGCATTGTGCGATTATAATTTCAGACTTTGTGATGCTGTTACCGATCTGAATAAAATTGTAAAAGAAACGGGTGTTTACTCATATCCCAAAACATATTTTAAATTGACTGTAAATGAGGTTTCGGATTCCGCCCTTGTCAGAGTTGAGCACAACTGGGCACCACCTGACGATTTTAAAAACCCGATTCCGGGAGTAACCCTTTCAAATTACAGGTATTGGCGGATTGACGGGATTTTCCCCGAAGGCTTTGATGCAACGGGTGAGTTTACCTATACAAAAACCAGTTTCCTCGATGATAGCCTGCTTAATCCCAATGACACGGTATTGCTTCTCTATCGTACAGGCGCTGCCGACGACTGGCACTTTATTGATTATTCCGTAATAGGAATTTGGTCGGTGGGAAAATTTTATGTTGACAATCTGCAAAGAGGAGAATATACAATTGCAGTCGGTGATGATACTTTTACGGGAATTGATAACAAACAAAAACCCGAAAAATCCTTAATTAACATATATCCCAATCCGTCAAACGACTTCTTCGTCATTGACTATCAGCACCCGGGAAAATTTGAATTTTATGATGAATCGGGAAAAATGGTTGATTCGGTACACCTTGACAATGACACGTCAAGTATTAAATGGAAACCCAAAGACCTGCCCATAGGCACCTATTTTGTCAGATATCTTTCGGAAAAGAACAAAACCATCGAAATAAAAAAAATAGTTATTGTTAAATGAGCAAACCCTTGTCGTTTTACCAATTTTTGGTATTTTTGCATTGAATTAAATATAATTTTAATATGAGTAAAAATACATCAGTATCGTTAGGAAGTTACTTTGATAAGTTTATTCAAAGTCGAATAAATACGGGTAGATATAAAAATGTTAGTGAAATTATTCGGGCAGGATTAAGATTATTGGAGGAAGAGGAAAATAAGATCCATATTTTAAAAAATGCAATTCAAGAAGGAATTGAAAGTGGAACTGCTGATAATTTTGATCCACAATCCTACTTAAAAGAATTGAAAGGAAAAGGAAATTTTGATAATAAGAATTTTACACGAACAAACGGATTTAAAAAACAGAATTAAAGAATAACCTTGCACCACAAATATGACCGACTATTTAAAATCATTGCAAAAACTTTTTGAACTGAATGCCGATGCGGAAACAGCAGCGGGTGCAAAAAAGTATATGCGCAACAAGTTTGAATTTTACGGCATTAAATCACCTTTGCGAAAAGAGATATTCAACCGTTTTTATAAAGAGAACGGACTGCCCGGTAATAAGGATATTGCTGAAATAACAATGGAGTGCTGGCAGCAGCCACAACGTGAGTTTCAGTATTTTGCAATGGAAATGCTAAAAAAAGTTATAAAAAATGCAAATAAGGAAAGAATCGAACTGTATGAATATACGATAACAAACAAATCGTGGTGGGACACCGTTGATTTTATTGCTGCCAATCTTGTGGGAACCCATCTCAAATTTTATCCGGAACTTATAAAACCTTCCACAACAAAATGGATTAACTCCGGCAATATTTGGTTGCAGCGTACGGCCATCCTTTTTCAACTAAAATATAAAAAAGAGACCGATGTGGAACTCTTGACCGAAATCATCAATAAAATGCAAGGCTCAAAAGAATTTTTCATAAACAAGGCTATAGGCTGGATACTGCGCGAATACTCCAAAACCGACGGGAAGTGGGTTACTGACTTCACTAAAAATATGCCGTTGGATAATTTATCAAAAAAAGAAGCGTTGAAATGGTTAAATAGAAAAAAGGGTTAATTTTGCAATATGGAAAAAAAGAAAATATTTTTATATCTTATTCTGTTTACTTTAACAACTTTAACATTTTCATCCTGTTCAAACAAGCCTGAGTTTGAACAGTATCATAAATTTGAAAACAACACCTGGAACCGTTTCGATTTTGTTACTTTTGAATTTCCGGTAACAGATGCCAAACAAGAGTATGATGTCTATTTTGTTTTCAGATATCTTCCGGATTATCCCGAAAATAAATTCAAATTCGTATTCACAACATATAAACCTTCGGGTGAGATGCGAAGTTCGGAGCATAGATTATGGACCATCAGTTCCGATGCAAAATTTCAGGGCAAGGATAAAGGCGATTATATTGAAATTAAAACACCGGTCACCGAGGAGATAAGTTTTCCTGAAACGGGAATTGCCAAATTTGAAATTGAAAATAAAATGACAAAACTTCACACCCCGGGAATATACGAAGCGGGACTAATAATTGAAAAATCAAAAGAGAAGGAAAACAGGCAATTTTAAAATTCTCACCGGTTTATAAATCTTATGATCTTTTCAATTTCAATCTTCCTCATACAGTTAAAATGGTCTTTGGGACATTTCTGAAATCCAAGTTTACCGCAAGGACGACAGGAGAGATTTTTTACCTCCAAAATAATTGATTTCCCCTCATCTTCTGGTAAATAGGGATGCATTCCGAATTCGGGAATGGTATTACCCCACAGACTGACAATCTCTTTCCGGAAAGCGGCTGCAATATGCATCAATCCGGTGTCATTGGTAACTATTCTGTCTGCTTGTTTCACAAGTGAAGCAGATTGATTAATATTGAATTTTCCACAGGAATTGTAAACCTTGTTTCCAACCGCCTCTGCAATTTTCTTTCCCCGCCCCGCATCCGTGCCGCCTCCAAGCAAAACTACCGGTTTCTCGATTTTTTTACAAATTTCGATTATCCTGTCATCCGGATATGTTTTGGTAAAATATGTGGCTCCTATAACCCAGCCTATATATCCGTTGCGGTGCGATTCAGGCAAAATTCCGGTATCAACCTCATCGTTTTCGGGAATAAAATAGTCAAGACCTTTTCCGTCATTATTAATCCCGAGATGTTCAACAGCCTGAAAATATCTGTCAACAATATGTATATCAGGCAATAAATCCGTTTTTTTCAGCTTAACCGATAACCATTTCCTTACATTTATTTTATTAAAGGAGGATGCAGGGCGAGCTAATTTTAGAATAACGCCTTTCGACCTGAAATTTTTATGCAAATCAATAATATGGTCATACTTAACTTTTTTTAATTCGGGAATAACCTCATCAATGCTCTTTTCAATCGTAAATATTTTATCAATACAGGGATTAGCCCGAACGATTGGAAGAAATTGCTTTTTTGTAAGAAAGTGCAATTCCGCATCATCAAGTTGTCGTTTAATACTCCTGATAACCGGAGTTGTAAGAACAATGTCCCCGATAGAACTGAACCGTATGACGAGTATCTTCTTCATAAAAATTTCCCCAAAAATATTATAAAATAAAGAAACAATACCTAACCATACGGTAACTTACCTTTTAGTTACTTACTATTCGGTATGTTATAATTTGGTTAGTTTACTAATTTTTCATACATTTGCAAATTAAAACAAACAATTATGAATGCACCGTTCATATTCGGGAAAATTGCCATAAGCGATAATTTTATTGACAGACAAAAAGATATTTTGCGGCTAAAGACAAATTTCTATTCGGGCATAAACACCATTTTAATATCTCCGCGCAGATGGGGAAAGTCGTCCCTCGTTGAAAAGGCAGGTAAAGAAGTTGAAGAGGAGAACCGGGGATATAGAGTTGTTTTCATTGATATGTTCAATATCCGCTCC
>Ga0256841_1002745_pt1 | contig 13708 bp, 12 predicted proteins | sample 356308metaG_FD_185971 | JGI IMG/M metagenome (GOLD analysis project Ga0256841, IMG submission 185971) | Hydrothermal vent microbial communities from Mid Atlantic Ridge, Atlantic Ocean - 356-308 | ecosystem: Environmental > Aquatic > Marine > Hydrothermal vents | place: Atlantic Ocean: Mid...
GCAAGAAAAATTCTACGCTATTACAGTAAATACGAAAGAACAGACATTTTCTGTTTCACAGTTTTTAGAATAATTAGGGTATTGCAAACTGCAAAATACTGATATATATTAAACGAGCTAACGATTATTTTTTAAGAAATATTATTATTGTCCTAGCTTCTTTCTCACCCATTTTTCAAGTCCGGTTTTGTCTAACTTAGCCAATTTTTCAACTTTCTTGTCTTTTTTTATCCCGTTTTCTTTATTGGAAGTATAGACCTTGATAAGGCTTTCAAATCCGGCTATATTTGCAGCGAGCTCATTGTCTTTATCAGCGGGATTCTCTAAAGCATACTTGGTCCAACCTCCTAAAAATGACATTAACAAATCAGGATTCTTTTCTGTCAATTCCATTTGAAAAGACTGCATCTTTATAGAAAAACTAGGTGTACCGGTCATCCATTGTAACAAGAAAGCACTCACTTTCTTTCTTTTGGCAACTTGTTGATTGATAGGTGTGTTTTCCAGCCAATTAATTCCCTGTAACACATCATTTTCATATTTTTTATAATCACTATCACTTTTGAGTGTTACATTTTTCGGAATCGTAAATTCTTGAGAAAACAATGTTTGGCTTATAAAAAGCAGGAATAAAATGGCGAGCGTAAATTTTTGAATTTTCATACGTTAGAAATTTTGAAATTAAATGTATTTGAAAGAAACATCTTTTTTTGCTAAAAGAAATGCTATAGCTATAGTAAACAGCGTATATGCGTTTAGCAACGATACAAATTTAAGAATTTTTATCGGTAAACAAAGATTCGACAGTAACAGAACCTTTCCTGTTTGGCGATTTTGGATATTGGCTAAAACCGGATGAATTTAATCTGTGATGTTTGTTTTAACTTCCTTGCTAGTGCATTCTTAACCACATCCTTGAAAGGGTTAAACTCTTTTGGCATTATTTAGAATATACTAATAAGGCCATGACATGACAATATATTATGCCATTTTCAAATACTAAAAATAAAATAGTTTTATAATAGGCAAAAAGAAAACCTGACTTTTTTAGCACCTCAGATTTATACAACTACTTATTCCGTATCATTTTCAACGTAAACCCACCTAATACCAAAATAATAATTATCATAATGGCCCACAACCATTTTTTATCGGTAAACAACGGTTTAACTCCGTTATTTTCTTTTTGGTCAATAACCTCTTCATTTTTAAGGGTTATGGTAGTTAATGAATCGGGAATTTTATCCGTCAGATAATTCAAATCATAGTTAGGCTTTCTCATAGTGGCATTGCCATACGTTAGGTAATATGTTGCCGGTTTTGTAAAACGGGCTATCAATTGATGGCCATAGCCTTTTACTTGAAGGCTGTCAATTTTCAAAGGCTCATTGTCATAATTATAAATTATAAGCTGTAATTGTTGTAAGACGGTACTGTTAAATGTAAAATTATTTTTTTCAAATGAACTCACTGTTTTTGATGCTAAGGTACTATAGTTACAATGCCAACCTTGCTCGGTTTTTACACTGTCAATTAAATAATTAATGGTAAACGGCCGGTAATAATCAAACGTTGAAGCGATAGAAATATTGAGAAAACTTACCGGTACCTTATTTTTCAACCTGACATCAATAATAGTTTTTTTATCCGATTTTTTATCGTGAATTGTTACCTTTTGTATGGGGTAATTTTTGATATAGGCATCAGTAATAGTATCAAAAGTTATACGGGCAGCCTTTAGTTTAGGATTGTTTTTACTATTGATAAATACTCTAAAATATCGGTATTTAGCCTCGGGAAAAGTAAGTTTGGTAAATCGATAATCAGTTTGCCCGTTTTTAATAGATAAGATTCTATACCCTTCAAGAATACGAAACCAAGTATGTTGGTTTTGGCTACCTTCCAACCTTACTTTCCAGTCAAAATTGTCTTGCTTAAAATCTAGTTTGATCTGATTGATGGCTTCTTTGGTAGGGATTTCAAATGTGACATAATATCCTTTAGCGGTTCGGACTTTGTTGATAATTTTAAAATAGATATTGTTATCTGTTACTTTTCCTGTAGAAACACGTAGTAAATAAGGGGCTTCAATGGTGTCGTTTTCGGCGGTGATGCCATAAATCCGAATATCGGAAAAGTGCGGGTTTATTTTTTCGAAAATTTCATCAGGCAGTGCTATGGCATGCCATTGCCCGGTAATACCTTCTATTTCTCGTTTGTAATTGAATGTATCTATTTGCCCATAAGAATACATACAGGCTAGTATTAATATAATGAGGTTAATTTTCAGCTTCATCAGAAATATTGTGTTTGTATTTATTGTATAAAAACGAAATAATTAACAGCAAAACACCCAATGAAACAAAGACAATAGTTTTTGCTATGGTATTGAGATGTGCAATATCATAAAAGAAAAGTTTTATCAATGTGATGCCGAATAAAATAATGGCACCTACACGCAGGTATTTTCTTTTTTTCCATATTCCTAATACGATGAGCAGCAACGAATAAATACCCCAAAGTATACTCAATCCTAGTTTGTATGATTGGTTAGAATTACCAATATCCATCCAGTTAATGAGTTCACTACTGGCAACCCAAAGAATAGAAATATGTAACAGTAGCGTAAAGGCAATCGTAAAATTTGTTTTTATAAACTCTTGACGAATGTAATGATAACAAGTTACAAGCAAGGCAGCGACAAAAGCGAATGAAACATACCTGATACCGATATGAAAAGTGCCTTGTTTATAATATTGGGCTAGGGTTTGGGCTAGGTAACTCTCCCGCAATTCACTCAGGGTATAAAGGCCTACAGTTAAAAAAATAAGAATGGCAATGGCATTAAAAATGAGGTTGATAATGCCCAACGATTGACTTTTTATCTTTTTAATATTTACGATAGAAAGAATCGTAAAAAACAGTAACGTATAATTAATATCCCAAATGGTATTAAATTTTCGTATGTCATAATTATAATGATAATTGTTATATTTTAAAGTGTCATTATCAGTAATTACTACTGCAGAGTCTAAATACAATTGATTGAAGTACGAATCGATTTCTATTTTAAAAGCATAGTAAATAACAAATAGAAAAATGGCGGGAATTATAAAGGCCATCAAACTTACAAATCCCTTTTTATGGGCAAACGGAGCAGGATATTTTTTATTAAAAAGTAAGTAATTGATAAATCCAAAAGCTGCTATAAATAAGGCAGAACTCAAAAAATGAATATTTAATATAGGAGTTATTTTTGATTCGATGTCTTCAGGAAGATACCTGTCATAAGCAGTCATCCAATCGTGTAAAAGGCTGAAAAAAGCTAAGAATATGAGCGGGTAGGATAGCTTTTCATAAACGGCAACATTTTTTGTCCTTCCTATCCAAAATAACAAGGTGGCTTCGCCGGCCCATAATAAAGTTACCCAATTACCGTCTAGCTGTACCGGAATGGCAATGGTGATGAATAACAATACGAGTCCTGAAATTAAATAGAATAAGTTTCTATCGGCCAGTTTTTTACGATATACTACTACACTAATAATAAAATGAACAATAGCATTGCCAAGCGTAAATAAACCCAACAATTGCTTGCCCTTTTCATGGCCGTCTAATAGCGCATAGCCCAGTCCGTAAAAAATAAAAGAATTTAATAACAGAAGTAAGATATCGTTTTTTGCAAATTTTTCTTTTTGTAAAAGTTTGTAAGCGAGAAATGTGGTATAGAAAATAACAAAGAAAATAGCCAAAAAGGTGAGCGCTAATGTAAAATGTGTTTCGGTTTCGTAATCGGTAAAAAACCAAAAAAAGTAAATTATCCATGTCAATGCAAAAGAGCTGTAAAACAATGATTTCCAATATTTTTTAAAAGCGATGATGAGAATGCCGATATTGAGAATGGCAATATAACTGAATAATATATCTACCCTTCCGGAGTTTTCACTCAATAGAAAGGGTACGGCATAAGCACCTACCAATCCGATAATGGCAATAACCTGCCTATTGTAATTAAGGGCGGCTACTACTGTAAAAATGGTAAAAAGCACCATGAATGCAAAAGCAACCGTTTGAGGTATTAAATTATAAAAACTATACGCCGAGAAAGTAATAAAATACATAATGACCATGGCTCCGCTTATGAGTACGGCACTATAATCTGTGTATTTTTGCTTTAATTTGATGCCCACTGCCAAGAGCCCCAACCCCATTAAATAACCCAATATGATTCTGGTTAACGGACTTATCAAATCGTGTTCAATAGAATATTTTGTACCAATGGCCACACCGATAACCGTAATGGCAATCCCAATTTTATTGATAAGGTTTTCGCCGATAAATTTTTCAAGGTCGGTTTTTGATTTTGATGATTTGGCAGTTTTTTTAGCTGCTTTTTTGGGAGCTTCAATGACGCCTTCCATTTTGTGCACTTCCTTAGCCGGTGTAATTTCTTCATTTATAATTTCCGGTTCTTTTTCAGAAAGTGCTGTGTCAGGGCGGCTTATTACTTTTTTGGTTTCACCTTCAATTGCCAAAGATTTTAGCCTGTGTATTTCTTTTTTTAATGCGTCTACCTCAATAGAAAAAACACGTTGCTTGACGATGAGTCTTTCTAATTGTTGTAGTAGGTCATCTAAGTTGTTTTGGCTGTTTTCCATAGTTTTTTGTAAGACTCCTATTGCTAGTAATAATGAGTTCATTATATAACTTCAAAAGTAGTAAGAGCAATCCATCAAAAAAAGTTTTTTTACTTGAAACATAACTACAACAGAATAAATGCGTAGTAAATAATTGATAATGCGTAGTTTAGAAATTATAGAAAACGGCTGTAATCTTTCAAAAGTAAGTGTACTTGGCGTGTGAAATAAACTACAGAAACACTTTACATACTCATACGAATGGTATCAAACCGCTGGGTTCAGTAGTACTAAAAAGTTATAAAATTTTGGTGTTTATACTAAATCTAATTCTACAAGCGTTATTTTATAAAAACAGTTTTACTATGAATTACAACAACCCTAGCTCAGAAAACGAAACAGAGCGCCCGAAAAAAAGAAGAAGAAGAAAAAAGCACTTTAGTCCTTATAAAAAAGGAAAATATGCCATCTCAAAATTAGAAGAATACGAAAATTACCTCAATCATATTGAATTATTGAGCAGAGGTGGCGATTTAGAAGCCTCATAATTTTTCTTAATATAACGTTTTATCTTCTTTGGCTTGCCATTTTTTAAAGGCTTCCAACGCAATATCACGGGCACATTGCTCAAAAGGAATACTGCGCTTTTCATAAGGCAATGCTATTTCTTTGTAGATGAATGAATCATCAAAACCGATATCGGTAGCGTCTTGTTGGTTGCAACCGTAATAAACTTTATCAGGCCTTGCCCAGTAAATGGCACCCAAACACATTGGGCAAGGTTCACATGACGTATATACTATACAACCGTCTAACTGAAAAGAATTTAAGCGTTTACAGGCATCTCTAATGGCGGTTACTTCTGCATGGGCAGTAGGGTCATTGGTTGAGGTAACTTTATTATTGCCATGCCCAACTATCTTACCATCTTTGACAATAATACAACCAAAAGGACCGCCTTCATTAGCTTCCATACCTTTGATAGCAGCCTTCACCGCTTCACTCATAAATTCAATATTTTTAGCATCAGGTACCGGCTCAAAATTATTTTCTTCCATGGCCTTTGCCGCTTCATCTAAGAATTTTTTATTGAAACTATTGCACATTTTTTGAATATAAATTACAGTCAAAGATACAGATATTTTTGATGGGGATTTGCCATTTTTTAGAAATTCTAATTTGTCATCACCAACCTTATATTTTACCATATTTTATAAGAAAATGAGAGCGGATTAGAGTATTTTTGCAGAAAAAATAAAACATGAGTAAAGCTATTTATATTGCTACCAGTGAAGCCAACAGCGGAAAGTCTATCATAACACTGGGTTTGATGCGTATTTTACTGGGAAAAACGGCTAAAGTCGGTTACTTTCGGCCTATCATAGACGATGTTGAAAAAGATAAAAAAGACAATCATGTAAAAACCGTCATTTCTCATTTTGAACTAGGCTTAGATTATTATGATGCCTATGCTTTTACTCGGACTGAATTCATAAATAAACGAAATGATGGCAAAGAAGGAGAAATTATTGATACCATTATTGAAAAGTATAAGGTTTTAGAAGAAAAAAATGATTTTGTACTGGTAGAAGGTACCGATTTTTCAGGAAAAGGAACTGCTATAGAACTCGATGCAAATATATTAATTGCCAAAAATTTGGGGATTCCTGCTATTATCGTTTCCAGTGGAACCGAAAAAACATTAAATGAATTTATCGAAGGCTTACACTTGGCTTATGATTCTTTTAAAGAACGCGATGTAGAAGTGATAGCTGTGATTGCCAATAAAGTACAAAAAGAAAATATTGAATTGGTAACTAAGGGAATTAGAGAGAATTTACCCGAAAATATTTTTATCGGAGTCATTCCGCTAATTCCGTTTTTAAACAACCCAACCGTAAAAGAAATCGGTACGGCCATCAACGCAACAGTACTATTTGGCGAAGATCACTTGAATAATCAATCGTCAAGTTTTAAAGTTGGGGCGATGCAATTGCGGAATTATTTGACATTTTTAGATGATAATTGCCTGATAATAACTCCCGGAGACAGGGCTGATATTATCTTAGGTGCCTTGCAGGCAAATATATCGTCAAATTATCCTGCAATTTCGGGCATTGTCTTAACCGGAGGGATTATTCCCGAAGAGCCCATCGTAAAATTAATAGAGGGGCTCTCTCAAATCATTCCGATTTTATCTGTCAAGGAAGGTACTTTTGAAATCGCTAATAAGATTGGCGATGTAAGGCCGCATATGTATGCCGGTAACAAACGAAAAATAGCCATATCACTCAGAACTTTTGACGAATATGTAGCGGCTGAAAAACTCATCAAAAAATTAGTAACTTTTAAAGATGATAGGATTACCCCTAGAATGTTTCAGTATAATTTATTGCAACGGGCAAAAAAACAGCGAAAACATATTGTATTGCCCGAAGGCAATGACGATAGGATACTCACAGCAGCCGTACGCTTGGTAGAAATGGATATTGTAGAACTGACCATTTTAGGCCATAGAACCGCCATAGAAAATAAAATTCACCAATTGGCATTAAAAGTTGAGTTGGATAAAATACATATTATAAACCCCATTGAATCAGAATATTACGAAGATTTTACAGAAACCTTATACCAATTACGGAAAAATAAAGGGCTCACCATTGAAATTGCTGCCGATTTGATGGTTGATGTTTCGTATTTCGGAACAATGTTAGTGTACAAAGGATTGGCAGACGGAATGGTATCAGGAGCGGCACATACTACCCAACATACTATTAGGCCAGCCTTACAATTTATAAAAACAAAACCCGGTGTATCAGTAGTTTCTTCTATCTTTTTTATGTGTTTAGAAGACCGAGTATTGGTTTTTGGCGATTGTGCCATCAATCCGAACCCTACAGCTGAACAATTGGCAGAAATTGCCATTTCGTCAGCAGTATCGAGCAAAAATTTTGGCATCGCACCTAAAATCGCCATGCTGTCGTATTCTTCAGGAGCTTCAGGCAAAGGTGAAGATGTTGATAAAGTGAGAAAAGCTACCGAAATTATCAAAGAAAAATGCCCCGATTTAAAAGTAGAAGGCCCTATACAATACGATGCTGCCGTTGATATGACTGTTGGCAAAAGCAAATTACCGGACTCTGAAGTTGCCGGTCAGGCCAATGTATTGATTTTTCCTGATTTGAATACCGGAAACAATACCTATAAAGCCGTACAACGCGAAACCGGCGCCTTGGCTATCGGCCCGATGTTACAAGGCTTGAACAAACCGGTAAACGATTTGAGTAGGGGCTGTACCGTAGATGATATATTTAATACCGTAATTTTAACCGCTATACAGGCCCAAGAGATATAAATGAAAATATTAGTTATTAATTCAGGGAGTTCATCCATTAAATATCAGTTATTTAAAATGCCGAGGCAAGAAGTTCTTTGCTCGGGGTTGGTAGAGCGCATTGGTTTAGAAAATGCCGAAATCCATTACAAAACAGCAAACGTTACCATCCAAGAAATAGTTGAAATACCCAATCATAAAACCGGCTTGGAAAAAATTGTCAAGTTGTTATTAGATGATAATACAGGTGTATTGAAAACAACTTTAGAAATTGATGCCGTAGGCCATCGGGTAGTACATGGGGGGAGTACTTTTTCAAAAACTACACGTATTGATAAAAATGTTAAAAATAAAATAAAGGCTCTTTTTTCATTAGCACCCCAACACAATCCGGCAAATTTAGAGGGTATATTAGTGGCAGAAGCTATTTTTACCAAGGCTGAACAAATTGCGGTTTTTGACACAGCTTTTCATCAGACTATTCCGGTAAAAGCCTATAAATATGCTATTCCGAATACTTTTTTAAATCAATATCAAATCAGGTTATACGGTTTTCACGGTACCAGCCACAAATATGTTTCAGAAAAAGCAATGGCATATTTAGGTACTGAAAATTCTAAGATTATAACCATTCATTTGGGGAATGGTTGTAGTATGACTGCTGTAAAAAACGGAAAAAGTATTGACCATTCATTGGGTTTTGGGCCTGTTACCGGGCTTATTATGGGAACCCGAAGTGGCGATATTGACCATACCATTATTTTTTATATGGCCAATACATTGGGCTATACCCTTGAAGAAGTAAATGCCCTACTTCAAAAAGATAGTGGTATGTTAGGCTTAACCGGATATAGTGATTTGAGGGATATTGAAGCAGCTGCTGCAAATAGAAATAGGCATTGCCAATTAGCCTTGGCGATGAATGCTTATCGGATTCAAAAATATATCGGGGCGTATGCAGCAGCAATGAATGGGGTAGATGCCATTGTATTTACAGCGGGTATCGGTGAGAATTCGGCGGTTATTAGAAAATTAGTTTGTGAAAATATGGAATTTCTAGGTATTGCATTGGATGCACAAAAAAATGAAGTTCGAGCCAAAGAACTCACTGAAATACAAAAAGAGGGCTCTAAAGTAAAAGTGCTGATCATCCCTACCAATGAAGAAGTTGAAATTGCCAAACAGTCGTATGAGTTGATAGTGGGGTAGAGGATACTCACTTTCATATACTATAATTTGCGTTGAATGAAATTACTTTGTATAGTGTGACACCGTGATTTTAATTCACGGTGTCACTCACTATATCATAAACCTAATTATAGCTTTTTGTGAATATTAGGAAGGAATACTATTTCAACCCGCCCGTCATATCTTCAGGCCGCACCCATTCGTCGTATTGTGCTTCGGTAACATAGCCCAAACGGATGGCCTCTTCTTTCAGTGTGGTACCATTTTGATGCGCTGTATTGGCAATTTCTGCAGCTTTATAATAGCCTATTTTGGTATTTAAAGCAGTTACTAACATCAGTGAATTTTGTACCAATTCACTAACTCTTTTGTGGTTGACTTCAATTCCTTTGGCACAATTATCATTAAAAGAAACACAAGCATCGCCTAACAATCGGGCAGATTGTAAAAAGTTGGCAGCCATCAAAGGTTTAAAAACATTCAATTCATAATGGCCTTGAGTACCTCCAACGGTAATAGCAACATCATTACCCATAACTTGGGCACAGACCATGGTAAGGGCTTCCACTTGTGTGGGGTTTACTTTCCCCGGCATGATAGAAGAACCCGGTTCATTAGCCGGAATAATCAATTCGCCAATCCCTGAACGAGGCCCCGAAGCCATCATCCGGATATCATTGGCAATTTTGTTTAATGAAACCGCCAATTGTTTTAAAGCCCCATGGCTTTCTACAATAGCATCATGGGCTGCTAAGGCTTCAAATTTATTTTCAGCAGTTATAAAAGGAAGGCCGGTAAATTCGGCTATTTTCTCGGCTACCAGTACGTCATAACCTTTAGGCGTATTCAATCCGGTACCCACGGCAGTGCCTCCCAATGCCAATTCTGACAAATGTGCCAAGGTATTTTTTAAGGCTCTTAATCCGTGGTCTAACTGCGAAACATATCCTGAAAATTCTTGCCCCACCGTTAACGGCGTTGCATCCATTAAATGGGTACGCCCTATTTTTACAATGTCTTTAAAAGCAATTGCTTTGCTGTGCAAGGTATCGCGTAATTTTTCTACGCCTGGAATGGTAGTTTCTACCAACATCTTATAACAAGCAATATGCATACCCGTAGGAAAGGTATCATTAGACGATTGTGATTTGTTTACATCATCATTTGGTTGGATGGTTTTTTCGCCTTCGCCAATAACATGGCCTGACAATTCTTGGGCACGATTGGCAATGACTTCATTTACATTCATATTACTTTGTGTACCCGACCCTGTTTGCCAAATAACCAAAGGAAATTGGTCGTCAAGTTTTCCGGCTAAAATTTCATCACATACCGCCGAAATTAAATCGCGCTTCTCTTCTGATAATACCCCTAATTCGCAATTGGCATAAGCGGCTGCTTTTTTAAGGTAGGCAAAGCCATAAATAATTTCTAAGGGCATTGATGCCGGAGGGCCGATTTTAAAATTATTTTTTGAACGTTGCGTTTGAGCTCCCCAATATTTATCGGTAGGTACTTCCACCTTGCCCATCGTATCTTTTTCAATTCTGTACTTCATGGCTTGTTGAATTTATGTAGATAACAAAGGTACAAAATACCAATAAAAAAGGGCTTGCAAATGCAGCCCTTTTTTTGGGATTTTTTACTCTTTTAAAGTCTTAATTTTTATAAAAATTATTGCACGATGGCACTTTTTTCTACGATGACATTTTCGGTTAAATCTAAATCCTCGTCATATTCTGCCCCTGAGCGTATAACACCTTTAATGTTGACTTGGTCTCCAATTTTCAGACCTTCTGCTTGGCTGTTAGATTCTAACGTAAAAGTACAAGAAACCCCCATTTTATCAGCGGGTTTTTTAAGTAATATTACTTGTTGCCCCAATTGGTCTTTTGAAATTGACGCTACAGTACCCGTAATAATCAATACTTTTGACTCGCCTTCAGTATCCAGATACAAATCATTTGATTTTTGGGCATCTGCTAAAAACTCATTGACCAATGCGGTAGCATCGATAGTAGCATAGGCTTTGGTAGCTTGAATATTTCTATGGGGCATAAACCATAGATATGCTACATATCCTATAACACCAAGAATTATAACGGCTATTATTTTAAGAATTTTAGATTTCATGCACTTATTTTTGTAAAATTAAATTTAGCCGTTACTTTAATGGTTTTGGCCAGATTGGTAGAAGGCTTTCCTTCTTTAAAGGCAATTCCGTAATCTGCCAATACTATAGGAAACTCGGTAGTACCCGTAACAGTACCGTCTTTGACAACAATATTAAATTTTTCTGATATTTCTTTGGTAACTCCGCGAATGGTTAAAAAACCCGTTACATCAGCGACATAAGTACCGTCTTTATCGAAATCAATACTGGTAATATTGGTAATAGTACCTTTGAATTTACTTTTAGGGAACGCTTTGGTATGTAAGAATTTTTCTGTGTTAAAATGCTTTTGCATCAAGGCTTTCTCAAATTCGAAACTCTGCATGGGTATCGAAAAAACAATACTGCCTATATCGGGTTTAATAACGCCTATGGCTTTATAATTATTGGCTTCAATATCTTCGGCCGGTGTGCTTGAGAAAAATTTTATATGGCTGCTAGTAGTTGATAATTTGGTTTGACTAAATGCCGAAATTGAAATAAAGGCAAATAATAATACAACTAGGTTTTTCATAAAATTTATATTTTTTTTGTTACCCTAATTTCGTCGCTAATAAAAATTAGTCTTACAAATCATTTCATATAGGATACTGTTTATAGTACTTATTATAGCTTATAGATGTATGTTTTATAATTTCTATAAAATATTATAACTTATTGATTATCAGTAGTATTTTTAAATTTTAAGAAGCCGTTTCCGGTGATGGGAATCCAATTCAAAAAATTATTTTAAATCGAATATATAACTCAGCCTCAAATTAAAAAATGAAGAATTATTGAGGTTTCTTTCAAATTCTAAGGCATTCGGAAAATTAAAATTATAACCCGCTTCTACTTGAAAATTATTGATATCTAGGGTAATGGGCAATTGCAGTTGAATATTACGAAGGTCGTATTTTTCAAACGAGGTGACAATTCTGTCAATAATAGGAATGGTAATACCCAAATCGTCAATTCTTGAAGTGTCAATATTTTCACTGCCAAATTGAAAAGTCAATAGTGGGTTAAAAGTAATTTTTGAATTGTGTTTCAGTTTAAAAAGAGGTATTTCTCCATACACATCGAAACTGTTTTGAAATCCTTGTTTTCCTCCAAAGAAATAGGCGGCATCGGCAGCTATTCCAAAAGAATTGTCTTTGGTTTCTGCACTGATGCTTACGTCAAAACTATTTTCAAAATCGCTAGAGCCTGTATCAGAAAAAATATACCTGTTATAACTGAGTTCGTAGCTAAAATTTTTATGTTTACCAAAATAGTTTCCATAACCTCCGGTAAGGGTTGTCAAATCCCATTTGGGGTCAAGTTCACTGTAAAAAGCACCTGAAATACCAACAAAAATTCCGTTTGAATGCTCATAAAATACCTGTGTTGTCAAACTGTATTGGCTGAGCCCTAAGTCGCGTCCTAAAAAATAAGTCTTATCGGTAAATCCCACCGAAGTATACAATACTTGATATTTGTTGAGTTGCTGGATATATTCTAACAGGTCTTCACTATCAGAAAACATTAATTCTTCAATAATGCTATCGATTTCTTTGTCTGTTTCTTGATTTTTTTGTGCCAAAATAACAATGCTAAAAAACAGCGCAATCAGGGTAAATATTTTACTTTTCAAATGTGTATATTTTATTGTAAGTTATTTTAATTGTCAGTATTAAGGTTATCTCTTATCAATCTACGCAATCTTCTCAGCAATCTTTTTCTGTCGTGGATTGCCCTATCGTTTGCAAACCTTCGTAGCCTTATCATTTGTTTTCTTGTCAGGCTCCGTTTAAACTTTAGTTGCCGGTCGCGAAGCCGGTTTTTATTTACTGCGAGCAATGCCCGTTGTTTCTTAGAGAGCGATTTTCTAAGCAACTTAGATTTATCGCTTCGGGGTATTGATTTATCCAATAAAATTTTTCTTTGTTCAGCAGTAAGGCTATTTTTAAACTCTTTTTTTGATTTATCAATAAATAATTGTTGTTCTGCCAGCATTTCTTGCTGCTCTTTGGTTAACTGTTTAAGGACTTTGTCAGTTTTAGTTGTTTGCTGAGCAATTAATGGCGCTGTATAACATATTGATAATAGTAGTAATAATATGTGCCAACGTTTTTTTAGTATCATCTAACTGAAATTATATTGATTTAACGGTATGACTATAAAAAAGGATAAAGGTTTAATATTGTTACTAAATTAACTTAAAAAAATGAGAACTTATATTTGTAATTTAAAAATATGTAGTATTTTTGAAAAAAATTAAGTAACCGACATTATGGAATTTCAACAATTTATTGGATTTATTATTTTCTTAACCGTTTTTACAATGGGGTTTTGGATGTTACTCTTTTTACTGAGCTTTGTAGTTCCGTACTGGTTGTTTGGTTATTTTAAGGA
>Ga0256841_1002747_pt1 | contig 13701 bp, 8 predicted proteins | sample 356308metaG_FD_185971 | JGI IMG/M metagenome (GOLD analysis project Ga0256841, IMG submission 185971) | Hydrothermal vent microbial communities from Mid Atlantic Ridge, Atlantic Ocean - 356-308 | ecosystem: Environmental > Aquatic > Marine > Hydrothermal vents | place: Atlantic Ocean: Mid...
CCAGATCGTCGAGGAGAAGGACGAGCGGAGCGGCCGTAAGTCGCGCAAGCAGATCTTTCCCCGCTATCACCAACTCGCTGTGGTTCGCAAGCTGCTGGAGCACGTCCGGGTCAATGGCGTGGGCAAACGCTACCTCATTCAGCATTCGGCCGGCAGCGGCAAGAGCAATTCCATCGCCTGGTTGGCCCACCAGTTGGTTGGGCTGGAACAGGAGGACGGGGCGCTGTTCGACTCAGTGATCGTGGTCACCGACCGGCGGGTGCTGGACAAGCAAATCCGCGACACCATCCGGCAGTTCGCCCAGGTCTCGGCCATCGTCGGCCACGCCCAGCGTTCCGGCGATCTCAAGGCCTTTCTGTACCAGGGCAAGAAGATCATCATCACCACGGTGCAGAAGTTTCCGTTCATCCTCGACGAGATTGGCTCGGAACACCGCGGCAAACGGTTCGCCATCCTCATCGACGAGGCCCATTCCAGCCAGGGCGGCAAGGCCACCGCAGCCATGAACCGGGTGCTGGAGACAGATCCCGATTACGACGAGGACGACGAAACCCTGGAGGACCAGATCAATCGCATCATGGAAGGGCGCAAGATGGTGAAGAACGCCAGTTACTTCGCCTTCACCGCCACGCCCAAGAACAAGACGCTGGAGATCTTCGGCGAGCCGGAGCCACAGCCCGACGGCGCCATCCGCCATGTCCCATTCCACAGCTACACCATGAAGCAGGCTATCGAGGAGGGCTTCATCCTCGATGTGTTGCAGAACTATACGCCAGTGGCCAGCTACTACCGCCTGGCCAAGAAGGTGGAGGACGATCCGCTGTTCGATGTGCGCAAGGCGCAGAAGTCGCTCTCCTCAGGTCGTCATCGCAGCCTGCGGTAACGTTGTCGGGTCCCAGGATCAATTCCTCGGCCGCCCGGCCACCGTAGAGAACCCGGATCTCCTCCTTCACCCACTTTGCCGTCAGGTTCTGACCTTCCCGGCGCAACGGCTCCATGAAGCCCATCGCCCGCCCACGCGGCAGAATGGAAATCTGGGCAATGGGCTCGTCGGGCCTGAGCTGGGTATGGACGAGGGCGTGTCCCATTTCGTGTACCGCGGTACTCCAGCGGGGAGTGATCGCGCTGTCTTCCCAGACTGTCGATCTCGTCGATGAAGATCACGGCGGGAGCATAGCGTCTGGCGCGTTCGAACAAGTCATGGATACGTTTCTCCGACTCCCCCAGCCACTTCGAGAATACACTGCCGCCGGACAGGGCGAAAAAAGGCAAGTCCGCCTCACCCGCCAGGGCGCGGGCCAGCATGGTTTTGCCGGTCCCCGGTGGGCCGGTGAGCAACAGCCCTTTGGGCAATTCGAGGTTCATGCGTCGGAGGCGGGAGGGATCCTGGAGCCAACCCACGATTTCCCGCAGCCGCTCCTTCACCGGCTCGGCACCGACGATGTCATCGAATCGGTTGGCGGGCAGATCGACCCACGCCGGATCGCTCCGGTCTCCCGAAGCGACCCTCGACAACGATTGGGTCCGGCACAACCGGACGGTGATCCATCCCTGCTCGGCGTCGAGGGTAATTTCGTAATCGAAGGCGACAGTCTTCAGCTTGCGCCGGCAATCCCGGATCAGCGACTCATGCCGCAAACCTTCGGCGAATTCCCTCAACCGCCACACAAAGGCCTCATCGGCTTCTCCCTGTGCCGCCCGCGAGTCCTTGGGCAGGATGCCGCGGGCTCCCCCCTGCGAGGCCACCTGCAGCAACACGGCTTCCGACAATCCTCTACGCTCCGGCAATTCGGAAAACAGCAACACCGGCAAATCCGCATAATGCCTGCGCAGCCATTTCAGCATGGCCAGGCCCTGTTCCCGCCGGGGGCTGTCGTTCGTTTCCCCCAAGTGAAGATCCAGCAAAACGAAATCCACGCCCCCCTGACGAAGGAACTCGTCGGCCTGACCACGGTCGCTGGCATAATGCAGCCGAAACGACCGGTCGGAAAAGGCGCGCCAGCCGGTCTCGTCTATCACCATTACTTCCCAGGGGCGCTCCATTTCCCGGCGCAAGGATTCCGGCAGGCCAGTGTTGCTGTCCACTTCAAACCTCAACCCCTGAATCCCTTTCTCCACCGGGAAGTCTTCCCCGCACTCCAGGATCCGCCGCCAGAGACTCTTGAGATACCCTTCCAGGCCCGACGTCAAACGCCTGGCATCACCTTCCGCCCCGAAACGCATCACCATCAGCAGCAAGGCCCGGGTATCGTCCAGTTCCACCTTCAACCCCAGCGACCGCTTCAAGGCCCGGGCGAAATCCCTCACTGTCAGGTCGGCGATCCTGAACAACGCCGGTCCATCCAGATGCTGAAACAACACCACCTCACCCTTGGCCATGCGCGACACCATTTCCGGCGCCAACCCCCGGCCCTGGCGTTCCCTGCGGACATCTTTGCGAATGGCGTCGAGCAAGGCTTCCTTGAGGATTTCCGTATCCTGCCAGAAGCCTGCCCGGTTGGGCGCATCGTAAAGATCCCGCCCCAGGTTGGTGGTAAAGATCAATGTGGTTCGGGAAAAATCCACTTTGCGGTGTCGGCGGTTCTCATGGAGATGCCCCGCATCGAGAATCTGCAGGAAAAGGTTCTGGGTGTTGGGATGGGCCTTTTCGATTTCGTCCACCAATATCACCCCATCGGGATGATCGCTCGCAAATCCTGTCAGCACCCCACGATCCGAACCCGAATAGACACAATTGAAACCCACCAGTTGCTCGTGGGCCTGGTGGGTCGAATAAGCGGTCATATCGAGCCTCAGAAATGCCCGCTCCTTTCCATCCCCGGAAAGATGCCGGGCCAACAGTTCGGCAAGGTAGGTCTTTCCCACACCCGGAGGCCCCGCGAACGTCAGCAGCATGGAAGGACCAGCCTTCAAATCGAGGTCCAGCCGGGCGGAAAAAAAAGCTTGACACACTGCCTCGATCGCCTGGGGCTGGCCCATCAAACGTGCGCTCAACGCATGGCGCAGTTTCTCCACCGAGGCAGGGAGTTCGTCAATCCTGCCTATATCAACCGCGGTACCGATCTTCAGCCCGCTGTGCAAATCAAGCAGCAACCCTGCGAAAAGCCTCCTTTCCTGTTAGCCCAAAGCGTTAATGTCTCCTTCGTGGGTGTCAACCCGATTCGGAAATGTCCCCTTCGCGGTTGACACCCGACCAATCGCAACAGTACCATGGCTAAAAGAAAAAAATCACCTAAGCATCCACTCGCCCATTCACGCCAAAAGCCATGTTCCGCAAGCCATGGGGGAACGACATTCAGGACGGCAGCGGCTTGCTGAAACCGCAGGCAATGACGCTGGGAACCTACCGGTTCAACCTGGAGTTGACCGGGCCGGTCAGCCTGCCCGCATTCAAGGGGGACGTTTTCCACCGACTGCTTGGATGGGGCCTTGGCCGGGTCTCGTCCGGCATGGGAAATCATTTCTTCCGCCCCCGCCCGCCACCAGGATGGCCGCGGAACTGGCAGACCCCGCCCAAGCCTTTCCTGTTGATTCCCTCCCTCGATGAAGCCCGCCAATATGGGTCCGGTGATACCCTGGAACTGGGCATCACCCTGTTCGGCCTGGCAACCCAACATCTGTCCCTGATCCTTGCCGCCCTGGAGACCGCCGGTTCCCACCCAGGTCTGAGTCACGGCAAGGGCCGGTTCCGCATCCTTTCCGTGGAACAGATCACCCCCCGGGGCCTGTCCACCCTGCATGCCGACGGCCAATGGCTGCGCATGAGTGAACCTGTTTCCGCCGCCGACATCTTCGTCTCCGCCCCGGCGGACCGCGACCATCTCACCCTTTATCTCCTGACCCGGCTGCGCCTCAAGGCCCGCGGCGTTCTGGCACGCCGCGGGCCGCCGCTTGCGGTCCTGTGCGAGCGCCTGCTGGGACGCCTCAACACCCTGGCGGTCATGTATTGCGGCGGGCCGTTGCTGACACCGGCGATGAAACACGAACTGATCACCCTGGCCGGACTGGCGGCGATCATGGAAGATGACACCTGCTGGAGCGACTGGAGCCGCGATCAGGGCACCACCAGGTTCGGGGGGCTGCTGGGCCGGATCACCTACGGGAACGTCCCCGGCACATTATTGCCTTGGCTATGCCTGGGCCAGTGGACCGGGGTGGGCGGCAAGACCAGTTTCGGGCTCGGACTGTATGCCCTTGGCTGACAATCGGAAGAGGAACCAGCATGACAAAACAGGCCAATCACCCCTTGACGCTTGAAACAACCAGAAACGAAGGCGATCTCAACAGCTTCACCCGCTTCGTGGTGCCATTCGCATGGCGGCGGGAAACAATTTCCGCGCCGGGCGACGCCTCGCCTTATTATCGAGAGATCGACCAGGCCACGAACGGTTTCGATGCGCGAAGAAAATATTTCACTCACGAAACCGGCAAGGTTCTCTATAAAAAGGCCAAATGGCTGGAACTGGCCGGATTCGCTCAAAACAAGTATCAATGGGCCAGGGGGGGCGACATTCACCTGCAAGACGGCCGCTGCATCCAGGCCAAAATGAAACCGCCACGAGTCGTCCTGTTTGAATGGAGCGGCAACCACGAAAACAATCTTCTGCAAACGGGCTTCCTGGTGGTGGATATATGCCTGTTGCCCAAAGGCGAAAACGTTCCCATCCTGGACGATCTGTTAACCTTCAACGAGTTATTCAGGTCGACCGATCAACCTTACAAACTACTGGACGAGAAATTCAGGGAGCATCTGCAACAGGCTCGCTGGAGCTTTCTGGACCGCGAGCACCGGGATTATACGAAAAGGTGGCTAGAGCTTTTGGCGCTCCCCGCCCAAATTGACGGTCAATGGTACCGGCTCATCGGGTTTTCGGCCGAGGAGGAAAATGCCGGATCCGTGCTGGACATTTATGCGGACAATCGCGGTTACGTCTGGAGCGCCGCCATCTTGGAAAAGGGCATGGCCGGACTCCAGACCCTGGCCCGCGGCACCAGTTTCCTGCCCGAGGATTATGGTCACTGGATCCGGCTGCTCAATGTGGATTCCGCCTCTGACTGTCCGAGCAAAACCCATCGTGAAGTCAGCGGCTACGAAAAACAATGGGCCGCCGAACGCACCTACAAGCGCTGGATTCATTACGGCACCTGGTATGGCTTCAGCTATCACAGCGGTGTCATGCTTTCCGGCCCTGGCAAATTTGCCACCGACTTTGCAACTTTCTATTTCGATATCGTCCTGCTGCTGTTCTACATCCGGGTCAGCCTGTTTCGATTCAGCAACCGGCTGACTGACCTGGCGGACCGCCTCTTGAATGCCGATGAGAAGCTTCGTGAAGAATTCACTCAGCTTCGTAAAGATTTCGCCCGTTTCACCATTCTGTATCAGTTCCCTCTCCTGTCCAACCAACAACAGGCGATTGAAATGTACAATCTGGCCAGAAACCACTTCGATATCGAGGCATTTCACAACGAGGTCAAAGACGAGATACAGGAAACCCATGCTTTTCTGGACATGGAACAAAACAAAAAACTGAACGAATCCGCCACCCGGATCAGTTATTGGGGGATCCCTTTCGCCACCGCCGCCGTCGTTACCGGCATACTGGGCATGAACATCAATGACTTTAATTTCTACCGATGCTGGTTGACCGGGGACCCACTTTGCAACGGAGTCAACTGGGAAGCGATCATCCTGGTTCTCATCGTCCTGGGTGTGACAGCCCTCTTCTGGTTTGTCACCTGGCTTTATCTCAAAAAAATCGAGGACTCCGGTCGTTGTTATATAGTAGAGCCGCAGCCCAACCGGAAACCGAAGAAATGACAAACCACGACACATCCCGTGAAAATCGTTGGTATCTCCGTATCGAAGGTGTCAACTTCGACCATTTCGTTCTGGACAGCAACGAACTCAAGATCATTCGCGGCGGCAGCCTGCTGCTGCTCAACAGCGTGGATTTCCTCGCCCACAAAATGCCCGAACTGGACAAAATCACCGCCGGCGCTTCCTGGGGGCTGTTCGCTTTCGAAGCCAAGAACCGCCATGAAAGCGATCGGATCCTGAGGCGGGCACGCCGGTTTTTCGACCGGGACCCCCGCTACCGCCATGCCACCATCACCCTGGCGGTCCTGCCGGCGAATGACGAATACCAAAGAACCCGCGGCCGCCTGGCGACCCTGTCCCGCTGGCAGCAGATGCAATCACCGTCGTTGGCGGTCCCCCTTCCCGGCAGCCGGTCCAGGGCTTCGGGTATTTGCCAGGTGGACAAGGTCCGTCCCGCAAACCGGCATATCCGCCGCAGGCGGGACAACCCCCGGGAAACCTGGACCGACGTTTCCGCCTCGGTCAAGGCCCGCTGGACCGCCCAGGGCAGGGAGAAACGGCGTTTCTATCAGCAACGGACCGGACTCAATCTCACATTCACCGACAATCTGCACGATCTGGCGGCACCAGCGGACGGGCAGGATTTCGGCAACCTGAACCACAAGATGGCGGTGATCTATCTGGACGGCAACAACTTCGGCAAATTGGCCGGTGCCTATTGCCGAAACGAAGAGAAACAAAGGGAATTCGACCGGCGCCTGCGCGTGGAATTTCAAAATGGCGCGTTGAAAACCCTGTTGGAAGAAATCCACAAGGACCCGGATTTCGAGAACTGTGGCAAAATCCGCCTGGAAACCCTGCTCTGGGGCGGGGACGAAATCATCTGGGTGGTTCCCGCCTGGAAAGGCTGGTGGCTGCTGGGAAGATTCTTCGAAATCACCCGGGACTGGAAACTGGACAAACTAGACGAAAAGCCACTGACCCACGGTGCCGGACTGGTTTTCTGTCACAGCAACGCCCCCATCCGTCCCGTCATCGAACTGGTCAAGCTACTCGGTGATGCCGCCAAGGGGGACCGCTCAGCCAACCGGGTGGCGTACCAGATCTTGGAATCGTTCGATCACACCGGCGCCGACCCGGAAACGGTCCGCCGCCGCCGGTGGCCGCTCGACGATACCTCTTCCATGATTCTTGGGGGAGATGCCATGCTCGAGGCCGAGCAGGCCGTTCGCCATATCAAGGCCAACGACCTGCCCAAACGCCGGCTGTACCGGCTGGCCCACCTGGCCTTCTCCGATCACGGCAAGGCCCGGGCAATCGCCGGGGAACTGAAACCCCTGGCCGGTGAACAGAACCTGATCGATCTTGAACGTTGCTTCGGCAGCGGACTCGCAACCTGGCTGCACCTGCTCGAGCTGTGGGAATATCTTGGTCTGGAAAAGGGAGGAAATACCCCATGATCCGAGCCGACATCGATATCGAACTGGTCCTGCAGGGCCCTTTTCTGACCAAGTCCTCGGCACCCGGCGACTGGGGCTTGGACGAGGTGATCGCCCGTGACGGCAGCGGCACCCCGATCATCCCCGCCACCCTGATTACCGGCAAGCTCCGCCAGTCCTGGGAGGAAATGGCCGACCTGCTCCAGGTACGGCATGAATCCTCGCCGCTGGTTCCGGAACCCACAGACATCGGTGACCTGCTCGGCCGGCCCAGCGACGGCAAAACCTGGGATGCCCACAGAAAACGCCTGCAGCTGGAAGACTTCAAACTGCAAAACCAGGATGTCACAGACGACATCCGCTACCGTATCCGGCTTGATCCCGAACGCGGTGCTGTCGAAGAACGGGCGCAACTCATGCTGGAGAGCCCCTTCGCCTCCGGGCAGCGGCTGATTTTTGCCGGGAACGCCCGTTTTCTGTGCCGGGACGAGCAAGAGGCCAAGAACATCACCGATCAAATTGAAACCGGGCTCAAGTGGACCACGCAAATGGGCGCACTGCGCGGAATCGGCTTCGGCCGTCTGGTGGATGTCACGGTCAAGGCACCTGCCGTTACCAAACCCTCGGCCGATCTCCCGCTCGATAGCGTGGCTTTCGATCTGGTCCTCAAGCCCCAATCACCCTTCTGTGTCGATGCCTCGACCCCTTCGGACAACACTTTCAAATCCGCCGAAGTCATCTCCGGGGCCACAATTCTCGGCTGCCTGGCCCGGATGCTGGAGACAATGAGCGACAATGATCAGACTCAACAGGACGACTATATGCAATTGCGCCACCATTTCTCCAGGCTGCGGGTTCAACACGCCTTCCCGGCCCGTGAATGTATGAAGCGGCCGGTCGTGATGCCCTTGTCCCTGGTGCAGGCCGGCGGTAAAACCTATGATATCGCCCTGGAGCCCGGGCCGTGCCTGATCGATGGCGAAGCTCCCCGATTCATGGTGGACTGGAAGGACGAAGGTCCCAGGGAACAGTTCGGCTGGCCGCGACTGCAACGCGAGCTGCGGGTCCGCACCGCCATCGACAGCGAGCGGTTACGGGCCGAGGACGAAAAACTGTTTTCCTACGAACTGATCGAACCCGATGATACCTGTTGGCTGTCCCGTCTCAGTCTCGATGACGTACCAGAAGAGGACAGGGCCCGCGTCAACCGGCAACTCCAGTCGTTGTTGTCCCTGGGGCTGCCGGGGCTCGGAAAGACCAAGGCCGTCGCCCACACCATCCTGCTGCCATCGGGCAAACTGCGGCCGGCCATGGCGGTCGATCGAACCGGCGCCGGACTGGGAGAAGATCGCCTGATCTGCCTCACCCTGCAAACCGACGCCCTGCTGTGCTCTCCGCAAAATCTCGATGAAACCGCCGGCGCCGAAGAGCTGACCGAAGCCTACCGGGAAACCTGGGAGGCGCTCACCCCGGCCCTGTCACTGGAGAGGTTCTTCGCCAGACAGCGCCTCGCCGGGGGAGAATACCTGGCCCGCCGGTTCGGCCGTGGAGGTGGCAAGTATTATCCCTGGCTGCTCACCACATCCGGTTCCGTGTTCGTTTTCAAGGTCACGAACTGGCCAAGGGCCAAAAAAGATCTGCATCAATGGCTGCGCTGCGGACTGCCCATCGCCGGTCATCTCAAGACAGCCTATGGCATCCAGGGTGACCCCTGGGACCACTGGCGGTACTGCCCTTACGTCCCGGCCAACGGTTATGGCGAAATCGCCGTCAACCTGGATGTCCACGAACGTTGGCGGCCGGAGAACACCGAACCCGTCCACCCCGTCGAGGAGACCACCCCGTGAATACCCAATCCACCGTTTCCATTTCTGGTGAAATCCGCTGGCGGTTCAAGCCCCGCTGGATCATTCGTGGCTGCCTGGTTACCGAAACCCCCTTGTTCATCGGCAGCGGCGGCATCACCACCCGCCCGGGGCTGATGGACGACGATGGCAAGCCCGTGGAGATCGCCGACTGCGCCCGTGGCGCCGACGGCAGGCCGGTGCTTCCCGGCAGCGGCCTCCGGGGCGTATTGAGAACCTGGCTGGAACGCAACACCAGCGCCGATGCGTCACTACTCGACCAGGTGTTCGGCCAGGACTCGCAGAGCTCCAGCTCCGGCCGGGGCGGTGAGGCCGAGATCCTCGACGCCCCTTTGACCCTCGCACGTACCGGTGATCCCCCGCTGCCCCACTGGGACCGGGAGCGACAAACCTGGGTGGAAATCATCAACAGCATCGACCGTGAACATGGCGCGGCGGCCGAAAATCACCTGGCCCACTTCGAAACCGTCGCCCCCGGTTGCGGCTTCGAGGTGATCATCACCGGCCAGTCGGAAGATCCGGACCGGGTCATCGCCCTGCTGCTGGCGGCGCTGGAAGGCTTCAACCATCCCGATACCCCCCTCACCCTGGGGGGCGGCACCGCCAGCGGCAAGGGCCGGTTGCGGTGGGAACTGTGCGGCGTCGAAAAGATGACCGCCGCCGATGCCATGGGATGGCTGCGGCGGCCAAGCCGTGGCATGGCCATGGAGGAGGCGTTCAAGGCCGTCACCCACCCCGATCTGACCAAGCTCCGTGAGCAGGCATGCCGCCTCCAGACATCGGCTGAAAACCGGACCATACTCCCCCTGGCCCTGTATTTCGACGGCCCCTTTCTGGTCAACGACCCACCGCCGGACAAGATCGAAGGCGAGGCGGACGCCCGCCCCCGCCGGGACGCGGCGGGGCGCGCCCTGCTCCCCGCCAAGTCCGTGCGCGGCGTGCTGCGAACCCGGGGGGAGAAAATCCTGCGCACCCTCCTCGATCTGGATGAGGCAGCCTGGCAACGGAAGGAAATCCAGCACTGGGTTCACCGGCGGATCGCCTGCCGTCCGGAAATCGCCGCCCTGGCCTGCCCGCCCCTCAGGCGGGCGGAGGACAGGGAAGATGTTCTGTGTCTGGCCTGTCAGCTGTTCGGCGCGCCGGGCTGGCGTTCGCCGCTGGAAATCTCCGATTTCGTGCTTGCCAGTGGCGAAACCCAGATCCAGGAAATGCTTGCGGTGGACCGCTTCACCGGCGGCGGCAAAGCAGGCGCCAAATACAACGCCGAGGCCGTCATCGACCCGCTGCTAAAAGGCCGGATCGCCCTGGACCGGCGCCGGGCGCCTTCCTTTGGATTGGGACTGCTGGCCCTGGTGTTGCGCGACCTCGCGGAAGGCGAACTGGGCTTCGGCTGGGGTGCCGCCGGCAAGGGCTATGGCCGCTGCCACAAGGCGGAGATCGAAGGTTGGGAAAACGCGGATTTCAAACAGGAGGCGACCGAATCATGGCGGGGACTCATCGAAAAAATCACAGAGCTTCGAAAACAAACCGCGGAAATCACCGCGGCGGAACAAAGCGGCAAAAGCAGCGCCACCGGACAGACGGAGGCACCGTGAACGACACCTTCCACAACCCCTATCATTTCGTCCCCTTGCCGCGCGCCCGAAACGGCGGCGCCCCGGACCTGCCGGGCAGGCGGGACGCCAAACCCCACCTGGAACGCAGGGCCTGTCTCGACGCCGGCCACAGCCGCTTCGCCAAGGCCCGCCACAGCGGCCGCATCACCTGTACCCTGACCACGGTCACACCGACCTTCATCGGCGCCCGCCGCTTCCAGGAAGCCAGCGAGAACCAGCCGGCCCGGATCGCCCCCTGCGAACTGGGCGGCCAGCCCGCCATTCCCGCCACCAGCCTGCGCGGCATGATCTCCGCCATCGCCGAGGCCGCCAGCGGATCGGCCATGCGGGTGCTCGACGCCGGCCGGCCCCTGTCCCACCGGATGGCAACCGGACAGGCCCACCAAAGGTTCGGGATGTTGATCCAGAATCAATCCGGGGCGCTGTACCTCCGGGACCTGACCGATCAAAAGAAGACCAAATACCAAAGCCACTGGACTATCACCATGGACGGCCAGGAAAAAAAACTGGCCGACTTCGCCCGCACCGCCGATCTGGAAAAATTCTATTTTCGCGACCCCCACGATAAGGACACCTACTTCAGCAGCGACGGGGAAGGGCGCATCCGGGGAAAATTCCGGGTGATGGACGCCAAGAGGCGCAAATTCCCGAAATCCCCTGACCATCGGGATTTCTTCATCGAAATTCCGGCCAAAAAAATCACCCGGAACGACTGCCTGGAAATTCCGGCGCCGATACTGGACGAATTCCATGCCATGGCGGACGAGATCGCGGAACGATCCAACAAGCCGGAAACACCGGAGGATCTGCGGCTGCCTTATCATCCCCTCGGCACCCGCAGGAACCTCGATCCCCGCAAATACGGCGATCGCATCCGGCTGAAGCCAGGTGACCTGGTGCATTTTTCCCTGGATGAAAACCGGCGGGTCACCGGCCTGGCCCTGTCCGCCATCTGGCGCGCCGGCAAGGGCCGCCTGCGGGACTATATCGAAGACCGGGAACTGCTCCCCTTCCATCCGGCAAGGAAACGCCTGACGCCGGCCGAGCGGGTGTTCGGCTTCGTCGGCGAACTTCCGGAAAACGAAGAAAACCGGCCAGGCGTCGCCCCGGCCTACGCCGGTCACGTCCGCTTCAGCGCCGCCCGCTGGGACGGGAGGCTGCCCGAAGGCGCCGACGGCCCTTACCTGGACGAAGTCACCCTGAAAATCCTCGACAGCCCAAAACCCCCTTCCCCGGCCCTGTATTTCAGAACGAAAAAGGGCTCAAACACCTATATCGCCAAACAGGCTCTCGATCCCGAAAAACATCTGCCCCAGGGGCGCAAATTTTATCTCCACAAAAAGGCCATCCGGGATGACGACGACCCCTGGCGCACCCGCAACAACCAGAGGATGAAGCAGAAATCCCGCATCACGCCCCTGCGCAGGGAACTGACATTCACCTTCCAGGTGGATTTCGACAACCTCGACGACTTCGAACTGGGGATGCTGCTCTACGCCCTCGTCCCCGGCGACCGTTTCCACCACAAGCTCGGCATGGGCAAACCCCTGGGACTGGGCAGCGTCAGAACCGGCATCGACACCCTGGAACTGAGCGACCGGCTGTGCCGTTATCAAACCGAAGGCCCGTTCCCCGCCCCGGATGCAAGCGGCGCCAGCCGCAGGATCGTGGACGAACAAAGCTGGAAGACGATCCGAGACGAGGCGTTCAAGAAAAAAATTTCTGACATCTGCCCTCAAATCATCGGGGCACTGGAAGCCCTGGGTGATCCTGGCAAGGTCACCGCCCCCGTCCGCTATCCCCAGGTGGTATCGATTGATGGCCACCCTCTCGATGAACGCCAGCAGGAGCAGGAAAATTACCGCTGGTGGGTAGCCAACGACCGGTCCAGTTGCCGCCAGCCGCCACCCAAAGAACAGTGCCTGCAGCCGGTGAATGCTGCAGCTACCCTGCCCACACTGAGGAAACACAAATTCAAAAAAACCTGAAGACGATGAAGAATTACCATTTCTTTCTCGGCGGCAACGATCTGGAGATGGAGGCCGTTCGCAGGCTGCTCCATTACCGGAAGATTCCGCCGGAATGCATCCACGACAAAAGGCTGGGGTGGGGCGCCAGGCTTTCCGACTACCGGGACGAGCTTGAACGGCTGCCCGAAGGCGCCGTGCCGGTCCTGCTGGAACTGGAAATCGACCTGCGCCCGCCGGACACCGGCATCGTCATCCTCGACCACCATGGCGAAAGCGCCGGCAGGGATCAACCCACGGCCCTGGAACAATTGTGGCGTCTGCTGGAAATGCCGGCGGATCTTTGGGGAAAGAAGGAATTCGAGGATTTCCCGCTCATCGCCGCCAACGACCGGGGCCACATCGCCGCCATGCGCCGCCTTGGCGCGAGCGATGAACAGATCGCCGCCATCCGCGCCCGCGACCGGCTGGCCCAGGGCATTACCGAAATCCAGGAAAACCAGGCGGAAGCCGCCGTCGATGAACGCCGGACAGTGGCCGGGGGCGCCCTGACCATCGTGAATCTCCCCCATGACAAAACCGCCACGGTCACCGACCGGCTGCATGGCAAATATGAAAACCTGCTGGTCCTGTCCCCCGAGGAAATCAACTTCTTTGGCGAAGGGCGCTGGATTCATCTGCTCGACAAACGATTTCCCGGCGGATGGCGTGGCGGCGAGCTGCCCGAAACCGGCTACTGGGGCCATGGGATCGACCGGAAAACCCGCCCCCCGGTGGTCGAACAAACCCTGGTCGCGGCCATTGCACAAAACCGGCAGTCGGCATCCGATGGCCCAAGATCCAGCCAAAAGCTTGCAGACCCAAGGGGACGGCGCTAGAATGATTTCGGCCCGGAAAAGGCGCCCGCCCCTGGATGTGGCGTTTGTCAGGATTTTCAAGGCGTTACGGGCGCAACCTGTAAATTTGGGCAGACCATTGAAATCAAAAGGAAAT
>Ga0256841_1002748_pt1 | contig 13701 bp, 14 predicted proteins | sample 356308metaG_FD_185971 | JGI IMG/M metagenome (GOLD analysis project Ga0256841, IMG submission 185971) | Hydrothermal vent microbial communities from Mid Atlantic Ridge, Atlantic Ocean - 356-308 | ecosystem: Environmental > Aquatic > Marine > Hydrothermal vents | place: Atlantic Ocean: Mid...
TGTTTGAATAAACAGCAGCAGCACCATCATTTTGATGATGCCGTGATGGTTATGGCTGCTGAGTCGGTTCAAGGTTCAAACACCGAATGGATATCGCTGGAAGTATAGCATGCGGTCATGATACGCCGGAATTGATAAATATCAATTGGATGTGCGACCCACAGTGTTTGTTGGGTCTCGTCATGAGGCTGTTCAAGGTGGTGTGATGGAGGGTATAGGGATGTGAGTTGCCGGCGTGGGGTATCTTACGTGGTACTGGATTCGGGCATCCTGCCGGATTGACGGGGCTGGGTATCTGCCAGTCAGTGCGCCACATTGGTCAGCCTCGCTACGTGATCCTGTGAGAAAATTCTGGCATGGCCGCTTTGCGGTCAGTTCAGGTTTTGTGGTTCTGTCGCTAATTACAGGAACGTGGGATCAGGCGAGCTGTCGCCGGATGATATCGGCGACGCGGAAGGCGTTGGCGTAGATCGTGAAGGTGGGGGTGACGCTGCCGCCATTGGGCATGAAGCTGCCGTCGGTGACGAAGATGTTGTCGACGCCGTGTACCCGGCAGTCGGCGTCGAGTGCGGATGTTTTCGGGTCGTGACCGAAGCGCAGGCCGCCGGCGATGAGGTTGGAGGTGGGTTGGCTGTAGACGTTGCCCCAGGCGCGATCGGCGCCCATGGCGCGCATGACTTCGACGCCTCGGTCGATGAGGTATTGGCCGACTTTGAGGTCGTGGGGATGGTAGCCAACCTGGACTCTGGCAACAGGGCTGCCCCATTTGTCTTTTTCTTGTGTGTCCAGGGTCACGAAGCAGTCATCATTGGTGAGCCAGTCGCAGAAGACTTCGAACTTGAAGTTTTTCGATTGGGTGAAGTGGGATTTGAGCCGCTTCTTGAGCGGTGTGCCCCACAGCAGTTTGCCATTATCCCATTTGAGTGCATTGGCTTCCGAGGTGGGTGAGGGTGGGTCGAAGACGAAGTCGATGGTACCACCCTTGATGCGGCGGGGGGCGAGCTTTCGGTCATCGATGAAGTACCAGTCTTGCAGTGCGCGATTGAAGAATGGGCCGAGGGTACGCAGCGCGCTGGCTTCGGCCGGGGCGAGTCTGGAGAGGTCGAATACGCCGTGCCCGGTGCCACCGGCGCAGCAATGGAGGTTTTTGCCGATCTGGCGGTGGCGGTTGCCGATACCCTCGGGATGGCGTGGACCAGGGGAGCTGAGCAGTAGCCGCACTGATTCGATGGCATAGCAGGCGACGACGATGATTTTGGCGCGGATTGTGTGTGAGGCGCCCTGGGTATCGAAATAGTCGACCGATTCGCCGTTGCCTTTTGGGTTGGTATTGATCCGATAGACCTTGGCGTGGTCGATGAGGGTGCAATGGCCGCTGGCCAGGGCGGTGTTGAGCAGAGCAGCACGGGCGCTGCCCTTGGCGCCGGAGTGGCAGCCGTAGCTGCCGCAGTACCCGGAATATTCGCAGGCGTTACGGCCATTGTGAGGCCGGGAAAGAATCGCCCGCGCCATGGGCAGGGGATGCAGGCCGAGCTTGTTGCAGGCCTGGTCGAAGCGGGCGGCGATGGGGTGTTCACGGGTCGGCGGGAAAGGGTAGTCCGGGGTCGAGCGCGGTTCCAGGTTGGGGTGTTTGACGATTTTGCCGGATACGCCGACGATGGACTCGACCTTGGTGTAATAGGGTTCGAGGTCATCGTATTCGATGGGCCAGTCGGCCACCGTCGCGCCTTCGATGGGGCCGAAGGTGGACAGCAGCCGGAAGTCTTCGGGTTTGAGCCGATGGAAGTAGCCACTCATGAAGTTGGAGGCGCCGCCGACGATATTGCCGCCCCAGAACTGGTCGGTGGTCGATTCGTTCCAGCCGCCTTCGCCATCGGGTTCGACCAGTACATGCCGTTCGTTCTCGAGTTGTGACTGGAAGGCATTGTGGCGTGGCAGTTGTTCGTCCTTGAAAAAATCGGTTTCGTGATACCAGCCACCTTTTTCGAGGACGCAAACATCGTAGCCGGCTTGCGACAGTGTCAGCGCGACCGGGCCGGCGCCAGCGCCACTGCCGACGATGCAGACATCGAACTCCCGGGGGCTGGTTGTCATGTGATGTAGCGGCGAAATTCATGGCCAGGGGTCGGGCGGGGAAAGCCCGGCTGGTGACCCAGCCATTTCCAGCCGATCTGATTCGGGTTGCCGCCGTAGAGTGGATCGAGCAGCAGGGCCTCGAGCAGGTAGTAGATCAGCAGGGAGAGCCAGTTGCTGCCGGCTTCGGAGTCGGCGGTCTGTGTCAGCAGGCGTTGTTGCTGTGTCCGGCTCAAGCCGCTGAAGCGTTCGCCGAAGGTGGTTTGGGCAAGGTCTTCCAGCCAGCCGATGCCCTTGATGATAAACTCCGGATCGCCGTCGGCACGATTGTCCGGATCGTCGAGCGCCCATTCGAGGTAGCGCAGGGCGTTGAGGTCGCGGGCCGAAGGGCCGTCGCCGTCGTCGGGAAACAATTGCATTTGCACCGCGTCCAGCGTGGCCCGCTGCTGTTTCGAGAATTTGACCGGAGGGATGGCAGAACCCGTTTTTTGCTCAGTCCCGGCTGTGACCGGTTTGAGGGACGGCAACTGGCCAAGTACAGCCATGGCGGTTGAGCTCTGCAGGAATCGTCGCCGCGAGATGCCGCGCGCCCAGGGCGGGCGGCAGTCGCGCCGGGTGGCCGGGCGTGGCTGGCGATGGTGATGGCGTCGCATGGGGCTCGTCATGTTTCCTGTTTGGCCCCATTATACGCGCTGCCCGCCGGATTGGTGGCGGGCGGGTATTGCTGAATTATCTGAACGATCATTTGCCATGCGGTTTCGTCCCGTTCTCAGTGTCACAGGTTTGCTGATCTGTATCTTCAGCGTATCGCTGATCGTGCCGCTGTTCATTTCGTGGAAATACCACGATGGGGAGACCCACAACCTGTTGATGACTTTTCTGATGATTCTCGGCACGGGTACGGCGCTGTGGTTGCTCAATCATCGCGAGACGCCGAAGATCCGCCGCCAGGAAGGTTTCCTGATCGTAGTGCTGTTCTGGGTGGCGCTGGGATCGCTCGGCGCGTTGCCGTTGATGTTCTCATTGAAGATCAGCTTCGTCGACGCCCTGTTCGAGTCGGTTTCCGGTCTGACCACGACTGGCGCAACGGTGTTGCAGGGGCTGGACGCGATGCATCCGTCGGTGCTGTTCTATCGCCAGGAAATCCAGTGGTTTGGCGGTATGGGGCTGGTGGTTCTGGCCGTTGCCATTTTGCCGATGCTGGGAATCGGCGGTATGTCACTGTATCGTGCCGAGATTCCCGGGCCGCTCAAGGAGGAGAAGATGGTGCCGCGTCTGGCCAGTGGTTCGCGCAGCCTGTGGTTGTTGTATGTGGGCATCACTGCGGCCTGTGCGCTGGCGTACTGGCTGGCGGGGATGACGCCTTTCGATGCCGTGGCGCATAGTCTGACGACGGTTTCCACCGGAGGCTTTTCCACCCATGACGCCAGCCTCGGTTATTTCCACAGTGCCACGATCGAGGCCATCGCGATTGTGTTCATGCTGGCCGGGGGGATCAATTTCGGTGTGCATTTTGCAGCCTTTCATGGGGTTTCGCTCAAGCCTTACTGGCGCGATGTGGAGGTTCGCAGTTTTCTCATGTTCGTGGCGCTGGCGACACTGCTGATCACGTTGGGGTTGTGGTACAGCCATTATTACAACGGTGTGCTGTCCGATCTGCGTAATGCGGTGTTCGAGGTGGTGTCGATCATAACCAGTACGGGCTTTGGTACGGTCGATTTCAATGCCTGGCCGGTGGTTTATCCGACCTTGTTGATAGCGATCAGTTTCATCGGTGGCTGTGGTGGCTCGACGGCCGGTGGCATGAAGGTGCTGCGGGTGCTGATTCTTTTCCGGTTGGCCTATCGGGAGTTGATTCGGCTCAGTCACCCGAAAGGAGTGTTCGTGGTCAAACTCAATGGTCGCACGGTACCGGATGCGACGTTGCAGAGTATTCTGGGGTTTTTTTCGGTGTATGTCGCCAGTTTCGCTACCTTGATGCTGATGTTGATGTTCACCGGCATGGATCAGGTTTCCGCCTATTCGGCGATAGCCACTTGCATCAATAATCTTGGGCCGGGCATGGGGCAGGTGGCGCAGTCGTTTGCAACGGTCAGTGACGCGGGCAAACTGATCAGTGTCTGTGCGATGCTGTTGGGCAGGCTGGAGGTATTTTCGGTGCTGGTGCTGTTGCATCCCGCATTCTGGAGAGCATGACGGGTGCGTTCCGCGCACGGCGATTTCACGCTGGCCAATTCCACCCGCCAAACCTAGCCTGCATTTCTCACAGGGTCGCGTAGCGAGGCTGCTCAAGGTGGTGTGATGGCATACCCTTTTGTTTTTGACTGGGGTTTGATGGGAGCGTGAATTCGCCGTGGCGTTCGGTGTTGTTGATTGGGCGTGATGCTGGCAGTGCCGTATAATGCCGCGCCCGTTTTGATCTGGATTTTTCGTGATGAGTCGATTTTGGTCAGTTTGTTTGGTTGCGATGTTTGCAGGCAGTGCAGCGGCGGGGCCATGGCCGTTGGAGATTATCGAGCATCTGGATGATGCGAAGATCGTCATTTATGTCAAAGAGTCGGATATCGAACATTCTCCGGTCTGGAATCCGGCGGATGGCGCGCCATCCTTTGGGTTGCCCCAGTTGATGGATGCGGTGGCAAAGTGGGAGCGAAAGAACGGCGGGCCGGATACCGACGGAATCGAGAAAATCGAGCTCAAGCCGATTGTGCATCATGAGAAGCAAGGGCGCTGGTATTATCTGGTACAGCTGAAGGATAAGATCGGTGGCAAGCCGGCGCACCGTTATGTCGCAGTATTGATGAGTGGCAAGGCGGTAGCGGCGATCCGCGAGCCGGAATCTTACAAGTAGTCGTTTATACTTTTTTGACGAATTGTGATTTCAGTTGCATGGCACCGATGCCGGGGATTTTGCAATCGATGTCGTGATCGCCATCGACCAGGCGGATGTTCTTGACCTTGGTGCCGACTTTGACGACAGCGGAGGAACCTTTGATTTTCAGGTCCTTGATGACGGTAACGGTGTCGCCGTCGTGCAGTTCGTTGCCGTTGGCATCCTTGTAGATTTTTTGGGGTTCGCCTTCGTTGCCAGTCCCGTCCTTTGACCATTCTTCACCACATTCCGGGCAGACGAGCATCAGGCCGTCCTCGTAGGTGTATTCGGATTGACAGTTGGGGCAAGGGGGCAGGGAGGTCATTTGTCGGGCCGGAAGCTAGGGAGCGGGGATTATACTGTGTGTTTCGTTATCCCGCATCTCGGATATCGCGGGGGGTCAGGCTTGCGTTATTGCGTTATGGAGTTCTTTCAACCCCCGCATCCCGGCAGTCACCAGCCGTTCACGGACCGCCGTGAATACGTCCCTGTAGGCTCGACTGCCGCTGCCCGCGCCGGGCTGCTCCGAGGTAATCGTCATCACGCCACCTTGAGCGGCTTTGTTCCACGATTCGGTGTGGTGTTTCAGTCAGCTTTGCGGATGGCTTCGATGATGGCGGTGGTCGAGGCGCCGTCGATGAAGTCGAGGGTGAGGACTTGTCCGCCGTTGCGGAGGACGAATTCGCTGCCGGCGATGTCTTCAATCTTGTAATCGCCGCCTTTGACGAGGATGTCGGGTTCGATGTCCCGGATGAGTTTTTCGGGGGTGTCTTCGTCGAATGAGGTGATCCAGTCGATGCTTTCGAGGCCTGAGAGGACGGCCATGCGATGCATCAGCGGGTTGATGGGGCGGTCGTCGCCCTTCAGGCGTTTGACGGAGTCGTCGCTGTTGACGGCGACGATGAGGCGATCGCCGAGCTGGCGGGCTTGGGAGAGGTAGGCGACGTGGCCGGGATGGAGGATGTCGAAGCAGCCGTTGGTGAAGACGATGCGTTCTCCGTTTTGGCGTGCGTGCCGGAGGGTTTGGATGAGTGCTTGACGTGGGAGGATGCCGCGTTCGAGGGGGGTGTGGGTTTGGGCGGCGGCCCGCAGTTCGGTGGGGGTGGCGCTGGCGGCGCCGAGTTTGCCGACGACGATGCCGGCAGCGAGGTTGGCCAGCCGGGTGGCGTCGATGAGGGGCAGGCCGGCAGCGAGTGCGGTGCCGAGGGTGGCGATGACAGTGTCGCCGGCGCCGGTGACGTCGTAGACCTCTCTGGCGTTGGCGGGTTGATGCCAGGCGGTGGCGTTACGCTGGATGAGGGTCATGCCCTGGTCGCCCCGGGTGATGAGCAGGGCCTGGAGGTTGAGTTGGTGCAGCAGGTTCTGGCCTTTGGCTTCCAGTTCTTCGAGGTTGGCGCACGGGCCGACGATGGTCTCGAATTCGCCGAGGTTGGGGGTGATGAGGGTGGCGTCACGGTAGCGGCTGAAGTCGTTGCCCTTGGGGTCGATGAGGACGGGTTTCCGTTGGTCCCGGCAGTGGCGGATGAGGGTGTCGATATGGAGCAGGGCGCCTTTGGCGTAGTCGGAGAGGATGACGGCGTCGGTTTGCGCGAGTTGGGCGCGGAACTGTTGTTCGAGGGCGTCGAAGTTTGCGTTGTGGAAGCCGTCTTCGAAGTCGAGGCGGATGAGTTGCTGGTGTTGGCTGATGACCCGGAGCTTGGTGATCGTGCGGTGGGTGCTTTCGCGGATCAGGTGGCAGTCGATACCTTGTGCGCTGAGCAGCCGGTCGAGGGTATCGGCTTCGGCATCGTCGCCGGAGAAGCCGGTCAGGGACGCATGGGCACCCAGTGCCTGGATGTTGAGTGCGACGTTGCCGGCGCCGCCAGCGCGGTCTTCGGTGTCATGGATGTGGACGACGGGTACCGGGGCTTCGGGGGAGATGCGTTGGACAGGGCCATGCCAGTAGCGGTCGAGCATGAGGTCGCCTGCGACCAGGAGGCGGATGCCGGTGAAGTCGGGCACGGGCGTGGTCATGGGCGAGTCAGACCGGGGTGTCGAAGTCTTCCAGGATCAGGTCGTCGGGGGTGACGATCAGGACATTTCCTTTTTGGTACCAGTCGCCGAGGACGATGCGCTCGACCGGTTCGCCATCGAGTTCGAATCGGTGCCGGCCCGGTCGATGGGTGTGGCCATGGATCATGAGATTGGCGCGGTGCTTGCGAAGTTCCGCTTCGACGCGCTGTTGGTTGACATCCATGATGGCCTCTGTTTTGCCGCTGGTTTCGGCCATGCTCTTTTCGCGCAGGGCAAGGGCCTGGGCGAGGCGGTCGGAAACGGGCTGGGAGAGAAACTGCTGTTGCCAGGCGCTGTCGCGAAGCAGCTCGCGCAGTTGCTGGTAGTCGACGTCGTCGCTGCACAGGGTGTCGCCATGCAACAGCAGGGCAGTGCGGTCGTAGAGGTCGATGATGACAGAGTCGGGCAACAGTTTGAGGCCGGTGCGTTGGGCAAAGCCATCGCTGACGAGGAAGTCGCGGTTGCCCTGGATGAAGAAGACCGGGGTAACGGATTTGAGCGATTGGAGCGCTTCGATGGCGGGTTCGAGGCCATGGGTGGGTTGGTCGTCACCCACCCAGTATTCGAACAGGTCGCCCAGTATGTACAACGCATCGGCGTCACGGGCCTGTTTGTCGATGAATTCGGCAAACAGGGTGACGATTCCGGGGCGCTCCCTGTCCAGGTGAAGGTCGGAGATGAACAGGGTTTTTGGCGCCTGGTCTGGCATGCTTCTGATCAGGGTTCGTTGACGGTGACTTTGTTGATGACGACAGGGTCGAGCGGGACGTCCTGGTGCCCCATGCGATTACCGGTCTGAACCTTTTCGATTTTGTGGACGACGTCCATGCCCGCGGTGACTTTGCCAAACACGCAGTAGCCCCAGCCTTGCGGGGTGGGGGCGGTGTAGTTGAGGAAGTCGTTGTTTTTGACGTTGATGAAGAATTGCGATGTGGCGGAATGGGGGGCGGATGTTCGCGCCATGGCGATGGTGCCTTCGTCGTTCTTGAGGCCGTTGTTGGCTTCGTTTTCGATCGGGGCGCGGGTGGGTTTTTCCTGCATGTCTTCGGTCATGCCGCCGCCCTGGATCATGAAGTTGGGAATGACGCGGTGGAAGATGGTGCCGTCGTAGTGTCCGTCTTTGACGTAGGCAAGGAAGTTTTCGACGGTTTTCGGGGCTTTGTCGGGGTACAGTTCGAGGGTGATCTGACCCATGTTGGTATCAATGGTGACGGTAGGGTTTTTGGATTGAGTCATTGCGTTGCATCCTGGTAGTAATGTGATCAGGGCGAGGGTCATCAAGGCCTGACTGATGAATGCCCGAGTGCGAAACAGCCGTTTGAGCAGACCTTTTTGCGTGATTTTCATACGGTTGTCCTTGATTCCCGAATTGTAGTGCGCTGCATGATATAGGTCAGCGGGCATTTTTTAAACTGGCCTGAGAATTTTGTCTCTGTCGCTGGCTTCCTTTCTGCCACTAGAGTCCTCCCCCTCTAGCCCGCATTTCTCACAGGGTCTCGTAGCGAGACCCTGTGAGAAATGGCGGGATAGTCGTTCATTTTTTGTGCGCCCCTATACAGTTTTGTATACGTCAGCGGGGAACATCCAGTCCTCGGGTCAGTCCCATTCCACAGTTGGTCCACCGGCCAACCCGGATTTCTCATCGGGACAGGTAGCGAGGCCGCAGTCGTGACCCGGTGGGAAATCCAGGATTCCTGCGATTTTTTGTGGGTGGGCTACACTTCATTAGGAGACGTCGACAATGAAAAGCCGTTATCGAAACATGTCAGTGGGTGGTGATTCAGGATCGGTTTCGACCGCACCGGCCGTACTGAATGGGTCAACCAGAGAAACGGGAAACGCGAACATGCTCCATCGCATCCGGTTACTGATGGTATTCAGTGTGATGGCGCTGCTGGTGGCGATTGCCGTCATTGTCATGGCTGCGCAGCGTGAACAGGCGCTGGTCGCGCAACAGTTCGCGCAGCAGAAAAAGTTGTTGTCGGAAACTTCATATTCGATTGCGCGTTATATCCTCGACAAACGCCGGGCTCTTCAGTCGTTCGTCACTGAAAACCATGGTTTGCTGTTGCGGCTGCGTTTTGATCCGCAGAACCCTTCCTTGTACGCCTTGCTTCAGCAGCGGGTGGCGGCCCGATTTCCGCACCAGACCCATTTTACGATCATCGATCAACACGGCTCTCCGATCTGGATGGATATCGAGGGGGAGGTCGGACCCGTGTGCCGCAGTGAGATCGCGTTGTTCAACAAGGAGGTACAGGAGTCTGGTGCTTCGGCCACCAACAAGATCCTGATTCATCCCAACGTCAATACCTACCACTATGACTTGATGGCGTTGCTGGCGGTGAGTCCCGGGGTGAACAATATTTTTCTGGTCAGCTTCGACCCGGCGACTTTGGTGGAGATTTTGAAGCGACATGAGTTGTCGGGACACCATTTGATGCTGGTGAAAAAGGGCGATAATTCATTGATCGAGGTGACTTCGGCAGGGGCCAGGGACAGGATTGGCCGTGATATCCGGCTCGACAGTGAGGAGTTGTCGCGCATCAAGACGTTCGCCGAGGTCGATGGGACAGGGTGGCGGGTGGTCGATCTGCAGGACAAGGCTCGGATCGAAGCCTGGCGAACCCATCTCTGGCAGCGCGCGATTATCATGGGTATTACGTTTTTGCTGGCAAGTCTGGTATTGATGGTGATGTTGCAGCGGATTGGCCGGCGCAATTAGGAGACATTTCAGTGGGACTGCACCCAAACGGTATCAGAGAGTTCAGGGGGATTGTGGCAGTGCTCTTGGTGGTGCTGACCGTGATCGGTGCGCCTGTTGTCGTCGCGGTTCAGCAGTCCGGCCCAGCTGAATCCGGGAGCCACGAGGTGTCCGGGGGTAGAAAGGGGGCATTCCTTGGCGGCAAGGAAACGGTGTATCCGGACTGGTTCAAGGACAGTTTTCTGGATTTCAGCGAGGATGTCCGGGAGGCAGCCAGCCAGGGTAAACGGGTGCTGCTGCTGTTCCATCAGGACAATTGCCCTTATTGCAATGCGTTGATTGAAAAGAACCTTTCCCAGAAACCCATCGAAACCTTGCTGAAGTCGAAGTTCGATGTGGTGGCGCTGAACATGTGGGGTGACCGCGAGGTGGTGCCCATCGGTGGGGAAACGTTCACGGAGAAGAAGTTTGCCGAGGCGTTGAAGGTACAGTTCACGCCGACCCTGATCTTTCTCAATGAGCAGGGGCAGACGGTATTGCGGCTCAACGGTTATCTGCCACCGCGCAAGTTTCGCGCGGCACTGGACTATGTCGCGGGCAAGTTGGAGGTGGAGATGCCGTTTCGCGATTATTATGCGAAACAGGCCAAGGCGGCCGGGAAAGGCGGCTCAACACTGCATGAGGAACCATTCTTTGCCCGGCCACCGTATGATCTGCACCATACTGGCGGGCGGCCCGTGGCGGTATTTTTCGAACAGCGCGATTGTCCGGCCTGTGATCGGTTGCACGAGCGCGTGCTGGCTGATGCCACCACCCGTAAGCTGTTGAAGCGTTATCTCAACGTGCAGTTGGATATGTGGTCCGACCAGCCATTGGTGACGCCCGACGGCAGACAAACCACGGCGCGGCGCTGGGCGAAGAAACTCAACGTCTTTTATGCGCCTTCGATTTTGCTGTTCAACGAGCATGGCGAGGAAGTGATTCGCGCCGAGGCGATGTTCAAGCGCTTTCACACCCAGTCGTTGTTCGATTATGTGGCCAGCGGCGCGTACAAACAGCAGCCCAACTTCCAGCGCTATATTTCCGACCGGGCTGATCGGATCCGGGAGCAGGGGATCGATGTCAATATCTGGGAGTAGCTACTCACCGCCAATTTGAGCAGTTATTGGTCTGTGCTGAGTCGTGACATTGGGGACTGATGGTGAGAGCGTCATTGTTGTTGGTCGGGGTGCTGGCCTTGATACTCGGCAGTTTGCCGGGTTGTGATGGCGGTCGGTCTGGCCCGGCCGATCCATCGGCAGGGGATGGGGCAGGCCCCGGACCAGAGGCTCCAGCGTCATCGAGTAACTCCGGTGGCGCGGCCTGTCCAGACTCGCACCCTGCAGCATTGTTCAGAAATCAGCATGGGGATGGCACGTTCTACACTGTGAACGGGCCAGGTGCCTGTAGCTTTCCTCAGGATGACAGTCAGATGATTGCGGCCATCAACAGCCCGCAGTATAAGGGTGGGGCAGCCTGTGGTGCTTGCCTCGAGGTCCGGGGGCCGTTGGGTGCAGTGGTCGTCCAGGTTGTCGATCGCTGCCCCGAGTGCCGTCGTGGTGATCTGGATCTGAGTGAAGCCGCTTTCTCACAGATTGCCGACCCTGCTCAGGGCCGGGTCGAAATCAGTTGGGACGAGATCCCGTGCCCGATCGAGGATCCCGTCAGATATTATTTCAAGCCCGGCAGCAGTCAGTGGTGGGTGGCCGTGCAGGTACGCAACCACCGTAACCGGGTCGCGCGCTTCGAAGTGTTGGGCAATGATGGCCGGTATCGGGAGCTTCCCCGGGTGGATTATAATTACTTCGTGGCTTCCACCGGCTTGGGACCCGGTCCGTTGACGTTCCGGATCAGCGATATCTTCGGTAATTCGATCGAGGATGGCAGCATTGTTCTGCAACCTGGTCAATCGGTGGTCAGCCAGGGGCAGTTCCCTTTGTGCCATTGACGTCAAGCGGCGCGGAGATTGACCCCGTTCTCTGTCGATCATTTTGGCTGATGGAAAAGATTGCCGAACACGTTTTTCGACAGCGCTTTCCAGCGCTGGATGCCGCCTTCAATCAGCGCCTGTTCGATGCGTTTCTGGCGCGCCGCGATGAGCCGGGCGTGCGCAAGACGCATCTGTTCGAGGGCCGTTATGAAAATATCTACCTCGACCGGGATTGCTGCGCCGAACTTTCTCGCGTGCTGACCGAGGCGCAGCGGACGGCGGAGTCCATCATAGGTGCCAAAGGGTTGTCAGTGGGGTTCTGGTTCAATGAAATGCCACCAGGGCATCGCACCTTGCCGCACACGCACGATGATCTGGATGAGCTGCTCTCGGGTGTTTACTACGTGATGGCTCCCCCGGGCAGTGGCAACCTGAAGATCGGGGATGAACCGGATTCGATCGTGGTCACGCCAGAGGCGGGCATGATGGTTTTCTTCCCGCCCGACCGGGTTCATGAGGTTGAGAGGAACGCCTCACCCGATACCCGTTTGTCGATAGGTATGAACTTCGGCTTGAGGGATGGTGAAGACTGATTGCCAAGTTATACTGTGAATATTACCAGCTCTTGAAACTGTGATCCCATTCATGGGAAAAGTGTATCCATTGGTGTAGGCTCAACCGTGTACCGTGCTGGGGAGTGCAGTACGCACGAGCGAAACATAACAACACAATAATCGCTCGCTGGGGGTGTCAGATCCGTAAAACGGGCTTATAACCAGGGAGAAATATTGTGTTCAGCAACAAAAGGGCCAAATGGCTCTCACTCGTCTTGCTGGTCTTGATCGGGGCTTCCATATCAGGATCACTGACAGCAGAAGAAAACAGTTTTTTCTATTTCCCTTCTCACGCAACATCCCCTGCTCATATCATGACGCTTGAACCTTTGCTGTGGTTACTCGGTTCAGCGTTGCTTGGCATGATTGGTGTCAAGCGATTTGGCGGGAAATGAAGAAGTCACCGTAGAGTGAACCCGGCGGGATAGGGTAAATCGGTAAGGCTCAGATTCTTGGCCAGGTGTTCCTGCCGCTGTCGGTCTACGGCAGCGGTAAGGCGTCCTGGCCCGCATTTCTCACAGGATCACACCTGCGGCCGCCCAATGCGCCGCACTGACTGGCGTTCACTCGGTCGGGCGGCTCGACGTAGTGTCGACTACGCCTGCGCGGCCCTCGGTCGCGAACGCCAGCCATCACACCACCTTGAGCGGCCTCGCTACGCGACCCTGTGAGAAATTCGCGCTGATATGTTTTGACCTGTCAAGTGTTTCAGCTTTCCGCTGAGGGTTTATCCACGCTTTGTCCATGGCAGCGCAACCTTATCTGTTGCGTCGCTGTGGGCAAAGGGTGGATAAACCCGGTGTTTAAAGTGTCATCACATCATTGCATTCTCTGCGTATGGAAGTCTGCTGGGTCAGGGCACGGGCCAGTTTGCAGGCATCCCGCCGATCGGTCTTGATTCGCTCACCCGGCTTTACAGAACAGCAATAACTGGCCTTCGAAGTGCCGACTGAGCCGCTCAACCAGTTTGCGTATGGCTTTGGGAGTGTTGGCAATTTCACCATGATACTGCGGTGGCTTCCCGACCTGCCGGGGCGATCGCGACTGCGATGGTATCTTTGTGAACGTCCAGCCCAATGAAGGCGCCGTAATCGGCTTTGGGCTGACAGTTCAGTGCAGTGGCGGTTTCAACTTCAATGGCTTGTGCGTTAAACTCTTTCATGACCTGTCCTCTCAAGTATGGCTCTGTGTTGTTAGGGGTTCCATCTCAACATAATCCACGTTTGTTGAGATGGACAGGTCAAACATAATGTCTAGCCCGAATTTCTCACAGGATCACGGCTGCTGCCGCCTAATGCGGCGCGCTGACAGGCGTTCACTCGGTCGGGCGGCTCGACGTAGTGTCGACTACGCCTGCGCGGCCCTCGGTCGCGAACGCCAGCCATCACACCACCTTGAGCGGCCTCACTACGCGACC
>Ga0256841_1002749_pt1 | contig 13701 bp, 10 predicted proteins | sample 356308metaG_FD_185971 | JGI IMG/M metagenome (GOLD analysis project Ga0256841, IMG submission 185971) | Hydrothermal vent microbial communities from Mid Atlantic Ridge, Atlantic Ocean - 356-308 | ecosystem: Environmental > Aquatic > Marine > Hydrothermal vents | place: Atlantic Ocean: Mid...
GCTGGGGGCCGACCACTTCGACCGCCTGCACGCCGATTCGATGAAGCGTCACTATCTGCGCCGGCTGCGGCAGTTGGGCGTCAAGGTTACTGTCGAGGCCACCGCGTGAAGGTATTTTCTAGAGAGGGCACGGAGCACACGGAGAGTTTACAGAAGAGGGTTCAGGGACGGTAGTGGCAGCGCGGCGTCCGGCTAGAGGCGTGGTCACAGAGATCTTGAACCGCAAAGGTCACAAAGAGCACAAAGGGCATGAATGTATTCATTTCAAAGGGGTTCTGGCTCTGGTGGAGCGGGTCGTTGGCTGGTTGTGGCGTGGTCACAAAGGACTTGAACCACTGAGGGCACGGAGCACACCAGGGGATTCCTGGAAATGCCTGAAAAAACTCTGTGTTCTCTGTGTGCTCAGTGGTTGAACAAACCGGCAGGAGCAGCGCCGGCGTCGGGTATCCTTGTGACTGGGGGCAAGAGCGGCCCTTTTTCCGGTTGAGCGCTGGGTATCGTTCGCCGGCTCTGTTCAGTTCATGGTGACGTCTCGAGATCTGCGCCTGTGGCTGCTGTGGCTGCCGCCGGCTCTCATGACCGGGTATCTGAAGCTGGTGGTCCTGCTGCAGTCCGGCGTCTGTTACCACTGCGCCGCTTTGGACGGCCAGCGCTGGGTGGACAAACTGGCCGAGCTCTCGTTTTTCCGCTCCGACTTGCTGCTGGCGGGGATCGCCGTTCCCGCGCTGCTCAGCCTGCTCTCCAGGCGGTTCCCCGGCCGGCTGCTGCCGGTCGCCGTGGCGGCCGTGAGCGCGGCGCTCTATCTCTACCTGTTTGCGCAGGCGCAATGCGTGCTTACCGTGGGCGGCTTCGTGACCCCGGCGCTGTTGCTGGAGGGGTTGGAGTGGGCGATGAACGCCCCCGAGGCCGGGTCGGCTTACCTGCCGGGCGGGGAGATGTTTTTCGTCGCCGGCGGTCTGGCGGTGATCGCCGCGGCGCTGCGGTGGAACCTGCTGGCGCGGCGTTCGGAGGCTCGGGGTCAGGAATCCCCGGCAGCGCCGGCCCGCGCGCTGGCCGCGGCGGTTGGGATCGTCACGCTGGCGGCTTGGCTCTGGCCGGTTCCCGCCACCGCTTTGCACGGCAGTGCGCTGCTCGGCGCGCTGCGGCCCTCCTCGAGTTGGCGGCCGGCCGGCGAAGCCGGGTTGGAGGGGCTGCCTCCGCGCTCACTGGTCGAAGAGTACCGCCGCCTGTGCCGCGCTCCGCGGACGCGGCGGGATCCCCGGTATTGGGCCGCTATGGCGGGCGCCGACGTGCTCTTCTTCGTCTTCGAGACCGGCCCCGCCCGGTGCCTCCCGATCGACGGCGATCTCGATGACTTCCCCACGCTGGCCCGCCTGCGGCGGCGCGCCTTCACTGCCCCCCAGCACTACACGACCGCGCCGGTGACCACGCTGGCCGTCCTGTCCATCTTCAACTCCCTTTACCCGTCCGGCTCCGGGGTCTGGAAGCGGGCCGGTCCAGGCCATGCGCCGCTGCCCGGTCTGCCCCGCTCGCTGGCCGAGGCGGGCTATGCGGCGGATTACTATGTCGACTTCGCCCCGGCGGACTTTCCGGCCTACGCCGAGCAGTTGCGGGTCCAGGGTTTCCAGGAGATCCACGGGCCGCGGGGGCCGGCCGGGCGGCTGGATGGCCGCGGCAAGGGCGAACGGAGACGGCAGTCGGCCGAAGCTGCGGTGGAGCTGCTGCGGCGGGAGTTGCGCGAGCGGATTCGGGCGAACGAACGCTATCTGGCAGTCTTCTTCCCCCAGTTCGGCCACGCCCCCTGGCTGGACATCTTCGGTGGAAAGTATCCTGATCTGTACCGCCTCGGGCGAGCCTACATGGCGCTGCAGGACCGGTGGCTGGGAGAGGTGGTGGCGGATCTGGAGCAAGCAGGGCGTCTGGAGCATACGATCATCGTCGTCACCGCCGACCACGGCATCCGCACGCGCAAGGAAGATCCCGGCTTTCCGGTAGGCGCGGCCGATGCCGTCTCGTTTCAGGTGCCGCTGCTGATCTGGGCGCCCGGGGCCGTGGCGAGTACGGTGACGATACCCTATCCCACTTCACACCTCGACATCGCTCCCACGGTGCTGGATCTGCTGGGCGTGGACCGGGGGCGGCAATTCGAGCAGGGCGCGCCGCTCTGGGACGAGGGCCTCGCGGACCGCATAACCTTCTATCTGGGCAAGTTCGTCACCGGTTCGGACGGCATCTACGACCGCGGGACCTTCTATATGTACCACTACCTGACCGGCGCCCTGCGCGAGTCCGTCGCGATGCACTTCGATCTCACCCGCCCGCCGGCGCCCGATTCGCCCCGCCGCACCGAACTCCTGCGCCGCCTGGCCCGCTTCGCCGCCTTGCAGCGGGCGCTGATGAATGGCCTCGGCGAAGGGCGCGGGAGAGTGGGAACGCCCCGGACGCCCAGGGTACGGAGAGCTCGTACGAAAACGCGCTCTGGGACCGGTGGCCGGGCGGCTCAGGCCGGTAGTGGTGCGTCGCCGTCAAGGGAATCGACCCGGTCCACTGGCTGGGTCGCTCGCGGCGCAGGTTCTCTTGCGTCGCCCGCTTGCCGCTGCCGGGGACGGGCGGCATAACTCCACGGTGGGAATTTCCGAATACCGTTCTGAATCGGTCTCCGTCTCGTCTCGTGATCCGCGTTTCTTCTGCGAAGGCGGATGGCGGGCTCTGGAGGCTGTTCTGCGTCACTCGGCGAGCGGAGAAGGATGAGGGTCTTTATCGCGGGCGCGACGGGGGTGCTGGGGCGGCGGCTCGTGAAGCGGTTCCGCGAGCGGGGCGATGCCGTCGTCGGGCTGGTGCGGAGCGCGGCGGGGGAGCGGACGGTGGCGGCGCTGGGCGGCGAGCCGTGGCGCGCCGATCTGTTCGACGCCGAGATGCTGGCCCGGGGTGCGGAGGGCTGCGACGCGGTGATCCACGCGGCCACCTCGATTCCCGTCAAGACCAGGCCCGCAGCCCGGGATTGGGAGAGCAACGACCGGATCCGCCGCCAGGGTACGGCGGCGCTGGCCGTTTGCGCGGCGAAGGTGGGGGCGCGAGTCTACGTGCAGCAGAGTGTCGTCTGGGTGGCCCGGCCGCCCGACGGATCGTTCTTCGACGAGGACTCTCCGGCGCAACCGGATGCGGTCTCGCGCTCGGCTCTCGACGGTGAGAACATCGCGGGAGAGACGGGAGCGAAGCATGGTTTCGCCGTCGCCGTGCTGCGGTGCGGCTGGTTCTACGCCTCCGACGCCGCCCACACCCGCTTCTTCGCCGAGGGTCTCCGCAAGCGCCGGCTGCCCATCATCGGCCGGGGGGACGCCGTCTGGGCCTGCCTGCATCTGGACGACGCCGCCGGCGCCTTCGTCGCCGCCGCCGCGGCGGGCCGCCCCGGACTCTGGCATGTGGTGGACAACCACCCGGTGACCGCCGCCGACTTCCTGCGCTACTTCGCCGAGCGCCTGGGCGCGCCCGCGCCCCTCCGCGTCCCCGTCTGGCTGGCCCGCCTCGCCGCCGGCTCCTACGCCGTGGACTTCTTCACGCGCTCCACCCACACCTCCAACGCCCGCTTCCGCCGGGACTTCGCCTGGGCGCCCCGGTACCCGAGCTACCGGGAAGGGATGGGGGAGGTGGTGGGAGACCCAGTCGTTGTGACTAGACGGCAAGCCTAATCGTGCCGGACAGGCGGATGACAGCCCGCCAGTCCGTACTACCTGCGTTACATCGTCTCAGCGGGAGACCTCTGAACACCAAACGGCGGTCCAAGGTTCCGAGTCGATTGCTTCGAAATCGTTCGTGAGACAGGTCCCGAACTACGTTCCACCTGTCACCGCGCCCGCCGTTAACGCTCCGCGTGCGCTTGGGCCTGACCCCCCAGGCCTCGCTCGGCCGCCGGTAAAAGGGGCCCGCCTTCCCATGCCCAGCTGAAGCACCTCCGTCGAGACGCAAGCTCGCTTCGCTTGCCATCTGCTCGACGCCATCCCCGAGTATCAAAAGGGGCATTCGTCACCCGATACGTCTCACGAATGCGAACTGCCCCCCAGGAGCCCGTAGATCAGGCTCCGGACCGGCCGTCATCGCCAACAGAAGTCCTACAACCTAAGGCCCGCTTACAAGTGCAGGTGAAACGAACCGATAGACCACCTGCTAGTCCTTTACAGCGTTGCAGTGACACTGTCTAGATCCACACACCTGAGACACGCGACCCGCCCACTTGCTGCCGGCCAAGACCGTCCGCACCTACGCCGTGTGAACTGAGCTGGCTCACCTCTAGGTATTGACAACCCGAGCCACCTCAAGCTATGCTCTGGAGAGCGAGATACTCTACGACGGTGAGACGCGCGACCTGATGGTGCCAAGTCCGATGACTGAGCATCTCATCGCTCGCTAAGCGGCCAGCGTAGCTGAGCACCGTGCTCGTCCGTCAGTAGCCAGATCCCATGAACGCGCTCCACCTCCTTGGTCGTCTCATCAACGTCTGGCACTATAGTTCCGCTGGCCAAGCGGAAGTCTACCGCTGGATCTAACGGGAGGACTGATGTCTACCGATCACGCGAACCTCCGACTAGAGATTGAAGAACTTGTACCGGACTTCGGCAACAACGCGTATCTGCTGTATGCGATGGGCCTTCGTCTCGGTACCCTCGACTACGACGGACTCCGAACAGAATGTCTTCTGGACGGTCCCGATGACAAGAAGATCGACTTCTTCCATCTGGATTTCGATGACGGTATCGCGACAATCGCGCAGGGTTACTACACAGCGAATTGGGAACTCCCCGAGCCACCCGCGAACAAGGCAGCAGACCTGAACTGCGCACTTGCTTGGCTTTTGGAAAGTGACGTTACAGCTATCCCGCGGGACAGTATTCGCGCAGCCGCCGAGCAGCTGCGAGATGCGCTGCAGAACCGTGAGGTCGTTCGCCTCGAGGTGTTCTACGTGCACAACCTTCCGCATTCAGCGAACGTTGATAAGGAGCTTGAGACCGTCCAGCGCTCAGCCCAACGGCTCCTTGAGAGCCACAAGTACGGGGCGCCCAGCGCGCCCGAGTGTGTGGCTGCGCAGGTGGACCGTGACGAAGTCAACAAGTGGAGAGCGACAACCCATGAGACGATTTCTATCCACGAGAAAATTGAGCTCACGTCGCTTTTTCCCCCACAAGAAGTGCAATCGACGCAGTGGAAGGCCGCAGTGGCCGCGGTTCCCGCGGACCAACTGGTAGGGTTGCGAGCGCGCTACGGCGAATCCCTGTTTAGCGCTAACGTCCGCGACTATCTTGGTAGTCGCCAAACGGCACGCAATATCAACCTTCAGATCGAGAGGACAGCTATCGAACAACCGCAGAACTTCCTGGTGTACAACAACGGTATTACAGTGTTAACGCAGGGCATTCACATCAAGGACCGAGTACTCGTACTTGACGGAATTGCGGTGATCAATGGTGCGCAGACCACGGGGAGCCTCGCTCAGGCAGTGGCTCGCGGCAAGATTTCTGAAGCTGCCGTTCTGGTTCGTGCCATCAAGTGCAATGACCCGGCGCTGGTAGATGAGATTATTCGTTACAACAACACACAGAACCCGATCAAGGCCTGGGAGCTGCGAGTGATAGATCCGATACAGCGTCGGCTGCGAGAGCAGTTCGAGGAGTTCGGACTTGTCTACCAACTTCGGAGAGGAGGAGGGAGGCGAAGAGCTGATGACATTAGTTACGAGCACCTTGGACCGTTCTTGAGCGCCTTCTACGGAGATCCGATTGCAGCTCATAAGAGCAGAGCGGAATTGTTTGAGAGTGAAGCGAAGTATCGGAAACTGTTTGACGAAAGGTCTGACATTCGTAATCTCGCATTCATCTATCGGCTTGGGTGCGCCGTAGGACGGGTGAAACGACGGTTGAAACTGAGAATTGACAGTGGGACCGCGAGCGAGGAGGAGCTGTCGAAGTACGAATACTTTAGGTACGGGGCATTCGCGTTTGTGCTAATTCACGTGTGTGCTGAGATTGTTGGGCTGTTACTAAACGCTCGGGATGAGGGCTTTCGGAAGCGAGTGAGAGTTCCGGACGAGCTATTGAAGGACACGGAGCGGTGTGAGGAATTGCTTGCGGAATTGTGTGAGGTGGCCTTGGGCCCCGTCCACCTTTACTTGCAGACAAAGGATGCGTATAAGATTCTTAAATTACAGAGTGGAGTGGAGGACCTGTCCAAGCATGCTAGGACCATAGTGGACCAAGTTAGACGGATGAAGCCAGACACGTACTCGAAGTTTACAGACGTGTTGCTTGCGGATTGAATTGCCTGGAGTGTGCTAGAGGTTCGGTAAGTGGGGGAATCGAGCAATGGCGTGACGAGGGAGGTTCTCTCGGGGGTCCGGGAGCGGGCGTTGCGGCTGGGGAGGGAAAGCGAAGGGGACCACCGTTCTGAGTGGGGGCGATCTGCTCGGTAGCGGTCAAGGTAAGCTGCGGGGTGAAAACGAGTCGGCAGTAAGGCGTGGAAGCGGTCATGGTGATGTCAGTGGGCGGCGCAGGACGCAGATGGCGTTGTTGCAGTCCGTGATTGGGTGGTGCAAGAGGGAACTGGTTGTGCCGGGCCCGCCGTGGCGGGACCTGGCGGCAGTCGAGCTGGCGACCCTGAACTAGGTCGATTGGTTCAATAACGGTCGTCTGCTAGGCCCGGTCGGCTACGGGTCGGGAATGGACCTCGGGGCGATGTGTGAACGACCGCACGGGGCCTCTGAGAAGGAGGTCTGTGCCGTACACTTGACTCTCCAGGAAGGCCGGGGCGGTTCGGTCTGGGGCGAGAGGGCCGGACACGGGTAGGCTCAGCGTGTCTGGCCGGGGAATGGAGAGGTCGCGGTCAATTCTCGTTGTACCCGAACTCCCGGGAGCAGAGGACATTCTTCCAGTAGGTCTCCCGCTCGGCGATGAAATCCTGATTCACGTTCAGGTCGCAGACTTCGAGGATCGAGTACTGAAAGTTCTCCGCGTAGGCCCGGCCCTTGGACGCAAGAAGTTCACGCAGGGCACGGTTGCCGCCGTGGCCCGTGGCCGCGTAGTGCGCCCAGCGCTGCCAAAGTCCGCCTTCTCCGTAGGCACTACCGACGTATAGCTTTCCCGTGGCTCGGTCGGCGATAACGTAGATGGCTGAAACCGAACTGAGGGCTGACTTCCAGGACGGGATCTCCTCGCGGATCACCAGCCGTAGCGAGGCGTGGGAGAGCAGCACAGAGTTGTAGCCCGGAAAATCGCCGATGGAAAGCCGGCGCGGGCGGATTTCGGAGACAACGAGCCTGTCGATGTACTTCGGCCCTCTCAAATAGGACGCCCGGAAGTTCTTTTCGAACTCGACGATGACCCGGCCGGTCAGATGGTCGAGTCCGGAGACTTCTCTTGTCGAATAATAGAAGTGGTCCATGCCGCGCCACTTCCGCCGTTTCACACCCAAGACTTTATAGACACCGGCGAACAGCCATTTGGATTCGCCGAGATGAATCAAGGAAACGATGTGGTCGCACTCGAAGTTCCGCCTGGTCTGCCAGCGTTGCCATTCCTCGAAATCACCGGCGAAGAAGGCTTCGAGAGGCGTCGGATTCTCTCCTGTGGCGCAATGAATCTTGTAGTTGCGCAGAGCGACGGGACAAAGTTGCAGGAGATCGATCAGCTTCAACATTTCACTTCCTCGATCGATTCGGAGCGAACCGCTCCGGGCATGATCTGCGCCCGGCGCCGGGAAGAGTCTAGCACGGAATAGGGATGTGCAAGCGAACCGGCGTGCCCGTTGGTGGGTCTCCCAGGGCTGGTCGGGGCTCCCTGTTGCCTGGCGACGTTGCACGTGTTACACGTGAACGTTGGCACTGGCCCCGGCCGCTGTTGGATCCCCGGGGCGGTGCCGATCATCCCATGACCCCGCGCTCGCGTTGGCGCTGTTTTTTCGAAGGCCGGAGGCCGGATCGCGTCCCGTCGGATTACTGGGGCACGGTGGAGATCACGGAGCGGTTGATGCGCGACCTCGGGTGCCGAAGCGAGCGGGAGCTCTGGCGGAAGCTCGGCGTGGACAAGTGCGTCTACCTCGCTCCCCGGAATCCGCGGGCCCGCGAGGATACCTGGCACATCCCATCGCTGTGGAGCCTGTGGGGCGTCGAAGTCAAGCAGGTCCCGTACGCCGATGGGCTCGGGGTCTATGAGGAGGCGGTGAGGGGTCTGCTGGAGGAGGCCGAGGGGCCGGCGGACGTCGAGGCGATCTCGTGGCCGGATCCCGAGGAGTGGGACTACGCCGGGCTGCGCGAGGAGTGCCTCGAGTGGCAGGACCACCCGATCGTCGGAGTCTCCTACGAGCCGTTCTACCTCTACTGCCGGCTCCGGGGCATGGAGCGGGCGCTGGCTGATCTGGTGGAGAACCCCGAGCTGGTGGACGCGGCCATGGCCCGGATCCACGCGATCTTCGAGCAGATCGTCCGCCGCAGCCTCGAGGCGGCCCGGGGCCTGTTCGATTTCGTCTACGTGGCCGAGGACCTGGGCACGCAGCAGTCGTTGTTGATCAGTCCCCGGGCCTTCCGGCGCTTCCTCAAACCCTGGCTGGCGCGGATGATCGACGTGGCGCACTCTTACGGGGCGCTGGTGTTTCACCACGACGACGGGGCGATCCGGCCGCTCATCCCGGAGCTGATCGAGATCGGCATCGATCTGTTGAACCCGATCCAGTGGCGCTGCCGGGGCATGGACCGCGAGGGGCTGGCGCGGGACTTCGGCGGCCGGCTCGTCTTCCACGGCGGGGTGGACAACCAGCGGACGCTGGCCTTCGGCATGCCGGAGGAGGTCCGCGCCGAGGTGGCCGAGAACATACGCATCTTCAGCCGCGCCAGGGGCTACATCGTCGCCCCTTGCCACAACCTTCAGGCCGTCACCCCGACCGAGAACGTGGTGGCGATGTACGAGGCGGTGCGGTCGGCGGAGGTTTGAGAGGCAACCCGTGCCTGGACCGATCGGGCGAGTTCCCGCGGCGCGTCCCGTACTTCGGGCAGACGGTCCTCGATGGGCAGGAGCACCGGCGGAAATGGACGCCTTCTTGCCGGCGGCGCCCGGAGCGATAACTCGTTTGTTTGCACCGCCGGCGTTCGCGGCCTCGGTGAACCCCTTCGACAACAGCAGCGGGGAGAAAAGATTCCGGGACGAATTCACGTTCGAAACCTTGCTGCGGGGCGTATAATGGACCGACACCAACTAAGGAGGGTGTAAGGATGCCGATTTTAGTTAGCTGCAAAGATTTGGGCGTGGACTGCGATTTCGTGGCGCGCGGTGAAACCGAGCAAGAGGTTCTTCAGCAGTGCGCCAAGCATGGTAAGGAAGTCCACGGGATGGAGGAGATTCCCCCCGAGCTGATGGCCAAGGTGCAAAAAGCCATTCGGGGACAATAAGCGGAACGCGGAGGAGTGGCCAGCCCCCGGGCCCGAGTCGGGGGCTTTTTCTATGTCCGTGTGGCGCTGTCGCCCGCGGAGAACCCGGAACCGGCCGGTCGGCTCCGTGATCCCCGTGATCCTCACCCGTTAGCGTTTCAGCTCTTCGATCCCCCGTCTCGGCGCCGCGACGGATCTCCGCTTCGCGTGTTTGCCAGGGTCCGCACTACCGGGCTCGTAGCCGGATAGGGTGTTTTGTTTCCGGCCCCCGGCAGGTCGGAGCGCTGCTGCGTGCTTGGCGTACCGGTACGCAATTTCCGGCTGGCGGGCTTCGACGCCGCACCTGATGGGGGATGCCCCGCTTCGGTGGTCGAGTCCCGTTCCGCGGAGCCGGGCCGCCGGCGCGGGTCAGTCCCACCGCCCGAGGTCTTCCCATTGGGCGGCGGCCGGGTTCGGCTCTTGTCCGCAAGCCTGCGCCAGTTCGACGGCCGCCCGCTGGAGCGGGGCGACGGTGGGGACGTAGCGCCGGGTGTGGCGCGGCAGGTAGATCCAGTCTTCGGCTTTGATCAGCTCGTTCAGCGCATCGATGAGCCGGCCGTAAGCCCGTTTCATATAGCCAATGATGTGCTCCTCGAGCCATTCGTAGCGCCGCTGCTGGAAGTTCAGGACTTCGAAGCTCAGGCCGCGGCTCGAGAGATCGCCGGCGGCCTCGACCAACCGCTCCAAGGTCATCCCGTCACGGTGAAGCGATTCCTCGAAGCCTCTGCCGTAGCGCCGCCGGGCCCACTTAGCGGCTTTCGGCGTCCGGCAAAGCAGCAGCGCCTGCCGCCCTTCCCATCCGATGATCACATCCGGCCGCCGGGCAGGCCGGCGCTCGGAAGCCTCCTTGAGCCACAGCGCGGGGCCGTCGAGCGCGTCCGGCGGGAGGCCTGACCCGGCGCGGCGGCGCCACTCCTGGACCCGCCAGTCGTAGTACGAGTCCAGATGCGGGTAAAAGCGCGAGGTCACCGCGACGAAGTGCCGCTGGCTGGGGAGAGGCGCGCCGCCGGGCCCGAGTTGGAGATTGCCGAGAACCAGCCCGGCGCCCGGGGGTTCGTTTTCCTCGTGGGCCCCGTCGATCAGCCGCACCAACTGGCGCATGGTGAGCGGCCGGGTGGACGTCCGAGGGCGAAAACGGTACGAGACCGGCCCCGCCGAATCCCGCCCCTTGACCACCTCGTAGCGGATCCGTTTTCCGGAGCCGCGGGCCCGGACGATGATCGGCTCCGAGAGGACGGCGCTGAACCCGATCGAGGCGATCTCGACCGGGCCGCGGCGCAATCGCCGCGAACCGCCCCGAGGCGCGACGGACGCCGGCTCGCCGGGCGGCCTGTGCGGCTCCTCGTCCCAGGTCCCCTGGCGCACCGGCGTCCCCTCTTCCGGCGCTCCGTTCTCGCCTTCCTCTTCCTCCCCGGAAGACCGCCGGCCGGCGCCCCGGCCACCGCTGATCTGCTCCAGGATCTCATCGATGTCCCCTGGCGGGGTTGGGAACTTCTCGGAGGCGCCCGGCGGGCGGCCGGGGGGCGGAAGCTCGCCGTTCCAGTAACCGGGTGGCCGGTAGTCCATGTCGATCGGGGGCAGGGGGAGCATGGCGGTTCTTCCTCGCTAGTTCGATCGTGCGCCGGGCGGCTCGTACCCGGCGCGGAAAGTGAGCGGCGGTCCCGGGTCTTTCCGGCGGGCCGGCGCGGGGGTATGGTGGAAGGGGTCCGGGAGTACGGCGCAAGGGGAGATGGGAAGCGCGGGGTCTGGGGCCGGACGCAACGGTTCGGGAGGCCGCCGGCGCAGCGGCCGGTGAGGCGCCGGACGACGCCCGGGAAGGCCTGAGGGTCGAGCTTCCGAGGCGGCCCCCGGACCCGGCAGAGAAGCATGGGCAACCAACCGAATCAGGCGCTCCGCTTCGTGCTGCTCTTGGGGTTGGTCAGCCTCTTCGCTGACGTGACCTACGAGGGGGCGCGGAGCATCACCGGGCCGTATCTGTCGATTCTCGGGGCCGGCGCCGCGGTGGTGGGTCTGATCGCTGGCTTCGGCGAGTTCATCGGCTACGGGTTCCGGGTCGTCTCCGGGGTGGTGAGCGACCGGACGCGCCGCTACTGGGCGGTCGCCATTGCCGGCTACGCGGTGAACCTGCTGGCCGTGCCGCTGCTGGCGCTGGCCGGAAACTGGCCGGCGGCCGCGGCCCTGATCGTGGCGGAGCGCCTGGGGAAGGCGATCCGCAACCCGGCGCGCGACGCCATGCTCTCCCACGCCTCCCACCGCCTGGGTAGAGGATGGGCGTTCGGCGTCCATGAAGCCCTGGACCAGATCGGGGCGGTGCTGGGTCCGCTGGCCGTGGCCGGGGCGCTGGCCTGGAAGGGGAGCTACCGGTACGGCTTCGCCGTCCTGGGGATCCCGGCGGCGCTGGCGCTGGCGACGCTGGCCGTTGCGCGCGTGACCTACCCGCGGCCGCGGGATCTCGAGCCGGAGCTACGGGCCGGCGAGCCCGCCCGTCTTTCGCCCGCTTTTCCGCTCTATCTCGCCGCCGCCGCTTGCATCGCCCTCGGCTTCGTCGATTATTCGCTGGCCGCCTACCATATGAAGACGGCCGCAGTGGTGGCCGACGAGTGGATCCCGCTGCTCTATGCCGGGGCGATGGGCGTGGATGCGGTGAGCGCGCTGGTGCTGGGCCGCTGGTACGACCGGAAGGGGTTGCCGGTGCTGTGGGCCGCGGTGGCCGCCTCGGCATGGTGCGCGCCGCTGGTCTTCTTGTCGGGGCCCTGGGGGCTGATGGCCGGGATGGCGCTGTGGGGCGCGGGCATGGGCGCGCAGGAGTCGGTGCTCCGCGCGGTGGTGGCGGAGCTCGTGCCGCGGGACCGGCGGGCGACGGGGTACGGGGTTTTCAACGCCGGTTTCGGTCTGGCGTGGTTCGCCGGCAGCGCCCTGATGGGGCTTCTCTATGAACGGTCGAAGATCGCCCTGGCGGCCTTTTCCGTAGCCGCCCAACTCGCCTCGCTGCCGCTCCTCTACGCAGTCCACCGGCGGCTGCGCCTAATTCGGTGACAGTCTGGTCTGGACCCCGAAGCTGAGGCAAGGAAAAGAGGGACACTGGAGAGGGAATGGAAAGGAGTGAGGGATGGGAAACGAGGGAAAAGGAGGGTCGGCGGGTCAGCGGCGGCACTCGGTGGAGTTCAAGGTGGAGATTGCCGAGCGGATGCTGGCCGGCGAGAGGGTGACGGAGTTGGCGGCGCGGCACGGGCTGGCGCGGAGCATGATGTACCGGTGGCGGGATGCCTACCGGCGGGAGGGTCGAGGGGGGCTGGCGCGGCCGCGGGGCCGGCCGCCGGGCAGCGGGAAGCGGCCGGCGGGCGGCAGCGAGGAGGAGAAGCTGCGGCGGCGGGTGGGAGAACTGGAGCGGTTGGTGGGGCGGCAGGCGGCCGAGATAGCGTTTTTCAGGGGAGTCTTCGAGCGAGTCAACGCGCGGCGCCGGATCCAGGGGCGTGGCGGCGAAGCGTCTCGACCGAAGTCCGACGGGTGACGCTGCTCGGAGACGAAGTATCGGTCGGACGGGCCTGTGAGCTGGCGGGGGTGAGCCGGGCGGGCTACTACCGGGAGTGGGCCGAGCACGAGCCGCGGCAGGAGGAAGTAGGGGTCCGGGACGCGATCCAGCGGGTGTGTCTGGCGCATCCGGGCTACGGGAGCCGGCGGGTGAGCGCGCAGCTGCGGCAGGAGGGGATGGCGGTGAACCGGAAGCGGGTGCAGCGGCTGATGCGGGCCGACAATCTGCTGGTGCTGAGGAAGCGGCGCTGGGTGGCGACGACGGATTCGCGGCACCCCTATGCGATCTACCCGAACCTGGCGGCGGGGCTGGAGCCGGCGGGGCCGGACGAGCTCTGGGTGGCCGACATCACCTACATTCGGCTGCGGGAGGCGTTTGTGTATCTGGCGGTGATTCTGGACGGCTGGTCGCGGCGGGTGGTGGGCTGGTCGTTGGGCGAGACGCTGCGGGCGGAGCTGGCGATGGGGGCGCTCGAGCAGGCGTTGGCTGAGCGGCGGCCGTCGCCGGGGCTGGTGCATCACTCGGACCGCGGGGTGCAGTACTGCGCCGGCCGCTACGTGGATCGGCTCGAGGAGCACGGCGCCCGGATCAGCATGAGCCGGGCGGGCAACCCCTATGACAACGCCCTGGCCGAGAGCTTCCTGCGGACGCTGAAGTGCGAGGAGGTCTATCTGAACGAGTACCGGGACGCGGCCGACGCCCGGGCTCGGATCGGGCGGTTTCT
>Ga0256841_1002750_pt1 | contig 13688 bp, 17 predicted proteins | sample 356308metaG_FD_185971 | JGI IMG/M metagenome (GOLD analysis project Ga0256841, IMG submission 185971) | Hydrothermal vent microbial communities from Mid Atlantic Ridge, Atlantic Ocean - 356-308 | ecosystem: Environmental > Aquatic > Marine > Hydrothermal vents | place: Atlantic Ocean: Mid...
TGGGTCAGGAAGGCGGCCTCCAGCGCGCCGGTGAGGCTGGCGCAGATGAGGGTCCGGTTGGTCAGGATGCCGAGGCTCGCGTCGGGGGCGTCCTGGGCCAGGGCCTGACCGATCACCCGACCGGTCAACGCCCTAAGCGTGTATTGCTCTGCAAGGGTGAGCTTCTCCATATCAACCTCCCGACGTTATCCTATGTACCCCTACCGGGTTTGTCAAGATTCCAGCCCGGTCTTCCCCGCCAGGTGGGCCTCGATCCAGGCAGCGGCCTCGAGGTCCCGCTCGGTGACCCCGCCGGCCGAGTGGGTGACGTAGGCCACCCGCACCCGCTTCCAGAGGATCGCCAGCTCGTCGGGGTGGTGGTTCCGGCGCTCGGCCTCGAGGGTCACCCGCAGCGCGAAGGCGACCCCGTCGGCGTAGGCGGGGAAGGCGAAGGTCTTCTCGATCCGCCCGTTTTGGAACGCCCATCCGGGCAGTCGGGCGAGCCGCTCCTCCAGGGTCCTTGGGTCGATCGCCATGCCCCAGGTTAGCGCTTGGGGCGGGGGCGAAAGGTGTGCTATACTCCTCGCTGGCACCTCGGCGGGGGCCTTCCCACGCCCGTTCACCCCCGACCCGAGGAAACGCGGCCAAAGGAGGGCGCCTCGTGAAGACCTACGTGCCCAAGGAAGTGGAAAGCAAATGGTACGTGATTGACGCGGAGGGCAAGACGCTCGGGCGCCTGGCGGCGAAGATCGCGAGCATCCTCCGCGGGAAGCACAAGCCCGAGTACACCCCCCACCTCCCGGTGGGCGACTACGTGATCGTGGTCAACGCGGCCAAGGTGCGGCTCACCGGCAAGAAGCTCGAGGACAAGATCTACACCCGCTACTCGGGCTACCAGGGGGGCCTGAAGCGCATCCCCGCCGGCGAGATGCTCAAAAAGCACCCCGAGCGGGTCGTCGAGCGGGCGGTCAAGGGGATGCTCCCCAAAAACCGGCTCGGCCGCAAGCTCGCCAAGCGCCTCAAGGTCTACCCCGGGCCGGAGCACCCGCACGCCGCCCAGAAGCCCGAGAAGCTCGAGCTGGAGGTCAAGTAATGGAGCAGTACTACGGCACCGGACGCCGCAAGGAGGCCATCGCCCGGGTGTTCCTCCGCCCCGGCGAGGGCAGGATCACGGTCAACGGCAAGGACTTCCAGGACTTCTTCCGGGGGGTGATCCGGGCGATGAGCGCCCTGGAGCCCCTCCGGGTGGTCGACATGCAGGGCAAGTTCGACGCCGTGATCACCGTCAAGGGCGGCGGCACCACCGGGCAGATCGACGCCATCAAGCTGGGCATCGCCCGGGCGCTGGAGAAGTACAACCCCGAGTTCCGCAAGAAGCTGAAGCCGGCCGGGCTCCTGACCCGCGACGCCCGCGTGGTCGAGCGCAAGAAGTACGGCAAGCACAAGGCCCGCCGGGCCCCGCAGTACTCCAAGCGCTAAGCCCCCGCGCCCACCCGGGGGCCGGGCCTCCCGGCCCCCGCTCCCTTTTAAGGGGGTAGGCTGGCGGCATGGACGAGCGCTTCGCCCTCGCCGAGCGGATCCTAAGGGCCCAGCCCTTTAGCCGGCTGCTCGGCACCCGGCTGCTCGCCTTCCGCCCCGGCCGGGCCGAGCTCGCGCTGCGCCTCCGGCCCGAGCACCGGCAGCAAAACGGCTTCGCCCACGGAGGGGTGCTGGCCTACCTGGTGGACAACGCCCTCACCTTCGCGGCGGGGTCGGTGCTCGGCCCCGAGGTGCTCACCGTCGAGTTCAAGGTCAACTTCGTTCGCCCGGCTCGGGGCGACGAGCTCCGGGCGGTCGGCGAGGCCAAGGCGGCCGGCAAGCGACTGGCGGTCGCCCGGGCCGAGGTCTACGACGGCGCCACCCTGGTCGCCCTGGGCCAGGGCACCGTGGCCGCCGCCGGTTAGCATGGGCGGCATGGACGTTTTCCACGCCCTGGTCCTCGGCCTGGTGCAGGGCCTCACCGAGTTCCTGCCGGTCTCGAGCTCGGGCCACCTGGTCCTGGCCGACCGCTTCCTCTTCGGGGGGCACGGCCTCCCCCTCTGGGTCGACATCGCCTCCAACACCGGCACCTTCCTGGCCGCCCTCTTGCTGATGCGGCGGGAGATCCTGGCGGCGCTGGCCGGCCTGGTCGCCGGGCTTCGCTCGTGGGAGGCCCGCCGGGACCCGGGCTGGCGGCTTTTTTGGCTGGTGACGGTGGCCTCGGTGCCGGCGGCGGCGGTGGGGCTTTTGGTCAAGGACGTCTTCGAGGCGATCAACCGCCCCTTCTTCGTCGCCCTGGGCCTCCTCTTCACGGCCCTCGTCCTCTGGACCACCCCGGCCGGCGGGGATAGGGACCGGCCCGAACGGGTCGGCTACCGCGAGGCCCTCCTGGGGGGGCTGGCCCAGGCCCTCGCGATCTACCCCGGGGTCTCCCGCTCGGGGACCACCATCAGCGCCTTCCTCCGCCTCGGCCTGGCCCCCGAGTTCGCCGCCCGGCTCTCGTTCTTGATGTACGCCGCCGCCAGCCTGGGGGTGCTGCTCCTCGGCCTTAAGGACGGGCTTCCCACCGGGGTGGCACTGGCCCCGGTCCTGGCCATGGCGGCCGCCGCCTTTGCCAGCGGCTACGCCGCCATGCTCCTCCTCTTCGGCGTCCTAAAGGCGGGGAAGTTCCGGCTCTTCGCCCCCTACGTGGCGGCGGTGGCCCTCCTCACCCTGCTCCTGGGGTAGGCGGGGTCCGGACGGGCCCGCCCCTCCTTGCTTTTCTAGTGCACTAGTGTTATAGTGCACTAGAGGAGGAAAGAGTGCGTGGCCGCGTGGATCCAGCCGCCGGACCGATCTTCGAGCAAATCGCCGACCAGGTCGAGGCCGCCCTGGCCCGGGGGGAGCTCCGGCCGGGGGAAAAGCTGCCCTCGGCCCGGGCCCTGGCCGAGGCGCTCCGGGTCAACCCCAACACCGTGATCCGGGCCTTCGAGCTCCTGGAACAGCGGGGGATCAGCGAGACCCGGCGCGGGCTGGGAACCTTCGTGCGGGAGGACGTCGACATCGAGGCCCTCCGGCGGCGGCGGCTCCGGGCGGCGGCCCGCCGCTACCTAAAGGCGGTCCGGGAGCTGGGGCTCGGGCCCGAGGCGGCCGAGGAAGCCCTCAAGGAGGTGAAGGATGTTACTTGAACTCAAGGAGGTGGCCAAGCGCTACCTGAGGACCCCGGCCCTCGACGGGGTGGACCTCGAGGTCCGAGGGGGCGAGGTCGTGGGCCTTTTGGGCCTGAACGGCGCCGGCAAGACCACCCTGCTCAAGGTCACCGCCGGCCTGCTGGTCCCCGACCGGGGGGAAGTGCGCCTGCTCGGCGGGCCGCCCCGGCGGGCCCGGGGGAAGGCCGTCTATCTGCCGGAGCAAAACCCCTGGCCCGCCGGCGCCCGCCCGGCCGAGGTCGCCCACTTGCTGGCCGGGGCCGACCCCGGTTTCGACCGCGGGCGGTACCGGGAGCTCCTCGGATTCCTCGAGGTCCCCGACCGCCCCTTCGCCCAGATGAGCCGCGGCCAGCGGGCCCGCGCCAACCTGGCCCTGGCCCTCGCCCGCCGGGCCCCCCTCTATCTCCTCGACGAGCCCCTGGCCGGGATCGACCTGATCAGCCGCGACCGGATCCTAAAGGCCCTGGTCCACGAGTGGCGGGCCGACGCGGCGGTGATCCTCTCCACCCACGAGGTGGGGGAGGCGGAGGGGCTTTTCGACCGGGCGGTCTTCTTGAAGGAGGGCCGGGTGGTCCTCGACGCCCCCGTCGAGGACCTGCGACGGAGGGGCAAGAGCGTGGTGGAGACCTTCAAGGAGGTGCTGGCATGAGGGCCCTGGTCTTCTGGCGGCTTTCCCGCGATCGGGGGATCGCCCTCTTCGTCCTGGCGGGGCTGCTCCTGGCCGCCTACAGCGGGCGGAACCTCGACCGCACCACCGCCCTCCTCTACCTGGTGGGCCTCAGCCAGGGGGCGATCTGGGGCGGGCTCGCGCTCTTTTTCGTCCTCTACCGCCGGAACGTGCGGGCCGCCGGTCGCGGCGAGCTGGGGATGCTCCTCCTCCTGCCCGCGGGCCCCGCCCGGCTCGCGCTGGCCCAGGCCGCCGAGTTCCTGGCCTTCGCGCTCCTCCTCGGCGGGGGCCTCCTCGGGCTGGGGGCCTGGGCGGTGGGCCGCTTCGACCCCCGGGCCGCCGGCGACCTCATGCGGCTTGGGGGCTACCTCTTCCTCGCCCTGGGCCTGCCCACGCTCGGCCTCGCCCAGCTAATGACCGCGGTCCACGTCGCCTACCGCCTGGGCCGGGTCGGGGGGCTGGCGGCGGCGGCGGTGGCCCTGGGCCTGCCGATGGGAATCGGCTGGCTCCTCGGCCGGCTGGATTCCGACGCCCTTTGGAACTTCGGGCCGCGGGTCGGCGTGGGTGCCTTCCGCTGGCTTGGCGGGAACGTTCCCGGGCTGGAGATCGTTTTGCCCCCGGGCAGCTGGCCGGCCTGGCCCCTGGCCGCGGGGGTGCTCGCCTATCTGCTCGGGGTCCTTCTCGCCCTCGCGATCTACCGCGAGGCCGAGGTCTAGGAGGTCGGCATGATCGGAAACGGGCTTCTCACCTTGCTGGCGGCGGCGGTGTGGCTCTACGGCCTCTACCTCGCCCTCACCCGCACCAAAAGCCCCACCGCCAGGGCGGTGGTCGCGGTCGCCCTGGTGGGGCTCTTCCTGGGCACCGGGGGGATCGGGCTCAACCTCGACCTCGGCGGAGGCCGGGGCTACCCCTACACCCGGCAAGAGGAACGGAGGCTTCCCGGGATCCGCGCCCTCGACCTCGCCGTCACCAACGCCGAGGCGATCGTCCGCCCCGGCGACGGCCGGCTCACCCTGGTCTACCGGGCCAAAAGCCGGGCCGCCCTGGCCCGCATGCACCCCCGGGTCCGGGTCGAGGACGGGCGGCTCGTCGTCCGGGACGACCGCCAGCCGAAGGGCACCGTCTACCGGTTCGAGCTTGGGCTGCGGGCCCCGGTCGCCGCCCGGATCGCCCTTACCAACGGCGAGCTCAAGGCCGAGGACCGCCTTGCCTCCCTCGACTTCTCGGCCACCAACGGCGAGGTCCGTCTCCGGGACTACCGCCCCACCGGGCCCACCGTCCTCGGCCTCACCAACGGCGAGGTCGAGATCCTCGGGTTCGCCCCCGAAGCCCCCACCCGGATCGACCTCACCAACGGCGAGGTGCGGATTCGGGCGGAGCGGCCGCTAAGGGTCCGGGCCCGGGTCACCAACGGCGCGATCCGGCTCCCCGGGGCCACCCACGCCGCCGCCGGCGGCGCCGAGGTCGCCTACGGACCCGACCAGGCCCCCCCGCTTTCGGTGCGTATTCTGAACGGAGAGCTCGACTATCGGGAGGTGAACCCGTGACCGAAGTCCTCTTGGAACCCTACAAGTTCTTTGCCCGCGCCAAGGAGCGGCCGGCCAGGCCCTGGCTGGGGTACCTGGTGGTGCTTCTCGCCAGCCTGCTCTCGGGGCTCGCCAGCCAGCTGGCCACCCGGAACCTGCCGGCCCCGCCGGTCCTCGGGCCCACCTGGGTCTGGACCGCCATCGGGATCGCGATCGGAAGCCTGGTGGTATGGGGGGTTCTTGGGTTCGTCCTTCACCTGCTCACAGGCCTGGGGGGCCGGGCCTTCGAGCTCGCCGGCTGGGTCTTCGCCCCCGGGGTGCTCACCGGGCTCGCCCTATTGGCGGCAGCGGCGGTGTTTCCGATCGAGGCCCGGCTGCCCCCGCCGCCCTCCGACCCGGCGGAACTGGGCTCCTGGCTCCGAACCTACCAGGCCGCCGTCCACGCCGCCCCCTACTCCCGGATCAGCCAGCTCCTCGGGCTTTTGGGAACGCTCTGGGGCGCCTGGATCCTCTACGCCGGCGCCCGCACCTTCGTCCCCCAGCGGGCGAACCTGGTCATCGGGGTCTACCTCGCGGTGATGCTCCTCTTCCTGCTCCTGGGGGTGCTGGTGCGGTGAGCGGGGCGATCCGCTCCCTTTTCCTCCTGCACCGGCTGGGCTGGCGCGAGCGAGTTCGGGCCGATCCCTGGCGCGGTTTCTCGATCTTCCTGGTGGCCACCCTGCTCCTTTCCTTCCAGGCCCTTACGGTCTGGTCCATCGCCCGCTACGACCAGTTGCTCAAGGCCCACGGCCTGAGCCCGGCGGCCTACGCCGGCCCGCCACTCGGCTACGGACTCCTGCTCGCCTTCGGCGGGGCCTCGATCCGATACACCGAGGGGGTATCGAGGTTTTGGATTCTGGAAACCGCCCCCCTGCCGCGGTGGCTGCTAAGGATCGACCAACTGTTCTCCGGGTTGCTCGCCACCCTCGCCCTGGGGGGCGCGCCGGTCTTGGCCGCCCTGATCCTCGCGGGCGATCCCTGGTGGGCGGGGCTACCCTGGCTCGCCGCCGCCTTCCTGCTCGCCAAAGGGTTGCAGCCCTACGCGCTGCCGGGGTACCTGATTCAGGGGGTGTTGGGCTACCTAATGGGCTGGCTCTCGGCCTTCCTCATTCGGACGCTCGTGACCGAGGGGTGGGGCCCGCTCCTGTACCCGGGCCTCGAGGACGCCGACCGGAAAGTTTGGGCGCTCCTCGCCCCCCTCTCCGGATACCCGCTGCCCGCCCCCCTCCAACGCGCGCTCGCACTTCCCCTCCTACCCGCCGTGGCCCTCGCCCTCCTGCTCGTGCTGGCCGCCCTCCTGGTGGAACCGCCGGAGTCCGGCCCTGCCGCCACCCGGCCGGCGCTGGCCGCGTGGCGGTGGCTGGCCCGGATTCCCCGGGCCCCGCTGGCCGCGGCAGCCGCCTTTTTAATCGAGCAGCTCGACCAAGCCCTGGCCCGCACCGCCAGCCTGCTGGGACTGGTGGCGGGGCTCGATCGGTACCTCGGCTGGCAGGCCCCCGCCCATCCCTCCATCTGGGCCATCAACGCGGTCTTTTGGTGGCCGGTGCTGGCGCGGAGGCTTCCCCTTCCGGAGGTCTTGACGGCCCACCTGGATAGCAAAAGGGAGGCCGCGATCCGCTCGCTCAGGGGCAAGGTCGAGGCCCTGGCCCTCACCTTCCTGCCGCTCGCCCTCTGGCTCTTTCCCTGGAAGGCGGCCGCGCTCCTGCTCGGATGGCTGGCCCTTTGGTGGTGGGCGGCGCCGGTGCTCGCCGGGCTTCCCCCCGCGTTCGGGGCCTTCGTCCTGATAGCGGTGGGCGGGGCGCTGGCGGCGGCGGGATAGGAGGAGGATGGCATGGCCGACCCCCCGGTCCTCGAGGCCGTCGACCTCACCCGCCTCTACCCCGACGGGACCGGCGTCCGCGGGGTTCGACTGCGCGTGTACGCCGGTGAGATCGCGGCCCTGGTCGGTCCGAACGGGGCGGGAAAGACCACGCTCTTGGAAGCGCTCGCCGGACGCCCCCCCCAGCCTGGCCGGGTCCGCCTCCTGGGAACCGGACACGACCGCCGGAGGGCGTTCCTGAAGCGCCTCGCCTACCTCCCCGAGGCCCGCGCCCTCCCCCCGTTTCTCGCCGGGCGCACCGCCGCCCGGCTGGCCGAGGACCTCTGGCAGCAACCCGGCCTCTACCCCCGGTTCCTCCAGGAGGCCGCCCGCCTGGGCCTGGCCGAAGCCGACCTCGACCGCCCCGCCCGGGTCCTCTCCCAGGGCACCCGGGAAAAGCTCGCGCTGGCGCTGGTCTTCAGCCGGGAAGCCCGGCTCTACCTGCTCGACGAGCCTGAGGCCCACCTCGACCCCATCGTCCGAAACGTCCTGGAAAATCGCCTCGACGAACTCCGGGCGGCGGGGAAGGCGGTGCTCTTCGCCACCCACGACGTCTACCTGGCCGCGCGCCTCGCCGACCGGATCCTGCTGGTCAAAAACGGTCGGGTGCGCCCGGCGGGGACCAAGGACCCCGAGGCGATCCTCGCCGTCCTGACCGGAGGGAAGGAGGATGAACGCGATCCTGGACCTTCTGCTTGAGCCGTCCAAGGCGTTCGCGAGCCGGCGCGCGCGCAGGCCCTCCCCGCTCGCCGGCTTCCTGGTCGCGGCGCTGGCCTTCGGCCTCCTGACCCTGGCCAAGGAGCTGGCGCTCCGGAACCTGCCGCCGGAGGCGCGGTCCCTCGTCCCTCTGCCGGCGTGGCTGGTCGCCCTGGCGGCGGGGTTTTTCGGCGCGCTCCTCCTCTGGGGCGCCCTCACCGCCGGCCTCACCCTGGCCACCGGCGACTCCGCGCGGACCGCCGAGCTGGTAGGGCTCGCACACCTGCCGCTCGCGCTGGCGGGGCTTTTCGAACCGACGCTGGCCGCCTGGCTCCCGGTGGTGGCGGCGCTGCCGCCAAGACCGGAGGCGCCGACCGAGCGTCTCCTCTGGTCGGCGAAGGCCCTTTTGGAAGCGCAGAAGGCCCCCTTCTTTCGCCTGGCGGCGGTCCCCGAGCTGGCCGGGGTCCTATGGGGCGGGTTCCTCTTCCACGCCGGGGCCCGGGTCTTCTTCCCCCGCCGGGCCGGGCCGGCCACCGCCGCCTTCCTCACCGTCCTGCTGGGGCTGTGGTTTTTGCGCCACCCCTTCGTCCTACCTGCTCTAAGGTAAAGGGGTCGTGGGAATGCGCGGGCGCTTTTTAGGGATCCTGGTCGGGCTTCTGGCCTTCGCCCAGGGCTTCGCCCCCAAGGACGCCCTCTCCTACCGGCCGCCGGAGGCCGCCCTTCAGAGCCGGCGGCTGGCTCTGGCAAAAACCCAGCTGAGTCTTGCGAAGCTCGGCCTGGCCGGCAGGGCGCAACTCCGCTACGGGGATGAGCTCACGGCCAGCGCCGGGATCGCCCTCGACCTCGGCGAAGAAAAACGTCTGGCGGCGGAAAAAGCGGTCATCGAGGCGGAAGCGCGCCTTCGCGCGGCGATCCGCGACGGGGTCTACCGCGCCCTCAAGGCCCACGCCGCGCTCTGGAAGGCGGAGGCCGGGCTGCGGGCGGCCCGGCTGGCGGTCGCGCTGGCCGAGCTCAAGCAGCAGGCGGCCGCCGCCAAAGGGGCCGGCCCCCTCGCCCTCGAGGACGCGAGGAACGCCCTGGAGGACGCCCGGATCGCCCTGGCCGAGGCCCGGCTGGAGGCCGAGGCGGCGGCCGCCGAGGCCCGCGCCCTGGGCCTCGTCGGACCGGCCGAGCCCGCCACCCTGGCCTTCGCCCTGCCCCCCGCCCGGGCCGACCGCGCCGCCCGGCTGGCGCTCGCCCTGGCCGAGGCCCGGGCGGCCCGGGCCCGGCGGGACCTGCTGGTGCTCTCGGCCGACCTCGCCTACCAGGAGGCGGTCGCCCTCGACCTCAAGGCCGAGACCGCCGGCCCCAGCCTGGGCCTCGAGGTCGGCCCCAAGAACCCGCTGGCCAAGTCCGGCGCCTGGCGGGTCGCCCTGGCCGCCCGGCTGAGCCTCGACCCGGCCGCCTGGACCGCGGTGCGGGACGCCGAGCTCGCGGCCCAAGCGACCCGCCTGCAGAACCAGGAGGCCGAGCGCCGGCGGACCCGCCGGCTCGCCGAGGCCCGGACCCGGGTCCGCCTGGCCGAAAGGCGGCTTCGGCTGGCCGAGAGGCGGCGCGGGCTGGCGACCTCGCGCCAAAGGTCCGCCCGGCTCCGCCGGGAGCGGGGGGTGGGCTCGGCGCTCGACCTCGCCGCCGCCCGCCTCGAGGCCGCCCGGGCCGAGGCCGAACAAGCCCGGGCCTGGGGCGCCTACCTCGACGCGGTGAAGGCCTACCTCGACCTCGCCGACGGGGAATGGAGGGTGCGATGAAGCGACTGGGAACGATCGGTATCGTTTTCCTGCTCGGGGCGGTGCTGGCCGCCGGCTACCCCGAGTTCGTGGCCGCCTACCTGCAACAAAACCCCGAACGGGCCCGGCTCGAAGCCCAGCTCGAGGCCGCCCGAACCCGCTACATGGCCCTTAAGGACGACCCCTACGCCGCCCCCTTCGAGCGGGCCGAGGCCGAGGACGCCTGGGTCCGGGCCCGGCTCGCCCTCCGAAAGACCGAGCTCGGGCTCCAGGCCGAGGCCTTCGCCCTTTACGCCGCGGTGCCGCTCGCCCGGCTCGGGGTGCGGGTGGCCGAGGCCCGGCTTGAGGCCGCGAAGATCGCCGATCGGGCCGCCGCCATCCGGTTTGCGCAGGGGGCGATCGGGCCCAACCAGCGGGCCCAGGCGGCCGAGCGGTTGACCGAGGCCGAGGCCGGGCTGGAAAAGGCCAGGGCCCGGCTCGAGGACGCCCTCGCCGCCCTCGCCCGCTACGGCGACTTCCAGGCGGAGCGGGTGCCCGCCCTCGCCCCGCCCGAGAACCTGAGCGCCGCCGCCCACCCCGACCTCCGCCTCGCCGGCCTCGAGCTCCGCTCCGCCCGGCGGGCCTACCAGGCGGCGCTGGGCCCGGACACCCCCAGGGTCGAGCGAACCCGGCGGAAGGCCGAACTCCAGGCCGCCGAACGGGCCCTGGCCGAAAAGGAGGCGGCCCTCAAGCGGGCCCTGGCCGAGAAGGAGGCGGCCTGGCGAGCGGCCCGGCGGGAGGTCGCGCTCAAGCGGGCGGCCCTCGAAAACCGCCGCCGGGCGCTTTTAGCCGCCCGGATCCGGCTGGAAAAGGGCACCGCCTCCCCGCTGGAGGTCAAGAACGCCGGGCTTGAGGCCGCCTCCGCCGAGCTCGCCCTGGCCCAAGCCCGGAAGGCCCTGGGCCAGGCGGTGCTCGACCTCCTCCCCTTCGCCAAGGAGGCCGCCCGGTGAAGCGGGTCGCCCTTGGGATCGTGGTCTTCGGGCTGCTCGCCGCCACCGCCTACGGCCTGCTGCGTCGGCCGGCCGAGCGGCCCCTGGCGGTCTACGCCGCCCGCGCCCAGAAGACCGCCTTCGTCCGCGAGGTCAGCGCCGACGGCTACCTCAAGGCCGAGCGGCTGCGCCTCGCCTTCCCTCGCCCCGGTCGGGTGGTCGAGGTCCCCCACCGGGCCGGCGACCGGGTCCGAAGGGGGGAGATCCTGGCCCGGCTTGACGACGCCGAGGCCCGCCGCCAGCTGGCCCTGGCCGAGGCCCGACTCGGGGCCTTCCAGGAGGAAGAGCGGGCCCAAAACGCCGGGCAAAAGGCCCGGATCGATCGGCTCCTCGCCCAGCGGGCCGAGCTCGAAAAAAAGCTCGCCCTCACCCGGGCGCTCTTCGCCGCCGGGGCGGCGAGCAGGGAGGCGCTCCAGGAGGCCGAGGACGCCCTCGCCGAGAACGCCCGGGCGCTCGCCGAGGCCCGGGCCGAGGCCCGCCGCCAGGCGGGTCAGGCCGCCGCCCGGCGGGCCGAGCTAAAGGCCGCCGTTGCCGAGGCCCGGGAGGCGCTCGCGAGGACCCGCCTCCGGGCCCCGGCCGACGGGACGCTGGAGTCGCTCCCCTTCCGCCCCGGCGAGCTCGCCCGCGGGGAGGCGGTGCTGGTGGTGGCGGGCAGCCTGCGTCCCTACGCCCGCTTCCCCGAGACCGAGGCCGGCGCGCTCCGGCCCGGCCTTCACGCCCGCATCGAGCTCAGCGCCGAGCCCGACCGCCCCCTCGCCGATCGGGTGGAGCGGGTGCTGCCCCCCGAGCGGGCGCAGGACACCGCCTGGGTGCCGGTGATCTTCGCCCCCCTGCCGGAGGGGCGGGGCGCCCCCGGCCTCTCGCTCACCGCCTACGTCGAGGTCGAGCGGATCGAGAACGCGGTGGTGGTGCCGCTGGAGGCGCTGGTCGAGGAGAACGGCCGGGTCTACCTCTGGACGATCCGGGAGGGGCGGGCCCACCGGGTCGAGGTCCGAAAGCGGTCCCAGAACCTGAAGGTGGCGGCGGTCGAGGGGATCGCGCCCGGCACCCCGGTGGTCCGCCTGCCGCCCGAGGACCTGAAGGAGGGGACCCCCCTCGCCCCCACCTTCGAGGAGGCCCATGGCGGCGGTCGCTGAACTGGAAGGGGTGCAGAAGGTCTACCGCTCGGGCACCGGCCGGCGCACGGTCGAGGTCGCCGCCCTGAGGGGGATCGACCTCACCATCGAGGAGGGGGCGTTCCTGGCGATCATGGGCCCCTCGGGCTCGGGGAAGAGCACCCTCCTCCACATCCTGGGGCTCCTCGACCGCCCCAGCGCCGGGCGCTACCGGCTGCTGGGGCAGGACGTCACCGCCCTCTCCGAGGCCGAGGCCGCCCGGGTGCGAAACCGCACCATCGGCTTCGTCTTTCAGGCGTTCTTCCTGCTGCCCAGGGTCCCCGCGCTCAAAAACGTCGAGCTCCCCCTCGTCTACCGCGGGGTGCCGCCCCGAAGGCGGCGGGAGGCGGCGCGGGCGGCGCTATCCGCGGTGGGGCTGGCCGACCGCGCCGACCACCTGCCGAGCGAGCTCTCGGGGGGCCAGCGCCAGCGGGTGGCGATCGCCCGGGCGCTGGTCCAGGAGCCGGCGATCCTCCTGGCCGACGAGCCCACCGGCAACCTCGACAGCGAGAGCGGCCGCGAGGTGATGGCCCTCTTCGCCGAGCTCCACCGCCGGGGCAAGACGGTGGTGGTGGTCACCCACGAGCCCGAGGTCGCCGCCTACGCCCAGCGGGTGATCCGGATGCGGGACGGGAGGGTGGTGGACGATGAAACCCGCTGACCTGGTCCGAACCGCCCTCGAGGCCCTGCTCGCCCACAAGCTCCGCACCTTCCTCTCGCTGCTCGGGGTGATCATCGGGGTCTTCGCGGTCACCGCCCTGGTGAGCCTGGGGGAGATCGCCACCTACGGGATCAAGAGGGGCCTGGAACAGGTGGCCGGCCGCAGCGTGGCGATCCAGCCCAAGACCGAGCCGGGCCGGCCCCCGGTGCGCTTTACCGAGACCGACCTCCAAGCCCTCCAGGCGCTTCCCGCCGAGGTCGTCCCCTACGTCTTCGGCGGCGCCGTGGCCCGCGACCCCAGGGGCAAGGCGGTGGCCCTTCAGGTCCTCGGCGTCCCCGGCGACCTGCCCCGGCTCGACCCCTCGGTCGAGCTCGCCCAGGGCCGGTTCTTCTCCGCCGACGAGGCGCGGCGGGCGGCGCCGGTGGCGGTGCTCTCCAGCCGGGCGGCCAAACGGCTCTTTCCCGGCGGACGGGCGGTCGGGCGGCGGGTCGAGCTGGCCTTCGGTCCCCGCCGGGCGAGGCTCTTCGTGGTCGGGGTCACCCGGCCCCTGAAGGGGCCCTTCGCCGGCCTCGAGCGGGCCCAGGTCTACCTCCCCTACCCCTGGGTCTGGCAGCACCTGCCGGGGAAGAAGCGGGGGCGGTTCGACGTCCTCGAGCTTCGGGTCCGCCCCGGCGTGCCCCCCGAGCAGGTCGCCCGCCGGGTCGAGCGGCTCTTCGCCCTGCGGTACGGCCCGGGGCGGGTCGAGGTGCGGAGCTTCGAGGCCTTCACCCAAACGCTCTCCCAGATCACCCTGATGCTCCAGGCCCTCCTCGGGGGGATCGGGGCCCTCTCGCTCTTGGTCGGCGGGATCGGGATCATGAACATCATGCTGGTCTCGGTGACCGAGCGGACCCGGGAGATCGGCCTGCGAAAGGCGCTGGGGGCCACCGCCGCCACCGTCCGAGCCCAGTTCCTCCTCGAGGCCACCCTCCTCACCCTCACCGGCGGGCTGATCGGGGTCGCCCTGGCGGCCGGCGCCCTTTGGCTGCTGGTGGCCGCGGTGCCGTTCTTCGAGGTCTTCATCCTCTCACCGGGAACGGTGCTGCTGGCGCTTTCGGTGAGCGCGGCG